>Ga0214472_10001820_pt1 | contig 23219 bp, 23 predicted proteins | sample RVTome_6_FD_207662 | JGI IMG/M metagenome (GOLD analysis project Ga0214472, IMG submission 207662) | Soil microbial communities from uranium-contaminated site in the Upper Colorado River Basin, Wyoming, United States - RVT140D175 | ecosystem: Environmental > Terrestrial > Soil > Contaminated >...
CGCTCTCCACCCACTGTGGGGTAGGCGTCATATGTATCACGGATCTGGCCCAATGTGCGCATCGCCTCAATGAGCAGCTTGCGCCGATAGTAATCGCCCTTCCGCGGGTCCAGTTGCTCTGGGAAGACGGTCGCAGATCCGGCTTTGATGATCGCGCTTGCGACCATGGTCCCGAGTCCGCCAGCACGAGGCGGAGGAGAGATTACTAGGCGACGAAGCTCTGGTTGCCAGTCCCAGTCGCGATCCGTCGAGAAGATGCGCCCGATAGTCTCCAGGTATTGGAGACGTTGAACGAGGTCTGAGTAGGGCATTGGAGCCTGTTGAGGACTTGTCCAAGCGCCGAAGAGACTTGTGAAGTAGGTGAAGGAGAAGCTGTCGACGTCCAGCGTCGGAAGCTGAAAACTAGGCAGCCAGAGGTCGAAGACCTCGATGATGTTGCTCGACAAGAAGTAGTTCGATTGGCCTGGGATGATTGGAAGCTGTGAGTATTGGATGAACCCAACACGCTCTGCAAACCAGCGTTCTGTGTCGTCTAGACAGTCGATCTTCTGATCGTTCGTCAACTCGATGTCGATGATCCCGCTGCCCAGCTTGCGCAGAACGTAACCCCACCATTCGTCCTTAGTCTTTCCTGTAGGACCAGGTTGCCCGGTTGGTGCCCCAAGTGGCACCTCTTCTGGGATATTTTGTCCGTCGGTTGCCATAGGTCTTCCTACTCAGAAGTCTAGCTATTCTAGCAGCTTGGTGGGTAACCGCGTATCGTCCTAGCCGTACCACCCTCGATCTTGAAGGCACTTACGATTTTTTTGAGATAGCACTTGAGCCTGCCCGGGTGCTTTGGTCTAAAGAGTCCTGCTCAGCGACGGCTGGGTGTTGCAGTTTGACAACTTCACCGTGAGATCGAGGGCGCAAGGAGCTTCCGGAAGATCAGCTTCGGCTGGTCATTCGGAGGATGAATAACGCTCAGATCGGAATCAAGATCGAGTTTCGGCTCGGAAATGGCTCCGGTTTATCGGGAGACTCCTGAATCGGTTGTTCGTGCAGAGTCCGAAAAGCTCTATCACCCTCGGGTGATAAAGAAGAAAGACTAAGTCGACAGTCAAAAGCGCTGTGGTGAAAGCCGTAGCGAAAGAGAAAGTCGGTGCTCTGGTTAGCTTACTTCGGTAGGCTGAGAGCGGATGGGATCACTCATGGAGTTAAATCCAGAAGGTGCCCGACCAGGAAGAGGCATGGCGGAGAAAATGAGCTAACAGCGCTTGGTAGCGGATAATGCCGACCAATTGCGTAACACGCTGAATCTGGATGTTCTTCACCGTCCAAACAGAATCAGCAGCCCAGTCGGCGAAGAGTCATGGAAGTAGGCGACACAACTTTGGTTGGGTCGCCTTCTTTCATTTCCAGCCATCTTCCTTCAAATTACAAAGGCCATCGCTGTCCATTTGACGCAAGTCCCGCCTTCCCATGACATAATCGAGGGAAAGTGGAGCGGTCATGGGTGAGATTCAGGACAGTTTGCAGGACCAGGCGCCTCAACGGTGTTACCTGTTCCCAACAAACAATGGGGATATTCGATGGTCTTCCGGAAGACCGACTATTGGTCAGCAACAGTCCCTCTTCTTCCAGTACTGGCCCGGTTCGCTTCAGGACGATTATGGCGTCGAATACGCTGAGCATTCGATTCCTGGCGGTTCTCATCCGCTCTATCAGTGGGTTGGAGGTCGAGGTCGGACCATCTCGTTCCAGGCACTCTTTACTGCCGAATTGAACCTGTCTAACGATCTTGGCGGCGGAACCAACTTCACGGCTGCTACACACTTCTCTTCGTCGCCTTCAGGACCGTTTTCAGTCAGCGTCTCTGCTGCGCTAGCCAAGATTCGTTCTTGGATGATGCCTAAGTATTCGCAAGGCGGTCGATTGGGTGAGACGGATCCTCCGAAGATCCTGACGCTTGTGTTCCCAAACACTAAGCTAGCCGGATCCTCAGACCTCATTCAGGTGATCTTGAAGTCTGCCCCTATCACTATTGAGTCTTGGTTTCCGAACGGAGAGATTCGTGTCGCTACTGTGAACTTGACGTTCAGTGAGATCGTTCAAAGTGCGGGCGGGGGTCAGGGCGATTCGACAAAGGTCACGTTCATTGGTCGTGACGACTTTGAGACTGAGGGCAACAATTATCGATTCCGGGGCCTCTCGGATCGTCCTTTCACGGGAGGCTAAGCCATGGCAGGCACAGGCAACACTTCGATCCGGTCCTACAACTTCTTCGCGGACGCCACCATTGCGAATGGCGGCTTTGCGGCGAACGAGTTCATCTTCATCGATGCTGACGATGGAACACCATTCACGTCGAAGACCGTGCTCATCATCAACGACGCGCTCTCCGATATGACGTTCCGCTGGTCGCCCGATCCAGGCACCGGGGCGCCACACGGACGTGTCGCGGCCGGTGAACCACTGTCCTTTGACTTTCGTCGTGAGAAGCGGGTCTATCTCACCGGAACAACTGGCGCAGCGTTCAGGATCTTCGCCTACTAACTACCACCAGTCGTCATCCTCAGCCATGAGGAGCGATAGGATGATCGCCTCTTCGTCGTCACGGACGTAGATAACCTTCACTGGTGGCTTGAAGCGACGTTGTTGGCGTGCATCGCCGACGCCAGGTGCTTGTCCGCCTGGACCTCCGGCCGCTCCTGCGCGTGGGAATTCGCCATGCGTGAAAAGGCTTAGGCACGGATTCTCGCTCTGCCAGCAGTGAAACTGTCCGTGCGTGAACAGGCCAAGCGAGTCGAAGGTGCAAGGGCTTGGCGCCGCTGGCAAGGCCATTACGGCGTCGTGGTCCTGGCCCCACCCGTGTTGTGCGTCGTGAAGAGCAGGTTGCCCTTCTCGTCGAAGTAGTCGGCATCAACAGTGGGACACGGGGCAGGTGCAGGAGAAAGCGTCACGTCGCCCACCACCATGGCATTGACGCGGGAGAGAACCGTCTTGCGGTTCACAACGCCGTCGATCAAGCACTTGAGTCTGATTTCGCCGGGATCGACATTACGCACCGGCATGGTCGCGGTTGGAAGCACCAACCACGAGTCGTCGACTAAAGGATCAAGCGTGGTGATGATCGACGTATCGAGCCCACTCGGGTGGTTGACCGAAGAGAGAACGTAGATCCCGGGAGCGTTGGCGGCATCCTTCTCCATCAGCGCTTGATTGAGCGTAATGACGGATCCGACCACCTTAAAAATGTCATCGTTCCAATCTAAGAAGAATCCATCCGAGTTCCGACAGATACGAATCGTTACCGTCTGCCCAGTTTGGAAGGTGTTGATGGCGATAGGCTCGACATCGTCGTATTCGATCTCGCAACAAGAGCGCATAACGCCATCAGCCTACATCATTCATCATCAATCAAATACCCGCCCTAAAGGACGAGGCTCGCGACTAAACCCAAAAGAAGCTTATTGAATTCACCCATTTGGTGTTTCCTCTTTCAGGGGCAGGTGTTGAGGCCAAAACTTTGCGCCCACGAAGAATCCGCAGGTGACCAGCACGAGGTTAGCGTAATCGTAGTGGGTAAGCGCCCAGAACACGTTGATGATGTCACGAATCAGAACGATGCCGCAGCTACCGAGAACGACGGTGATAAACACTGCCAGATGGGTAGGTCGCGGGAGCATCTGATCGACAGCCCTGTTCCAAAAGAAGTGCCCTGTGATGATTCCGAAGGCATAGGGCAACACATACCAACTATGGCTCAAGTCTCGGACCAACTCACTGATCGTGTCTCCCGGGACGTCGTTGTACGCCACGGCCACATCATAGATCCCTAGAAGAACTGCCGCTCCTCCAAGAAGAACTGCGGTCAACCGACGCAGGTTGGCGGCTTTCTTATCCATGACGTTATCCTTATAGGGTGGCAGCCCTAGCGGTGTCTAGGCGAATGCTGACCTGGACCTGCCCCGCTTCGTGTCGGTAAACCGTGAACTTCCATCTCCAATGAGGGAGGATCTTCTTCCCTTTGATGGACGCGGCGGGGGTCACGTTGCCTGAGGCGATGAGCGGGTAACGATTGGCCTGGCGCCCGAGGGGCAGGGTTGCGTCGTAGAGGTCATATGACCCGTCAGGCGAGGCTGGATTGTCCACAGGGAAGATCGAGGGCGTCAACGCGGGATCCCAGTTCCAGTAGCCGGTCCCGGTCGTGTTCGGGACCGGGCAAAGATCTGTGTTCAGTTCTCCTGCGGTCAGTGCGGCCCCGTCCACGTTCCAGTCCCCGTCTCCTAGTGGGGCAGGGACAATGATACTAAATGGCCCCACGCTAACCTTGTTGGCGTTTCCGTCGTGGGTCGTAGTTCGATCTTCTGGGACAGACGCGGGTGCCAACATTTCCATTGAGGCCCAGTCTTGAATTCCCGAAGCCACAGACGCCAAGAATCCTCCGAGGATGTAGACGTGGTCGATGAATTGACCCTCGATCGTGCCCTCATTAGTCGGACCCGCCACCTCAAGGAAGATCTGGTCCCCGTTTCCTCTGGACGCCCCAGCCGGGTCGTCGAATGCGCCGGTGCCGTAAAAGTAATAGCCAGAGGGGACAACATTCGGCTGAAAGATCGGGGCTTTCCCCGAGGTCATGGGAATGTTGACTGGCTCCCCACCCTCATTCTGGAGTTGAACGCGCATTTCTGGGACAATAGGCATAGCTATTCCGTTGCTGCGGCAAACGCGATTGCGCTGACGGGGTTGCTCAATCCGCTCGCGGTCGCCGGAAGGTCCGTCCCGGTGACGCTCTGCCGCCGCGTCGGTGGGAAGTTCTCACGGTAGACGGTCCCGGTCGCGATCAGCTTGACCGCCGCGCTGTCAGCGACGAGCGCGACCCAATAGAACCCTGTGGCCGGAATCGCGTAGGGGGCGGTGAAGGTCAGGGTCAGGTAGGTTCCGTCCGCGCCCGTGGTCGGGGTCACGTCGCTCTGCGTGAGGCGGGTCACCGGGACGCCGGTCTTGTCAGTCGGGACGGCCTGGCCGTAGAGGCCGGCACGTAGGTTGCGCGCAGCCGTTCCGCCAGAGTCCACGAACACCTGCGCCGTGCTAATGCTTAGTCCCGCGATCAAGAAGACGCGCGAGTACTGCACCTCGCCTACGGGCAGTCCCGCGCCAATAGAATAGTCGAGGATCGAGCCTAGGAAGTACAACCCTGGCGAGTCCGAGTTGTCGATGGTGTTCGTGGTCTGGATCCAGACCGCAGCACCCACAGACACGTCTACGGCGACGAACACGCGATGCGGTGACGTGCTGATGTTGGCCCACGTCGATCCAACCTCGTAGCCTTGGGCTACATCGTTGCTGGCCCCGGGGTCCGTGGTCGCGCTGAGGTTGCTTTTGAGGATCTCGCCCTGCGTGAAGGAGATCATGTCGTCACGACCGCTTCATAGGCGACGGTGCCCGCAGAGGACTTGACCCAGATCGAGGGCACCCCCAAATCAATCGAGAATGCCGCGAGGCGCCTGAGCGCCTTGAAGCTGCTTCCCCCGTCAAAGCTGACGAGCAGTTCGTTGGCGGCGCTGACCTCCGTGTTCTGGATCATGATAGTTCTCGCCTGGCCGCTGAACGTGATCTCAGAAGGGGTCGTGGTCGCGGTCCCGTTGTGGTGCTCTGCTTCCTTCGGAATCCCAGCCACTAGTAGATCTCCTTCCAGTCGAGCGCGCCCAGCACGCCAGCCGTGCCTACGTCGGTTTGGATCACAAGGCTGATGTTGTCGGTTGCGCCCGCGAAGGCCGCTGCGACCACGAGCGCTGAGTCGAAGCTTTTCGAGATGTCCCCCGAATTGTTGTTCGCGAAAAACGTCGCGACCGTTGTCCCACCCGTTATCGCGGTGGCCTCAACGTCAAACTCGGTGGCGTCGAGGTCCGTGTCATTCCAGTTGGCCCCCGTCAGGGTGCCCCCCACGACGACCTGGCAAATTACGTCGTCAATAGACGTAACCTGTGCAGACGCCCCAAGCGGCAGAAGCAGACCCCTCGCATACGCAGTCTTGAGGCGGACCGACACCACCGGCAGAGGTGAAGTCGTCACCCCGCGAGAGACGAGCGTGCCTCTTGACCCCACGTAGCCCGTAGGCGAGAACCCCCCTTCCGAGTAGGCGGCGCCGCACGTTTGAATCAGCGATCCCCCTGCGCTCGCAGCGGTACTCGCGATCTCCCAACGCAAAGGAAGAACGGGCGTCGTCATGAACACCGTTGAATTCGCTGACAGATCAAACGAATGAACGTAGGTGGCCTCACCGTCAAGGTAAATGCCGATCCGAACACCCGCGCCACCCAACCAGCCAAACTCAATGAACACGATCAAGAACTTGGTCAGGTCGAGCGTGAGCCCTGACGGACCGGTCCCGTCCAACGGATCAATGTTCCAGTTTGCCTGGACGACAGACGTGTTTACGACGCTGCCTGATGTGAAGGATCGAAGAACAACTGCGACTCCTGCGGAAATCTGTTCGAGGTAGATTCCGTTTTCGTCGTCGAAGTAACCCATTCGACGACGGACGTTCGAGACTGCCGCGCCGAACACACCCGTCATGATGATGTACTGGGACTTCCCAGGCTGGTAGGGGACGTACAGTCGTGACTGGCGCGTTGTCCGCGACCCTGAGGTGCCAGTGACTTCGAGACGAGAGCTAGCTTCGTTGGGTAGGTAGGTGGTCGTGCCCCCAGACACCAGTTCGGTGTTGTAGATCAAAGGGGCGCTGTCGAGGATCTGCTTCCCGTCGAAGAGCGTGAAGGGCTCTGAGATGCGTAGTCGCTGGAAGATATCCTTGGTGCCTGTCTTGTCGCTGAACGCGACGTTGAGGCTGCCATAGTTGTCGGTCCGAAGCGGGCTGGCCACGCCGTCGCGGAACCTTCGCGCCGCGATCATTCGGTAGGCTTTCCCGGTGATCGCTTCGCCCGCTGCGAACAGCCTATCGATCAAGGTTGTGCTCATACTCCGGCCTCTGCCCGAATGTCCTCCGCGTCAGCACCAGCAGCGGTGAGTCGTAGTGATACCTGGTCACCAATCGCGATTGCTTGAGAGATCACGGCTGACTTGAGTGCATCAGCCGCGTCTGCGCTCGTCCACGACAACGTGGATCCAGCGACTACGGATCCATTAACCTCAAGTTCGACCGTCGTGGTGCCGGAGGTTTCGGGGATGCCACGTCGAGCTTGAAAGCGGACGATCGTTGCCGATTTCTGGACGACCTCGATCCCCGCTTTCGATAGCGGGAGGGTTGCGCTTGCGAGGTGTCCTCCGATAACCATTTGAAACGTCGGTGCAGAGATACCAAGCGCGTCTATAGCCTGTTTGACCAACTCTGGTGTGAAGAAACGAGGCTCAACTCCGGTCCCCGCCTCAACCTCCCCTTGAGTTGCCTCGGGCGCACCACCCACGGCCCAGACCGCAGCGCCGGCGGTATCGTCGGTGCATTCGTAGGTCACCCCGGTTGCAGTGTTGGTCCACCTACTTCCGACGTCCAGTGCCTTCGTGACGTCATCATTGACGCCAGGATCAGTCGTGGCGTCTAGGACGTTGGTGAGTCCTGCTCCTGGGGTGCGCGGAGGCATTCGACTATCCGGACTTCTTCTGACGCGCCCTCTTGGCGACCTTCTTCTTGGCGACCTTCTTCGCTGTAGCGTTTTCCGTTACCGCAACCCCGGGCGATGGTGGAGTGGGCGGCTCAGTTACGGGTTCCTTAGTGGGAGGCTGAGACTCGCTGGGATCCTCGTGGGCGCGATCCCGTAGCTCAGCAACCCGATTCCCTGGGTGGCGCGTGTTCGGGACCTGATCGTCTCCGACGGACTCCTGATCGACCTTACGCTGCGCCTGTTGCCCCATGCGAGTGGCCATTCCCTCAGCCATAGCGAGCGCCTCCTGACGCCCTCGGGCGCGCTGCTCTTGGACCTCGGCCTTGAGTCGTAGATTTCGGCAAACCTCGACGGCTCGCCTGACGTAAGTCTGGGCTGCTTTGGCTTCTGTCTCTTTGAGGATCCCCTCCTTCGCGTCCTTGGCGATATGCGCCAGAAGCGCCTCGACTGCTGTGGCGACGCCTTTGAGCGAGGTTTTCGCTCCGTCCCACCGGAGCGCGTCGTTCTCCGCAGCCTTCTTAGCGCCGGCAAACCCTTGCTCGAACTCGGCTGCGACCGCGACCTTCAATTCAGACTTGCTAATCATGCTGTCTCTCTGGCTAGGGGGGCGGGACCGTTGCTCGAAACGGTGAGAATCGGTCATAAGTCCGCATCTCCCGCCGATTCTCGTTTCACAGCAGACTGCCGGGTAGGCCGAAGCCTACCCGGTCTTACGTTCGCTCCACGAGCGTTTAGGGTCTCCGGGCAACTCCCGGCGACCAGAATGTTCCGTGCAGCGTTCAGGTCCGCGTTCGACTCGTGACCACACGCGAGACATCGGAACACGGCCTGGGAGGGCCGGTTGCCGGAGTCGGTGTGACCGCACGACGAGCACCGCTGGCTCGTGTAGGCAGGGTCGACGGCGACGACCGTCGATCCGTACCAGGCAGCCTTGTACGTGATCTGCCGTCTGAACTCCGCGAAGTTCGCGTCGAGCACGACGCGATTCAGTCCTGCCTTGGCCGCCCGTCCTCGGCCTCTCGCTCGACGGGTCATGTTGGAAACTTTCAGGTCCTCGATCACGATCACACCGTGGTTCTTGGCGATTCGTGACGTGGCCTGGTGGGTCGCGTTGGATCTGAGATGGGTGATCGTGTGGTGAAGGCGAGCGACGCGCGCCTTCACTTTGCGCCTCCTGTGCGAGCCCTTCTTGCGCCGGCAAAGCGTCTTCTGCGCCCGGCGCAAGCGCTTCTGGTAACGGGCGAAAGAGGAGGGGTTCTCGAAGACCGTCCCGTCGGAGAGCGTAGCGAGTCGCGCGACGCCGACGTCCACGCCAACCGGAGGGCGGTCGCTTGGAGGTGCCGAAGGCGCTTCCTCCTCGATCAACACGCTGGCGTACCAGCGCCCGCCGTGTTCCTTCACCGTGACCGACGTGTAGGTGCCTGTCGGAATGTAGCTGTGGCAGCCGGGCTTCAGCCTCACGCGGCCGATCTTCGGGAGCTTGACCGTCTTCTCGCCGACGTGCGTCGGCGCCGACAGACGGAAGCCGCCGACGCCTCTTGAGCGGCTCTTGAAGCGCGGGTGTCCCGGCTTCTCACCGGCCTTCAGGCGGCGGAAGAACGCCTGGAAGGCTCGGTCAAGGTTCCGCAAGCTCTCTTGTGGTGCCCATTTGCTGCTCTCGTACATCCAGGGAACACCGCCCTGCACGGTAGGAACCTTCTTGAGTAGGTTCAGTTCCCGGTGGAGGTCAATGGCCGTCGGGACCTTCGGGGCCTCCGCCTTCGCTGCGCCCGCAGCCAAGGCGCCTTTGCGCAGCGCCCATGCCTCTTGTTTTCGACGAAGGCCCCAATTCCAGGCCCAACGGGCGCAACCCGCGTGCTGGAGAAAGCGCGCTCGCTGGGTCGGCGTCGGCTGCATTTCGACACGGAAGGACTTCATGTTGCAGCCTCGGCTGCTGCGAGCGCGCGCTCAGCACGGTTCTTCGCGGCGCGGCGTCCGTAGATTTGAGAACACATTGACGTGACGACGTCAATGAAGTCCTGCACGAGGTCGAGCTTCTGCTCGCCACTGTTAATCACGACCAGAGAGCGACCCTGCGCCGAGAGAGCGGCCTCGATATACTCGACACCAAACCGGGCCAAGCGGTCACGGTGCTCGACGACGATAGTACCGACTTCTGGATCAGAGAGCAACTTCATGAGCTTCTTGCGTCGACCATTCAAACCGCTGCCGATCTCAGACACTTCAGCAACAACGATGAGACCCTGCGCAGCGGCAAAGTCCCTCAGGCGGCCAATCTGCCTTTCCAGATCCGGCTTCTGGTCGGAAGACGAGACACGCCCGTAGATCGCGACCAGTCCTGGCTTGGTCTGAGGGACGCCCTCAAAGACGCGAAAGTGCCCGCCGGGCGTCTTGGTCACCCGACCGGGAAAAGTTCCTGCCTTGGTCCAAGCCAAGGCAGTCCGGTAGTGGACGCCATGTTCTTGTGCCCAGGTTGACAGTTTCTTTCCGCTCATGCCTGAATCTTACTGCTTCCGGCGCCTGTTGTCAACCCCTACCCCCTAGCTTGGAGTCTACTGACCGTTGACGATAATGGTCAGGACGTCGGGCTTCGCGCCCGACCCGTTGAGTCCAAACTCGAAACGGAGATCGCCGGCAGCGGGGCTCGTGCCGGGATAGACGTCCTCGTCGGCTGCGGCGTTCACGCCGTTACGGAGCAGAACGCCATCAACGAACACGTCAACGTCGGTCAGGAACGTGACCTGGTCGTACGCTGGTAGATCAATGTCGAGGTTGTTCGCTCCACCAGGACCGTTCACGTCGTTGTCCGCAGCGACGTTCGCGGTCACAACCGCCTGTACACGGGTCCTGTTCACGACCTGGCTGGCTTGCACGATCGCGTCGAGCAAAGAGGTTTCGCCAAAAGCGACCTCGAATGCATCCCACTCTGCCGTGGTGTCCGAGAGCTTGACCCCGCCGGTCTGCGCCCATGTTGAGCCGACCTGGTTCCCGTCGTCGAGCAGCAACTCATTTGCTCCAAGCAGGGTGAGGTCGTTCGCGCCGGTGGACTCGATCGTGCCCGCGTTTTCACCAATGTCGATCCGCTCCCCGCCCGTGTCGATCCGCGCCCCGCTAGCGAAGTCGTTGACGATCGCGTCGTTGTCGAACGTGTCGACGCCAGCACCGAACGTGATCGTCGAAGTCCCACCAGCACTGCCCTCGGTGACCGTGAACAGGATCGCCTCAAGATCGTCACGGATCGCCCAGACCAACCCCGGACCCTCAAGGTCGAGGGTAGCGTTGGTGATGAGATCGATGGGAGTAGCGCCCTGGTTGTCGTAACCGATCTGACGTGTGACTGTAGTGCCGGCTGGAACGTCGACGTTGGCACCTCCCAGGAAGTCTGCTTCATTCAGGTCTTCAAGGCGTACTCGCTCAACGTAGCAGTAGTTGATCGTCGCTGCGCCAATGTCGGCGGAGGGAACAGCTTCGAGATCGTCGCCGGTTGCGTTGATCCGCACGAAGCTGATCTGAACACGCGTCGTTGTGGTGTCGGTGATCGTCGCGCCGTCGGTAACGCCAGACTCGCCCTGAAGCAGCCCGTAGACCTGATAGCCACCAGACGTGATCGGATCGCGTGTCGCTCCGTCGACGATAGTGAGCAGGTTCTTTGGGCTGATCGCCGTCGAGCCCGCAACTTCATCCAGCGAGACTACCCCGAAGGTGCCTCCGTGCGCAGCCACTACTGTGCCGAGCGTGGTGACAGCGCCGACCGCAGCAGTCGTGTTCGAAGGCAACTCACCGGTGCCGAGGATCACCGCGTCGCCGTCACCGCCAGTCAGCGTCGCGGCACCCCAAGACATGACGCCACCGCTATCGGTCGGATCCGTAGTGGCAATCGTGTTACCAGCAGTACCAGCGGTCTTGGCTGTGGCGTCCATTGTGTCGCCAACACCAGCGGCGGCGGTCACTGTCGGGTGCAGTGTCGTGGCTGCGGCGTAGAGCGTGCCGGAACCGGCACCCAACGTGATCGCGGCAATCAGGTTGTCGATAGAGTCCGAAGCCGTGGCGCCAATGAGCACGTTGCCGTCGACGTTGGTGAGGACCGTCTCGAAGGTGTAGGTCTTAGCGTCGATCAACACCTGGTCGCTGTCAGTGACGTTAGCGGTGAGCGTGAGATTACCGGTAGCGGCAGCCGAGGCAGGAACAGCGACGTCGACGAGTGAGAACACGCAACGTAGGACGCGCTTCTTCTCAACTGCGTGAAGTGCATCGTTGAGGTTACTGACACCTCGCTGCGTGCCAGTCTCTAGCGCCGACGGTGTCGAAATGACGTCGTACCAGTTGCCCGCTTGAACGTCGAGCAGGTGCGACATCATCGAACGCTGGTTATTGAGATCCTCCTCGATGTTGAGCGGGTTCGTCTCGAAGTTAGTCAGAGACGGCGCAACAGTATCGTCGTAGACGTCGCTGCTGTAGATCTGGGTGTCTTGGCGAATGAAGGTGCGTGTCATGTAATTAAGTCTCCCTAACTGGGATCATAATCGATGGTTATAGAGTCATCTGGTTTTGCTCCAGGACGACTTCTAGGAGCAACCGCAAAGGTAATCGTATCGTAACCTGTGCCTACGCCACCAGATTCCGAACGAACATAATCGCTTCCAACGCCTTCTGTTTGCCGAACGCCGTTGAAATAGACGGATTCGCTTCCATTGATGAAATCAGCCGCCGTTGTGAACGACGTGTTTGCGTCGTTGATTAGCCCTGTAGGGGTTTCACCACGGACACGAATGCTGGTTGATTGAGAAACGCTGAGGAGCACGAACTAAGACGATCCTTTGGGACTACTTACCCTACCTGAGTCTCTAAACAGATCTTGGCTGCAACTATAAAGCTGTTACCTGCTAGGGACGTCGATGATCTCAGCCGTCTTGATGTTCTGGTCGTGAGGGTCTCGCTCGAAGCGAACCTCTCTTTTCCCTCCCGGTTTGTTGAACTGAACGCTGATCGCGCCTTCATCGAAGACGACGCTTGGCGGCTGCACGTTGATCGGTGCCGCGACCTTCACCTCACGCTCTGGTACCGTCACGGTTACCGGCGCACTGATCTTGACCGCACCCTTCGGGAAGTTGACCTTTACCTCTTGCCCCACTGCGCCTTCGATCTTCGCCATTCGCGCTTCGATAGCGTGGAGACGATCTAGACTCTTAGCTAGGGTTTGATTCAAGACTTCGAACTCCTCACGAACAACACGCACGATCTCCACACGAACAGCGCGCATGATTTCGGTGCGCATGACCTTTACAAGCTCCCCCTTCATAGCTTGAGGGATCTCGCGACGAATGAGATTTGAGATCTCGGCCTTACTTTCAGTCAATAACAGAGCCGTCGTATTGGGTCCAGATTGATCGTGTGTGGTTCTTCTCGTGGGCTCTGATCGAGCCACCTGAGTCTCAGCCTGTTCAGTCTTAGTCGGCCAGACCGAGTGCATACGGTCGAATAGCCCATCGACAATACGCTGGACCTGGACGTCACCTTTTTGTGAGGTAGACGACGCCTGCGCGAGAGTATCGGTTGAATCGGTTTTGAGAGTTTGCTGACGTTCTGTCAGCGCGTAGGTCGGCTCATCCTCAAACTCGTCTTCGTCGAGCGGATTTTCGTTGTCAATAAGGTCGAAGTCGCCTTCGTCTTCCGCATAGGACCAGTCGGTTTCGTTCGTCTCAACCGGCGCAGGTGGTGACGCCTTCGGCGCCCCGTGAAGCATCACGTCCTTAACGTAGGACATGAAAGACGTCTCGTTTGGGCGGACGTCTTCGACAACCGATATAGTATCGGTAGCAAGATCGATGGAGAGAGGCTCGACCATATGGTTAGCTCTCTCATCAGCTACCGGCGGCTTACCGGTGAAGACCTTGCTAAATAGGCTCATTTCGATTCCTCATGAGCAGCCATAACTGTCGATTTTAGCTCGCCTTTCGCCATACTATCACTTGAAACTACCTCTTTCCTAGAAGCAGGTGACCTGTGAGCGGTCTCTTCAAACGGACACCTAAATCTCCGAAACATATCCCTACTCCAGGAATGGTTGATCCAACGGTAGAGATCATTCAACCAGGAGGACCTTTTCCCTACGGAGACGTCATTCTCACAGATGGAGCAGGTGGTTACACCATCGCTCCAACTCTGCGACCATACTTCGTTAGCTTCAGGATTCCGTCAAAGATTGAAGCTGGGGAATCGGTTGATTGCGAACATCAGGGCGTCAGCACCGCTGTCGTCGGATTTCCGGTGCCGTTGCCACTCAATCTGATCGCCATCTCCGTAGCGCTCGATTTACCGATAGATCAGGGCGCTGTCTATCATGTCGAGATTCTGCGCGATCTGACCGATGTGATTGGCAGACTCAGAATCACTCCAGCAGACAAGAAATGCGCTGTTCGGCGCGATCTAAGCGTGCCGGTGCAAGAGGGTTCGGAGCTTAGCGCTAGAGTCGTGCATACGTCCGGCAAGCGACTCTCGACATTCTCAACAGGGATCGTCGTGGTCGAACTGGAGGCGTAGCTATGGCTCAGGACACGTTCTTCGAGTGTGGCCTGATTGTCGGCAGACGCCGCACTTGCGCAAGGCGGGCGCTTGAGTCGCAGAATCATCAATGAGCACCTCTGGGAGGTTTGGGTGTCTCAAAGACAGTTGCGCCCTGGAGAGCCCGCCAACAGTCTTTTCTTGAGGCTCTGAGTTTTCTCCTACAAACAAATCATCTGAGAATTGAAACGCCGGATCCGAGTAGTTCGATCCTTTCATTTGAGGAAGAATCGGTCGGGTGCTGATGTCTTCGATTTGAACCTTCACGGTCCAGGGCTGAAGTCGATAGCTGAGTCCGCAACATTCGGTTTCTGTGTAACTGATGTCTGTTGGACACTCCCAATTCAAAAGACTTCCGCAGTGCTTGCAGAAGCATCGGAGCGCGTGCTCGTAGAGCATGTGCTTGCCGTCTTCGAGCTTCTCAGGCGCTCTTTGCTGTAACAATCGGGTAAACCGACTGGCGCCTGGACCGCGCGGCCTATCTGGATTTTCTCTAAGCGCCACGACCTGATTTTACCCTCCTTCCTTCGAGGTAGAATCAAGTTCACCACCTCTCCTGAATCGGAAGCCCCGACCTTTAAGTCGGAAAAACGTCAATTTCTCGAAAGCGAAAGGACTTACCATCGCATTCAACCAGACCTTGATGAGGAGATTGCGTTGGATGACGTCAGTCGATTGGATGATCTAATCGCACTCGCGGATGCAGTCGACCTTGCTACAACAATCGAGTGGCTTTCCATTCAACTTGGTTCGATTACCTCTTGAGGACTCTAGCGCAACCAATAGGTTACGCTGCTATAATGCGTCAGACTACATCACGACTTACGTCGTAACTTCTTGCGCGTAACCATCAGGGGCCGAGCATGGCAAGCACCAAGCAGAATCTCGACATTCAGTCGGACAAGGTTCTTACCGAGCCGACCGTCCAAACTCGGATCATCGCCCGAGACATCGCTGCTGTGCAGTCGCTCTTTCTTGACTGGAGCGAACCTGTAGGTGCAGACCGTACGGTCAACTTCGAAGACCCCGGCGCAGACGACGCGGTTGTCTACAAAAACAGCGCGCAAGTTCTCGAAAATAAGACGACGACCACCGTTCCGACGAATCCGAACGACATCACCAACATGTCGTACGTTGATAACGCAATCTCCGCTGCGGTAGCGGCGGCTACCCCGCCCACTGCTACATCTGGCGCCGGTGGTGGGGTCGAGGGCACGGCAACCTACGATTCCATGAAGGGGTTGGCTGTTGTCGGCAACGTCGCTGAGGTTCTGGTCGATGGTTCGACCATCACCTTCAACGGCTCTGGACAACTTGTTGGTTCGGCATCCATCGTGGATGCCACCGCTGGCTCTGGCGGAGCCACCAAGGGCAAGGTCACCGCCGACACCGATAAGGGCGTTGACATCGTCTCAGGCGTCTTGGAGGTCAAGGTCGACGGCGTCTCGGTTGGGCTCAACCTTTCTGGCGAGCTTGAGACGCTCGGGGCCCCTGCTGGCGGTGGTCCTACAGGCACCGTCTCGACGATGCCTCAGTTCGTTGAGGACATTGCTTCCATTACGGCTCCAAACAACGACTTCACAGGTGGAGGGGATATCTCCATCCTGTCCTTCCCACCGTCCGTCATCACGGGCGTCCGGTTTGCCATTGGTGTGCCTGAGGACTACTTCACCGGCAATCTCGTTGTGCAGGCTGTCCAGCAGATGAGCGCTGCCGACGCTGCTGGATCAGTTGAGATCACGACCCAGGCCAAGATCGTCGACGTCTCTGCTGGGATCATCGACTCAGGTAGCTATCCGGAGTCCCAAAGCACTCACACGGTTCCTACCACGACCGACATCGAGCGCCGAACCGTCTTAACTATCATTAATGGTGACTTCGCTAGGGGCGACAACATTCAGGTGCTCGTCAAGCGCATTGGTAACGACGTCGGAGATACCAACCTAGCAGACTGGGGCGTTCTCGGCTTTCAGGTCTCCTATACGGCCATCGTCAACGGACGAGTTGCTACCGTCGTTCAGAAGTTCTTCGAGAACGCTCCTGGTGAGACAGCCACTACACCCACCACGATCTCTGCTGGTGACATCTCGGTTGAGGACTTTCCAACCGCCATCGATACGGGCCTCAAGTTTGAGTTTTCGGTACCAGATCACTGGGACGAAATCACAGACTGCGATATCCGGTTGAATTACGTGACCTCGGCCAGTGATCCGACTGGAGTCGTTCGTCTTGAGCCCCGTGCTAAAATCGCTCGGGTTGTCGGCGGAACCATTGACACCATTGCCCCGACCAACTTCGACTTTACGCCCGGCGCTGGTGACGATACGGTTCCTAAGCAGTCGACGACGTTCCTTTCGATTCCGGCATCGGCTCTCTCTAAGGGCGACGCGATCACCGTCATTCTCGTTCGCCGTGGATCGGACGGCGCTGATACGCACACCGCAGACCTTGAACTCATCTGCGTCATGGCCACGTTCGGGACGGTTTCTACGCTGGGGGTTTCTGTTGTCACGATTCGTGAGGAATACCTCAACCAGGGCTCCTTCGGGAACGCAGTCGGTACAGGCATCAATGGAGACACTGACTACATTGACCTGACCGACTTCGAGACCTATGACCGAATGGAGGCCACTGCCGGAGCGGGAAGCATCGATTTGGCCTATCAAGGTCGTCTCGGGACGCTGACCACTACGATCAAGCGTATCTCCTTCTTCATTAAGGGTACCGGCACCGCCTCCTACACACTTGAAGTCCACACTGAGGGCACTGGGTTGGTTCATACAACTGGTCCCGTAGCTCCTCCTGTTGGCACAACTGAGGTTGTGCTTACAGATCTCGACCTTTCTGCGCAGCCTATGGCCAGCGGACGATTCGTCGTAATCATCAAGGGAGTCTTCTCGGGTGCTGCTGAAGAGATCCTTGTTGGTCGGCCCTTTGTGAGGGTGGAGTAGGACTATGCGGCGACTTTTCTTTTGCTCTGCTGATGGGCTCATGATTCTTCGCAGCGAGACCTTCGCGGATGACATGCTGGTGCCGACCAACGTTGGTTCCAAGCGTGCTGACGCGCTTATAGGTTCTACGAAGGCAAGCTTAATGTTCCCCGGCGCCGTTAGCGCAAGCGGTGATGTTACGTTCACCGCTAAGCACGGTGGGACGTTTGGCAACTCAATCTTTGTTGGGTATGAGATCGGTGAGACTGGTGATGTGCATCTCTCTCGCCCGCTCGCCGTCGCTGTAGATCCTCAAGACGAAGACGGAATAAGCGTGCTTGTCACCTTTGGGACGACTGGCGCTGGGTTCACCATTACACCCACCGCTCAACAAGTCGCAGACGTCATGAACGCTGATCCAGTCGTTCAAGACATTCTGGTTGCGACTCCTAATGGAACAGGTGACGTAGGCCCTATCGATCCTACCTACTTCATTGGTGGCGCAGATGATGGTGACTGGCGCAAATTCAACGTTAAGAACGGGACTTGCCTGCGAATCAATACGGTTGAGGTGATCTGATGGCGCAACCACTTTTCGCAATCGCCAATCGCACCGGCGCGCTGCCGCAAGTCTATAGGATCGCAGGCGCTTCGCCGCAGGTGTTTGGTGATCCATTGCCGACGGGAATCGTCGAGTCGGGGACCGATCTCGAACGGGCGTCTTCGACAAACCGAGTCATCCAGTTTGGGGGCGACGTCTACGCGGTCGCAGTGAACGGGGTCTACAAGAAGGATGACCCGACCACTGATACAGGGACGTGGACACAGGATCATGCCTTTACAGGAGTCGCCACCGCTGGCGAGAACTTTCATACTCGGGGTGTCTACCAGATCGTCTTGAATGGAGTCAGCAGCCTGTTTGTGGTCTGGCCGACCACCACAGCGTCCACATGGAACGCGTCTATTCTGAACGGGACCACAGACGTTTGGTCGGATGTAGGCGCTCAGGTCGGTCTGTCGCATTTAACATCAGATCGATGGGGTAAGCAGATCGTCTATCGCGGCGTGCTCTACATGATCGCGACAGATTCTACCGGAATTATGACCTTTGATCCCGGGGCTCAGTCCTTTGGAACCATTTCATCGGGAACAACCTCGATCATCCCCAGATTCGGTATCTGTGTCTTTAATGACCGTTTGTTCATTCTTGGGCGAAATGGACTCACAGGTACGATCGCTCTCTACGAAATCACCGGCGGAGGGGTTGTTCATCTCTTCGACACTTCGTTCGATGATGGTGTCGGAGCCGGTGAAAATGACGCTCGTTACGCGCTCTGTCCGAGCCCTGACGGCAGCGTCATGTATGCGGTATGCATCACATCAACCGGCGGTACCGGAACTGTGTTTTTGAAGTTTATCGATACTTCAGGGACGATCTCTTACTCCACAGATCTAACAAACGCGGTTCTCCCTGCCGGACTTCGTCCAGGTGGTGGAAGTACAGACGTTACCAATAGATGGTGGTGCTTCTACGATCAAGAGACAACACCAGGGGCCTCTCGCCTCTTGCTATTCCGTGCGGTTAGCGGTGTGGCCGGTCAGATTGTCACTCAGTACGTCTTCAACGATGAGATCTCCGAACTCACTCAAGAGGATGCGGGCGGTGACACCGCTTGGGCTTTCTCAAACGTCACGACTGGCGGCGGAGAGCGAATCTTCACTCCCGGAGAAATGAACATTGAGATCGTGAGTCGTTTGGCCGTTCTCGGCGGCGAAGCGGTGCGCTTCAAGTGTTGGGGTGCAACAGGTGCCGACAAGAATGTCAACTTCCGTTTGAACACTCAAACTGAGGTACCTCTCACGCTAGCTACGTTGAGTGGGACGCCGACGGTTGTCTCCGGCCCCGCCCCAGTACCTACGCGCAACGTAAACACGCTCGAAGGTGTCACAGCAGACGGCACCACGATTTACCAGACGGTCTGGGATATCGCCACAGATGGTCTCGTTTCTGGTCAACGAGCCCAATTGGTCCCCAGGATCTTCGTCTAGGAGCAGCCATGGTCGTCAACATCGACAAGTTCATCGACGCGTCGGAAGCGGGTCTTCTCGCTGGCGGCTTCGCTGTGGCTCCAGTTTCCTGGTCGCCAGAGGTCGTCCAGGATATCTCTGGACCGCCGACTCCCGGAGTGTTGCCGGCGTCTTCAATCAATACCTTCGATCACCCTGATGCGTCAACCTCTGGTCTCAAGTTCGAATTCACGGTTCCCGAGAACTACGACTCTGGACCACTTCAGCTTCAGGCCGTCTATGCGATGTCTTCGGCTGTGGCGGCAACGAACAACGTCATCGTGCTTAATGTAGGCGCAGAGATTGCTGACGCTACAGGCGGCGGCATTGACGTTGTTACATACGCCCCGGCTACTCTCGCTGTCGTCACGCCGGAGACAACTGCTGTCGCTCGTAGCGGTGTGCTGCTCTCTATCATGGAGGGTGACTTCGCAGCAGGTGACAAGTTCGTCTTCTTGATCGAGCGCCTTGGTGGCGATGGGGCTGACCTTCACACCGGTCTCTGGCAACTCGTTGATTACATGGTGGTCTACGACGGGCAAGTTGCACCTAGTGTTGTCGTTCACCAGGTAGAGGTCTTCTCAGATACGGGCGGCACCCCTGCTGTTCCGGGAACCAAGGCCAATTTCGATACACTGAACTTCGAGGAAGGCTCCACGAACGAGCAGAAGTTTCAGTGGACGATTCCAGACAACTGGGATGGTGCCTCAGATTTCCACATCCGGTTCACTTACGCCATGACGTCGGCTGGCGGCGGCGTCGTTCGATTCGATCTGAGCGGCGATACAACTTCGGTGAATACAGGTGCTATCACCAGTCTTGTACAGGCCGCGTATCTGATCCCAACGTTTGCGGACACCGATCCTCACCGCACGACCGTCATCTACGCCATTTCCGGTGCAGGAAGAACCGCCGGGGACACGCTCGTCATCATTTTCAACCGTCCTAGCGGCGATCCGTTCGATACGCACGTCGGTGATTTCCAACTGATCGCGGCTACTGTCTCTATCGGACAGGGCGGATCGGTAGCAGTTAGTACTGAGACGGATGAGTCTTACCTTGACCATCGTGACTTTCGGATCATTTCAGTCTCCGGTGTGAACGCTGAGCAGGAGTCTGCTGACTTCGCCACCGACTTCGAACTCTGGTCGAAGATGGATTCGACGGTTGCGGCTGGGCGAGTGGATGTTGAATGGCAGGGTCGGCTGCGTGGGGTGCAGTCGAAGATTGCCTCCATCGTTGTTCCGGTTAAGGGTCAGAGCGGTGGTCCAACACCGCAGTATCAGATCAAGGTCTACGTCGAAGGCTCTGGCGCCACGAACGTCTTTATTGGTTCTGTGCTCACGCCAGAGACGACCGGCGTTCGCTCTACCGTCACCTTGACCGACGCAGATCTCAGTGCTCAGCCCACTGGCGAGGGGCGGTTTTTCGTGGTCGTCGAGGCAAGTCTCGACGCAGGCGAAGAGCTTCGCGTCGGAACACCCTTCGTCAGGCAGGAGTAGTCATGCCGCTTTACATCAACAATGGGCAAGATCCTCTCGACGCCGCCGGTCTGGACGAGTCGGCGCATGACGCACTGGATCACACCGGCCTGACAGGTATTCCTGAGGCTGCCGATGGTGAAACGGAAAGCGTTACGACCGGTGCGGGTGTTTCTATCAGTCGTGTAGTCCCTGGTGGCACCCTTGCGGTTGATGGCGAGTCTTTGGAATTTGAAGTATGGGGTGTAGGTGCTACTGACGCCTCCACTGTAACAGTCGCTTTTGCCGGGGGCACGATCCTCACGCTCACAGGTAATTTTTCCTCCGCTTCCTTCTGGATTCGCGGAGTTCTTGTGCGCACCGGAGCCACTACCGCAGAGTTCGTTGTCACCTCCAACCAAGAACAGAACGGGACGGAAGCTCAAGTTGTCAGCACCGGCGGACCATCGTGGACATGGGCTAATGCCTTGACACTTCTCATATCAGCTACGGGAACCAGTCCTGTTCTGCGTGGTCTCGTAATCCGGAAGTGGGCGGTATAAGCCATGCCTATCAATCCATACGTCAAGGGATCAACTGACGTCTCCGTTACAGACGGTGGAACAGGCGCCTCTACGGCTGGTGGTGCGCGCACCAACCTCATGGCGCTAGATGAGACGGCTCACGATCTGCTCGATCACACGGGTCTTACTGGCGTTGGTGATCTCACCACCACAACCCACGCGGGGATCGACCACGGGTCCTTCACGCATTCGCTACTGAATGTCGGAACGACGACGCTTGCCGCCTCTTCAGGTGATCTTGCTTCGGGTCTGACGGGGGGGATTCAGTTTCATTACGACCAATCGCTTGGTCGGATGCGCTTCTACAACGGCGCCAACGTCAGCACCGATATCCTGGCTGGAACCCTGAGCGGCATGTTGATGACCAGCGCAGGAGCGATGAATTTCTCCTCGTCTGCTACTGACGCAACAGCGACAGCGGATGTAGGTATCGCCCGACGAAGTGCTGGAATTATTCGGATCAGCGATGGATCAACTGGTGATGCAACGTTAGAGGCCGGGACCGTTCAAATCGGCAATGGCGGCCCAACACTGACGGCGAGCGGTACCACTACGCTCATTCTCACGTCAGGAACGACTTCCTATCCGCTTACGGCAGCAGGCATCGGTCCGGCCCTCACCACGACGGCACAGACGATCATTGAGGCCATCAATGAAGTTGATGCCGCCGCTGTCGTGTCATCACTTAGCGACGTTCTCGCGGTAGGCAACACAACTGGTGCGAACGATGTGGTGATTTCCGCGGGACAGACCCTTCGGGGTGTGGACGCAGCAACGGGGACGGATCTCAACCTCAGGGCCGGTGCCTCCAGTGGAGCGGCTATAGCTGGAGGCTCGGCCACAATCAGTGGGGGGATACCTACGGACGGAGCAGGCGGATCGGTCTCATTGATCGCCGAGGACGGTGTTGGAACAAATAGGGACGGTGGAAACGTCGGGATCACAGCAGGCGCGGCGACGGGATCAGGCGCCCAAGGCCGAGTCCTCTTTACGTCGGGCACGACGAGCTACCCGCTCACGGCGGCTGGCGTTGGGCCGGCTCTGACCACGACCGCCCAGGACATTATCGGGGCGATCAACGAGGTCGGTGGTGCCGCGCTAACAGGGGTCACGGAGGACGGCGGGGCCCCAAATATCGTCACGATCACTGACGCGCTGGTAGTGGGGGCGCCTACGAGCACTGTTGCGATTGGCGCGAGCGACATTGTCGCGGGACTCGCGGGCGGATACTTCCTCCACTACGACCCGTCAGCAGCACAGTTGTTCTTCGGGGAGGACTTCGGCGGAGGCCAAACCTACTTGGGCCTTTACGCCTCGGAAAACGGCACCCAGATCGACATGGTGTCAGACGCGGTTTTTGGGTGGTCTTCCTCGACCACGACCCTTGCCGGAGCCCAAGACACCAGGCTGAGCCGTCCCGCTGCGGGCGAGGTCCTCGTGGACGATGGCGCGGGAGGCGCCGCGACCCTGACCGCCGCCACGGTCAAGCTCGGCACCGGGGGACCCACGCTGACCAACACGGCTGGGACGGTCACGGCGAGCGGGCAGTTGCTCGCCGATTCGCTCGCCTCAGGTGCGACCCATTCCGCCTACAGCGACCCAGGTGACTTGTTTTGCGGCCCGACGACGGACAGCGAGAACTCGTCCTTTCGTTGGGATTCGAGCAACCTAGCTGCTTACTTCTCAAACGGCAGCGGACTCTCTGCAATTAGCATGAGCCCGTCTAATGCGTCTGTGAACCTGGGGAGTAACGGCGGCTTGTATTTTGCGGAAACTACGAGTATAGCGTCGGCCAAGGACGCAAGCCTCACCCGTGCGGCGGCCGGTGTTGTGAAAATCGGCAATGGTGCCGGAGGAGACGGCCAGAGCACCCACTCGGGGGTCGTACGAACGACCGATTGGGACACGACCCTTACCGACGCCACGGCGACCGGGATCCTGACCGTTACTTGTGCAACAGAAACAAGCGCTGGTGGTGTGATCGATGTAGTTGTTCATGCGACAGATGGAACC
>Ga0214472_10001821_pt1 | contig 23217 bp, 27 predicted proteins | sample RVTome_6_FD_207662 | JGI IMG/M metagenome (GOLD analysis project Ga0214472, IMG submission 207662) | Soil microbial communities from uranium-contaminated site in the Upper Colorado River Basin, Wyoming, United States - RVT140D175 | ecosystem: Environmental > Terrestrial > Soil > Contaminated >...
CCGAGACGGTCTTCGCCTGGCCCGGCATCGGCCGGCTCGCCGTCCAGTCCATCTACAACCGCGACTACCCGGTCGTCCAGTGCACGGTCTTCCTCGCCGCGGTCATGTTCATCGTCATCAACTTCGCTGTCGACCTCCTCTATGGCGTCCTCGATCCCCGCGCCCGCGCCGGCTGAGCTCGCTCTCGCGGCGATGCAGGAGTCGCGCCCCCGCGGCAGGCGCATGCCCTGGCTCATGCGGCTGGGGCTCGGCTTCGTGGCGCTCCTGGCGCTGCTGGCGGTCGTGGCGCCGTGGGTGGTGCAGGACGCCGAGCGCCAGTCGCTGCGCACCCGCCTGAAGCCGCCGACGCTTGAGGGCTCCGACGGCCGCGCGCATCTCCTCGGTACCGACCATCTCGGGCGCGACATCCTCGCCCGCGTGGTCTACGGCTCGCGGGTGTCGCTCGTGGTCGGCCTGTCGGCCGTGCTCGTGGGCGGGCTCATCGGCTCGACGCTGGGCCTGGCGGCGGGGTACCGCGGCGGCCGCGTGGATGGTGTCATCATGACGGTGGCGGACGCGCAGCTCGCGTTCCCTTTCATCCTGCTGGCCATCGGCATCATCGCCGTGCTGGGGCCGAGCTTCCCGACGCTGGTCGTCGTGATCGGGCTGTCGGGCTGGGTCAACTACACGCGCATCCTCCGCGCCCAGGTGCTGGTGCTTCGCTCGCGCGAGTTCGTCGAGGCGATCCGCGCGCTCGGCGGCTCGACGGTGCGCGTCGTCCTGCGCCACGTCCTGCCCAACGTGCTGGCCTCGCTCGTCGTGGTCGCCACCCTCGAGCTGGCGCGCTCCATCGTGCTGGAAGCGACGCTGTCCTTTCTGGGGCTCGGCATCCAGCCGCCGACGCCCTCGTGGGGAGGCATGATCCAGGAGGGGCGCGACTACCTCGACTCGGAGTGGTGGATTTCAACCTGCCCCGGCATCGTGCTCATGATCACCTCCATCGTGATCAGCCGCACCGGCGACTGGCTCCGGGACGTCCTCGACCCGACGTTGCGGGGCGAGTAACCCGCGGCTTGTTGACGGGCGCGGCGCCCCGGCGGCCGTCCTGTTGCTTGGGAGGACCGCCACGTTTTGTCCGGCCGGCGTGATGTCCGCCTTGCTGCTCGCATCCGTCGCGTTCGCGCAGCCAAAGCCGCTGCCGCTCGAGAAGATCAGCCTCCCGCACGGATTCGCGATCGAGCTGGTGGCCCGCGTCGACAACGCGCGCCAGATGACGCTGGGCGCGACAGGCACACTGTTCGTCGGCTCGATGCGCGCCGGCAAGGTGTACGCGGTGCGGCTCAGGCCCGGCGCCCCGGCGGAGGTCCTCACGCTAGCGTCGGGGCTGCAGCTGCCGGTCGGCGTGGCGTTCCACGCCGGGGCCGAATCGAGCATGGACCCACGATCCGGCCGCGATCCCCTCGCTACTGCCACGCCGCGAAGGTCTGACGGAGCTCCACCGACGGGACCGTGTCACGCATATACGTGAACGATCCCTGCTCCTTCATTTCGCGGGCGCCCTTGAGGAAGGCCGCGAGCGCCAGGCGGGACAGGGCGCCGCCGACGCTGATGCGCTTCACCCCGGCTAGAGCGAGCTGAGCGACGGTGATCGACGGGTCGGCCGAGCTCATCACCACATTGACCGGCTTGCCGACGGCGGCGGTCACCGTGCGGATCGACGCGAGATCCCTGAGTCCCGGCGCGTAGAGCACGTCGGCGCCGGCCGCCTCGAACGCCCGGAGCCGCCGGATCGTGTCGTCGAGGTCGCGGCGGCCGTGCAGAAAGTTCTCCGCCCGCGCCGTCAGCATGAACGGGGTGGGCAGCGACCGCGCCACCTCCGCCGCTGCACGCACGCGCTCCACCGCCAGGGTGAAGTCGTAGATCGGATTCAGCGGGCCGCCGGTCGCGTCCTCGATGGAGCCGCCGACAACGCCCGCCTCGGCAGCCAGCCGGATCATCCCGGCGGCGGCCTCCGGCTCGTCGGCGTAGCCGTTCTCGAGATCCGCGTTGACCGGCAGGTCGGTGGCGCCAGCGATCGCGCGGCAGTTCGCCAGGACTTCCTCGCGGCTCACCGCTCCGGTGCCGTCGGCGCGCCCGAGCGTGTTCGCGAGCCCGAGGCTCGTCGTCGCAAGCGCCTCGAAGCCGAGGGAGGCCAGGAGCCGCGCGGTGCCGGGATCCCACGGGTTCGGGATCAGAAAGGCCCCGGGGCGCTCATGCAGGGCCCGAAAGGCCGCTGACTTCTCCGCGTAACTTGGCATGTCGAGTCTTCCTTTCTTGGGTAGATGGTCGGCCCGCGTTAGCGGGCGAGGGCGACGCAGATGACGCCGCTCGCGACGATTGCGGCGCCGACCAGGCGCTGGCCGAGGGCGCCCTCCTTGAGCAGGAGGCTCCCGATCAGCGCCGATATGACGATGGAGACCTCGCGCCCCGCCACGACGTAGCCCGCCTTGGAGAGCCGGAAGGCGAAGAGCACGAGCAGATAGCCGCCCGGGCTCAGCACCCCCGAGAGCAGCACCGCGACCCGGTTCTCGCGCCACTCGCGCGCGAGCGAGCCGCGCCGCGCCAGCGCGGGCGGCAGCAGGGAGACGCAGCAGCCCATCATCATCGCCCAGAGGTAGGGCAGCGGGTTGATGTGCGACACGCCGACCTTGTCCACGAGGGAGTAGGAGGCGATGCAGAATCCGGTGGCGGCCGCCCATCCGGTGCCGGGCTTGAAGAGGGCATCCTCGCTCCAGGCGCCGCGCCGCCAGTGAAGCGCGAAGATCCCCGCGAGGATCAGCGCGATGCCCAGGATGCCGAGCGCCGAGAGCCTCTCGTCAAAGAAGTAGAGGGCGCCCGCGGGCACGAGCGCCACGCCCAGGCCCCGCGCCAGCGGGTAGACGAGGGAGAAGTCCCCCGTCTGGTACGCCTTGCCGAGGACGAAGAAGTAGACACTGTGGAGGATGACGGTGGCGACGAGGAAGGGCAGGGCCCCCGGTGAGAAGCCGTCTCTCGCCAGCACGTAGAGCGCCGGCGGCGCCAGGAGCAGCGAGGAGAGCGCCCCCGCCCACCAGAGCATCGCCATCGGGTCGCGCGCGCCCTTGGCCATCGCGTTCCACGTCGCGTGGATGACCGCCGCGCCCAGCACCAGCGCCAACGCCGCGCCTGTCACCGGCCAACCCTACGGGCGCCCCGGCGGTCGTGTCAACTCTCGTATAATGTCCCGGGACTCACTCTCGAAAGACCGGAGGTCTCTTCGTGCCCTATTCGCTTCGGCTGATCGAAGACACGCTCGCTCCCGGCGCGCGCTACAGGCCCGCGCTCGCCTCGGCCGCCGGCGTGCTCTACCTGGCCGCGGGAGACCTTCGCATCGAGGGCGGCGCCGCAAGCGGCCCGCTCGAGCCCGGCCGCGCGCATCTCGCCGCCAAGCCACGGGCCGCCGTCGCCGGCGCCTCGGGCGCCCGCGTGCTTCGCTTCGAGCTGGTCCGCCAACCGCCGCCTCCCGCGGGCGGACGAGTGCTCCTCGAGCACCCGATGGCGCTGGATCCTCGCGCGTCGTGGCTCTTGCGCTGCGATCGAGTGGACTTCGACCGCGGCGGGACTGCCCTGCCGCACCGCCATCGGGGCGGCGGTATCCGCTGTCTCTTGCACGGGCTCCTCGACGTGACCGTGGGCGAGGGGACGGCGCGGGCCATGCGCCCGTGGGATGCGTGGTTCGAGAGCGGCAAGGAGCCGGTGCTGGCCGTGTCCGCCAAGGACGAGGAGACCTCGTTCATCCGGGTCTCGGTGCTGCCGGCCGAGATTCGCGGCAAGAGCTCCATCATGTACGTGGACCCGGCCGATGCCGCGCGCAGCAAGCCCCGGACGTACACGGTCTACGTGGATGAGCCCATCGCGCTCTGAGCGTATCGCTGGCGCGAGCGGGCCGGGCGCGGCCGCGCTCAAGGAGGCGGCGCGGGCGCTCACCAGCGGACGCTTCGCCGACGCGGAGGCCATCTGCCGCGCGGCGCTCGCCGGCAGTCCACGCCACGCCCAGCTCCGCGCCACCCTCGGCGCGGCGCTGCGCCGCCAGCGCCGCCCGGACGAGGCGGAGGCGGAGTTCCGCGAGGTGGCGCGGCTCTGGCCACGCTCGCCCGCCGCGCACGTGGACCTGGGCGCGGTCCTGCTCGAGCAGCGCCGCTGGCGCGAAGCCGCGACGGCCCTCCGCGCGGCGCTCAGTCTTGCCCCGCGCACGGTGGAGGCCCACTTCAAGCTCGGCCTGGCCCTCGAACACATGCGGTTGTGGGGCGACGCCGAGGGCGCGTACCGCGAGGCGGCGCGGCTCAAGCCGCGGCACGCGCTGGCCCATTTCCGTCTCGGACTCGCGTGCCGGCGCCAGGGCAAGACGGCCGAAGAGGAGGCGGCGCTCCGCCACGCCGTCGCCCTGGCCCCGGCCCTGGCGGACGCGCATGTCAACCTCGCCCAGACGCTCGCCCGGCAGGACCGTCATGCCGAGGCCGAAGCCGCGTTCCGCGAGGCCATTGTGCTCGCGCCGCGCCACGCGATCGCGCGCGACGGGCTCGGCGTGGCCCTCCTGGCCCAGGGCCGTCTCGACGAGGCGGCCCGCGCGCTCGAGGAGGCGCACCGCATCGAGCCGGCGCGGCTGCGGACTCTCGTCCACCTGGCCGACGCCCTCAGACGGGCACGGCGCACCCGCGTGGCGGCCACGCGCTACCGCGAAGCGATTCGCCAGCGCCCCGGTCTCGCGCGCCTCCACGGCTGCCTGGGTCTCACGCTGTGGCGGCTCCGGCGCTACGGCGAGGCAGCCGGCGCATGGCGCGATGCGACGCGCCTTGAGCCTCACCGCGGACTGTGGCATCGGTGGCTCGGGCTCGTCCTCGAGAGGCTGGGCCGGCTGCCCGATGCCGCGGCTGCCTTTGGGCATGCCTTGAGGCTTGACGACGACGACGTGGCGGCCTGGCTGGGCCTCGCAGCTGTCTGCCGGCGCCAGGGCGACTGGGAACAGGAGGCGCAGGCCTACGCGCGCGCGCTGGCGCTCCGCCCCGCCGACGCCCACCTCTACGCGGCCCTCGGTGTGGCCTTCGAGGCCCAGGAGATCGAGGCCAATGCCGAGGCCGCGTTCCGTGAGGCGGCGCGGCTCGCGCCCGAGAATCCCGACCACCACCTGGATCTCGGCATTGCGCTCGGCCGCCAGGGGCGTCACGCCGAGGCCGAAACGGCCCTGCGCGAGGCCATACGGCTGAGCCCCTCCGACGTCGTCGCTTGGGCCAACCTGGCATTGGGCCTGGGTCGCCAGGGGCGCTACGCCGAGTCCGAGGCGGCCTATCGCGAGGCGTTGAGGCTCAAGCCGGACGGGGCCGCGCTGCACCGGGGCCTCGGCATGGGGCTGTACTTCCTCGGACGCTACGAGGACGCCGAGGCCGCGTTCCGCGAGGCGGTGAGGCTCAATCCCGCCTATGCGCGGGCGTGGGCCGACCTGGGCGAGCTCCTGAGCGAGCAGGGGCGGCTCGGCGAGGCCGCCGAGACATTCCGCGAAGCCGTCCGCGTCAAACCCCAGCGGGTCGGATCGCACCGGGGCCTTGCGCGCGTCCTGCTGGCCCTCGGGCTCGATGCAGAAGCCGAGGCCGCGTGCCGCGAAGCCCTCAGGCTCCGCCCCGGAGACGCCCAGAGCCACTTTGATCTCTGGGCAGCGCTCGAGAGACAGGGTAAGGACGCCGAGTGCGAGGCGGCGTACCGGGAGGCCATACGGATCAAGCCGGAGCACGCCGAGGCCCATGCGCGGCTGGCCGCCGTGCTCGAGAGGCTCGGCCGCACGGACGAAGCTCTCGTCGCATGCCGCGAAGCCGCGCGCCTGGAGCCCGGGGATCCGCGCTACCGCCACGCGCTGGACGCGCTGCGCCGCAGGATACAGGCATGATGCTCCCCGGCGTGGGTCATCTGGTCATGGGTGACGGCGATCCGGGAGCGGCGAGGTGCGACGTCGCGGCCCTCGGGTTCCCCGTCGCGCCGGTCGCCGCGCTCGATCCGCGCCTCAGCCACGGCGCCCGGCTCAGCTTCGGGTGATCCGCCCACGGGGCGCCTGGCGCCTTGCCGCCGCGCTTGTCCTGGCGGGCTGCGCCGCGACGACGCTTTGGCCGTCACTCAATGACGATCCCGCCGAGGTCGCGCGCCTCATCGCGGCCCGCGCGCGGCATGTTCGGATCGTCTATCTCGGCGAGTCCCACGACAACCCCTACCACCACAGGGCCCAGGCGCAGGTGCTCGAGGCCATGCTGGTCGGCGGCGCGCGGCCGGCGCTCGCCTTCGAGATGCTGACGCAGGCCCAGCAACCGGCGGTGGATGAGGCGATGCTCGAAGAGGCCGACACGGCCACCCTTGGGAAGCGTCTCGGGTGGGTCGAGCGCCGCTGGCCCGACTTCGAGATGTACCGGCCACTCTTCGATTTGGCGCGGCGCCACGGTCTGCCGGTCGTCGCGATCGACCTGGACCAGCCACTGGTGCGCCGCATCGGCAAGGAAGGGCTGGGCGCCCTGCCCGCCGGCGAGCGAAGCGGGCTCGCCTCGCGGCTGGCGCCGGACGCCGAACGCGAGCGGGGCATCGCGCGCGAGATCGAGGCCGCGCACTGCAGGTTGCTGCCGGAGGCCGCGATCCCGGCAATGGTGGACGCCTGGCACGCGCGCAACGTCGCCATGGCGCTGCGGATCCTCCAGGCTCTCGAGCGGACGCCCCAGGTGGTGGTCATCGTGGGGCGCGGGCATCAGGCGCCGGGCGGTTTGGCGGATCAGGTCGAAGCGCTGAAGCCCGGCACGAGCCAGCTGGCGGTGGATCTCGTCGAGGGGGGAAGGGATGAGTCGGACCAGGCGCCGCCGGGGAACCACATCGTCTGGCCGGCGCCACCCGTCGAGCGCCCCGACCCCTGCGCGCCGCTCAGGAACCGCTAGGCGGGGTCGGGCGTCGTGTCCGCTTCTATGGCCGACACCCGCGTGTAGCTGATGCCGACCCTGGTGCCGTTCTGGTCGAGGATGAGGCCGTCCTGCGTCACCTGGGCCAGGGTGCCCTTCATGGGATCGGGCGCGTTGCGCACCGCCACGAGGACGCGCTTGCTGAGGAGCGGCTCGGCCTCGGCTCTCCACATGGAGTCCAGGTCCGAGAGCGCGCGCGCATCCGTCGGCTGGAGCTCGGTGATGCGTCCCATGCCGGGAACGACGAGCCCGCCGCGTCCGCCCGCGCCTGAGCGCACCCTGCCCGCGAAGGGGCTGAGCCGGCCCGAGGTCGGCACGGGGTCCTGGCGTGGCGCGCCGGCAGAGTGACCTTCCGCCATCGGACCGCTCGGACCGGGCTCGACGGCCATCGTGACCACCGGGCCCTGGGTCGCCCCGGCGGGCGGCGGGGCAGAGTCATCGGCCTCGAGGGCGCGGAGGATGTCGGACAGCCGCGACATCATGACCGAGTAGATGTAGAAGCCGATCATGGAGAGGACCAGCGCCGAACCCAGGCCGATCTGGGCGAGGTTTTGGTCGAGCACGTCGAGGGCATAGAGCGTGTAGGCGAAGAGGAGCAGCGGCAGGACGGAGATCAGCGCGAAGACGACCGAGGAAGCCCGCCTGAGCGTGTAGGTGTGGATTTGGGCGGCTCTCGTCATGCCTCGACTCTAGCGCGGGAGCCGCGCGGGACGCACATTTTTCCTCGCCCCGACCCGCGCAGCCGGCCCCGCGCGCGGACCCACATGGTAGTATCCGGCCGTGACCCGATCCCGGCGCGCGCTGCGCGAGATGCGCGGCTTCATCTTCGATCTCGACGGCTGCGTGTGGACCGGCGACGTGCTGATGCCGGGCGCCGCCGACCTGCTGGCGCTCCTGCGGGGCCAGGGCAGGGCGCTGACGTTCCTCACGAACAACTCGCGGGCCCGCGCGGCGACCCTGCAGGCGAAGCTCGAGCGCCTGGGCGTGCAGGCGGCCGTGAACGAGGTGCTGACCCCGCTCGAGATCCTGGGTCGCGTGCTGGACACGAACGTGGGGGCGGCCTCGCGGGTGCTCGCCATCGGCGGTCCCGAGCTCGAATTGGCGGTCGTGGACGGCGGCCATACCTTGGTGCCCATGGACCGCTACCGCGAAGCGCAGGCCGTCGTCGTGGGCAACGACTTCGACTTCTCGTACGAGCGCCTGACGGCGGCCTCCCGGGCCGTCGCCCGCGGGGCAGCCTTTCTCACGCCCAATCTCGATCCGCGGCTGCCCGTAGAGGGCGACGACTTCCTCCCGGGCTGCGGCGCCATCGTCGAGGCCGTGGCGGCGGCCGCGGGCTTGCGGCCGTTCGTGGTCGGCAAGCCGGAGCCGCCGCTGTTCGAGCTGGCGCTCGCGCGCATGGGGCTCGGCGCGGAGGACGCGGCCATGGTGGGAGACAGCGTGGACTCGGACATCCGCGGAGCGCGGCGCGTGGGGCTGACGGCGGTCCTCGTGGCCCCCAAGGGTGGCCTCGACGGCGTCGCCCACTACATGGTGAAGTCCATGAGCCAGCTGCGCCGACTCCTGGACATACACACCCGCTGATGCGCGCCCTGCTGCACTCCGGGGGGCCGCTCGGCCCCGATGGCCGGCGCGAGGTCCTGGGCTTCCTGGGCGGGCGTCACCGGGTCGCCTTCGTCACCGCCGCGAGCCTCCACGACGAGGAGGCCTACTTCGCCCGTGTCCAGAGCGTGCTCGGCGTCCCGCCGCCCGAGGGCGCGGGGCTCGAGCTCCTGCACCTGCGCTGGAACGATCGGCCGCTCGACACGCTGCGGCGGGTCGAGGCGCTCTTCATGGGAGGGGGCAACACGTACGCGCTCCTCAAGCGGCTGCGCGCGGCCGGGCTCCTGACGGCCATTCGGGCGAGGGTCGAGGCGGGCATGCCCTACGTCGGCGCGAGCGCGGGGTCCAATGTCGCGGGGCCGACGATCCTGTCGACCAATGACTGGAACGTGGTCGCGCTCGACCGCTTCGACGCTCTGGGTCTCGTCAGCTTCAACGTCAACCCGCACTACAAGGAGACCGATCCCGCCATGGCCCCCGGGAGCGAGACGCGGGACGACCGGATCCGGGAATATCACGTCGTCAACCCCAATCCGGTCGTTGGCCTCGAGGAGGGGGCTATCGCGCGCGTCGAGGCCGGAACCGTCACGGCGCTGGGCACGGCGAGGATCAAGATCTTCCGGCGAGGGCAGGAGCCGACCTGGCACCAGCCCGGCGAACGGCTGCCGATCGAAGTCTGAGGCGCGCCGCTACTCCGCGCGCATCGTGGTCAGCGTGATGTTCTGGGCGCCGAGGGTGGCCGTCGCGCGGTCCACGCGCACGATGACCTGGATGGTCGCGAGCCGGTTGGGCGGGACGGTCGGCCCCGTCGGCGTGATGGACCAGGAGCGGCTGATGCCCGGCTCGGGCGTGTCCGTACCGTTGGTCGGTCCGGGCACGAAGGGCTGGTTTCTCAGCTGCTCCATCATCTGCCGCGCGAAGGCCGTGGCCTTGGACTGGCCGCCGCCGGCGACCACGCTGACCGAGCCCTGGGCGAGCATGCTCAGGAGCGCCACGAGAGACACCGCGAGGAACGTCACGGCCAGCATCACCTCGATGAGGGTCATGCCCGACTGATTTCCGGGGCGCCGCATCACGGCCTCCCTACCTTCACTTCTGGGCCCACGGGCCGCGCAGGATCAGGACGCCCTGGGGCGTGCCGGGAGGCGGATTCGTGTTGAACAGCGTGTCGTAGCTCCAGATGCGCGAGGGCGCAGTGTAGTAGTTGGTGCCGCCCGTGCCGCAGCAGCGCCAGAGCCCGGTCGCCTGCTGGCTGTGCCAGAGATCGACGATCGAGCCGCGGTAGGTGAAGTTCCGGCCGTTCCAGTCCTCGAGGAAGCGGATGTCGTTCTCGAGCTGGCCGTTGCCGTTGCCGAAGGTCGATTCGGCGGAGGGCCCCAGCGCGAGGGCGGCGTTGACCGTGGTCGCCGTGGCGAGCCGGGTGTTGGTCCCCAGCGCCCCCTTGGTGTCGCTGTTGTTCGCCGCCCAGTTGTTCGACAGCACGGTGACGGCGTCGGCCAGGACCGCGGCCGGCACCTTGGCGACCGAGTTGTAGTCGCCGCGGATGTACAGCGGGTTCTCGGAGACCACGGTCAGCCCTTGGGACGGAAGCTGGGAGCCGTTGACGAGCCTGACGGCGGCCCCCGGCGTGCCGGTCGTCGCGACGTAGAGCACGCCGTTGGCCGGCGCGGCGCCCGTGCTGCGCAGGAGCCCCACGTCGACCTCCACGATCGTCATCGTTCGCTGCTCGCGCATGTCGTAGAAGCTCTTGCTCGTGATGACGCCCCCGGGCAGGGAGACCGGGTTGTCGTTGATGTCGGTGGCCGCGCCGTCCACGATCCGGAGCCCCGACTTGGAGTACATCTTCGCCGCCCGGAGATCCGGCGCGTCGCTCGTGGCCGCAATCTCGATGAGCTGGTGGGCGATGACGTCCGGGTTCGAGGGGTTGTAGAAGAGCGCGGGGATCGGCGGGATGATCTGCCCCACACCCATGGTCCCGTCGCGCACCGTGTTGCCGAAGGTGCTGTTTGCCTGCGCCTGCCAGGCGGAGGGCGTCCACGTGCTGCCGAAGCCCGGCTGGTAGTCGTGGTCGAAGTTGAGCTGACGATACGTGCCGCTCGCGTCCTTGATCTGGGGGTTGTTGCCCCACGGGACCGAGCTGTCGCGCTTGATGCGCCGGAAAATGCCACCGGCCGTTGTGATGGTCGAGTCGAAGGACAGCGTCGAGCCCGCGCCCACGTACGTATTGCTGTTCGAGTGCACGCGGCCGTTGAAGGTCATGTTGGGTCCTGGCGCGATCTCGAGGTCGACGCCTGCGCCGTAGAAGACGCCGAACTGGAAGAGCGGCACCTGGACGTACCGGACGATCTGGCTCAGGCGGGACCTGGTGCCGTTCTGGCCCTGGACCTCCGAGGTGATGAGGTAGTCCGTCACCTGGCCGCTGAAGCCCGCGTACGGGCCCGTGGTGAAGATGGTGGGGTAGGAATACGGCGGGTTCGGCACCACGCGGGTGACCGAGAACGTCGTGAAGGAGAGCTTGGGGTCGGGCAGGGTCGGCGCGCTGATGCCGGCCAGTTGCCCGCTCGTCGGTGTCGGGGTGCCGGCGAGGATCTCGCGCAGCGCGACGACGCCCGACTCGACCCCGGCCTCGGCCCCGTAGAAGGCGGCGCTGTACTGCTTCCAGCTGCCGGAGATGGTCAGCTCGGTCGTGCCCATGGCGACGAGCGTGAAGCCCAGGACCGAGAAGAGAAGCATGGCGATCATGGCCAGGGGCAGCACCGAGCCGCGCTCGGAGCGGCGCTCTTGGAGGCGACGCAGGAGGGATGTCATGGGTGTCCTCCCCGCCCTCAGAGGTTCCGCGGGCGGACCGACGAGGTCAGGCTGAAAGTGCGCTGCTCCTGGGTGCCGGCCGACTGCGCGGTCATTGTCACCACGATGCGCCGGATATTGCCCAGGTTGGTGGGAAGGCTCGCGGCCGGAATGGCGACATCGTTGACGTCGAAGTACGTCAGCGCGCAGGCCGTCACACCAGTGGCGAGCGGCTGGAGCCCCGGCCCCGTCCCGGCGTCCTTGAAGATCGTGCTGACGTTGTCCCAGACGAAGCGGATGAGCTTGGGCCGGCCCACCTGGACGCCTCGCGAATAGGCCACCGGTACCCCGGGCGCGCCGATGGTGATCACGGTGCCGGAGGCGGACCCCACGGTGACGGTCGAGAACTGGTCGGTGTTGATGAGATAGATGGTGTCGCCCGCCGTGAATCCCGAGGCATTCACGACGTTGAGAGTCGTGTCGTTGACGCTGGCGTTGGCCGTGAGCGTCGTCGACGCCCCCGTGAGATCGGCCCAGAAGCTGATGCTGGTGGGCGTTGCAGCCGTGATCTTGATGGCAGCGGGTGGGAAGCCCGCCCCGGCCAGCCTGAGGTCCTCCTCCAGAATCATGCCGGCCCGCGCGGCCTGCTGCGCCTGGGCGCGGCTGTCGCCGTCCTGGCTGACCTGGCTGCCCGTGGCGAGGACACCGCCGACCGCGGCCAGGACCATGCCGAGGACGCCAACGGAGACGAGGAGCTCGGTCAGGCTGAAGCCACGCCGGTCGCCGAGGGCACGGAGGTGCGCGCTCATGGACCCGCGGAGCGCAATCATGGACCCGCGGAGCGCAATCATGGACCCGCGGAGCGCAATCATGGAATGGTCACCTGGCCCGAGGGCTGCACCGTCACGGTGAGCGAGTTGCCGCTGCCGTGGAAGACGGTGACGGGGCCCGACGTGCTGGCGGTGCCGAACGCCGTGAAGACGGGCGCCGGCCCGCTGACGGTGACATCGTTGGAGAGCGCGATCACGCCCGAGGCGTTCGTGTCGGGGCCGACCCAGGGCGCGCCGGCGCAGGTGCCCTGGAGGAGCCGGAAGCCGCCGACTGCGGCCTGGACGCAGATGCTCTGGCGCGTGGTGACGGCGACCATTCGCGCCTGGCTGAGGATTGCGCGAATCTCGCGGGCTCCCCCACTGACCGCCGCGGCGGGAAGGTAGGTCCAGGCAGTGGGCAGGGCCACGGTTGTCATCGCCCCGAGGACCGAGAGGTATACGAGAAGCTCAGAGAGCGAGAAGCCGGCGCTGGGGATCCGGTGCCGTCGCTCCGTCGTGTGGGACATGGTGACCCATCGGAAGAGCAACTTCCCTGCCATCGCCGCGTTTCGTCACCGCGGCCGGCAAGCGCGGGAAATGGCTGACGGAGACACGCCGGCTTCGATCGGGAGCCGTCGTTAGAGCGTCAGATCCCGCGTCGGCGGCCCTGACAGTGTGTCATGCGGCCGACGGCAGACCGTGCAGTAGCGCGGAATCGGGAGTCTCCGGCCGGGCCGGCTGTGCCACTAGGGCGCGGACAGCGTCACGAGCAGCCGGTCGACGCCCTTCGCGAGGCAACGCTTGATCTCGTCCCGGCAGGCACGGTACCGCTCTTCCCCCTGGTCGAAGGGATCGCCGATGTCGCCCTCCTCGCCGGCGAACTCCTTCAAGGTGAAGACGGGCCGCCCGCGCGCTTCCTCGTACGCCCCCAGCATCTCCTTCTGCTGCGCGGTCATGGTCAGGATCAGGTGGGCCTCGGCGATCAGATCGCGGTGCCGCCGGAGGTCCGTCGAGGTGATCGCGTCCTCGGCGAGATGGATCCCGTCCTCGCGGAGGACGATCCGCGCGTCGAGCGAGGGGATCATCCCGTCGCGGGCATGGTTCGCGATCCCGCCCGAGCGGACCAGCACGCGCCCGCGGGCTTCGCGCTCGGCGAGCATCTTCTCGAGGAGCACCTGGGCCATCACGCTGCGGCAGGTGTTGGCGTGGCAGACGAGGAGAACGGTCCTCACCGCTCTTCCCGGGGCCACTGCCAGAAGCGGACGCCGCGGCCCAAGTCCTTCCACTCGCCCCTGGGACGCTCGGAGAGGCTCTTGCCGAAGAGCGTCCCCTGCGGCTCGTGGAGGCTCGGGCCGAATGTTTCGGGCAGGAGGTTGACCAGCTCCTCCGGGTCGAGGCGGCGGTCGGCGTCGATGCGGCGGATCGGCTGCGGCTGGGCCAGGAGCGTGTAGCCGTAGCCGAAGGAATGGAAGACCTGCCCGTTGATGCGGGCCGCGGCATCGCTCGCGAGGAACACGACGAGCGGCGCCACGTTGTCGGGGTCGCGGTCGGTGCCGACGGCCTGCTCGCTCGGCCACTTCCCCGTCTCCTCGAAGATCTTCTTGCCGCGGGGCGTGGAGTCGATCATGCGAGTCGCGCCGCTCGGCATGATGGCGTTGGCCGTCACGTTGTACTTCGCCATCGCGTTCGCAGTCGACCAGGTCAGGCCGATGATGCCCGCCTTCGCGGCACCGTAGTTGGGCTGGCCGGGTGAACCGAGCGCCGAAACCGACGACATGCTGATGATGCGGCCGGCCTTCTGCTCGCGCATCGGGATGGAGGCGGCGCGGGTGCAGAAGAAGGTGCCGTCGAGATGGACTGCCAAGACGGCGTCCCACTCCTCCTTGCTCATGTTGAAGATCATGCGGTCGCGCAGGATGCCTGCCACGTTCACGAGGATGTCGATCCGGCCCCAGGTCTTCACCGCCTGCTCCACCATCTCCGTCGCCTGCTTGAAGTCGGCGACCGAGCCGTAATTGGGGACGGCGGTGCCGCCGGCCTTCACGATCTCGTCGACCACCTTGGCGGCCGGGCCCGTCGCCGCGCCCTCGCCGTCGAGCCCCGTGCCGAGATCGTTGACGACTACCTTCGCGCCCGCATTCGCCAGGGCGAGTGCGATGCCCCGGCCGATGCCCCGGCCGGCTCCCGTTACCACTGCAGTCTTTCCCTCGAGCAGTCCCATGGTCACTCCCGTGTTGGTCGCTGGTGAGAGTTGTCCCCGATCAGAACATCACCGGGAGCGTTTTGAGCCCGCGGAGCACCGAGGACTCACGCCACTCCGGAGTGTCCGAGAGGAGCTTGAGCGCCGGGATGCGGCGCAGCAGGGTGCCGATGGCGACCTGGCCCTCGATGCGGGCCAGCGGGGCGCCCAGGCAGAAGTGGATGCCGAAGCCGAACGCGATGTGGCGGTTCTCCTGCCGGGCGATGTCGAGGCGGTCGGGGTTGTGGAAGTGCGCCGGATCCCGGTTGGCCGCGCCGATGACAGCCGCGCTGTGATGGACGGGATCTTCCTCCCTCAACCGGCGGTAAAAGGGATACGGGTCCGAGTGAAACTCCGGCAGGAGCGGATTGAACTCAACCGCGCTGGATGTCACCTGGGACCCGCCTTTCGGAGCTGGATGCGAAGACTGGCGGGAGTCTACGCGGGTTCGGGGAACCGTGTCAAAGGCCCCTCAGAGCCCCCGTCGGGGATGCCGAGCCGCCACTTGAGGACCTTGCCCGTGGCACTCTTCGGCAGCTCGGCCACGATGGACACGCGGCGAGGATATTTGAAGGCGGCCAACCGCTCGCGGCAGAAGGCAACCAGCTCGTCCGCTTCGGCGCGGGCGCCGGGCCTCAGCGTGACGAAGGCCGCCACGTCCTCTCCCAGCTCAGGGTGCGGCGTCCCGACCACGGCGGCCTCCGCCACCGCGGGGTGGTCCAACAGGGCGGCCTCGACCTCGCCGGGCACCACGGAGTAGCCGCCGCGAAGGATCAAGTCCTTCTTCCGCCCGACGATGCTCACGAACCCTTCGGGCGAGACCTGGGCCAGGTCGCCGGTCCTGAACCACCCGTCACGGATGACCGCCCGGGTCTCCTCGTCGGCGCGGAGATAGCCGTCCATCGCGGCGGGAGTGCGGATCCAGAGCTCACCGGCCTCCCCCGCCGCGAGCGCCTGTCCCGCCTCGTCCACCACGCGCACTTCGACGCCGGGCACCGGCCGGCCGATGGCGTCGGGCAGATCGGTCGGATCGTCGGCGAGGTACGAGATCGGACGGAATAGCTCGGTCATCCCGTAGCCGCGCACGATCCTCACGCCGGTGCGCCGCCGCCACGCCTGGGCCAGCTCCCACGGGCAGGGCGCCGCCCCCGACACCGCCAGGCGCAGACTCGAGCAAAGAGCCTCCGAGACACCGGGGTCCTCGAGCATCCGCTGGAACATCGTCGCGACGGCGGGAAGGACCGTAACCCCGTGGCGCGCGATGGCGCGGCGCGTCTCCTCAGGAGAGAAGTGCTCCACGATCGTTACGGTCGCCCCCGCGAGCAGCGGCGCGAGGAGCGCCCCGTTGAGCCCGAAGGAATGGGCGAGCGGCAGCGCGGCCAGTACGACGTCGTGCGGCGTGAGGCGCATCACGGGCCCGGCCCATGATTCGTTGGCGGCGCGGAGCGCAGCGTGGGTGAGGACGGCGCCCCTGGACCTGCCCGTGCTGCCCGAGGTGTAGAGGACGAGGGCGGGTGCCTTGCCGTCCCCGCTGCCCCACACGGCCTCCTCCTCCCGCACCTCGTTGACGATCAGGGCTGGCTCGAGGTGCGCCAGGATCCGGTCGCGCTCGCCGGCCGAGAGGAGCGGGTTGAGCGGAGCCGCCGTCGCGCCCAGCTTGAGCGCGCCCCACAGCGCCGCGACGAAGCCCCAGCTGTTCGGAAGCAGGAGCGCGACGATGTCGCCGGCGCGAACTCCCAGGCGCGAGAGCCGGCGCGCCACGCCGCCCGCCCGCAGATCGAGCTCGCGCCAGGTGAGCGCGCCGCCCTCCCAGACGAGGGCGGGGGCATCGGGCCGCCGGCGGGCGGCGGCGTCGAGCGGCGCGGCGAAGCTCTCCGTCACTGAAGCCCGAAGTCCTTCAAGCTGATCCGCTTCCAGGTTTCGGACGGCACACGGTGGCGCGGCGTGTAACCGGCGAGCGACGGCTTGGCGGTCGCGTCCACGCCCCACTTGGCGGAATAGCCGTCCTCCTTGGTGGAGGGATCGAGGTCCGAGCCGCGCGCGTGGGTGATGATGGCGATGTCGCGGTCGGGCTGGCAGCGCGTCGCGATCGCCCACGTCACCTGCCTATCGTCGAAGATGTCCACGTCCTGGTCCACCACGACCACGCGCTTCATGTAGAGATCGGCGCCCAGAACCGCGAGGATGGCGTTCTTCGCCTGGCCCGGCAGCCGCTGCTCGATCGAGACGTAGCAGGTGAATGGGCCCGGGACGCGGACGGCCTTGACCGAGGGCACCATGGCGCGCACGGCCCGGTAGAGATTGGCCTCCATCGGGATCGTCGAGAGCAGCATGTGGTCGAGGTGGGCGACCGAGATGTCCTGGAAGAAGGCGCCTGCGCGGTGGGTGATGGCCTTGACCTTGACCACCTCGCGCGGCCGCTCGCCCAGGCTGTAGCCGGTGAACTCGCCGAAGGGGCCCTCGGGCGTGCGCGCGCCCGGAAGGATGTCCGCCTCGATGATCATCTCCGCATGCGCCGGCACCAGCACGTCCGAGGTCTCGCACTTGACGAGCTCGAGCGGCTCCCGCAGCAGCGCGCCCATGATGGCGCGCTCGTCCTCGTCGATCGAGCCGATGGCGAGCGCGCCGAGCGCGATCGCGGGATGCACGCCGATGGCGAAGGCCACGGGCAGGGGCTCGCCGCGCGACTCGGCGATCCTCTGGAACTCCCAGAGGTGCTTGCCAGCAGTCAGGTGGATGGACGTCGCGTCGCGCCCCTTGATCATCAGGCGGTTGTAGGCGCAGTTCCAGATCTCGCGCGTGGGGTCCTTCGCGAAGGAGATCGCAGCGGTGAGGTAGGCGCCCGCGTCCCCCTCGTGGTGGAGAATCTGGGGCAGATCGTAGAGGTTGACCTTGTCCCCCGTGAGCACCACGTCCTTGCACGGCCCGCCCGTCACGATCTTCGGCGGGATGGGATTGTCCATGGCGCGCAGGTACGTCGCGAGCATCTGGTCGGGCGCCGCGCCCATCGCGAGCGCCAGGCGCGAGCGGCTCGCGTGGAGGTTGGTCAGCACCGGAAACGTCGTGCCTTTCATCCGCTCGCAGATCAGCACCGGGCGGCGGCGCGCCTCGCGCTCGAGCTTGACCACCAGCGCCGTCAGCTCGTACGCGGGGTCGAGCTCCTTCGAGATCACGACGATCTCCTCGGGCTTGCCGCGCTTGATCAGGTCGAGGTACCCGGGAAGGCTTTGAGCCATCGGTTGCTCCTTCAGTTCGAGCGTTGTATCCAGGGACAGCCCACGCGCTCCAGCCACTGGAGCAGCCACGTCGAGGCGACGCCGAGCAGGCCGAAGGTGACCACGCCCGCGAACACCTGCTTGGTGTCGAGGAGCTGGAAGGCCTCCGCCATGTAGAGCCCGGCGTTCGTGATGGCGGGCAGGTCGCCCATCCTGACGACCTCGGCTGCCAGGGCCGGAATGGGGAGCGCGAAGCAGGCGGCCAGTGCGGCGAGCCGGATCCATCGGGGTGCGAGGGTCGTCACGATCGCCTCCTCCTGCCTGCGGGTTCTTCGGGGCCTCGTAGGATGCGCCGGAGAATCCGCGTCAGACTAGCGCGCGTGGGACGCGGATTCAAGCGCCCGCCGCCACGCTCAGAGCTTCGGCATGACCTCGCGCGCGAAGAGCTCGAGGCCTGGGAGATCTTCCTGGTCGAGACTCTGGAGCAGCACGCGCTGGAGCCCGGCCTGCTTCCAGGCCTCGAGGTCGGCGACGATGCGCTCCGGCGAGCCCGCGAGGAATGACGCCGCGTGCCACGCGGCCTCGTCGGCGGGCAGGGCGGGGAAGATGGCGCGCATGCCGCCGATGCGCCTTGCGACCTCGGCCGAATCGCGCCCGATGGCGCAGGGGATCATGAGCGAGCGCGCGATGGCCTCGGGGTCGCGGCCGAAGCCGCGGCAGTGCTCGGCCAGCGCGGAGCGCTTCTGGACGAAGCCGGGGATGTCCACGCGCGTCACGTTCCACTCATCCGCGAATTCGGCGACGATCTTGAGCGTGCGCTTCTCGCCGCGCCCGCCGATGACGATGCGGTAGCGGCCCGTGGCGGGCAGGGGGAAGCTCTCGGCCTTTTCGAGGGGAAAGTGCGGCTGCTTGAGCGTGACCGGCTGGCCTTTCTCGAGCGAGCGGATGAGCCGCGCTCCCGCCTCTAGCCTGTCGAGCCGCCCCCGGACCGTCAGGAAGGGCACGCCGAACATCGCGTGCTCGTGCTCGTTCCAGCCGGCGCCGAGCCCGAGGTCGAGCCGGCCGCCCGAGAGGGTGTCCACCGCCGCGGCCATCTTGGCGAGGAGCGCGGGGTGATAGAAGGTGAGCGGCGAGACCATGGCACCGAAGCGGATGCGCTTCGTGCGCAGCGCGAGCGCCGTCAGCGACGTCCACGTTTCGAGCGACGGCCGCCTGGACTCGCCGCCGAGGCCGGTGAGATGGTCGGAGCGGCACAGGGACTCGTAGCCCAGGTCCTCGGCCGCCTGCGCGAGCCGGAACCAGCGCTCCCACGTGAGCCCTTCCTGCCCTTCGATCATGATCCCGACCTTCATGGATGTGCCTCCTTGGCTTGACGCGTGGCCCGGCTTGACACCTTACAGCATCCGGGGCTCAATGGGGCCGCCATGACTCCCGCCGCGGCGCAGCCGCGCCTGCTCCTGCTGGTCCCGACGACGACCTACCGCACCGAGGACTTCGTGGAGGCCGCGCGTCGCCTCGATGTGGACCTGATGGTGGCGGCCGAGAAGCCCAACACCATGGCCGCGGCGCTCCCTGACCATCTGCTTACGCTGCCCTTCGACGATCCGCCGGCTGCGGCCGCGCTCATACTCGAGTACGCCCGCACCCGCCCGGTCGACGCCGTCGTGCCGGTGGACGACGCGACGACCGTCGTAGGCGCCGCCATCGGTCAGGCGCTGGGGCTCCGCGCCAACGCGCTCTCCGCGGTCAGCGCCACGCGGAACAAGCAGGCCATGCGCGAGGCGCTGGCGCGGGCGGGGATGCGCCAGCCCGGCTTCGCTGTCTACTCCATCGCGGATGAGCCACAGGCCGCCGCTGCGCGCGCTCGCTTCCCGTGCGTGCTGAAGCCGCTCGTGCTCTCGGCGAGCCGCGGCGTCATCCGCGCCGACACGCAGACCGAGTTCATGGCCGCGTGGAAGCGCATCGCGGCCATCCTCACCGAGCCCGAGGTCCGGGCGCTGGGAGACGGCGCCTCGAAGATCCTCGTGGAGGAGTTCGTGCCGGGCGTCGAGGTGTCGGTCGAGGGGATGCTGACTGAGGGGAGTCTCGCCACGCTCGCGATCTTCGACAAGCCGGATCCGCTCGACGGGCCCTTCTTCGAGGAGACGATCTACGTCACGCCCTCCCGGCTGCCCCAGGCGACCCAGGGGGCGGTCGCTACGTCCACGGGGCAGGCCGCCCGGGCGCTCGGGCTGTCGGACGGGCCCGTCCACGCAGAGCTGCGGATTAATGATGCGGGTCCATGGCTCATCGAGCTGGCTGCGCGCTCCATCGGGGGTCTGTGCTCGCGCACGCTGCGGTTCGGCACCGGCATGTCGCTCGAGGAGATCATCCTGCGCCACGCGCTGGGCTGGCCGATCGCCTCCCTCGAGCGCGAGCGCCCCGCCGCGGGCGTCATGATGATCCCGATCCCGCGCGGCGGCATCCTCGAGGAGGTCCGCGGGCTCGAGGCCGCCCGCGCCGTCGCCGGCATCGAGGACGTCACCATCTCCATCCCCAAGGGCCACGCGGTCGTCCCGCTGCCCGAGGGCTCGCGCTATCTCGGCTTCATCTTCTCGCGCGGCGCGACGCCCGGCGAGGCCGAAGCCTCCCTGCGCCGCGCCCACGCCCTGCTGGAATTCACCATCCGTTAGGCGATCCTGTCAGGCGGCGGTCGCGCCGGCCTGCCTCCAGGTGTCCAGCCGGTTCCGGTCGGTGCCGATCTCAGCGATGTCCGCCCCCTGCGTCGAGGCCCTCCTTGACGGCGCCGGGCTCCCCGGCGCAGGATCGCAACCATGGCTTGGCCGGTCAGGGGGCGCCCAAGATTGAGGCAAACGGCTCATTGCGGTCGGCTGGCTCGCGAAGCGAATCTGAAGCGACTCAGATGAACCACTGGGGACCGTGCGCTCTACAGGCACGCGTGCTGCCGAGAGACCTGCGCGCGGCCGGCGCTGCGCACTTCCATTCAAGACCAGGCAAGCGATGGGCTCCGCGGTCGGGCTGGAGAGGAGAGCCAAGCCGTGTGGATCGATCCTGAGCGCTGCGTGCCTGAGCGCTGCGTGGGCTGCGCGAACTGCGTCGCGGTGTGTCCGATGGGCGCGATCGCCGTCGACGTGCAGATCCACCGGGCCGCCGTGAACGAGGACGAGTGCGTGGAGTGCTACACGTGCTACCGCGGAATGTCGAAGGAGCACCTTCCGGCCGCCGTCGTGCGCGCCGTCCGCGGCGTCGCACGGCTTTTCCGCTTCCGCTTCGACCCCGAGCCGGACGCCTGCCCCACCGGCGCGCTCACCCCGCGCGAGCTCGCGTGGCCACGCAACGTCCGTCGCGCCTTCTCCGATCCGCTCGTGCCCCACGAGTCGACGGGCGTGGCGGGCCGGGGCACCGAAGAAGTGAAAACCAACGATGTCACCGGCCGGGCCAAGGCCGGAGAGGCCGGTTTCACCGTCGAGTTCGGACGGCCGGGGATCGGCGTGCGGTTCCGGGACATCGACCGCGTCACGCGTGCGCTCGGCGCCGCCGGAGTGACGTTCGAGGCGATGAACCCGGTCACGAGCCTCATGACTGACGCGAAGACCGGGGCGATCCGCGATGACATCCTCGGCGAGAAGATCCTCTCGGCCATCGTCGAGGTGAAGACTGAACTCGACCGGGTGCCGGACGTCCTGCAAACGCTCCGCTCGGTGTCCGAGCAAGTCTCGACGGTGATCTCGGTCGGCGTCTCCGCCCGGTGCGACGCGCGCGGAGACACCGGCCTGGATGCGCTGTTGCGCGCGGAGGGCTTCCGCTTCTGGCGAGGCAAGACGAACCTCGGGCTCGGGCGCCCACTCTACCGGGAGGCGGTATGACGAACACTCTCCACCGCTACGGGCGCCCGACGAGCCTCCGGGACGACTTCATCGTTTTTGCCATCCCGACGAGGGCGAACCGCGAGGGCAGCGGCCCGAAGCTCCAGGCGTTCCTCGAGATCGCCGCGAAGTACGGCCCGGTGAACATGGGCGGCGGCGGGAAGGGCGGGTTCTACCGGCCCTCGGAGCGCCTGACCCCGCTCGTGCACTGGCGCGAGCGTGCGGCCGTCACGCCGGCGGAGGTCATCGAGGGTTGCAACAACGCGGGGACAGTCGCGGCCGTCTTCTCGGCACCATCGGCAGCGACCCGCTGACCGGCGCCGCCCGTTTCACGTTCGGGATCCCCAGCCTCCTCGATGGCCTCGAGTTCCTCCCGGTCGCCATCGGGCTCTTCGCGGTGGCCGAGGTCCTTACGACCGCGGAGCGCTCGGTCGCGCACCAGGCCTACGAGACGCGCATCACCGGGCTCCTGCCGACCCGCCAGGACTGGCGTGCGTGCCGGTTCACGCTGCCCCGCGCCACCCTGATCGGGTTCGTCGTCGGCGTCCTGCCCGGCGCCGGCTCGACCCTCGCCTCGATCCTCGCCTACCTGGCCGAGAAGCGGGCGTCCCGGTACCCCGAGCGGTTCGGGACGGGCGTCATCGAGGGCGTGGCGGCGCCGGAAGCCGCCAACAACGCCGCCAGTGCCGGCGCGATGGTCCCGCTGCTGACCCTCGGCGTCCCCGGCTCGGGCACGACGGCCGTGATGCTCGGCGCCTTGATGCTCTGGGGGCTGCGTCCCGGGCCGCTCCTGTTCGAGAAGAACGCGGACCTGGTGTGGGGGCTCATCGCCAGCATGTACGTCGGCAACGTCATGCTCCTGATCCTCAACCTGCCGCTCATCGGCCTGTGGGTCAGGCTGCTGCAGGTGCCGACCCGAGTGCTCCTGCCCTTTATCCTGCTGTTCGCCTTCACCGGCACCTACGCGGTCAGCAGCAACGTGTTCGACCTCTACATCTGGCGTTCGGGGTCGTCGGCTATCTCTTCCAGCGTTACGGGTTCCCCGTTGCCCCCGTTGTCCTCGGCCTGATCCTCGGGCCGATGCTGGAGACCCACCTGCGCCGGGCCCTGATCATCTCGCGCGGAGACTGGAGCATCTTCGTCCAGCGTCCCATCACCGCCGTCCTGCTGGCGGCGGTGCTCGTCTACCTCGCCCTGCCGGCCGTCCTGTGGGCGTGGAAGCGCGCAGCGCCCCGGCCGCGCGGCCCGGAGGCGTGAGGGCAGAGGCGACGGCGAGCCGGTCGCCCCGACTACTTCTTCGGCTTCGGCGCGACCATCACGACCGGGCAGGGTGCGTGCTCGCTCACGTGCCGGGCGGTGCCTCCGAGCGCGATGTCGAGCACTCCGCGCTTGCTGTGGCTGCCGATCACGAGCAGGTCCGCGGCGACCTCCTGCGCGACCTCGATGATCAGGTGGCGCGGGCTCCCGAGCCGAAGGATCTTCGCGACCGGCAGACCCTGGCTCATCAGGGGTTCGACGTACTCCTCCATCTTCGCGGCCATGGACTGATCGACCTGCCCGGTCTGCTGCTCGCGGAGCTTCGCCGCCATCTCGTCCGGAAGCCCAGCGGGAAGGCGGCTCGTCTCGTGCTCGTACACGCTCAGCACGTGGAGCCGCTCGGCCTGACGGGCCAGCGTGGCGGCCAGATCTCGAGCGGCGAGGGCGTGAGCGCTGTAGTGCTCCCAGTTCTGGAACGCAGCG
>Ga0214472_10001822_pt1 | contig 23212 bp, 18 predicted proteins | sample RVTome_6_FD_207662 | JGI IMG/M metagenome (GOLD analysis project Ga0214472, IMG submission 207662) | Soil microbial communities from uranium-contaminated site in the Upper Colorado River Basin, Wyoming, United States - RVT140D175 | ecosystem: Environmental > Terrestrial > Soil > Contaminated >...
TTTTGGGTAATAAGCCCTGTTATCATGCATGCTGATAACAGGATTTGTTTGTTCGTTACTGTCAATAAATATTCATCGAAATGTTGTTCGTAGTGCTGATTTTTGGAAATATCTTTTGAAAGCAAAATGGTTGCTGCTGGAAAAGAAAAAGTCATGGCAGGAAATTATAGGGAAACCGCACTTAATTGCGAAGGGATAGCCGGGGAAATAAGCAGAATCCTAATTGATGTGTTTGTAAAAACCTTGAATTCTTCAATTTGCGTCATTCCGGCGAAAGCCGGAATCTAGTGTTTTCAAGTAGATGTAGATCCCGGGACAAGCCCGGAAAGACGTCGCTTGGGTCTTTTTACTATTCCATCTTTAAATGTTTCTTCTTGCTATTTATTTCGTAGCGCGCTACATATTTAGTAGCGCGCTGTTCTTTAACAAAAACCGGATGATCCGCCACTCGTCGATCTGCTGCCGCTCTAGGCAAGCAGCTGTCGGCAACCAGCATAAACAGCAATCAGGAGATAAAATATGCCAGTCATTACAGTGACAATGGGTACAGGTCAGACAACCAGGGAACAGAAGAAACTACTGGTGGAAAATTTTACCGCTGGAGCAATTGAGGTTACCGGCCTGCCGGCACAGGCCTTCACAATTCTCATAACAGAGTTACCTCCCGATAGTATCGGCATCGGTGGGAAGACGCTTGAAGAGTTACACCAACAAAGAAAACCGTAACCACTATCTTTCGCCCTTTCTTTTTTTTATCCGTGTTGCTACTATATTAGTAGCAACACATGGTTACATAAAAAAATGTAAAGGAGCGCAATGGCTATACCACGTCCGGGGAAACCCGTAAGGGGCTCTCAATCCGGGGCCCCGATCATGGCCGCCTTCGACCTGCTGGGGAGAAGGTGGGCCATGGGTATCATCTGGAATCTGAGCAGGGGGCCGGCAACTTTTCGGGTTCTGCAGAGTTCTTGTGAGACGATATCACCATCTATTCTCAACAGTCGCCTAAAGGACCTCAGGGAAGCCGGGCTGGTTGAACGGGCAACTGACGGTTATCAGCTCACCGCCATGGGTGAGGAACTCTTAGGATTGCTGCAGCCACTGGGAAACTGGTCCATAAAGTGGGCAAAATTTGTCAGCGACAAGGAGCCGGAATGCTGGGATTTATTCGGCAAAAAGTTGCAAAAGCACGAGTGATATGGTGGCCTGCCTCGCTATACTCTGTTGCCCTTAGTCCTTGCCTTTTATATGCGACACCGTCATCCGGTTTCTTCCCCGCTTTTTGCTTTCATAACAAGCAGTATCTGCTGTGCGCATTAATTGTGAAAACATCACCTTGTTGTTATGGCTGAAGGCAATGCCGATGCTGGCGCTGAGACCGGCGGAATTGTGTTGAGCCGGCAAGGTTATAGCATTTACACCTTGTAGAATGTCATTAGCGATTTTTTCAATTTCTTTGATATCGTCAAGGAAGAGGAACGTCACAAATTCGTCTCCACCCAGGCGGGCGACTACATCATCTGCACGAAGCGATTTTACCAAAATGTCGGCGACCTCCTGCAAGGCAAGGTCTCCGGCTTGATGACCAAGTGAGTCGTTGAGTGGTTTGAAGTTATCGAGATCGATAAAGAGCATGGCTACACCATGACGTGTCAGGGGCAGACGAATCTCGAACTGATTTTCAAATTCTTCCCGATTGAGTAAGCCTACCAGATAATCATGGGTTGCTCGATAATGCATGGTATGGGTCAGTCTAAAAATCTGCTGAAGTGTTGTATAGGTCTGGCGGCCGGTCCGTCCCATAACCAGGACATAAAAAACAAACATAATGGATAGAGCAGAGTAAGTGGTTTCTCCATAGGATAGAAGTTTAGTGATGGCGAGCAGGCATGAGGAGTACATGAACAATTGGAACGTTGGTAAATCAACAGCGTGGGCACCTGAAGCAGCAGCTGTCAAGCCAACAATCGAAAAGAAAATCAAGAGTTGGTATGCGGCTGGAATATCATCAAAAAACAACCACATTGCCAAACCATTCAACAGTCCCGAGGCAAGGCTCGCAAAGCGATAGCTGTTAAGCCAGAACCAGGGTGTTCGGCTCTCTTTTCTACTGCGGTATCCCAGCCATAATGCCGATCTGATGGCGGCAATCACAATGCCGGAGAAGGTCCAGATAAACAATGATTGCGAAGTGACTTGAGACCAGAGGGTGTAGGCAAGAACCAGCACGACGGCAAGGCTACCGAGTATTGCAGGCGGGGCATTGCCATAGAGGAAGTCCAGCGTATGCTCAGAGTTCCACTGCTGATAAGTCGCATCGCGTACTGTCTTGGAATTTTCCATAATAGGTAATAATTTTTTTGTTGCAGGTATTGAAGACAAGTTGTCGCCATGAGTTGCCGATAGAATGGCTGGCGCAAATTTTACAACAGAATAGACGAGAAAACCTTCTTACACATTGCGAAACGTGCACAGGTCTCGAGTTATGCAAACATTTTACTAATCCCGATGAACAGTTACACACACATTAAGCATGAAATTGATTTCATCTTCTTATAAAGAGAAATTCTCCCTGTCGTCATCGTTTTCATGATCTTGGATGCTCCAGTCCGGTCCGGATTTTCCTTTTTGGTCCGCTCAATGAAATATTGGGAGATAGAATTATAGAATTTGCCGCTTGAAAAATGATCTTTGATATGGTCAATTTTGCCCTCGGAACCGTTAGGTTCCATTTCTTGTTCGAGACACCTGCCTTTTCAAAGCATTTCATATAATTCAAAAAGGACTGATCATGGTTACTCTGCAAATCGATACTATCCGTCAAATCGCCGATTCACCGATAATCTTTAAGCGCGGTGAGTTACTGCAGAAACACGGAGCGTTCAGCCGTATCGACGAACAAAGTGGCGATGGCCGGTATGTGTATGAGGTCGATGGTAATTATGGGAATTATCGAACGGAAGTTGTCTTGAATGGCGGTGTCACCGGCCAGTGTAATTGTCCGTATCCCGGGCCCGGTTGCAAACATATCGTGGCCATACTGCTCGAGTTGTTCGATCGGCAGGGAGAGACCGAAAATCGACCGATTGACGATCTCGACAGGCAGGCGCACCACCTTTCCTACGAGGAGATCAAACAGCAGGCTCTTGAGGATCGTCAGAACCGGGCAAAACAAGAAAAGTTTACAGTCATTCAGGGTGATATGCTGAAGGGCGATCACCTTGTAAAGACGGTTAAGGGGCGGCAATATCAGGTTACTCTCCACGATCCCGCGGCGGGGGCCGGTCATTGTTCCTGCCCTGATTTTTATTCCAATAAACTTTCAACGTGTAAGCATTTGATTTTTCTCAGCACCTTTTTGAAGGAGCAAAAAGGATTCGCCGATCGTCTGGCGCGGGAAACTTTCCCGTATATCGATATCTTTTGGGAGAGTGCTGCCGGAAAACCACGGCTTTTTCAGGAGCGGGACAGCGCAGACAACGGCGAGGAGCTTACCGGTTTGCTGTCGGAGATCTTTGATGAACAAAATCTCTTTCGTCAGGCAAATGTTGTCGATTTTATCCCGTATCTGCACAGGCTGGAGGGCTTTAAACAGGTTCGTATCCAGGAAGCCGTTTTGCGCAAGCTGACAAATGCAGCCACAGACAACGAATTATCCCATGCCGCCACCAAACCATTGTCGGATACTTCCCTCTGTCTCAAAGTAGTGCCCTATGCCTACCAGCAAGAGGGCATAAACTTCGGACTCTATAAAAAGGCTGTTCTGATCGGTGATGAGATGGGTCTTGGCAAGACCCTGCAGGCCATTGGCCTCGCTCTCTTAAAAAAAGATATTTTTGATTTTCGGAAGGTATTGGTTGTTACCCTCAGTTCATTAAAGCAGCAGTGGCAGCGGGAAATAGAGCGTTTCAGCGAGGAAAAGGCCTGTATAATCGCGGGGAACGCACAAAAACGCAAAGAACAGTATCGCACGGATACCAGTCTGTTTAAGATCACCAATTATGAAGCTGTGCTCCGGGATGTGACGATAATTGGTCGTCTGAAACCGGATGTGATCATTTTGGATGAAGCGCAGCGGATTAAAAATTTCGAAACCAAGACCGCCGAGGCCGTAAAGAGTCTGCCCCGGCAGCATGCAATTATACTGACCGGTACGCCTTTAGAGAATAAGCTGGAAGATGTCTATTCCCTGGTGCAGTTTCTCGATCCGGAAATGCTCAGTCCGCTCTGGCAGTTCGCGGCGGAGCACTTTCTTCTCAGTCGCCGGAAAAAGGGCGATATTCTGGGCTATGTCAATCTGAACAGCTTGCATGAGAAGCTTAAACCTCTGGTCATCCGCCGTCGAAAAGAAGAAGTGCTGGACGAACTGCCTGAACTGATCGTCAACGATTATTATATCGATCTGCATCAAGAACAGGAGGAAATCCATGCGGGCTATTCCCAATCGCTTCTTCCTTTGTTGAATAAAAAGTTTCTCACCCCGATGGATTTGCTGCGTATCCAGGCGCTGCTTCTTAAAATGAGGCAGACCTGTGATTCAACGTATCTGATAGACCGGCAGACAAATATCTCACCCAAGCTCGATGAACTGGCCAACATCCTGGACGAACTTGTCATACAAAATGGGCGAAAGGTGGTGATCTTCAGCGAATGGACAAGCATGACCATGCTTATCGGCAAACACCTTTCCCGCGAACACATTCCTTTTGTTGAGCTGTCCGGCAAGGTCCCGATACCCAAACGCCAGGCCCTGATCGATGAATTTAACGGGAATCCGGACTGCAAGGTGTTTTTGTCCACCGATGCCGGAGGAACGGGCCTGAATCTTCAGGCCGCGGATGTTGTGGTGAACTTTGAGCTGCCCTGGAATCCGGCCAAGGTCAACCAACGTATCGGCAGGGTCAACCGGATCGGACAAAAGAGCAAATGTATCAATGTTATCAATTTGATAGCAAAGCATAGCATTGAAGAGCGGATCATGGCCGGGATCAAATTGAAAGGGGATCTCTTTAACGGTGTTTTTGACGGCGGCAAGGACGAGGTGATGCTCTCCCGGGAAAAACGGCAGGAAATGGTCAACCAGCTGCGCGAAATGATGGGAGAAGAGATCGAAATGGTACGGCCGGAGTCCATCCCCGCCGAAGAACTTGCCGAGGATACGCCGCATTTTCTGAACCCCGAGGTATTGAGAAAAGAGGTCGATTTCGCAGCGGAAGAGGATGTTGAACCCCTGGAGGAATCGCCGCGGGAAGAAGACCGCGATGAACCAGCCGGCCAGTCCGCCGAGCAGATGGAGCAAGTTTTAAATCAGGGGATGGGTTTTATCAGTGGTCTGCTGGAGATGGCTACCGGCAAAAAGCTGGGTGTTGCCGAAGGCAGCGAAAAAATGGTGACCCTTGATAAAAAAACCGGGGAGGTGACACTTAAGTTTACCTTGCCGGGCTTTGCCGGAATGAAGACATCCTGAATTGAGCAGGTGGCAGGTTAGACAGGCGAGACAGTACGGATCGGTTCGCCTGTTTTAAAAGCCCGGATGTTTTCCACCGTCTGATCGATAATCCGCTGCCGTGCTTCCTTGCTGGCCCAGGCGATATGGGGCGTGATAATCAGGTTGGGGAGTTTTGCTTCAAGGAGCGGATTGGAATCTCTTGGCGGCTCGACACTCAGGACATCGACCGCGGCTCCGGCAATTTTCTTTGCCTGCAGGGCTTCCACCAGAGCAACCTCGTCGACAATGCCGCCACGGGCGCAGTTGATCAGAAAAGACGTCGGTTTCATCAGAGCCAGGGTTTGGTCATTTATCAGGTTTCTGGTCTGGTCGGTAAGCGGACAATGCAGGGTCAGGACATCGACCCCGGCAAGCATCTCGGCAAGCGGAGGCCGATCATCCGGTGGATTGCCCGGTCTTCGGGCAATGACGACCTTCATCCCGAAAGCCCGGGCGATGCCCGCAATCCCACGCCCGAGGTTGCCGTAACCGACAATCCCCAGCGTCTTGCCTTTCAACTCAACGACAGGGTAATCGAGAAAACAGAACTGGCCGGCTGTTTGCCAGCGCCCGGCCTGCACCGCGGCATGGTAGGAAAGCAGGTTGGTGTGCAGGGCCAGCATTAAGGAGAATACGTGCTGCACCACCGAATCGATACCGTAGGCCTGACAGTTGCACACGGTCACCCCCAGTTGGGCAGCTCCCCGCAAATCAACGACGTCGGTGCCGGTGGCAACGATGCAGATCAGCCGGACCGAAGGGGCCGCTTCAAGTTGCCGACGTGATATTTTCACTTTATTGAGGATAATAAGATCAGCTCCTTCAATCCTTTTTGCCACCTCGTCAGGGGCTGTGGTACGGAATAACCGCAAAGTACTGCATTCTTTTTCGAGATTGCCGATGAAAAGATCATCAAGCCCTTCGGTATCCAGAAAAACTGCTCTCATGTTATTTCCTCTGATGGTTTATTACGCATTTTCTACCCCTCAAAAGGGCAGGAAAATGTCGGGAATAGCTACTAACTGCTCACTTCTGTTGTATTTATAGTTTTTTTTATATATTATTCAATGGAGTAACGCTACAGAACATCACACAACGACCAAGCGGGATTATTTATCATACCCCTGGAGGGGTAGTAAACATTAAAGCCTCTGTCTGTTGACCTTTTATTTCGGTAAGAGTTGACCATGTTGGAGGAATAACTATTAAAAACAAAATGTTAACAACTATTCGCTGGACCGTTTTAGTGCTGCTTACAGGTTTTCTCTTTAATCTAAGCGGATGCTCGGGCAAGAAAACAGTTACCTATATTCCCAAAGAACGGCACAAGCCAAATCTGCAGCAACTTCGTCAGCAGGCGCAGCAACTTCGCCAACAGCAAACGGCGGAGAGGACTGAGGCGCTTAAAAATTATTTCACAGACTGGATGGGCACCCGGTATGCTCTCGGAGGGCTTTCCCGTAAAGGTGTGGACTGTTCCGGTTTTACCTTGCTTACCTATCAGGAGCTGTTCGGGCGGAAATTGCCGAGGACGGTCAAGGAGCAGGTGCAAGAAGGAACGGCAGTCAAGAAAGAATTTCTGCAGCCCGGGGACCTCGTTTTTTTCAAAATCGGGGTTTTTCAGAAACATGTAGGTATTTATCTGGAAGACGACCGCTTTATACACGCTTCACGCTCCAGCGGGGTAATGATATCCCGGCTGGACGATACCTACTGGAAGAAACGTTACTGGCAGGCTAAGCGCATGCAATCGACTGGTTTCCAGGAAGAAGATTATTTCCTTTCCGAAGATCTTCAGGGATCGCTCTAAGAGAGACTTTTCTTCAATAAAATGCTAAATAGGCGTTTGCCCTTCAAGAGGCCCTTGAAAGGAACCCCTTAAGGGTTAGACTGGAATGCGCCAACTCACCGAAAGAGCATTCTTAATTGTAAAAATTATTTCCCCTGTCAAAAAAAATATATGGAAAGGTTAATTGTCATTGCTGTGGCTGCCTTGATCGGAACCGGTTTTTATTACTGGTTTGCCTGGATGATTAAGAAGAAATCCATGCAGGAGTTTATACAGTCTCACCTGTGGCTAATGCATCCCAATGCCATCTGTTACTGGCGGACGGCAATGGCTCTGCTCGGTTTAATCCTCTACTTCTTAGTGGACTATCAGGTAATTGCCATAATAATATTTACCTTCGCTGCGATACTGGATGGGGTAGATGGCATCGTGGCGAGAAATTGCGATATGGTCACCGAGTGGGGGGAGTGGCTGGACCCGATGTGTGATAAGTTGACCTATCTGCCTCCTTTGATTGGTTTTGCCTACGCGGGGATTCTCTCGGTTGAGCTGGTCTGGATTATGGTGGCAGTCGAGCTGTTTGGTCAATTTTTTGCCAGAAAAATTCTTGCTCTCATGAGTCATTCGGTGGCGGCGAACAATTTTGGCAAAATCAAGGCAATTATCTGCTTTGCCCTGGTCATTTTTTGTGCACTGCTGGATGAAAACCCCGGCTTTATCAATATGGGTGACGAAGTTCTGCTGGCCTGCATTATCCTCTCTGCAGCCTCGGTAGTTTTCAAATTCATCCCCAACAGGTATTATGCCGATATCCTTTCAACACTCAATTTCGTTTGTGGAGTCACGAGCCTCTATTTTACGCATAATCGGTGGTTTGCCTTGGCAATATTTGTTATAATACTGGGGCAACTGTTTGATTTATTCGATGGCAGGATGGCGGAAAAACATGGTGGCACCATATATGGACCTTATCTGGATGACATCGCGGATTTTGTCAGCTTCGGACTTTCTCCCGCTTATATCATCATGAAATCGGGTGGTGGATCTTTGGCCTGGATCTTCGGCTTGATTTTTTTTAGCGGTGTTGCCTACAGACTCGTCCGGTTTGTTGTGGTCGATAAAAAACGGACAGATCTACCGGAAGGTATCTTCAACGGGCTGCCCAGTCCCGCAGGGGCACTGGTTGTTCTTGGGGCCGCATTGGTCTTTCCTCCGACATGGCTGTGGTTGATTGCAATAGTGTCTGTTGGATTAATGGTGAGCCACATACGCTTTGCTCATTTTGGGCGCGTCATTCTGAAACAGATTCCCAAGCCTCTGTTTTTTCTGGCGAGTGCAACGGTTATCGTTACCATCGCCTTTATTCTGAAGACCAAAAGCGTTCAGATGTTTGGTTACCTCATTCTCGTCTCGGTTGTAATCTATATGTTAGGAGGGAGAAAGTGGCTGCCTGCAGATCTGCAACCTCACCAGGGCAGGAAGTAGGGGCGAATTGCAAACATGAATCGTACCTGTTCATCGGGGTTAACTTTACAGGGGGAATGCCTATGGTTTGATGCTGTTTATCCGATTTTAACGCGAATGTTGGCAGCGTTTGTCCGAAGGGTCCCGGATAAAATTATGAACGATCCGAAGCTCCTGCGGGGCAAATGCATAAATTATTCTCAGGGCGGGGTGCAAGTCCCCACCGGCGGTGATTCCAGTTGATGGAGAGCCCGCGAGCGCTTGCTGTTTTTTAGCAGGGTCCAGCAGATCTGGTGAGATGCCAGAGCCGACGGTTACAGTCCGGAAGGGAGAGAATGACTTGGGGGACCCACGCTACTTATCCCGGCGTATTGTACATTTACCGGGGTTATTTCCCGATTGCGCATCGTGGAAGTGGTGTCGAACCAGTCGGTCGGCTGTGTGCCTGTCACATGGTTGGTGAATGCTCCTGTATGCCCTGATTCTGGTAGAATAAGGGGTGAATTACCATGAATCAGTCTTTAATTTCACAGTTTGGCGATTCGCAACAGCGGGTCGAAGCAGCTTTGGCGGCCGTCCGTGCCGGACGTGGTGTTCTTCTGATCGATGATGAAGACCGCGAAAACGAGGGCGATCTTGTCTTTTCCGCGGAACATTTGACGAACGAACAAATGGCATTCATGATCCGTGAATGTAGTGGCATAGTCTGTCTCTGCATGACCGGTGAAAAAATCGACAGCCTGGGCTTACCGCCTATGGTAACAGATAACAGCAGCCGTCATGGGACGTCTTTTACCATCTCCATCGAGGCGAAGCACGGAGTGACTACCGGGGTATCGGCTGCCGATCGTGTCCAAACTGTTAAGGCAGCCATTGCGATCGATAGTAAACCGGAGGATCTTTGCCATCCAGGTCATGTCTTTCCTCTGCGGGCTCAGCCTGGCGGAGTGCTGGCCAGGCCAGGGCATACCGAGGGAACAGTCGATCTGATGAAACTGGCCGAACTTCAACCGGCAGGAATTCTCTGTGAATTGATGAATCCTGACGGAACAATGGCCAGATTGCCTGAAGTCGTTGCTTTTGCCAACGCCTATCAGATGCCTGTGCTGACTATTGAGGATATTATCAATTATCGGCAGTGTCTGATTGCGGTCACTGTCGAGTAGGTAAACCCGCCACCTTTCCAGGCTGTTTTCTTTTGGGAGAGGTGGCGTTGCAATCAACTGTTCCAGAGATACCGAGCGAAGAACTGTTTCACATCTTCTATGATAAGGTACAGGCAGGGGACCAGCACCAGGGTGACGACCGTCGCAAAGACAATACCGAAGCCCAGTGACAGTGCCATGGGGATCATGAACCTTGCCTGTCGGGAGGTTTCAAAGATCATCGGGGCAAGGCCGCCGAAGGTGGTTAAGGTGGTCAGCAGCACCGGTCGAAATCGACGAACGCCGGCCTCCTGGATTGCCCTTGACGGAGCGGCTCCCTGCCGCTGCTGTTTGTTTGCATAATCGACCAGCACCAGAGAATCATTGACAACCACGCCGGACAGGGCGACCATCCCCATCATACTCATCAGGCTCAGGTGGTAGTCCATGAGCATGTGGCCGAACACCGCGCCGATTATGCCGAAAGGAATGGCAATCATCACCACAATCGGCTGCAGGTAACTGCGAAAGGGGATGGCGAGCAGAAAATAAATACCGCCCAGCGCAAAAAGAAATCCAAAAAGCAGGCTGGACATACTCTCCTTACGATCCGCCTCCCGTCCCGTATAGCTATAATTCAGCCCCGGAAAGGTTACGGCGAGTTCCGGAAGTACCGTCTTGTTCAGCGCCTCCAGGATGATCGGGGAGTCGCCGATGGGAGCAACGTCGCCCGATACCGTGACGGTTCTTCGGCCATCCCGCCTGGTGATGCTGGTATAGGCCCGGCCCCGCTCAACGGTGGCTACTTCCTGCAGGGGAACGAAGACCCCGGCCGGGGTGGTGATCAGGAGGGATTCTATGTTAAATTCACTGGTACGCTGTTGCTGAGGCAAACGGACCCTGACGGTTACTTCATTGTTGCCGCGCTGCTGCCTGAGAGCGACTGCCCCCTGATAGGCGTTACGCAGCTGTCTGCCGACTTCGATCGTGGTGAGGCCAAGGCTCTCCCCCCATTTGTTCACCTTGAAATTAAACTGGACCTTTCCCGGAGTATATCCATCATCGACATCCTCGACGGAAGAAAAATCTTCGAGTCTGGCCGCCAGAGCGGCGCTCGCCTGATCAAGGATATTGATATCCCTGTGGCTGAGCTCCACTGAGATGGAAGCCCCGCTACCGGGACCGCCGCGATCCGATTCATACCGCAGGGACTGCAGGCCGATGATCGGCCCGGTTGTCTCGCGCCAGAGCTTGGTGACCGCATCGGTACCCACCGGGCGAACAGCCGGGGGCATGAGATAACCGTATATTTCCACCACGTTTCCATCGATGAGGCCGTACACGGATTCCAGCAGTTGTTCTTTGCCGTTTTTTTCGGCCACTTTTTCAAGACCGTCGATCAACTGATCTCTAACCCGCGCCATTTGCGCGCTCGGGCTGCCGTAGGGAAGGGTGGCCGTGGCGACAGTCTGGTCAGATTCGACCCGGGGAGAGAGAATCATGCGGATTCGGCCGCTTTTGACATAAGCTGCGGTGGCAATCAGCACGGCAATCAGAATGGCCACTGTGAGATATCGAAAGGAGAGGGTTTTCTCAAGCAGCGGCCCGTAAATGTTGTGAATAAAATGCAGTACTTTACGTCCGAACGCCTGCTGCAGGCCGCCTAAAAATCTGGTGACGCTGTTGCCGTTGTTTTTTCGACTGTGCGCCAGATGCGATGGGAGGATGAGCAGCGATTCGAGCCATGAGATAAGGAAAACGATGATCACCACCACGGGGATTACCCGCCATACCTTGCCCATCACCCCCGGCACCAGGGCCAGCGGAAAAAACGCGACAACATTGGTCAGGATGCTGAAGGCGATCGGTGTCGAGACATCCTTTACTCCCTGGATGGCGGCGTCAATGCGATTCAAGCCGCGTTGCCGGTATTCATAAATATTTTCACCGGCAATGATAGCGTCATCGACGACGATACCGAGGGCGATGATGAAGGCAAACATCGAAATCATATTGATGGAGACATTGAAAAACGGCAGGAACAGCAGACCACCCAAAAAGGAGATGGGAATGCCCATTGTCACCCAGAATGCCAATTTCAGCTCCAGAAAAACGCCCAGCAGCACAAGCACGAGAAGCAGGCCGATAAAAGCATTTTTCAAGAGCAGTTCAAGGCGCTGTTTGTAAATTTCCGATTGATCGCTGGAGATTGCCCAACCGACCGCCGGCGGCAGATCCACCTCTATCTCCTCCATCGCGAGGTACGTTGCCTCGGACACTCCGATAGGGGTCTGCTCCCCCACCCGGTAGACCAGCAACTGCATCGACGGCTTTCTGTTAAAGGTGGCAAACCGGGTGGCATCTTCGAAGCTTTCATGCACTTCGGCGATATCTTCCAGGTGGACAATGGAGCCGCCGGCCGTGGTAATTATCGGAATTCCGGCAAATTCGGCGGCCCAGCTTCTCCTGTTCTTCACCCGCAACAGGACTTCCCCGGCCGATGTTTCCAATTTTCCTCCGGGAAGTTCGAGGGAAGCATCGTCGATTATTTTTGCTATCCCGGCCAGGGTCAAATTGTACATTCGTAAATTTTCTATCGGCACGGCAACTTCGATTTCATAGTCGCGTCCAGCCATCACATCGACCTGGGTAATACCCTTGGTCAGCAAAAGCCTGTCCCGTACCTGTTCCACCACTTCACGCAGGGAACGTTCCGAAACGTCGCCGAAGAGGTTGAGGCGGAGGACTTGCCGTTTTCTGGCATCGAGAGATATGACCGGATCTTCCGCATCGACCGGGAAGGTCGTTATTCTGTCGACCTCCTGCTGAATGTCCTGGTAGACCTTCTGCGAATCGGCATCGTCGCGAAGTTCGGCAATGACGCTGCCACTTCCTTCGCTTGCCGTGGCATTGACTTCCTTGATGCCGTCAATGCCGCGGATGGCCTCCTCGACAGCGAGGATAATACCCTGTTCAACCTCTTCGGGACTGGAGCCGGGATAGGTCACGCTGACGGACACGGTGTTCAGCTCAAATTCAGGAAATACTTCTCTCTTGATTTTCGTGCTCATGTAGAGCCCGCCAAGGATCAGCGCAATCATGAGGAGGTTCGGCGTGACCCGGTTGTGTATCATCCAGGAAAGGATGCCGTGTTGATCTGCGTGTCGGACTCCGTTCACTGAACAACCTCTGCCTTTTTGGCCCGTGAGTCATCCGCCGCCGTAGCTGTGTGATCGGTGTGCGGCCGATCATCGCCTATCTGCCGCGGTTTTACAGGAATGCCGGTTACTGGTGCAGAAAGGCCGGAGACAATCAGCTTTTCACCATCGGCCAGCCCTGAGCCGATAAGGACCTGATCGTTGGTTCTGGCGACAATGTCCACCTGGCGAATCTCCAGGGTGTTGTCATCCTTCATAACCCAGATGCTGTCGCCTTCCCGCAGATAATCACGATTAACCGTGACGACGGATGCAAGCTCGGACCCTTCGATATCAGCCCGGACAAAGGAACCCAGGAGGAGTTTTGGGAGTTGGGGCTTCTCACTGTTTTCCGGCAGCAGACAGAGTGGATCCTTAACTGCCACATACACTGCGGCCATTCTTCCCTGTTCCTCGACATCGGCAGCCAGCCGGACGACCCGGCCGGTACGATAGACGGGATTCTTCGTTGTTTCCTGGAGAAAGATTCGTACCTCGGAACCCTGCCGGCCGTCGGTTGGAAAAGTAATCCATTTAAGCTGAGCTGTCGGAATGGCAAGTTTCAACCAGAATTCATCGGTTCCAACCAGTCTGGCCAGGACTGTCGACTCGGAAATTCTGCTGCCGAAGTTGACCGATCTTGACAGCACGACACCGTTGAACGGGGCTTTGACCTGGGTACGTTTCAGGTTAAGCTCGGCCTGGGCTAGCGTTGCTTTCACTCCGGCCAGGGTTGCTTTTTGAATTTCAAGCTGAGGTTCCCGCAGCATCAGTTTCTTTTCGGCCTTGCTCACTTCCTGACCCAGAACCTCAAACTCCTTCCGGGCGATATGCTGGTTGCCCATCTCGAGTTCAAGTTCGTTCTGCACCTTGCCAACCTCGCTTTGCAGCCGCTTGACAACCAATTGGTAATCGACAGGGTCGATGGTCATCAGCAGTTCCTCCTTGGCAAAAAATCCTCCGGGAACCATCTTGTCACTCATATTGACGATCTCACCGCCGACACTGGCGGTAAGGTTGATTTCTTTTGCCGCAAGCACTGTTCCCATGCCGTTGATAATAAGGCGGTGGCTGCCATAGTTGACCTGTTTTACCTCGACAAGAGGAGGGCTTGTTTCGTGTTTACGCGGTTTGGCTTCGGGACCTGTCTTCAGGTAGTAGCTGGCGAGTACTGCTCCGCAGCCAAGAATTGCGATTGAGAGTAATAATTGCAGAAACACGGTGATTGAACGTTTTTTATTCGGGGTTCCTTCGGGAGCAGGAGTATCTGCCGATTTCATTGCTTGCTGCCTCTTGCTAAAGTGTGTAAAGGTACTGCGCTGTCAGGATTGTTCTCTGTAACGGCTTGGATTTCCGGGGTAGGGATGCGTCCACTGAGTGCCCGGTAGAGGGATATGCGAAAATTTATCAACTGGCGTCTGCTGGTAAGAATAGTGCGTTGTAACCCCTGATGGGAGAGGAGGGCCAGCAGGACTCTTTGGTAGTCCTCCGCCCCCTGCCGGTAGCGGGTCGATACGTGTTCGATGGTTTCTGCGGCATATTGCAGTTGAGTCACCTGACTGCCTAAAATGGCTTGCTGTTCCTTTTCTCTCACCAGACTATTTTCCACCTCGCCCATGGCCTCAAGGATAGTCTGACCATAATTATAAAACAGTTGTCTGGCAATCGATTCATTTCTGGCCACTTCCGCTTTACGCAGGCCGCCGTCAAAAAGAGGGCCGAAGAGATTGGCACCAAGAGTGGAAAACCAATTATTGAAAAGGTCTCCGGATCGGTCGCCGGAAGTGGAGAAGTCTGCCGTGATGCTGAGTCTCGGCAGACGGTCGGCCATAGCCTCAGCCACGCGATAGTCGGCAGCCTGTAATTGAAGAAAGCTGCTCTCGATATCGGGTCTTGCGCTGAGAATGTCGAGAGGAACACCGGTTTCCGGCAGAGGCGGCAGAGGAGGCAATTGCTCTCGCTGCGGCAGTTCAGCCGTCCCCGGAGGAAGGCCGAGCAAGATAACCAGCTGATGCTCAAATACACGCCTGTCGGCCCTAAGCCCGGCCAGATCGCCGGTATTGCTTTCTACCAGTTGGCGCTGCTGCAAAACATCGGCGATACCGACCTTTCCCGATCGGAATTGTGAGGAAATCAGCTCCAGCACCTTGGAGTTGTTCTCTTTTTGTTGGGTGAGCAGTTCCAGTTGCAGATCGGCTTCCACCAGCTGGTACCAGGTAGTTGCTACTTCCGCGGCAAGGGATATGACTGCAGTGTGGTAATCCGCTGCTGTTGCTCTCGCTTCAAGGATTGCAGCGTCTCTCTGGCTGTGCAGTCTGCCCCAGAGATCAATTTCATATGAGGCGGCCAGTCCCAGGAAAAAATTTTGTCCTGTAGTCCCGGTGGTATGATTTCTGGTTGACGAGACCGCACCCTGTCCATCGAGAGTGGGCAAAAGTAATGCTCCCGCCTGTCTTGCGACCGCCAGCGCTTCGTCAATCCTTTCCCGGGCTATGCGGAGGGAAAAATTATCGGTTATGGCCTGGTCTATAAGAAGAGTCAGGGAACCATCCTGAAAATCAAGCCACCATTTGGCCTGGAGCGGGACGTCGCCCTGCGTGGAAAAATTCGCCGGAAGATTTACGGGCAAATCGGAATGGCCGGCTATGGGAGTACAACCGCAAAGGAGACTTATCAAAAGGATGATTATTCCTGTCGCAGCACGAAGAGAAAAACCAGGATGTTTATTATTGCTTACTTTTTCTGACATAACCGATATTGTATCGCCGATATTGTTCGTTTGATCCCAAATAACCTGAATTACAGTAAGGGATAACGAAAAGACATTAGGTGGAAATTAATTTCTTAGCAACAGGGAAGTGTTGAGTCTGCCTGAAAAATAATAAAATTTCGGTCTCTTGCCTGATGACTGTAACCTTTCGTGGACGGTAAACGATATTGTCCGAAGAAGGTAGAAAAAATTACGGATGGCTTGGTCTGATTATCACTGACGTCTGACCAGCAGTCAAGAATTTATAAAAACGATGGGCAGAATACCATGCAAAATATAGCCATTATAATGGATATGGAAGCGGCGGCAATTGCCTGGGTCTGTCGAACCCTGTCGGTGCCGATGTTTGCCGTGAAGGCTATCACCGACCTGATAGACGAAGATGCGCCACCTGAAACCGAGTTTATGAAAAACCTCCACCTGGCTTCAGCCAACCTGTGTCTCAAGACAATCGAGGTGCTCCGATATCTTGAAGTTTGTTGACTTATGGGCTGGTCAAAATGATGGGTGCAGGGTAAGATATCGCCGTTCTCAGCATGCGGTATTTTATGTTACAAATTACTAAAGGGCGGGTTTAGACCGCCCCTACCTTCTTCCCGTATACCGAGGTTAGACTGGAGTTACTCTTTGAAAATATTAATTTATGGTGCCTCTGAGGTCGGATTTATGGCAGCACTGCGACTCAGCAGGGAACACGATATTACCATATTGGACGAGCATGCCAGTATCCCGGAGCGGTTCGGCAACCTTGACGTTAGTTATGTCAACGGCAGCGGAGCCGATGTAAATGCCCTCGAACAATCCGATGCGGCATCCATGGATCTTTTTATAGCCTGTTCCGTTCGTGACGAGGCAAATATTGTTGCCTGCTGGACAGTTAAAAGGATTGCCGATATTGAAACGATCTGTTTCGTCCGCACGTTGGAGCTGTATAATAATCTGATGTTCTACAGTCAGAGCCGCTATCGGGCACCGTATGATATAGATACGGTGATTTGGCCGGAACAGTTGCTGACCCAGGATATTTTCCGCATCGTTTCGGTTCCGGAGGCACTTGATGTCGAACATTTTGCCCATGGTCGAGCAAAATTGTTCGAATACCGTATCAAGGAAGATTCCATGATACGGGATAAAAGGGTTATGGACTGCACCTTCCCTGAAAATGTCCTGATCGTCGGCATAACCCGTGATAATTCACTGTTCATTCCGGACGGCTCCACGGTAATTTTCCTGAATGACAAGGTGATTTTCATGGGGACAGGGATCGCGCTCGACATCCTGGCCGCCCGATTTTTTCAAAAAAGCAACAAGATCGGAAAAGTCGCGCTGATAGGCGGAGGCAGTGTCGGTTTTCTGCTTGCCGAAAAGCTCGAAGAGGCACAGATCCGAGTGACCATTATCGAACACGACAAGGATCGGTGCCTCTTTCTGGCCAATAATTTAAAAAAATCTCTCGTCCTTCATGGAGACGGCACAGACATTGACCTGCTTGAAAGTGAGGCAATTGGTGAGGCCGATGCAATTATCTGTGTTACCAATAATGATGAAAAAAATCTTCTCTGTTCACTGCTGGTCAAACAAATAAGTGAGGGACGTATTATTACCAGGGTCGGGAATGCTCAGACTGCGCTGCTTTTCGACCGCGTCGGTATCGATGTCGTGGTATCACCGCGCGAAGCGGCGCTGAAGGATCTTTTGAACCGCGTAGAGGCTCATGATGTTGACATCCTCGCCCTGATAGAGGGAGGGCAGGGGGAGGTGCTGCGCATAACAGTTCCCGAGAGGTTTCCCGAAACACGGGTAGTTGATATGACCTTCGCCGCGAAGGTGGTAATCGGAGCAATCCAGCGAGGCAGACTGATTGTTGTCCCGCACGGGGAAACCAGAATTCAGGGCGGTGATATCCTGAATATTTTCACAATGGCTGAGGATGCTGAAGCCATTAAGAAGATGTTCGCTCAATGAAAAGAGAACATATATATTCATCATTGGGCATCATCCTCGTTGCCTTTGGGGTAATACTCCTGAGCCCGATCATTGTCGCGCTCATTGAAAACGACTATAACTCCATCCTGCCTTTTTCGGTTGCTGCCGTCAGTTCGGTTGCAGCCGGAATGCTGCTGCAGAAAGCGGGCGGCTTCCTCCGCAACTTCGACAATCTCAAACGCAATGAAGGGTTTTTGATTGTGTCCCTGGCCTGGATAGTCACGGCTGCGATGGGTGCGATCCCTTATCTGTTTTACGGAATCCATCCGCTCGATGCCTACTTTGAATCTGTATCCGGCATAACCACCACCGGAGCAACAATTTTCATCGATTTTTCTTTGTACCCGAAAAGCTTGTTTTTCTGGCGCAGTCTGTCCCAGTGGCTTGGCGGAATGGGCATTATCGTGTTGTTCGTGGCTATTCTGCCTCAGTTCAAGGTGGCAGGAAGGCAGATGTTCTTTGCTGAATCTCCCGGTCCAACGGAGGAAAAAGTAACGCCTCGTATCACTCATACGGCAAAAGCACTCTGGCTGGTCTATCTGGTGCTGACTCTTCTTGAAATAGCGTGCCTGATCTGGGCGAAAATGCCTGTATTCGATGCCGTCTGCAACTCTTTTTCGACCATGGCCGCCGGGGGATTTTCTCCGCATCCTCAATCGATCATGGGCTACGATAGCCCGACGATCACCTGGATTATAACCGGTTTCATGTTCCTGGCCGGTTCCAACTTTGCGCTGCAATACCAGGCAGTCGCCAGGCGACGCCTGTTGTCGTTAACAAAAAGAGAGGAATTTCGCGGCTACGCCGTTATTATCTTCATCATATCCTCCTTTCTCGCAGTGGATATGATGGTAAACGGGAGTGGGGGCCTGCTCGAATGCATCCGGGAAAGCCTCTTTCAGGTCGTCTCAATTCTCACCACAACCGGTTTTTCCTCTTCCGATTTCGCGCTCTGGTCGATAGCGGCCCAGACGCTGCTGTTCAGTGTCATGCTGGTCGGGGGTTGTGCCGGCTCTGCCAGTGGGGGCATTAAGGTAATACGCGTCATTTTAGGTGCAAAGTACATGCGCCGGGAAATAGTTCAGCTCGTTCATCCACGCATCGTAATGCCTATTAAAATCGATGGAAAAACCGTACCGGACGCGATACAGTTTCAGGTTCTCGGTTTTCTTTTATTCTATATCATGCTGCTGACCATCTCTGCCTATGCGGTGACCATAATTGAAGGTTCGCCCTCAATAGGCCTCGTCGGTACCGCAGCGACGATCGGCAATATAGGACCGGGTTTTGGAGAGATCGGGCCAATGGGCTCGTACGGCAATCTCTCCTGGCTGACCAAGGTTATTTTTATTATTAATATGATTGTGGGCCGTCTGGAACTCATCCCGTTTCTGGCTATGCTCCATCCTGATTTCTGGCGGCTGAGAAAATGATTGCCGGGCAGAGAAAACCCGAGGCAGTTCCTTCACCAGTGTCCGTCCATAAATGGCATTCCTGGACAGACACTCACCAGCCGATAATTGTCCAAGTAGTCAACCCGCATTATGGAAATAATTACTAAAGACCGGTTCTCGGTATCGCGGATCGGTACAGAAGGAGCACTGCTGGCGCTGTCACCGCTGCCGTTTCTCCTGGCAACTTTGGGTGCAGGCACTGATCCGGTTCAATTCTGGCGTTTAGCCATGGCATGTTTCGCGGCATTTGCCTGTATTTTCTGTGCCCTTACTCTCTTTCGCCTGCCGCCTGTTGGAAAATTATGCGGAAGTTTATCTGCCGTCGGCGGTTTTATTGCAACCTGGCCCTATCTCGCCGGGACCCCTTTTGCAGCGCTGGCAGGAACTGTCATATTGATCAGCCTCTTGTTTGCTCTGCTCGATTTCAACTGCATATCCCGCAAAAAACGAAAGAGTAATCGACTGGAACGTTGTTCTCAAAGGGCTCGGTGGGCGCTGTTGATGGTTCCTTTGATCGTTCTCCTGAGTACGATTCTTGGAATGTCGGAGACGCTTGTCAGTGTATATGTGATAACAGGTTCTTCAATTATTGCCCAATTGCTCTTTTTCCAATGGACTATTGAGAAAGGGGACAGGATACTTTTTGTTCTACCCGTTCTGGCGATCTTATCGCTCGGATTTCTAATTCTATTGCCGGCAATTGGTTTTGTTTCGAGGTGCGCGCTTTTTATCAGTTTACTGAATCTGATTTTGCTGCCTCCTGTCGGTTTTACGGCTTCTCAAAAAAAGACCGGCAGCTGGACGGTACTGCTCGATCATCCTGCCCGTGTATTACTGGCAACGTTCTTGGCGCTCTGTGCTCTCGGAACCTTTTTCCTTGTTCTGCCCATCTCTACCAGAACCGGAAGCATAGGGCTGATCGATGCGGTTTTCACTGCGGTGAGTGCTGTGTGCGTGACCGGGCTCATCGTCCTTGATACACCACACGATTTCACTGTTGCCGGACAGTGTTTTATTGCGCTGTTGATCCAGCTCGGAGGTCTTGGTATCATGAGTATAGCAACCGTGGCTCTGTATGCCATGGGCCGCCGTCTCAGCCTGAGACAGGAACGGATTATGTCTTCCATAACGGACACCGAGCATAGCGACCTGTTCCAGTCCCTGGCAACAATTTTAAAATTCACCTTTTTTGTTGAAGGCTTAGGGGCAGTGCTGCTTGCAACAGCCTTTTATCTGGCGGGAGACACACCCGGGTATGCGATATGGCGGGGAATATTTACAGCCATATCGGCGTTTTGCAACGCTGGATTCGCTCTCCAGACCGACAGCCTGCTTGCCTATCAGGCCAACTCATTCATTCTGCAAACGGTCGCGACACTTATTATTGCCGGTGGTATGGCCCCGGCTATCTGCCTGGTAATTCCCAGATGGCTGAGGGGCCGGCCGATACCGATCCCGGCGCGGATAGCGCTGATCACGTCTGTGGTATTGCTCATCTCGGGTACAATCGTTATCCTGGCTTTTGAATGGCAAGGAGTTTTGGCAGGGCTGTCTTTTTTCGACAAGATTCAGAATGCCTGGTTCCAGTCGGTGACTTTGAGAACAGCAGGATTCAATAGTGTAGATATAGCCGCCGTGACAAGTCCGACCTTTCTTATTATGATCTGTTTCATGTTCATCGGCGGCAGCCCCGGAGGGACAGCCGGAGGTGTTAAAACAACAACAATCGGCATACTTGCCCTGACATTCTGGACAAATATCACAAACCGCAAAAATATTATCATCCAGAACAGGAAAATCCGCTCGGCCACGATATACCAGGCCATCACCGTTGTGGTATCCGGCATCGTAATCTGGCTGGCAGCTGTTTTGATGCTGGAGGCGACACAGCAGCTTTCTGCCCGTGACATCATTTTTGAAGCAACATCGGCGATTGCAACGGTCGGACTCTCAACCGGCGCAACCTCCCAGCTTGACGAGATCGGTAAGATAATCATAATAATCGCGATGTTTGTCGGGAGAATTGGTCCGATTACCCTGTTTATGCTGCTCAGTGATGAACAGACCTCAACGTCGTCACAGTATCTGGATGTAAAAATTTCTTTAACATAACCAAGGAATCAAAAGCATGGCTCAGCAAATACTGATCATCGGTCTGGGGCAGTTCGGCATGTCACTGGCTCGGACTTTATCTGAAAAAGGGGCGGAAGTGCTCGCCGTCGATGTGAAGAAAAGTCTGGTTGAAGAAGCAGCAACATTCGTAACCGAGGCTGTAGTAGCCAATGCTGCCGACGAAACCGAGTTGGCCCGTCTCGAGCCGGGCAGAAGAGATTCAGCCGTTTGTGCTATTGGCGACGACTCCCGGGAAGCTTCCATAATATGTACCGCGTTGCTCAGGCAAATGGGTGTGCCGGTCATTATCTCACGAGCCAATGATGTCGTGCATCAACGGATATTGCAGCTGGTCGGCGCTCATCAAATCGTCAATCCGGAGCAGGAGTTCGGCAAACGGTTTGCCAATCGCCTCCTGTACAAAAACGTAATAACCGACACGAATATAGGGGAGAGCCTGCATCTCACGGAGATTCTCGTGCAGCCTACCATGATTGGGAAAACACTTATCGACCTGGCCCTGCCCAAACGTTTCGGAGTTGTGGTTGTGGGCATACGAAGAGGTATTGAAGGAAAAATTCATCAGCCATCACCTGCGAGTCCTCTGCTGGCCGATGACCACCTGATAATTGTCTCGCGTGAGTCCGCGATTGCAGAATTGATAAAAGGTGTCAAGGCATGAAGCTTTTAACAACCGTAAAATGGGGGGCCTTGCTTCTGGTCGGGTTGAACCTGTTGATGGCTCTGGGGTCCATATGGATTTTCATGCGGATGGCTCCTGCAATAGAAGTCATTATCGACCAAAATGAACGTTCCCTGGAAGCATGTGAAAAAATGCTTACCGCATTGGCCATGAGCAGCGGGAATAAATCCGACAACCTGGAATTGAAGGTCTCTTTCGAGAAGGCCTTGAAAGCGGCTCAAGATAATATTACTGAAGGTGAAGAACCGGAAGCACTTGCCTTAATCGATAAAAGCTACCGGGCGGCATTCAAAAACGATTTCACAGCCAGGTTGCAAACGATAGCAGCGGTTAACCTTTTGGGAAAAATTAATCGAGAGGCGATGGTGCGGGCGGACAAAAAAGCCCGGCAACTGGGCAATGGCGGAGCCTGGGGAGTCGTCTTTATGGCCTCTGCCGTCTTTATGGCCGGTCTTTTCTTTATGCGTATGCTGAAGAAAAATCTGGTGAAACCGCTAGAGGAGATCTATTTGGTCATCTTTGCGCATAGGCAGGGAGAGACCATGAGGAGATGCAGCGGGGCCGATATGTCAAAGGATATCAAAACGATTTTTGACGGGATGAACGAATTGTTCGATAAGATCTATTCGAAATCCTTCTAATTTTCATAAACGATTTTTTATCACCCACTATTACCTTATGGATAAAAAAGCATATTTGCCTGTAAAACAAAAACAGATTTCGACTTTGGTCTTTGAGCAATTGAGAGACAGCATCTTTCGTGGCCAATTGGGTCCAGGTGAACAGCTGCTGCCGGAGCGCGAGCTGGCGATTACCATGCGGGTCAGTAGAACGTCGGTCAGAAATGCTGTTACTCAACTTATCACCATGGGGTATCTTGAGACTCGTCAGGGTAAAGGTACATTTGTCGTGGACAGGAGGGAGAGGGATGCCAACAATCCTTTTGCGAATATTATTTCTTCCGGCCGTTCTTCAGTAGATGAACTGCTCGAGTATCGAATTGGCCTCGGTACTCATGGAGTGACATTAGCGGCTGAAAGAGCCACCGAAAGTGATATTCAGTTTCTGGAAAGTGTGATGGAAAAATCGAGCCGGAGTGATTTG
>Ga0214472_10001823_pt1 | contig 23208 bp, 15 predicted proteins | sample RVTome_6_FD_207662 | JGI IMG/M metagenome (GOLD analysis project Ga0214472, IMG submission 207662) | Soil microbial communities from uranium-contaminated site in the Upper Colorado River Basin, Wyoming, United States - RVT140D175 | ecosystem: Environmental > Terrestrial > Soil > Contaminated >...
ATTTCGCGCAGCGCGGCGCCATAGCCGCCCTGCGCCAAAAACGCCTCTTCGGTCGCGGTCGTGGCGCGCCCCAGCACCTCGTTGCGCCAGGGAAAGCGGTCGAAACGGTCGATCACCGCGGCATGCGCGCGGGCGTGGCGCAGGTTTTCGCCGGGCATGCGTTCGGAAAACAGCGCCGTGGCGCGGGCCTGTAGCGCAGCGTCTTCGGCATGCATGAATGGCAGGTAAAAGAACTGCCGCGCCGGCGGTGGCGTGGCCAGATCATGCCCGGCGGCGATGCCGGCATCGGCGACGCGCAGCGCGATGGCATCGGTTGCAAAGCCGCGGGCATCCTCGCGGAACATGTTGCGCGGAAACTGGTCGGTCAGGATCAGCAGTGCCAGCGCGCCCTGCGGCGTGGCCACCCAATCGGCAAAATGGCCGTCGCGGGCGGCCTCCCACGCCGCGGCAAAACGCTGGCGAATTTGGGCGTCCAGCGCCGGCGTGCCGGCATACCAGCCCTTCGGCCCGATCTGGTCGATCCAGTAGGCGGTGATGATTTCGGGTGTCATGCGGTCCTCCCCCATGCCGACAGGCTGGCAGAGCGTGCGGCTCAGGGCAATGCCGAACGGTCCGGCGCCGCAGAATGTGTTTCGGAATGTTCCTGCGCGGCTTCCAGCGCCACCTCGACCGCCAGCGACGAGGCCGAGGGCGACAGCACCGCATAGGCGCCGGTCAGATCGCTTGGCAGTGGCGGGCGCCGCGTCGTGCGGTACGCGGCATAGCCTGCGATTCCGGCCATGAGCAGCCCGATGTAAAGGAAAAAGCCAAGGTCGCCCACCGCCTCCATCAGCCAGCCGGTGATGATCGGGCCGCTGATCGCGCCCAGCCCGTTGATGAACAAAAGCCCCGCCGAGGCCGAGGCCATGTCGGTGCTGTCAAGAAAGTCGTTGGTATGCGCCAGCAGCAGCGAATAGATCGGGTTGGCAATGCCGCCAATGGCCACCGCCATCAGCAGCAGAACCACAAACCCGGGATCCAGCGCCACGACCGTTCCTGCCAACACCGCCCCAAGTGCCGCCAGCACCAGCACCAGCAGGCGCCGGTCCATGCGGTCGGATACCCAGCCGATAGGGTATTGAAACAGCAGCCCGCCCACATAGATCGCCGCGACGAAGGCCGAGATCTGCGAAACGCTCAACCCGGCGCGCCCACCCCAGACCGAGGCCATGCCGAACAGCGCCGAAAACACCCCGCCCATCATGAAAATGCCGACGCAACCCAGCGGCGAGACGGTGAAAAGGCGGCGAAAGCTCATCCTTTGGGTTGTGTCGAATACCGGCGCAGGCACCACCGAAAGCAGGATCGGCGTGAAGGCCAGCGACACCAGCACCGAGGGTATCACGAACAGCGCATAGCCCGCGGGATCGGCGGTGTTCATCAGCAGCTGCGCCGTGATGATGCCGATCATTTGCACGATCATATAGGCCGACAGCGCCTGCCCGCGCGTCTCGTTGCCCGAGGCGGCGTTCAGCCAGCTTTCTGCGGTGATATAGACGCCCGAGAAGGAAAAGCCGATGATCACCCGCATCACCGCCCAGGCCAGCCAAAGCGGTGCCGCCGCATAAAGGATCAGCACCGCCGAGATCAGGCTGCCAAGTGCCGCGAACACCCGCACATGCCCGACGCGGCGGATCAGTTCCGGGGTCAGGCGGCTGCCCAGCAGAAAGCCGACGAAATAGGCCGCCATCACCACCGACATCTGAAAGGTGCTGATGCCCTCGATCTGCCCGCGAATCCCCAGCAGCGTGCCCTGCATGCCGTTGCCCACCATCAGCAACATGATGCCGAGCAAAAGCGGCCAGGTGGTGCGCAGAACGGTGAACATGGCAGTCCCTTGTTGGGGTGAACGCGGCGAAGCGCCCTGTCTAGCGCCGCGAGGCGTCACGATAGCTTGGAATTGCGACGCTCGGGAACCAAAAGCGACGCATCGCCGTAGGAGAAGAAGCGATAGCCGTGGGCGACGGCATGGGCGTAGATTTCCTTTATCCGATCCTGCCCCATCAGCGCCGAAACCAGCATCAACAGCGTCGAGCGCGGCAGATGGAAATTGGTCATCAGCGCATCGGTGACGCGAAAACGGTAGCCGGGATAGATGAAAATGTCTGTGTCGCCGCAAAACGGCTGCACTTCGCCGCTGACCGCGGCGGATTCGATCAGCCGCAGCGCCGTGGTGCCAACCGGAATCACCCGCCCCCCGGCGGCCCGAGTGGCGTTGATCTCGGCCGCGGCCTGCGCCGAAACCTCGCCCCATTCGGCATGCATGCGGTGCGTGGTGACGTCTTCCACCTTCACCGGCAGAAAGGTGCCGGCGCCGACATGCAGCGTGACTTCGGAAAACTGCACGCCGCGCGCCGCCAGCGCCGCCAGCAGCGCTGCATCGAAGTGCAGCGATGCGGTGGGGGCGGCCACGGCGCCCGAATGGCGGGCAAAGACGGTCTGGTAATCGGTCTTGTCGGCCTCGTCCGGGGCGCGCAGGGCGGCAATATAGGGCGGCAGCGGCATCGCCCCCGCCGCGGCAAGTGCGGCGTCGAAATCGGCGCCGCTCTGCGCGAATGCCAGTTGCAACTGGCCTTCGCCAATCGCGCGCACCTCGGCCGAAAGCGCCGGCGAAAAGCGGATATGTTCGCCCACCCGAAGCTTGCGCAGCGGTTTGGCCAGCGCGTTCCAGGCGCCGCCCGGGGCGGGTTCCAGCAGCGTCACCTCGATCCGCGCGGTGACTTCGCCCTGCGCGCTTGCCCGGGTGCGGCTGCCGCTCAGCCGCGCCGGAATGACCCGCGTGTTGTTCAGCACCAGCCGGTCGCCGGGGCGCAGGATCGCAGGCAGATCCGCAACCCCGCGGTCGCTGATGCACCCGCCCTCGGCCAGCAACAGCCGTGCCGCGCTGCGCGGCCGTGCCGGGCGCGTGGCGATCAGCGCCTCGGGCAGCTCGAAATCGAAATCCGAAAGCTTCATTGATCCGCCGTCGGCGCCGGTCGCCGGAAGATGTCGCGCAGGAAGCCAGGTGTCAGCAGCGACAGCGGGTTGACGCTGATGCGCGGCGCCTGTTTCGTGCCCCGCAGCCGATACGAGATGCCAATCAGCCCCTCGCCGCGACGGCCGAACAGCTGACCGATACTGTTGAGCAGGTAAAGCGGTGACAGAACGCCCTGCATGTCGATCTCTTCCGTTCCGGGGTTGTAGATGCCGGCAAGCGAGACCCCCAGCGACGCCCCCTGCGCCGCGCCGTTTGTGATTTCGATGATCTCAGGCGTCAAGCGAAAGGCACCGTCAACCTGGTTGAACAACAGCCCTTCGCCGTTCAGCTGCTCCAGCAGCCCGATGCCCGACGCGGCGTTCAACAGTTCCGCCAGCACCGGCGCGTCGATCACCCGCACATTCTGCATTGCCGCCGTGCCCTCGTAATTGCCCGCGCCGCCGGGCGCCGGATACAGCGTCAGATCCAGCACCCCGCCACGGGCGCGGGCAAAAATACCTGCCGCCGCCATCACCGCGCCGGCATCCTGCGATGTAATGCGAAAGGCGCTGCGCCCCTCGGCACCCGGCTGTGCTGCGCCATCGACTGCCGGTCCGCCGTTGACACGGGCGGTGAAAATGCCCGAAAGCCCACCGGACTGGGTGAACTCGCCTTCGAAATTGGTCAGCGCGATGTCGTCGGTAACGGTCAGCCGGTCCAGCGAAATGCGCGCCGGGCCGCCGCGCGCGGCACCGCCGACGCCGCCCGACCCGGCAGCACCGGGCTGGCCAAAGCTGGCACGGCGCAGATCGGCAGTGCCCGAAATCACCTCGACCGCCACCGGGCGGTTTGGCCCCTGCCCCAGCAGCCGCACCGCGCCAGTGAACCAGCTGCCCAGCGTCACTTCGGGAAACGCCGCCTGATCCAGCGCGCCACCGGCGGCCAGCGTGACGCTGCCACGGGCCGCAAGCCCCGCCGCGGCAAGCTCGAACCGCTCGATCCGCGGGGGGTCGCGCAATTCGCCGGTTACGGTCAGGCTGCCGCCGTCGGCAGCCGGTTTGCGCCAGTCCAGCTCGGGAATGCGCAACGCCAGCCCGGCCATATCCGACGTCAGGCTGAACTGGGCCGGCGCGCCGCGCGGCAATCGCATCACCAGCTGCCCCTGCCCGGCGCCGTCGATGGCGCCTTGTGGCAGCACCACGCCGAATGCCGCCAGGCTCTGCGGTGTTATCGGCACCTCGGCGCGCAGGCTGGCGCCGCCGGTGGCCGCGGGGCCAAAGCCCAACGACCATTCGGCATCGAACGCCACGCCCGAAAGCGTGCCCGCGCCGCTGATCTGCATGCCGGTCGGATCGGCGGTCAGCCGCAATTCCGCCGCCTCCAGCTGTCGCCCCGGCACGATCAGCTGCGATCGCACGTCGCGCAGCCGCGCATCGACCCGGTAACCGACCTCGTCGGGGTTAAGCTTGTTCTTCAGGATCAGCCGCAGCACGGTTTCGGCCTCGGCGGTGCCCTCGGCGATATCGGTGGCCATGCCGGCCTTCGACATGAACCGGAACGGCGGCTGGTCCAGCAGCGACAGCGCCGCCGCGATGGAACTGCGCGAACGTAGGCGAACCTCGGCCGGGGCCGGGCGAATGCGGATATCGGGCACCACCATCACGGTGTCGGAAACATCGATGCGACCGCCTGCAGGTGCCAGCACATGGCCGCGTTCCACGGTCAGCGCGTGCGTGTTGCCTTCAATCGTGGCATAGCCGGCGCCGTCGCGCACCGGCGGCAGGCTGTCCAGAACGCGCACCTCGGCGCCCTCGAAGGCATAGGCCAGCGCCAGTTGCGGTTCCGCCCCCGGCGCCAGCCGCAAGGCCGCCTTGACGTCGCGCAGCTCGCCCGTGGCAACGTTTTCAGCCAGCCAGTCGCGGGTGCGCGGCTGCAGTTCAACCGGCCACAGCGCCATCATCCGGTCGCGGCTGATGCGGCCGATGCCAAGATCAAGCGCCAGCCGCCAGCCTTCCTCGCGCGCCGCGATCTGGCCGCTGGCGGAGATGCGCTGATCATTGTCGATCAGCTGCACCTGGCCCAGATCCAGCGTGAACGGATCCAGCCGCAAGCGCAGGTCGGCGGCGCCCTGCACGAAGGTCACCGGGTTTTCGAACAAACCGTCCGGGGCGACACGCAGGTTTGAAATCGCCACCTGCGCCAGCACCACCTGCGGCAGCCCCACGGCAAAATCCTGCAACATGGCCGAACCGGTGGCCCGCAGGCGCAGCGCGCGGCTGTCGAAGGCAAGCTCGGAAAAGGTGACGCGTGCGGTGCCGGGATCGAAGGTGAAATGCAGATTGCCGCCGCGCAATGGCACCGGCGCCGCCCCCGGCACTGGGCTCAGCGCACCGGCGCCGATTTCCAACCGCGCATCCAGCTGGCCGACCGTGCCGGCAGCGTCGATGCCGCTGCGCAACGAGCCCGAGATCGGCGCATCGAGCACCGCCAGCCAGGCCAGTGCCGGCGACTGCAAGGCCAGGTCGCGCGCCGGCAATGCCGTCACCGCCGCCCCGAACGAGCTTTCTGCGCTGCCCTTGCGGGTGGTCAGCGACAGCGCTACCGACGACGGCTTCTGATCAGTCGCGCCTATGTCGAACCCCAGCGCCACCGCCAGCCGTGCCCCCGACTGCGTCAGCGTCAGCGACCCCGCCGAAACCTGCCAGACCTTGCCCAACCGCGCATCGTCAAGCCGGATCGCCAGCCCGTCGGCCTCGATCCGCTGCAGGCGCTCCAGCGCCGGCGTGGCAAAGACCTGCTTGAAAGCCTCCAGCGCCTGCACCAGCGTCTCGGCGCGCGCCGCTGAAAGCGCCGGCGCCCCGCCAAGCGCCACATCAAGGCTGCCATCGGCAAGGCGGTGCAGCTCCAGGCTGGCGCCGTCGATGCGCAGCGCCTGCACCTGCACTTGCCCGCGCAGCAGCGCATCGCGTTCCAGCACCAGCCGCACCTCGGGCAGAACCGCAAGCCGGCGCCCGTCCGCCGCCGCCACCACAACATCCAGAAACCGCAGCCGTGGCACCAGCGTGTCGGGCACCACCAGTTCGGCGCCGCCGGCAAAATCCAACTGCAGCGCGCCCGCCAGCGCAGCATTGGCGCGCGCCTCGATGCGGGCGACCAGCCAGCCGGGCGCTGGCAGCGTCTGATGCGTGACGTAAAGCATGCCCAGCACCAGCGCCAACGCGCTGAGCGGCAGCGCCAGCAGCAGCCACAGCCCAAAGCGCGCGCGCCTGCGCCGGTGCGGCGGCGCCGGTGCGACTGCCGCTGCGACGGGGGCTGATCCCGCTTCGGTATCTGGTGTTGCCCGCTGCATCGGCTCCTGCATATGCCAGCGCGCGGCGCGCCGCGCCACCCGTCTTTCGGGCCGGGTGCGATCTTTGCGCAGAACGCCGCAGAATACAAATCGCACGGTGCAATGACCTTGACCGCGCCGGCCGGCGGCGCAGTCGCGCCTGCTTGCGCCCGGCCCGGCCCGCACACCTGCCGCGCCGCCGCCGACCGGCAGGTTTCTGCCCAGAGCCGGGCGCGGCGAGGTGCCGCGCGGTTGCAAGGGCAAAAACCGGTTGCCTGCGATGTGCCCGGTTTGTTAGGTGGTCGCCAACAGCGTGCTCCTTGCCAGAGCAGCGCCACAACAAGGGTTCGGGACAGGGTCGTTGCACAGACGCCTTTCACAGCATCTGAACGCGGCGTTTGGCCGTTGGCTGCCGGAACAGCGGCTGTTCCTGAAATCCGATGCCACCACGCGGTTCGTGCGCTTGCGTCCGCTGACCCAGGCGGTGATGCTGGGCGGCACCGCGCTGTTGTTCGGCTGGTCGGTGATTGCCACCTCGGTGCTGCTGATCGACGCGATCAGTACCGGCAGTTCCGAAGAGCAGGCGGCGCGGGCGCAGGTGGCGTTCGAGCAGCGGTTGGGCGAGCTGTCGCGCGAACGCGACGCCCGCACCGGCGAGGCCACGGCGGCGCAGGCCCGTTTCACGCTGGCACTGCAGCAGGTCTCGGCGATGCAGACCGCGCTTTTGGAAAGCGAAGAGCGCCGCCGCGAGATGGAAACCGGCATCGAGGTCATTCAGGCCACGCTGCGCCGCACCCTGCGCGAACGCGATGCTGCGCTGGCACTGATGGCGGACGCCACAGCGACCCACGACGCGACCGCTGCCCTGGCCAGCGCCGACCCCGAGGCACTGGCGCGCGACCTTCAATCGACGCTGGCCTTTGTGTCGCAGACCCTGGGCCGCACCGCCGCCGAGCGCGACCGTCTGGAAAGCGAGGCCGCGGCGGCGCGCGCCACGCTGGCCGAAATGCAACTGGAACAGAAGCTGCTGGAACAGCGCAACGACGAGATTTTCGCAACACTGGAAAGCGCCGTGATGATTTCGGTGGAACCGCTCGACAACATGTTCCGCGCGGTCGGCATGGACAGCAAGGCGATCCTCGATCAGGTCCGGCGCGGCTATTCGGGCCAGGGCGGGCCGCTGATGCCGGTCGCATTCTCGGCGATGGACAGCGGCGAAATCGACCCCGACGCAGACCGCGCAGCCGGCATTCTGGATGCGCTGGACCGGTTGAACCTTTACCGCATCGCGGCGCAAACCCTGCCCTTCGCCATGCCGCTGAAAACCAGCTACCGGCTGACCTCGCCCTTCGGGCGCCGCTGGGGCCGCATGCATGAGGGGCTGGACATGGCCGCCCCCACCGGCACCCCGATCTATACCCCGGCCGACGGCACCGTGATCAAGGCCGGCTGGCAGTCCGGCTACGGCTACATGATCGAATTGCGGCACGATTTCGGCACCTCGACGATTTACGGACATCTCAGCAAGATCCGCGTTGAGAAGGGGCAAAAGGTCTCGCGCGGGGACCGGATCGGTGATATGGGAAGCACCGGACGGTCAACCGGCTCGCATCTGCACTATGAGGTGCATGTGGGCGGTAAAGCAGTCGATCCCATGACCTTCATCAAGGCAGCACGCAATGTTTTCTAAGAGCAGAATCAACGAGCCCGGCCCGAAAACGGCACCCGAGGCGGAACGCCCCAAACCCGCCGATGCACCGCAGGCGCGCCCCGGCAGCGACCTGCCCCCGGTGGCACCGCGGCCCAAGGCTCCGCCTTCGGTGCTGTCGTCCGACCTGACCATCACCGGCAATCTGCGCACCACCGGCGACATCCAGGTGGAAGGCGTGGTCGAAGGCGATATTCGCGCGCATCTGCTGACGGTGGGCGAAAGCGCCACCATCAAGGGCGAGATCGTCGCCGATGACATCGTCGTCAACGGCCGCGTCGTCGGCCGGGTGCGCGGCCTGAAAGTGCGCCTGACCTCGTCGGCGCGGGTTGAAGGCGACATCGTCCACAAGACCATCGCAATCGAATCCGGGGCGCATTTCGAAGGCTCGGTGCAGCGCCAGGAAGACCCGCTGGCCAATGGCGTGACGCCCAAGCTGGCACCGCCGCAGCAAAAACTGGCTGACGCATCGAAAGAGTGATCTGCGGCGCTGTGCCGTTGTGAAGGGCGGCACTTTGGTGCCGCCTGTCGCGTTCAGTCGGCCAGCAGCCGCCGATACAGGTGCCAGCTGGCATGGCCCAGCACCGGCAGCACGACGATCAGCCCCAGAAACATCGGCAGCATGCCCAGCAGCAGCGCTGTGGCAATGATCACGCCCCAGACCGCCAGAACCGCGGCATTGGCCAGCACCGCGCGCAGGCTCAGCCCGATCGCGGCGCCCGGTTCCACCGCGTGTTCCAGCAGCAGCGGCAGCCCGGCCACGGTAATGGCAAACAGCACCGCCGCAAAACACGCGCCGATGACGCAGCCCAGCAGCAGCATGGCGGGGCCGTTGCCCTGCAACAGCAGTTCCGGCGCCGCCAGAACGCCCACGGGCGAGCGCCATCCCAAAAACAGCGCGAACAGCGCATAGGCCGCAAGCAGCCAAAGCGCAAACAGCAGCAGGATGATCTTCGCCATTGTCGGGATGCGGCGGTCCTTTTGGGCAAAGACCACGCCCAGCACCTCGCGCCAGATCAGCGGCCGCCCGCCCTCGATACGGCGCGATACTTCGTAAAGCCCCACCGCGGCAAAGGGCGCCAGCAGCGGAAAGCCGGCAATGAAGGGGATCAGCCAGCCCGCCCGCCCCGCCGACCCGGCAGCCCACAGCAATACCAGCCCGCCGCAGACGTAAAACGCCGACATCAGCACGCCAAAGGCCGGGGCGCGCAGAAAATCGGTCAGCCCGGCGCGCAGGCAGGCGTCAAGATCGGCCAGCCGCAGGTGCTGCACATTGGGCAGCGGTTGCGGCGTGCTGGCGGATTTCGGCACCATCGCTCCTCCCGGACTTGCGGGGCAGGCTAATCGCAGCAGCGGGGGGCAGACAACAGATTTCTGCGGGGCTTAGCCCTCGCCCTGCGCCTCGGCGCGGCTTTTGCCGGCCACATCCAATGCCAGCGTCGCCGCCATGAAGGCATCGAGGTCGCCGTCCAGCACGCCGCCGGTATCCGACGTTTCGTGCCCGGTGCGCAGATCCTTCACCATCTGGTAGGGCTGCAGCACGTAGGACCGGATCTGGTTGCCCCAACCGGCATCGCCCTTGGCCGAATGCTGCGCGTTGACCACTGCATTGCGACGGTCCAGCTCCATTTGGTAAAGCCGCGATTTCAGCGCCGCCATGCAGTTCGCGCGGTTCTGGTGCTGCGACTTTTCTGACGAGGTCACCACGATGCCGCTGGGCAGGTGGGTGATGCGCACCGCCGAGTCTGTGGTGTTCACGTGCTGCCCGCCCGCGCCCGAACTGCGGTAGGTGTCGATGCGGATTTCATTGTCCGGGATCACGATGTCGATGTTGTCATCGACCACCGGATAGACCCAGACCGAGGAAAACGAGGTGTGCCGCCGCGCGGCCGAATCGTAAGGCGAAATGCGCACCAGCCGGTGCACGCCGCTTTCCGATTTCAGCCAGCCATAGGCATTATGCCCCGAAATCTTGTAGGCGGCGCTGCGGATGCCTGCCTCATCGCCCGGGGTTTCGGCAATCAGTTCGACCTTGTAGCCCTTTTTCTCGGCCCAACGCACATACATGCGCGCCAGCATGTTGGCCCAGTCGCAAGATTCGGTTCCGCCCGCGCCAGCATTGATTTCAAGGAAGGTGTCGTTGGCGTCCGCCTCGCCGTCAAGCAGCGCTTCCAGTTCCTTGGCGGCGGCAACTTCGGCCAGCGCCTTCAGCGCCCGTTCCGCCTCGGCGACAATCTCGGCGTCGCCCTCGGCCTCGCCCAGCTCGATCAACCCGGCGTTGTCTTCCAGTTCGCGCGCAATGTGGCGATAGGTGCCAAGCGCGTCGATCAGCGCTTGTCGCTCGCGCATCAGCTTTTGCGCGCGCTCCGGGTCAGACCACAGATCGCCATGCTCGATCATCGCGTTCATTTCTTCCAGCCGGTGTGGCGCGGTTTCCCAATCCAGCCGCTGGCCCAGAAGTTTCAGCGAATTGCGGATCGCCTCGATGGTGTTTTGCGTCTCGGCGCGCATGATGGCCCCTTGTGATCTGTGGCGGCGGTGATAGCGGCTTCGGCAGCGGCGGGCAAGCCGGCGGCAGCAGCTGCCTGCCTTCATCCTGAAACCAAGGCCGCCGCTGCCTTTTGTTCTTAAGCGCACTTGGCCCGAAAACCGCGGCACGCTTTTCGGAATGCGCTTAGTAAAGCCCGCCCGACGAGATCGTGCCGAAATCGGCCTTCGGCGGGATCACCCGGACCTGCCCGGTCGAGGTCACCACCGCGTTGCCGCCGTAATCATCCTCGCCCTGCGCGAACAGGGGCAGGTTCTGCCCCATGCCGAAGCCGCCGTCCACCATCGAGGCAAAGCCGAACAGCACGTCTTCGCCGTCGCGGAAATATTCGGCCACCACGTCCTCGCCCTCGGCGTCATCGGGCAGCCGGTCGCCGGTGTAGCGGCTGATGTTGATGAAATGCCCCCCCGGCGGCACCTTGAAGGCCGAGCCGCCGTATTTCTTGATCGCTTCAAGCATGAAGCGCTGGAACACCGGCCCGCACATGCCGCCGCCCGAGGCCGACCCCAGCGAGCGCGGCTGGTCATAGCCGATATAGCAGCCGGCGACGATGTTCGAGGAAAAGCCGATAAACCACACGTCCTTGGCGTCGTTGGTGGTGCCGGTCTTGCCGGCGATCGGCACCGGCAGTTGCACGCTGCGCCCGGTGCCACGTTGCACAACGCCTTCCAGCATCGAGGTCAGCTGATAGGCGGTGATCGCGTTGATCACCCGCTCGCGGTTGGTGATGATGCGCGGCGCCTCACCTGTGGGCAGCACGCCCGCGGTGCAGTCGGGGCATTCGCGCTGATCGTGGCGATAGACGGTGCGGCCCCAGCGGTCCTGCACCCGGTCCACCAGCGTCGGTTCCACCCGCTCACCGCCATTTGCGAACATCGCGTAGGCGGCCACCATCTGGAAAAGAGTGGTTTCCTGCGCGCCAAGCGCGTTGGCCAGAAACGGCATCATCGGCTCATAAACACCGAATCTTTCGGCGTAGCGCGCCACTGTGTCCATGCCCATTTCCTGCGCGATACGCACCGTCATCAGGTTCCGGCTTTGCTCGATGCCGGTGCGCAGGGGCGTCGGCCCGTAGAACTTGTTCGAGGCGTTCTTGGGCCGCCACAGGCCCTGCGGCGTATCCACCTCGATCGGCGCATCGACGATGATTGTGGCCGGCGAAAAGCCCGAATCCAGTGCCGCCGCATAGACGAAGGGCTTGAAGCTGGACCCGGGCTGGCGCTGCGCCTGCGTGGCGCGGTTGAACACCGAAGACTGATAGCTGAACCCGCCCTGCATGGCGATGACGCGGCCGTTGTTCACATCCATCGCCATGAAGGCGCCCTGAATCTCGGGCACCTGGCGCAACGACCAGCGCAGGAAACTGCCGTCCTCGTTGCCAAGTGCGGCCACCAGCACGACATCGCCGACCGCCAGCAGATCGCCAGGGCGCTTGGCCTTGTTCGCCGCCACCTTGCCATCGGCACCGCGCTTGCGCGCCCAGGTCACGTCACTGGCGACGATCCAATGCCCCGCCGGGTCATCCGCCACGCCCTCGATACCAAGCCGCGCGCCCTTGTCGGTGATTTCCAGCACCACCGCGGGCAACCAGTCGGCTATGTCGCGCGGCACCTCGGCGATGTCCGCCAGCGCCGGGCGCCAGTCGGCCAGCGCCTCGGGGGCAACGACCTGCCCGGTGCCGCGCCAGACCCCCAGATCGCGGTCATAGGCCTCCAGCGCCTCGCGCAGCGCCAGGGCGGCCACCTGCTGCATGTCCGGGTCGATGGTGGCGCGAATGGTCAGGCCGCCGCCGAAAAACTCCTCCTGGCCAAAACTGCGCGACAGCTGGCGGCGGATTTCATCGGTGAAATAGTCGCGGGGCGGCAAGCCACCGCGAAAGCCCGGAAAATCGCCGTTCTGCACCGAGCGCAGCGGCTGCTGCACCTCGGCGTCGCGCGTCGCCTGGTCGATGTAGCCTTCTTCCAGCATCCGCCCCAGCACATAGTTGCGCCGTTCCGTCACCCGGTCCTTGGCGCTGACCGGGTGATAGCGCCCCGGCGCCTGCGGCATCGCCGCCAGCGTTGCGGCCTCATGCGGGGCCAGCTCGCTCAGCGTCTTGTTGAAATAGGTCTGCGCCGCGGCGGCGACCCCGAACGAGTTCTGCCCCAGGAAGATCTCGTTGAGGTAAAGCTCAAGTATCTGGTTCTTGCTCAGCGTCTCTTCCAGCCGCGAGGCAAGGATAAGTTCCTTGATCTTGCGTTCGATAGAGCGGTCGGACGACAGCAGGAAGTTCTTCATCACCTGCTGCGTGATAGTCGAGGCGCCGCGCAGCCGGCCGCCGGTCAGCGCGTCGCGCGCCGCCCCCAGCATGCCGCGCAAATCATAGCCGCGGTGGCTGTAGAAGTTCTGGTCCTCGGCGGCGATGAAGGCATTTTTCACCAGGTCGGGGATTTCGTCGATCGGTTGAAACAGCCGGCGTTCCTCGGCAAATTCGTCGATCAGGCGGCCCTCGCCGGAATAGATGCGGCTGATCGTCTTGGGGCTGTATTGCGCAAGCTGTTCGTGGCTGGGCAAGTTGGCGCTGTAAATCCAGAACACCGCACCCAGCGTCAGCCCGCCAAAAAAGGCGGCGGTGACAAGCCAGGAAAAGATGGCTCCAAGGAATGACAGCGCGAAACGGATCAATGGCGGCTCCAGCGGCGCCCGGCGCGGCGCCTTTGGCGCTGCTATAGCGCGCCGCGCCGGGGCGGTCAAAGCAACTTGCTGCGCAGCGGGCAAGCGACCGCCGATGGCGGTGGCCGGCTACTGGCGCAGCAGCCGCGCCTCGGCGGCGTCGGCCGCCGCCCATTCGGCAAGCGCTGCGGCGATCGCAGCGGCCATGCGCGCGCGCCAGTCGGGATCGGACAGCCGGGCCCGGTCTGCCGTCGAGGACATGAAGCCAAGTTCCAGCAGCACCGAGGGAATATCAGGCGACTTCAGCACCGAAAAGCCCGCCGCCTGCACCGGATGCTTGTGCATCTTCAGCCCCGCCGCGCTGATCGCGCCCTGCAATGCCCGCGCAAAAGCGTCGGTGCGCGGCTGGGTTTCGGCGCGCGCCAGATCCATCAGCACCGCGGCGACCTCGTCGTCATGCCCGGCCAGATCGACGCCCGACAAAAGGTCGGCCCGGTCATGGCGCTGCGCCAGCAGTGCCGAGGCGGTGTTCGAGGCGTCCTTCGCCAGCAGATAGACGGTGGCGCCCGTCGCCTCGCCCTCGGCCAGCGCGTCGGCATGCAGCGACAAAAGCACATCCGCCCCGGCGGCGCGCGCCGCAGACATGCGCGCCTCAAGCGACACGAAAACATCCTCGTCGCGGGTCAGCACGACGCGCATGCCGGCGCGCAGCAGCACTTCTTTCAACTCGCGCGCAAAGCCAAGCACCAGTTGCGCCTCGCTCATGCCCTCGGCCTCGGCGCCGGGGTCAAGCCCGCCGTGGCCAGCGTCCAGCGCCACCAGCAATGGCGCGGTGCCGGTCTGGCGCTTGCGCGGCACCGCCACCGCGGCGGGCTCGGGCAGCGCCCAGCGGGTTTCCACCGGCGCACCGGCGCGCGCGGCGAAGACCTCCTGCGTCACCGGTTCAAGCCGCAAGCGTATCAGCGGCGCCGCCCCGGTGCGCTCTTCGGCAAGGGTTACGCCCATCGGCGCGGTCAGTTCCAGCATCAGCCGCGACCAGCCGGCCCGCGCCGGGCCCCAGACCGCCGACGCGACGTGCTCCGAACTGCCCAGCGCCGCGGCGCGCTGGCCGGCAAAATCCAGTTCGGAAAAGTCGATGAACAGCCGTGGCGGCGCGTCCATCAGAAATACCCGAAACGGGATTGGCTGGCTGATGCCAAGGCTGATCTCCAGCGCCGCGCCGACGTCCTGCAGGCCGCTGCGCGCCGCTTCCAGCCGCGCCAGCGCGCTGAAATCTTGCGCCCGCAGGCCCGGTGCCGCCAATGCCAGCGCCAGCACCGCTGCCAGCACCGCACCCAGGATCTTTCGCCAACCGCCCGCCATGCTGCCCCGCGCCGGGGTCACCCGCCCCGGTTCACCGCATCACTATAGCGTGGCGCCGCGGCGCGCGAAACCGTCAACCCCGCGCCGCCATGAACGCCGCCAGCCGCGCCAGCCCCTCGGCAATTTCCGCGCTGGATCGCGCGTAGGAAAAGCGCAGCGTGCGGTGGCCGCGGACGGGGTCGAAATCAAGCCCCGGCGTCACCGCCACGCCGGCACCGGCAAGGATTTCGGCGGCAAAGGCGCGGCTGTCGGCGGTTAGTTCGCCCACATCGGCGTAGATGTAGAAGGCGCCGTCGGGCGGCGCGATGCGCGTGATGCCGGCACGCGCCAGCCCCGCCACCATCAGGGCGCGGTTCTGCGCATAGACGGCGCGGTTCGCCTCCAGTTCATCCACGCAATGCAGCGCCGCCAGCGCCGCCACCTGGCTGGCATGCGGCGGGCAGATGAACATGTTTTGCGCCAACCTTTCCACCGTGCGCAGGTGCGAATGCGGCACCACCATCCAGCCGACGCGCCAGCCGGTCATGCTGAAATATTTGGAGAACGAATTGATCACGCAGACATCGTCTGAAATCTGCAGCGCCGAAACCGCGGGCGCGTCGTAATGCAGCCCGTGGTAGATTTCATCCGAAATGAATGCAATGCCGCGCGCCTGCGCCGCGCCGATCAGCGCCTGCAGCGGCGCGCGCGCCAGGATCGTGCCCGAAGGGTTCGCGGGCGAGGCCACGATCAGCCCGGCGACATCGGCAGGAATGTCCTCGGGGCGGGGCTGGAAACGGTCTTCGGCGCGGGTTGCGATGCCCACCGGTGTCAGGCTCAGCGCGCGCAGGATCTGCCGGTAGGACGGGTATCCCGGCTCGCCCAGTGCCACCCGTTCGCCGGCGTCGAACAGCGCCGAAAACGCCAGCACGAACGCCGCCGAAGACCCTGAGGTAACGATCACCCGCGCCGGGTCCAGATCAAGGCCATACCAGCGCGCGTAAAGCGCCGCGATGCCGGCACGCAAGTCGGGCAGCCCCAGCGCCACGGTATAGCCCAGCGGATCACGCTCCAGCGCCCGTGCCAGCGCCGCACGCGCCGCAGCCGGTGCCGGGGTGGCGGGCTGGCCCACCTCCATATGGATGATGCGGCGCCCGGCAGCCTCGGCGGCACGGGCCGCCTCCATCACATCCATCACAATGAAGGGATCGACCTGCCCGCGGCTTGAGATGCGCATCCGGTTCTCCTTATGCTGGCGCTGCGCGGTTAGCGTGCCGCGGCGGCCAGGTCAAGCGACGCGCATGGGTGCCGCGGCCCTTGCCATTCACGCCCGGCGCGGCAATGCTGCGCGCAACCCAAGCCGGCCCCCCGGCGCCGCTAAGAAGGAAAGCCGATGCCGCGTCTTTTGCCCCTTGCCCTTGTGCTGGCCGCCACGCTCGGCGCCGCCCCCGCCGCCGCCTTCGACCCCGCCGCCATGTCCGAACCCGAACGTGCCGCCTTCGGCGAAGCGGTGCGCAGCTATCTTCTGGCCAATCCCGAAGTGCTGATCGAAGCGATCGGCGTGCTGGAACAGCGCCAGGCCGAGGCCGAGGCCGCCAGCGACCAGACCCTGGTGGCGCGCCATGCCGCGGCTATCTTTTCCGACGGCTATTCCTGGGTGGGCGGCAACCCCGAGGGCGATGTGACAATGGTCGAGTTTCTGGACTACCAGTGCTCGTTCTGCCGCCGCGCGCATGACGAGGTCGAGGAACTGGTCGCCAGCGATGGCAATATTCGCTTCATCGTCAAGGAATTCCCGATCCTCGGGCCGCAGTCCGACCTGTCGTCGCGCTTTGCCATCGCGGTCAAGCTGATCGCGGGCGATGCGCTCTACAAACAGGCGCACGACCGGCTGATCACCTATCGCGGCGAAATCAACCTGGAAAGCCTGACCCGGATTGCCGAGGAACTGGGCCAGAACCCGGCGCCGATCCTGCAGCGCATGAACAGCGATGAGGTCAGCGCGGTCATTGCCTCCAACCACGCGCTGGCGCAGCAGATGCAGATTTCGGGCACCCCCACCTTCGTGATCGGCAATGAGATGCTGCGCGGCTATCTGGCGCTGGACGGCATGCGCCGCATCGTCGCGGGCGAACGCGGCTGAGACGGCTTCTTTATTGCACAAATACCCCGGGGTCGCCGGGTGGTGCGCCACTGGTTCGAGAACCAGCCGGCGACGGGCGGAGCCCCGGCCTTCGGCCGCGGCGGGGGGCTGTCTGCCCCCCGGCACTTCGGCGCCGCCGAAGTGCGCCCCCCGAGGATATTTGCGCAAGCAAGAGTGCCGCATGGTCAGGACTTGTCGGCCTCGATCGCTGCGGCGCGGGTTTCGACCAGTTCGACGATATGCTCGATCATTGCGGCATTGCCGAGCTTGTGCACCTGTTTGCCGGCCAGATAGACCATGCCCGAACCGGCGCCGCCGCCGGTAAAGCCGATGTCGGTCATCAGTGCCTCGCCGGGGCCGTTCACCACGCAACCGATGATCGACAGGCTGATCGGCGTGGTGACATGGGCCAGGCGTTGTTCCAGCGTCGCGACGGTCTTGATCACGTCAAACCCCTGTCGCGCGCAGGACGGGCAGGAAATGATCGTCACGCCGCGGTGCCGCAGCCCGAGCGACTTGAGGATCTCGAACCCCACCCGCACCTCTTCCACCGGGTCGGCGGAAAGCGAGACGCGGATGGTGTCGCCGATGCCGGCCCAGAGCAGATTGCCCAGCCCGATCGCCGATTTCACCGTGCCCGACACCAGCCCTCCGGCTTCGGTGATGCCAAGGTGAATCGGCGCGTCGGTCGCCTCGGCCAGTTGCTGGTAGGCGCTCGCGGCAAGGAACACGTCCGAGGCCTTTACCGAGATCTTGAATTCGTGAAAATCGTTGTCCTGCAGCAGCTTGATATGGTCCAGCCCGCTTTCGACCATGGCTTCGGGGCAGGGTTCAGCGTATTTTTCCAGCAGGTGGCGTTCCAGCGATCCGGCGTTCACGCCGATCCGCATTGAACAGCCGTGGTCCTTGGCGGCCTGCACCACCTCGCGCACGCGCCGCGCGTCGCCGATGTTGCCGGGGTTGATGCGCAGGCAGGCGGCACCTGCCTCGGCCGCCTCGATGGCGCGGCGGTAGTGAAAATGGATGTCGGCGACGATCGGCACCGGGCTTTCGCGGCATATTTCGCGCAACGCGCGGGTGGCGGCCTCGTCGGGGGTCGAAATGCGCACGATGTCGGCGCCCGCCTCGGCGGCGGCGATCACTTGCGCCAGCGTCGCGGCCACGTCGGCGCTGTCGGTGTTGGTCATCGTCTGCACCGAAATCGGCGCATCGCCCCCCACCGGCACCTTGCCCACCATGATCTGGCGCGACTTGCGGCGTTCGATATTGCGCCAGGGACGGATCGGGTTGTGCGACATGCAGGCCTCGGGTTCGGGGATTGCCGCAGAGATAGGCTGCAAAAGGCTCCGCGGCAACCGCTGCTAGCGCGATGCCGCCTCGGCCACGGCGATCATCCGCGCCAGATCGCCATCGCGCGCGAGATCGGCAAGCGCATAGGCCGAGGTCAGCGCCTCGGGCGACAGCACGATGTTCTTGGTCACCGCGCCAGGCGCGCCGGCGGGGCCGTAGGTGGTGCCGTTCACCGCGAAATAGACCGCGCCGGATTCGCCGGCCCGCAACAGCGGCGGTTCTTCCAGGCTGGGCAGGGTGAAGCGTTCGCCGGCATCGAGGATCTTTTCCAGCAGCACGGTGCCGTCGGCGGCCTGCACCCGCACCCAGGCCGGGCGCACCGCCAGCAGTTCCACCGCGGGCGCTTCGGGGGCGACGGTGTGCACCGGGGTCGGCGCGGCTTGCGGCAGCGGCTCGGCGCTGGCAACCTCGACGGGTTCGGGCACGTTCGTCAGGGCACCCGCCTCGCGCGGGTCGATCGCGGCAATCGGGCCGTCGCGGGCAATCAGCACCGGCGTTTCCAGCGGTCGCGGCCGGTAAAGGCGGTCCAGCGCTTCGCTGGCCTGCAGCGCCGGGGCGCTGTCGGCGGCGTCGATGGTGATGCCCGCAGCTAACATCGGGTCGATCTGCGCCAGCACCGAGGGCGCCTGTTCCACCGGCGCAAGTTGCACCTTCTGCACCTCCTGCAGCACGGTATAGCCGCCGTAGCCCAGCCCGCCGACCAGCAGCAACAGCACCAGGATCGAGCCGAGCGCGCGCGGTTCGACATGCGCCCAGAAGGCCTCGGCGCGCGGCACGAAACTGGCGTTGGGGTTGGCCAGCGGCTCGGAAGGTTGCAGCGGCAGGCGCTGCGGGCGCGGCCCCGAGGCTTCGACGGCCATGCCATGCGTGGGCGTGAAGCCGGCTTCCTCGCAAAACCGCGCGAAGGCCCAGTCGGGATCCATGCCGAGATAGCGCGCATATGATCGCACGTATCCCGCGACAAAACCCGGAGTGTCGAAGGCGGAGGCGTCTGCGTTTTCGATGGCGGCGATGTAGCTGGCCTTGATGCGCAGTTCACGCTGCACGTCCAGCAGCGACTTGGCCATGGTGGCACGCTCGCCACGCATCAGATCGCCCAGACGCAATTCAAAATCGTCAAAGCCTTTGGGCTTGTCCGATGGCTGCGCCGAAGGTATGGCCCTCCGCCCGATCATGCCCCGCCTCTGTCCCCTGGCCAAAATATGCCGAATCGCGCCTTTGCGTGGCGATTTGTTGCGATTTTCTTAGCACAGGCAAGGGCGCAATGCACCCGCGGATGGGGCTCAGGCGCTGGCTTCGGCGCGATTTAGCGCACAACGCGACCAGAGTGCGTCCATTGCACGCACCAGATGATCGATTTGCCCGGAATCATGCACCGGCGAGGGCGTGAAGCGCAGCCGTGCGGGGGCGCGTGGCACCGTGGGAAAGTTGATCGGCTGCACGTAGATGCCGTATTCTTCCAGCAGCATATCGGACAGCGCCTTGCAGTGCACCGGGTGCCCGACATGCACCGGCACGATATGCGTGCCGTGGTCGATGATTGGCATGCCCAGCGATTTCAGCCGGGTTTTCAGGATGCGCGCGTGCAGTTGCTGCGCGTCGCGCAGCTTTTGCCCGCCAGCGCCCTTGAGAAAGGCGATCGAGGCCGCGGCACCGGCGGCCACTGCGGGCGGCAGCGAGGTGGTGAAAATGAAGCCAGGCGCGTAGGAACGCACCGCGTCGACCATTTTCGTGCTGGCTGCAATATAGCCGCCGAACACGCCGAAGGCCTTGCCCAGGGTGCCGTTGATGATGTCGATGCGCGACGCCAGGCCCAGCTTTTCGGCAACACCGCCGCCGCGCGGGCCATACATGCCCACCGCGTGCACTTCGTCCAGATAGGTCAGCGCGCCGAATTCTTCCGCCACGGCCACGATATCGGCAATCGGCCCGAAATCGCCATCCATCGAATAGATCGACTCGAAGGCCACCAGCTTCGGCGCCGCCGGGTCATCGGCAGCCAGCAGTTCGCGCAGATGCGCGACATCGTTGTGCCGGAAAATGCGCTTGGCACCGCCGTTGCGCCGGATACCCTCGATCATCGAGGCGTGGTTGAGGCTGTCGGAATAGATGATCAGCCCGGGGAACAGCACCGGCAGCGTGCTCAGCGTCGCATCATTCGCGATATAGGCTGACGAAAACACCAGCGCCGCCTGCTTGCCATGCAGATCGGCCAGTTCCGCCTCAAGCCGCTTGTGATAGACCGTGGTGCCCGAAATGTTGCGCGTGCCGCCCGAACCGGCGCCGGTCGCGTCGATCGCCTCATGCATGGCGGCAAGCACTTCAGGGTGCTGGCCCATGCCCAGATAGTCGTTGCCGCACCACACGGTGATGTTCTTGGTGGTGCCGTCCGGGCGGCTCCAGACGGCGCGCGGAAAGGCGCCCTTGGCGCGTTCGATGTCAATAAAGGTGCGGTAGCGGCCTTCGTCGTGCAGCCGCTTGATCGCAATGTCCAGTGCCTGGGTATAATCCATCCGGCGTCCTCTCCGGTGCACGGGACCAATTCCCGCAGTGCCTAGGTGTCGCGTTCAGTTAGAGCCAAAGCGCATATTTTGGAACCCTTAAAAACTGGATTTGGGTGCGGCATCCCTTCACAGGAAGGTGTTGTTGGCGCTAAGCGCGACAATTTGTCGCTGGTTTGCCCTGCCGCCGCGACATCGCCCTCTGAGGGGGGGCCGGGCAGTCGCCTGCCCGGTTGCGGCATCATTCCGGAACCGTGAACACCTGCCCGGGGTAGATCAAGTCCGGGTTGCGGATCTGGTCGCGGTTGGCCTCGAAGATCTTCACGTAAAGGATGCCCTGGCCGTAGTTGCGCCGCGAAATGCCCCAAAGCGTGTTGCCTTTCTGCACGGTCACCACGACCAGCGCCGGTTCACCGGGCGCGGCGGGGCGTTCGGCTGCGGCCTGCGCCGCCGCCAGAACCTCGGGCGCCACGCGTTTGAACGGCGTTTCGGCGCGCGCGACGACCTTGCCTTCGGTGTCGAGCGCGTCGATGCGCAGCGTGTAGATGCCCGGCGCCACGTCCTGCAGCGCGATCTGCCAGCGACCGCCCTCGCCGACCGCGCTGGTGCCGCTTTCGCGCTGGTCAAGATAGGCGCGCACATGGCCCGGCGCGGCGCCGCGCCCGGCAACGATGACCGCGCCCGTGGCGTCATAGCTGATCGAGTCGATGACCAGCGCGTCGGGCTGGCCCGGCGGTGCGGGGGCGGGCTCCAGCACTGTCACGCCGCCGGCATCCGCCAACAGCGCCCGCGGCGCGACCGGCTGCGGGGCGGTGGGTTGCGGGGCAGCTTCGGCGGGCGGCGCGGCGCTGGCCACATCTGCCGCGGCGGTGGCTGGGCTGCCGGCGGCCACGGCTTCGGCGGCAGGCGCCGTGGAAGCGGGCGGCGTGGCGCTTTCGGCGGGGGCTGTGGCCACGTTTTGGCCACTGGCGGGCGCTGCCGGTTGCGCCGCCTCGGGCGCCGCTGGTGCCGGCGCCGCGAACTCGGCCGTCGCGGGCGCGGCCGGTGCGGGTTGCGGCGCCGCCGCGGGGGCGGGCTGCGGCGAAGCCGCAGGGGCTTCGGCGGCGGCAGTCTCGTTCTGCGCCACCACGATGCCGGGGGTCAGGATCACGCTTTGCTCCGAGCTCGCCACCCGCCCGTCGCTGGCCGAAAGCCGCAGCGTCAGCAGCCGTGGCACTTCGGACGGCGGCAACGAGAACATCAGCACGAACTGGCCGCGCGCGTCGACGATGCCGCGGGCCTGTTCGACACCGTCAACCAGCAGCGCCACCTCCATGCCGGCAGCCGCCCGCCCGGCAACCAGCACCGAGCCGTCGGGTGTTGCGCGCACCGTATCGAAAAGCGGCGCGGGCAAGGGCGCTGCGGCCTCAGGCGCGGCGGCGACGGCTGCCGGGTCTTCGGCACGGGGCGCGGAAGCGGTCGCCGTTTCCGGCGCCGCGGTCTGCGCTGGCGCTGTTGCTTCGGGTGTGGTGGCAGCTACGACGGCTTGCGCCGGGGCAGTTGCCGCGCCCGCGCCCGGATCGGCGCTTGGCGCGGGCTGCGCGGTCGCCACATCCGCCGACATGGCGGTTGCGGCTTCTGTTGGCGCAGGTGCGGCCGGAACCGCCGTCACGGCTTCACCCTGTGCCGGGGCTGTTGCGGTTTCGGCCGCTGCGACCTCGGCGGTATCTGGCGCGGGCGCCTCTGCCGGGGGCGCCGCGGCAGAACTGGAAGCCTCTGGCGTGGTGAGGGGTTCCGCGCCCAGTTGCGCGGTTACGGGCGCAGGCGCCTCGGCGGGCGTCGGATCGGGTTCTGTTGCCGGCCCGCCATCGCCTGGCGCTGGTTCGGCAGCCACGGCGGCTTCGGGCGGGGCTGCGGCTGCGGCGGTCTCTGGCACCGAATCCGCGGCAGACTCAGGCGCGGCGGCCTCGGGCGCGGGCGGCGCGTCTGTTGCGACCACGCTCGGCGCCGGTTCCGGTGCGGCGGGTTCGGCAGGGCCAGTCGCATCGGTCGTGGCGGCGGGCGGCGTTGTGGCGGCGGTTTCCGGGGCCACCGTGCCCGCCTCGCCGCCGGGCTGCGACACCGGCGCATCCGGCGTCACCGGGGTGCGGCTGGTCAGCAACCATCCGGCCAGCGCCGCGGCCAGCAGCACCGCCGCGCCGGCGCCGATCAGTCGCCCGCGTTTTGCAGCCGTCGTGCCGGCGCCCGGCTGTTGCGATTCGTCACCCGTATTGCCATCCGTCATGCCAGTCCCCAGGAACCGGTCAGCGGCACCCCGCCACTGCCGCTTGAGCCTGTGTAACAAGACAGCTACCAAGGCTCAAGGAAAGCCGTGGTCGCAGCCACGCAAAACCGCTTTCACAAACAAGAGGATTGCTGATGACCCATCACCGCCGCTCGGTCTGCGTGTTTTGCGGTTCGCGCGCGGGCGCCCGGCCCGCCTACACCCTGGCCGCGCAGGCCACCGGGGCGATGCTTGCGGCGCGCGGTTGGCGGCTGGTTTACGGTGCCGGCGATGTCGGCCTGATGGGCGAGGTGGCGCGCGCCGCGATGGCGGCGGGCGGCGACAGCCTGGGGGTGATCCCCAACCATCTGGTGCAGCGCGAAGCTGGCCGGCGCGATCT
>Ga0214472_10001824_pt1 | contig 23204 bp, 18 predicted proteins | sample RVTome_6_FD_207662 | JGI IMG/M metagenome (GOLD analysis project Ga0214472, IMG submission 207662) | Soil microbial communities from uranium-contaminated site in the Upper Colorado River Basin, Wyoming, United States - RVT140D175 | ecosystem: Environmental > Terrestrial > Soil > Contaminated >...
AAGTCGGCGATTCAGACCACCCGAAAGCCCACCACCCCAAGGGACTCTCCTCAACTCCCGGGGTTCCTGAGTGCATCGATTGGCAAGGTAGGCCGCGGAGCTCGAGCCACGACCTCAGCTGTCGCACGCCTCGGTGTGGCCGTGGAGCGGGGGACGGCCGATCAAGACCACGTAGCCGGCGAGTAGCTCGTCGCAGGTGTTCTGGTCGATGTGACCAGGCCGGGTCGGGCGGTCGATGAGACCCCAGGCGATGATCTAGGCGGCGTGCTCTGCGCCGCGATCGTGCCAGCCACCCTCCCGCCAGGCGGTCATGCCCCGCAGCGCCAGGAACGCCTCCCGCCGGGCATCGTCCAGACCGTGGCGCTCGAAGGCGTGGGCGAGTTCGTGGAGCACCAACCAGTCGTAGGCAGGACCGATCCGTTCACCGCACAGTGTGATCTCGGAGGCTCGGTCGTCATGCCGGGCGATCCCGCTGCCTCCGCGGCACGGCTCGTATCCCGCCGACGCCACGAAGTGCACCGAGGGCAGGTCGAGGTTTGCCTGGTCGAACAGCGCCAGCGCCCAATCGACCAGTTCGTGGTGGCGGGCTGTGAAGCTGTCATAGGTGAACACCGCCGCCTGCGGACGAGGGGCAGTCGCTGTTGCGACTTCCGATGTGTCGAAGCCAAGTCCGCCGAGTGCGATCAGGGCTGCCAGGAACGAGAGTGCGGGGTGCATCGCCGCACCGTCCGGCACGGGCATTAGCCGGTGCTGTCGGCCGCTTGTGGGCACCTTTCGCTGGGTGCCCGCCGGTCGGCACTCGGGTTAAGGCGGGCTTAAGTTCAATCCAGTCCGCTGGGGGGACACATTCGGCGAGGAGGAACGTGGCCGGGGACGGTCTGTGGATCGGTGCTCTCGGTCCTCTCGAGGTGCGGTTCGCCGGCGAACCGATCGCGATGGGCTCGGGGAAGCAGCGCGCGGTACTGGGGATTCTTTTCGTCCATGCCGGCCGGGTCGTGTCCACCGATCGTCTGATCGACGAGCTGTGGGGTGTTAACGGTTCCGCCGGCCGCCAAAACGCGCTCTGGGTCCACATCTCGAATCTGCGTAAGGTGCTCGGATCCGACCCCCCGGTACTCGTCACCCGTACGCCCGGTTACCTCCTCGACGCCGCGCAACTCTCCTCCGACGTCGTCGATTTCGAGCGCCTCCTCGCGGAGGGACGCGCCCTCGCAGAGACCGACCCGGGCGCGGCAACTGTGGTGGTGGGTGAAGCGCTCGAGCTGTGGCGAGGACGTCCGTACGAAGACTTCACCTACGACGCCTGGGCAGAGCCCGAGATCGGTCGGCTGAACGAACTACGGATGGACGCAGTCGAACTGCGCATCGACTGTGAACTGCGTCAGGGCCGGGCAGCGGAGCTGATCGGAGAACTAGAGGCGTTGGTCCGACAATATCCGCTCCGGGAGAGGCTGACCGGATCGTTGATGCTTGCCCTCTACCGGTCCGGCCGGCAAGCAGATGCCCTTCGGGCCTGCCAGCGTCTGCGGGCACGTCTCGTCGACGAACTGGGCGTCGACCCGTCCTCGGCCATCCAGCTGCTCGAGGACCGGATCGTGAGCGGCGACCCGGAACTCCTTGTTCACGATCCGGTCGGTCGCAGCCGGGGGCCGTCGATTCGGGGCTATGAGATTCGAGAAGAGATCGCGTCGGGACTGACCGGAACGGTGTACCGAGCGTACCAACCGACGGTCGGTCGGCAAGTGTTGCTGAAGGTCATCGCCGCAGAGTTGGCCGACGATCCGCACTTCATCCGCCGGTTCGAGCGGCATGCCCAGGCGGTCGCGCAGATCGAGCATCCCCACATCGTTCCCGTCTACGACTACTGGAGGGAGCCTGGCGCTGCGTTCTTGGTGATGCGGTACATGCACGGAGGCTCGCTCGCTTCACGGCTCGGGTCGCTCGATACCCACGACATCGTCACGATGGTCGACCAGGTCGGGGCGGCGATCGATGCGGTGCACCGCAGCGGCATCGCGGTCGGGAGTCTCACCGCGAACGACATCATCTTCGACGAAGACGGCAACGCGTTTCTGGCGGACCTCGACTTGACCGAGTCGGTCACGGTGGATGCGGCATCGCCGCCGGGGGATGCCGTGGCGTTCGCCACCGTTGTTGCCGAGGCGTTGGTTGGCAGGGCGGGTGCCTTGCCGGAACTGCTCGTCGGGCTTCCTCCCGCTCTGGCCGACGTGCTCGCGGCGTCGGCCGGTGTCGACGTCGGAGCCTTCCGGCGCTCGTTGCTCGAGAGCCTCGATGCCGAACATCCCACGTTGAATATCGACGAGAACCCGTACAAGGGGCTTCGCAGTTTTGAGCCTGCCGACGCCTCCGACTATTTCGGTCGGGAACGTTTCGTCGAGCGGCTCGTGACACGACTCTCCGGCACGGGACCAGCCAGTCGGTTCGTGGCGGTGGTCGGACCGTCCGGTAGCGGAAAGTCGAGTGCGGTGAAAGCCGGCCTGCTGCCGGCGCTGGCCGCAGGCGCCGTGCCGGGCTCGAGCGACTGGTACGTGGCACGGATGGTCCCCGGCGCAGACCCGTTCGCCGAATTGGAGACTGCACTGATGGCAGTGGCGGTCGACCCGCCACCTTCCCTTCTCGAGAGGCTCATGGGCGAGCGGGGCATCGGTCGGACGGTCCGTCGCGTCCTTCCCGACGCCGCCCCCCTGGTGCTCCTGATCGATCAGTTCGAAGAACTGTTCACACTCGCAACGGCTGCGACAGCCGAGCGGTTCATGGATGCTCTGGCCGAGGCCGTTTCCGACAACGACGCCGGGGTTCGCGTGGTGGTGACCCTCCGGGCTGACTTCTACGACCGCCCGTTGCGCCACCGCGGCGTCGGCGAACTCTTGCGACTCGGCACCGAGGTCCTCACCCCGATGAGCCCCGAGGAGTTGGAGCGGGCCATCGTCGGCCCGGCCGAACGGGTGGGAGCGTCATGCGAACCTGTGTTGGTCGGAGAGATGGTCGCCGCCGTCATCGATCAGCCCTCGGCGCTTCCACTACTCCAGTTCGCGCTCACCGAGGTCTTCGACCGCCGCGCAGGCACCGTGCTGCGGGCTGCGTCGTATCGCGAGATCGGGGGTGTCTCCGGAGCCGTGGTCGACAGGGCTGAGGGAGTCTACTCCTCTCTCGACAGCGCCGAACAGGCTGCTGCCCGGGAAGTCTTCCTCCGGCTCGTCACCCTGGGTGACGGCACCGGCGACACACGCCGCCGTGCCCTCCGCTCCGAGCTGACATCGATTGGGGGGTCGGGAGCGCAGGCGGAACGAGTCGTCGACGTCTTCACTCGGAGCCGGCTGCTGTCCCTCGACCGGGATCCGGCGACCCGCACCCCGACGGTCGAGATCGCCCACGAAGCGCTCCTCGGGGCATGGGGTCGGCTCGCAGAGTGGATCGACCAGGCGAGGTCCGACGTCCGGGCTCGGCAGCGCCTCGGCGAGGCGGCGGCGGAGTGGGTTGCCCGAGGACGGGTGGACGACTTCGTGTTCGGAAGCGGGCGGCTCGCCCGATACGAAGGGTGGCTGCAACAACCGCCGGTGTCTCTGACGATCGCGGAACGCCGCTTTCTGGAAGCGAGCGTCGCGGCCGAGGCAGAACGGGAAAGGGAGCGCGAGGAGGCCGGTCGTCGCGAGGCGTTGCTGGTTCGGCGGTCCCGTACCGTCGCCGGTCTGGCACTGATCTCCGTTGTCATCGTCGCGTTGGGTGTCTTCGCCGTGGTGCAGCGCGACCGGGCGACTGCGCTCGCTGCCGATGCAGCCATGAACGACGAAGGCCGACGGCTCGCCACGCGGGCGGGGAACGAAGCGAACGTCGATGTGCAGTTGGCGATCATGCTGGCGGTGGAGGCGGCCCTCGCCACCTCGGAACGGGGTGACGTCATTCCGGCCGCGCTCGATGCACTGCACCTCACGTTGCTGGCCGGGCGTATCCCGTACCCGGGCGACGTCGCCGGGGGTGAGGTGACCGTCCGTCCCGGTGTCGGCGGCGTGTTCACGATGCCGCCGTCCGACCTGATCGCCCATGCCCGCGAGCAGTTCGCCGTACGACGGTTCACCATGGAAGAGTGTGCGCGGTTTGGTCTGGACCCATGTCCCGAGGCGGATCGGGCGATTCCCGGAGGGTTGGCGATCGCAGGCGGTGCCGGGGCGTACGCAAACCCGACCGAGCCTCCGTTGGCTGGGACCGAGGTGTTCGTGGTCACTCCTGAGAGCGGCCAGGCTCTAGCCGCGCTCGCTTCCAATTTCGAGCGTCTCACGGCGGAGACGGGGATCCGCGTCGAGGTGCGGTCGACCCGGCAGGACGAGAACCCGCCCGACGTTGCGATACGCCTGCGCGACGAGGACATCCTGATCATTCCCCAGCCGGGGTTCATCCCCGAGGCGGCGGCACTCGGGGCCATCGACCTATCCCGCTATCTGGATCCGGTCGCATTGGAGGACGCGTGGAGTCCGTACATGCGTAGCCTCGTGTCGGTCGGCGCCGATGGAAGCTCGCCGTCGCCCGACGGGAAGGTCTACGGAGTCTGGAACAAGCTCGACGCAAAATCGCTGCTGTGGTTCCGTCAGGACGTGTTCGCGGAGGAGGGGTGGACGCCGCCCACCACCTGGAGTGAGTTGGAGGTGCTGACGGACGAAATCGTCGCTGCCGGTTACTTCCCGTGGTGTGTCTATCTCGGGGCCGGCGAAGCCGACGGGTGGTTCGCCACCGACATCGTAGAATCGATCATCCTCAGGACCCACGGTCCCGAGGTGTATGACGCCTGGACGAGCCATCAGATACCGTTCGACGATCCGCGCGTGATCGACGCCGTCGCGCGTCTCGCGGATCTCGCCCTCAGCGAGGGCCATCAGTCGCCGACCGGGATAGGTGCGGCACATCTGGAGTTCTGGCAGGGTGCCGAAGCCATCGTTCGGGCTGAACCGGACTGTCTGATGACACCGTTCGCCTCATTCATCACCTCATTCGAATTCCTCGACGAAGATAAACTGCAGCTGCTGGGAGTCACAGAGTTTCCTTCGATCAATCCTCGCTACGCCGACTCCGTGGTCGGCGCCGGAACGTACGCGGTGGCGATGACCGACCGGCCGGAGGTGCGGGCAGTCATCCGTTTCATGACTGATCCCAGCTTCGGTCGAGAGGCCCTCGACGCCGGCAACTGGACTTCGGCGCCGAGCTTCATTCCGCCCAACGTCGGTTTCGACGTCGATCTCATCGAAGACCCGCACGCCCGGGCGTTTTCGTCGATCGTCTTGGCCGCAATCCGTGACGATCTCTTCCGGTTCGACGGATCGGATCTCATGCCGCGCGAGATCGGCAGGGGCGCCTTTTGGGATGGCATGATCACCCTGTTCGAACGGGATGGCGCTGATGTCGAGATCATCGTCGGCGACATCGAGCGTGTGTGGCAGGCGGTGGAGCGGGGCTGCGTCGACGATCCCGACCTGGGTGTCGACCTACCGCGCTGTACGTGACGACCAATGTTGATCGAAACGGTCGTGTGCGGGATCGTGTCCGGTTCGTCCTCCACCGCGGTTCGCCCCGCCACCGCGCTGGCTGTACGTGGCACGCCCCGCAGCCGCCGCTTCGGCTCCCGAAGTGGGGCAACTTCTGACGAATCTTCAGGGATTCTGACGATTCAGGCACACGAGCGAATCAAGCCTCCGTCGCCTATGTCTACGGTCGGTGTGTCACGCCCGATGGCAGCGTCTTGCGATGCGGTGAACGGGCGATGGCCTGACGATCGGTGAGGTGTGACATCAGCACGTGGAGGTGACGCTGTTGGCCTCGGAGGGGTCGTTCGAGATCGTGGAGGTGACCTCATCCGAGGCGGCTTCCGGCCTCGGAGTGGACGATCTCCCCGATGACATCGTGATCACGGGTCCGTCGACGATCGACCTGCGGGCGGAGCGCTTCTCGACCGACGGTCGGACGTACACGATCACGGTGTACATCCGAACCGAGTTCGACCAGGCGAAGGTGGACCATTCGACGGTGCTGGTTCCGCTGGACCGGCGCCGAGGGCCGCAGTCGCACTGAAGCCAACAGAAGGGTGCGGGGCGCGCCGTCCCGCACCCTTCCCGACCTTCCCGGGCCGGTCACTCCTCGGATTGGGCCGTGGTGCGTTCGGTCTTCCCGGGTGATGGCGTCCTTCCGTGCCGAGCGCATCGGACGACTATTGGCGCGATTCGAACATGGTGCTATTAGGAGCCATCGAAGATTCGAGTTCGGCTGCCAGCGCCGGGCGGAGATCCTCCCGCGCGTGTCATTCCCAGCGGAAGAAACGGACCGCGGCCAATCCGAAGAGCAGGGCGATCGCTGCAAGGACCCACCACGAGCTGCCCGGGTCGAGGCTCAGCCATCCGTCCTGCATCACGTGGATGGCATGGCGCAGAGGAGTCACGTCACCGATTGCACTCATGGCTCCGGTGAGGACCTCAGGTGGCGGTCCGCCGCCGCCCACCATCAACAGGACAAACCACAACAGCACACCGAGAGCCTGCGCTGCCCGCGACGAGGGCATGACCGCACCGAGCAAAACCCCGAGACCGGCGAACGACAGGCTGACCAGGACGAAGCCAAGAACGACCATCGGAACCGAGTCAGGGGCCGACACGTCGTAAACAGGTGCGGCGGCCATCACCAGGATCATCGCTGAGACGGCGGCGATCACGAACATCACCGCCACCTGTGAACCGACGAGTGACCAGGGCGAGACCCCGGAGGCGTGATATCGCTTCAACACGCCCCGCTCCCGGTTGGATGCGATATGGGTGGGCACGCTGATGAGCCCCACTGAGGCGCTGACGAAGGCTACGTAGGCTGGGATGTAGTAGTCCATGGCGCCGACGCCCCGGTAGATGCCGACGTCCGCCTGGTTGCCGAAGACGCCGCCCAGAACGAACAGCACGGTCAAAGGCAGCGCGAAGGCAAACAGGGCTGTCATCGGCTCTCTGAGGAACAGCTTCATCTCGACCAAAGACAGCTTTGCGAACACTCTCATGTCGGGTCGCTGTCCGCTGAGGTCAGCCGGAGGAAGACCTCCTCGAGGGTGGCTCTCTTCAGGCGGAGATCACTCGGAGCCTGCCCGTGCTCGACCAGTGCCGCAGCCACGTGGGCGAGCACCGGCCCAGCGCCACGGACCTCATACTGATCCTTGTCTCTCTCAACCGACTCGACGTAGGGAACGCTCGACAGCCAATCGAGCCGAGGGCCGGGAGCAGTGAACTGCACATTCACCCCGCCCCCGTGCTCATCGATCAGCGCTTGGGCGGTTCCTCGTGCGATCACGATCCCGTGGTCGATCACCACCAGGCGATCACACAGTGTCTCGGCCTCGTCCATGAAATGGGTGACCAGAATCACGGTTGTCCCCCGGGCCCGAATTCGTCGGATGAGCTCCCAAGCGACCCGGCGTGCCGCCGGGTCGAGCCCGGTCGTCATCTCGTCGAGGAACACGAGCCTCGGGTCGTTGACCAGGGCGAGAGCCACAAACAGCCGCTGTTGCTGGCCCCCGGACAGGCTGCCAAACCGAGCATTACGCTTCTCAGCCAGTCCCCAATCGACCAGCAGCTCCTCGGAGGACGGTCCTCGAGGGCTGAGGGACCCGAAGAGATCGAGCGCCTCCCAGACTTTGATTCGATCGGGTAGGGCCGACTCCTGGAGCTGCGAGCCGATTTGTCTGCTCAGTTCTGCGGCCTGGTGGGCCGGATCGAAGCCGAGGACGGAGACGTTTCCCCGATCGAACGGGCGGAGGCCCTGAAGGCACTCGACAGTGGTGGTCTTGCCTGCTCCATTGGGGCCGAGGATCCCGAATATCTCGCCCGACTCCACCTCGAATGACACATCTGAAACCGCCTCGAAATCGCCATACCTCTTGCCGAGGCCCTGAACCGACACAACCGTTGACATGAGCCGTCTGATTCTCGCGTTCTGCGGACTTGCTTGACGGGATCGCATCCGGCAGTGGGAGCCAGATCGAGCGGGCCGTGGGTGCGCGCGCAGACCGCCCGCATGTCGCTCGATCAGTCGCTCCGCGGTGCCGAACGCGTAGAAAGATCGTGATCACGCCTCACGGGTGATCAGATCCACGACCCCGTCGAGATCGAGCCGCCGCCCGTCGTCCATCGCCGCCGCGAGCTCCGTTTGCTCCAGACCCGCCTGGACGCTCGCAAGTATCTGGTTGCGTCTGCCCTCGAGAGTCCAGTTGAGAGTCAAGCCGGTATCCTCGTCGGCGGCGACCGCCCCCAGCGCGGTGGCGGCTCTCGTCAGGTTCCCCCGTGCGGCGTCGAGCGCCGCCCGGAACACCAGCATGATCTGTCGCGCGAACGCGAAGTTCCTCATGTTCGGGTTCTCGAACATTCGCACGGCGGCGGTGGTGAAACGTTCACCGGCCCCGAGGTCGCCCTGCTCCCCCTCGCAGAACGCCAGGTACGCGCGGGAACCGGCGGCGTACTCGTCCAGCCCACCGTCCTCGGCCTGCGCCAGAGCCTGCTGAAACGCCGTCTGGGCACGCCCCGGATGACCCAAGGACAGCTCGAAGAAGGCAACCTGCCAGTTCTGCTCCACGAGGCGTTGCGGGGATCGCAAGGCTCGTGACGCGGCGATGGCTTCGGCAAACCGCTCACGTGCCCCATCGATGTCTCCGACTCGTCCCGCTGCCTCGGCGAGATTCCCCAGTGACACCGCCAGGCCCGCCGCGTCCCCGACCTGCTTCGAAACCTCGAGGGCGCGCTCGTTGAGCCGTTTGCTCTCGTCGTAGTCGCCCGCGGCCTCCATCTCGGCCGAGAGGTTGATCAGGGCCGCCGAGTATCCGTGCATCAGAATCGAGCGGTCGACGCCTTCTTCGTCGAGCTGCTCGTAGAGCTCACCCGCCTCTTTGAGCATCGGAATGGACTCGGCGTGACGATCGGTGCTGATGATCAGCGTCCCCAGTCCCAGCAGTCCCTGGGCGCGGAGGTGCCGCGGCGCCGTGGGTCCGGCTGCTTCGACTCCCCGCTCCAGCCACGACACCCCTTCCGACCAGCGCGCCTTGAACCACCAGAACCGCCAGAACCCACCGGCGATCTCGAGGGCAAGCGCGGGCTCGCCGCCCTCGATCGCCCAGGTCATCGCCTGGCGGAGGTTGTCGAGCTCGGTGTCGATTCGTTCCCACCACTGCTGTTCCTGGGGGCCGCGGATGTTCTGTCCGGCTTCGACCGAGAGGTCGCGGAACCAGCGGGCATGGCGTAGCCGGAACTCGTCGGCCGTACCCGATTCGTCGAGCCGATCGCGTGCGAACTGGCGCAGTGTCTCGAGGAGCCGGTACCGCGACTCGTCGCGCTCGGAGTCCACCGCCACCAGCGACTTGTCGACCAGCGACGGCAGAAGTTCGAGCACGCCGAGGACGTCCACCCGCCCGTCGGTGCACACGTCCTCCACTGCTTCGAAGGTGAATCCCCCCTGGAAGACCGATAGGCGCTCGAAGAGGCGGCGCTCCGGCTCGTCGAGCAGCCGGTACGACCAGTCGATGGCCGCGGCCAGAGTCTGCTGGCGGGGCAGCGCAGTGCGGCTCCCGCCGGTGAGGAGCCGAAAGCGCTGGTCGAGGTTCTCGGCGATCTGTTTCGGGCTGAAGGTGCGCAGCCGAGCCGCCGCCAACTCGAGGGCCAGCGGCATTCCGTCGAGGCGGCGGCAGATCTCGGAGATCGCCGGTGCCATGGCCTCGGTGAGGTGGAAGTGGGGCTGTCCGGCCTGGGCCCGCTCCAAGAACAGCCGGACCGAGTCGTACCGGATCAGTTCGGCGAGGGGAGGCGTCTCGCCGCGCCGGGGCATCCCCAGCGAGGGCATCCCGTAGGCGACCTCGCCGCTCACTCCGAGCAGCTCCCGGCTCGTCGCCACCACCTGGCACTCCGTGGCCCCTGATATCAGGTCGGCGACGAACTCGGCGGCGTCGGAGATGAGGTGCTCACAGTTGTCGACGATGAGAAGGGCGTGGCGGTCCGCCAGGTGCTCCACGATCGCCTGGCGAACACTGCGGCCCGGAGGCTGAGCGACCCCGAGGGCGTCGGCGGCGGTGGCATCGATGTACTCGGGATCGGTGATCGCCCCCAGTTCGATCAGCCAGGTCCCGCCGGGAAACTCGTCGACGAGCTCGACCGCCGATTGAATCGCCAGCCGAGTCTTGCCCGCTCCTCCCACACCGGTGAGGGTGAGCACCCGGGTGCCGCGCAGGAGCTTCTTGACCTCCTCCAGCTCCTGCCGCCGGCCCACGAACGAGGTGGCCAGGGTGGGGAGGTTGTTCGGGACCATGTCGGGAGTCCGCAGCGGCGGGAAATCGACCGGAAGCCCGTCGACATCCATCTGGTAGATCTGCTCCGATCGGGCCAGGTCACGCAGGCGGTGCTCCCCCAGGTCGCGGAACGAGATATCCTCGCCGACCCCTTCTCCGGCCATCCGCTCGGTGACCAGGCTGACCAGCACCTGGCCGCCGTGAGCCACGGAAAGGAGCCGGGAGGTTCGGTTGAGTGCCGGGCCGAAGTAGTCGTCGTCCCGCTCCTCTGCCTCCCCGGTGTGGACCGCGATACGAATCTTCAGGGGACCGATGTCGGGATGGACCGTCTCCCCGATGCGCCGCGCCAGCTCGGCGGACGCGGTGAGGGCGTCGGCGGCAACACCGAACACGGCCAGGGCGCCGTCCCCGGTGTGCTTGAAAACCTTCCCGCCGTGGGCCTCCACGATCTTGCGGATCAGCTCGTCGTGATCGCTGAGCGCCTTGCGCATCGCCTGGGGGTGCAGATCCCACAGACGGGTCGATCCCTCGATGTCGGTGAAGAGGAAGGTGTGTGCGGGCACACGCGGACGCTACCCGAGGAACACCCACGACGGCGCCGGCCCGCCCAACGCCGACGGCCGCTCGCCGCCCGTCACGGTGCACCGATGGGTGGTGTTGGGTCTTGTCGAAATCCCGACTGACGGGTGGTTACTCGTTTCGAGTTCCTCGGACTGGTTGTCTTCCTTGCCGCCACGTACGGCCTCAGTCATGCCGGCCTCTTGAGGATCCTCCCGGGGCGCTGATGGCATCGGTCCTGGCGATGCGTCCGAGGTGCTACTCGCCGATGGCTCGATCCTGGCGACGAGGTCTTCGGTGAATCCTGGATGGGTGCGGCAGACTTCCGATTGGGTGCCGTTGGATCGGGTTGCATCACTCGGTCCTTCTGCGACGCGGTGCCACGGCGATCGCGAGGGCGTCGGGCTTGTCTCCCCTGACCGTCGACGCCAGGATGTCCGCAGAGCCGAACGCCATTGTCCATCCCAGATTGCCGTGGCCCGCGTTGATGAACAGGTTCCAGAAGGGCCTCTCCGGTGTGGAGACCCACGCTCGGCTCTCCATCACCCACTACAAGGGGAAGACCGAGGTGGCGGCGGTGACCAACGAGCCCATGGAGGGAGTGCCTCACGCCGAGTCCGGCGTCCTCGTCTTCAAGATCCTGCGGAACGCCGCCGACGCCGGGGACCGCGGCAAGGTATGCATCGTCGGCCGCAATCCCGAGGCCCTGTGGTTCGACGACTACGAGGACCGTGTCATCTTCGACGAGGCCGGGCTCTTCGACTACTCCCGAGCCAAGTACGCACGCCAGCAGGTGCCGGTCGCCATCGGGGCGGTCCAAGGCAGTTGAGATGATCGACAAGAGGATCGACAGCGCCGAGGACGCAGTTGCCGACATGTTCGACGGGGCCACCGTGATGATCGGTGGCTTCGGCGAGGCCGGGAGCCCGATCGAGTTGATCCATGCCCTCATCGACCAGGGCTCCACCGATCTCACGGTGGTGAACAACAACACCGGGAGTGGAGAGGTTGGCCTGGCGGCCCTCATCAAGGCGGGACGCGTCGCCAAGATGATCTGCTCCTATCCGAGGACCGCCAACTCGACGGTGTTCCCCGACCTCTACCGGGCGGGCCGGATCGAGTTGGAGCTGGTGCCCCAGGGCACCCTCGCGGAGCGGGTCCGGGCGGGTGGTGCCGGGATCGTCGCCTTCTACACCCCCGCCTCGGTGGGCACCCCACTCGAGGCGGGTAAGGAGCGCCGGACCTTCGGTGAGCGAGACTTCGTCCTCGAGTACGGCCTCACCGCCGACTTCGCCTTGATCAAGGCCCGGCTCGCCGATCGGCACGGGAACCTGGTCTACAACAAGACGGCGCGCAACTTCGCCCCGATCATGGCCACCGCGGCGAAGACCACCATCGTCCAGGCTGCAGAAGTGGTGGACCCCGGGGAGATCGATCCCGAGGTGGTGGTGACGCCGGGGATCTTCGTCCAGCGGGTGGTGCGGGTGACGAATCCGCAGTACGAGTCGGTGCTGGTGGCGCAGGGAGCGTCCTACCCATGACGACCACCGCGGCGGGTCTCACCCGGGACGAGATGGCGATGAGGGCCGCCCTCGACATCCGCGACGGCTGGTACGTGAACCTGGGTATCGGCATCCCCGAGTTGGTGGCCAAGTTCGTGCCCGAGGGACGTGAAGTGGTCTACCACACCGAGAACGGGCTGCTGGGGATGGGTCCCTCGCCGGAGCCGGCCCAGGGTGATCCCGAGCTGATAAACGCCGGGAAGCGCCAGGTGACCGCCAAACCGGGAGCGGCCTACTTCCACCATGCCGACAGCTTCGCCATGATCCGCGGTGGTCACCTCGATCTCTCCGTCCTCGGCGCCCTGCAGGTGGCGCAGAATGGCGATCTGGCCAACTGGTCTACCGGGGAGGAGGACGCCATCCCCGCGGTCGGCGGGGCGATGGATCTCGTCGCTGGTGTCAAACGGGTATACGTGATCACACAGCACACCACCAGGGAAGGGGCGCCGAAGCTGGTGGAGTCGTGCACCTATCCCCTCACCGGAAGGGGAGTGGTGAACCGCATCTACACCGATCTCGCCGTGATCGACGTGACCCCGGCAGGCTTCGAGCTGGTGGAGCTCGCTCCCGGGGTGGACCACGACTATGTCGCCGAGCGGACCGGGGCCCATCTGGCGCCCTCGGGCGAGAGGAACACAAGATGAGCGACGGCGGCCACGACTCGATCAGCGCCAGGCTCTACGAGCGAGCCAAGGAGAGCCTGCCCGGTGGAGTGAGCAGGAACACCGTCCTCCGCCGACCTCATCCTGCCTATGTCGACTACGCCTCCGGGTGCCGTGTCGTCGACGTCGAGGGGGTGGAGCGGGTCGACTTCGCCAACAACATGGCCTCACTCATCCACGGCCATGCCCCCCCCGGCAATCGTCGAGGCAGTGACTCGGCAGATCGGCCGGGGCACTGCCTACACATTGGCCACCGAGGTCGAGATCAGGTTCGCCGAGCACCTCAGGGCGCGCAATCCCGGGTTCGAGAAGATCCGGTTCGTCAACTCGGGAACCGAGGCCGTGATGGTTGCCGTCAAGGCCGCTCGTGCCTTCACCGGGCGGCCCAAGGTCGCCAAGGTCGAGGGCGCCTATCACGGGACCTACGACTATGCCGAAGTCAGCCAGACCTCGAGCCCATCGAACTGGGGCACCGATGAGGATCCGGCGAGCGTGGCGACGGTTTTCGGGACTCCGGACGGGGTGCTCTCCGACGTGGTTGTCATCCCCTTCAACTCTCCGGAGAGGGCCCTCGAGATACTCGATCGGCACAAGGGCGAGATCGCCTGCGTGCTCCTCGACCTGATGCCGCATCGTGTCGGTCTGGTCCCCGCCGACGCCAGGTTCGTCTCCGTATTGCGCGAGTGGACCGCGGCGGACGGCTCGCTGCTCGTGCTCGACGAGGTGATCACCTTCCGGAGTGAGTACGGGGGAGCCCAGACCTGGTACCCGGTCGAACCGGACCTGACCGCTCTGGGGAAGATCATCGGTGGGGGTTTCCCGGTCGGGGCGCTCGCCGGGAGGGCCGACGTCATGGAGGTTATGAACCCCCTCGTCGACGAGGTGCTCTTCCCTCATTCGGGGACCTTCTCGGCCAACCCGGTCACCATGACCGCGGGGCTGACCGCGATGGAGCTGTACGACCGGCCCGCCGTGGAACGGGTCAACGCCCTGGCATCCCGGGCGATGCGCGGTTTCCGGGAGGCGATCGAGGCCCTGGGTGCGAAGGCATCGGTGAGCGGGGCTGGGTCGATGTTCCGCCTCCACTTGAAGGAGCAGGTGCCCCGGGACTATCGGGCCGCCTACATGCCCGCCGAGGAGAAGCGACGGCTAGCCATGCTGATGGACTCCCTGTTCGAGGACGGGCTCATCCTGATCAACACCGCCACTGCCACCATCTCGACTCCGATGACCGAGACCGAGGTCGACCTTCTGGTTGCGGGCATGGCCCGGGGGCTGGAGAGGATCACAGCACCGGTCTGAGTCGGCGAGGCCGGGCTCGGTCGCTGCCGGTCCCGGCCCGGGCGTTGAGGACCAGATCCGGACCGAACTCGGACTCCACGTCGATGGAGTAGCCGCGGCCATCGACAGCGCAGCCATCTCGGCGAGGTGGGGATGGCGCTCCATGTCGACTTGGCGGCGATGTGGGAGAGACGGTGTCACCGGATTCCTGATCGGGGACGGGGTCTACGGGGAGCTTCCCGGCCCGAGTACGCGCCGTAGGACCGTGTTCGGGGTGTCAACGGACTGTTCAGCTCGCTGGTTGAGGACTTCGTAAACGTCATCATCGATTCGAACGGTTGGGGACATTGGTGCTCCTATCAGTGGTTTGCACCAATGGAACCGCTGGTTGCAATGACGGCAAGGGAAATTGCACAAAGGATCCAGCCTGTCGGTCGCGCCGCCGAACCGGGCGAGGGTCGCTGCGTCAAAGGGGGAAAACCGGTTTTCCTGACCTCTATCTGTATTCCCCCGTTGCGAGTTGGGGGGCTGGGAAACACAGGTCATATACTGCCCGCTCCGCCTTTCAGTCGTTCCGGGAGAGAACACGCGATGACAAACACAGTCCTGTCTATCGCGCTCGTCGCCGGAGTGGCAGCGCTGGGGCTCGCCGTCTTCTACACGCGAGCCGTGCTGGCCACTTCACAGGGCAACGAGCGCATGGTGGAGATCAGCACCGCCATCAGAGAAGGCGCCATGGCGTTCATTCGCCGTGAGTACACCTGGGTGGCGGCCTTCGTCGTGGGCATGGCCGTGCTCATCTTCGTCTTCCTGGAGTGGGGACGTCCGTGGGGTGCCATCGCCTACGTGGTCGGGGCCGTGTTGTCCGGCGGTGCCGGCTTGGTCGGCATGCGCATCGCCACCGCCGCCAACGCCCGCACCACCGAGGCGGCACGGACCGGGGGCATCTCCGCCGCCCTCCCCATCGCGTTCCGAGGTGGAGCCGTCATGGGGTTCACGGTGGCCGGATTCGGGCTGCTCGGTGTCGTCCTCGCCTATGTCATCTTCCGCAATGTCCTCGAACTGGACGGTTGGGCGGACATCGTGACGGCCGTGGGGCTCGGCGGGTCGTCGATCGCCCTCTTCGCCCGCGTCGGCGGTGGCATCTACACCAAGGCAGCCGATGTGGGAGCGGACCTCGTGGGCAAGGTCGAAGCGGGCATCCCGGAGGACGACCCGCGGAACCCGGCCGTCATCGCCGACAACGTCGGCGACAATGTCGGCGACGTCGCCGGCATGGGCGCCGACCTGTTCGAGTCGTATGTCGGCTCACTGGTCGCTCCGATCGCGTTTGCCGCCATCGTGTTCGCCGGCAACGACGCTCTCCAGGTGGCGGCGATCATGTTCCCCCTGGCGGTGGGCACCGCCGGCATGTTCGCCTCGATCATCGGGTCGTTCCTCGTCAGGACGAAAGACGAGGCTCACCTCGCCGCCGCCCTCCACCGCGGCACCAACTTCGCTCTCGTCGCCACTGCCGTCGCCGTGCTCGGCCTCGTGTACTGGGTCTTCGGCGATGCCGGACTCGCCAACCCGATCGGACTGTGGTTCTCCGTGGTCGGTGGTCTCGTCGTGGGCTGGTTTGTCGGCAAGATCTCGGAATGGTTCACCTCGGACGAGTACAAGACGGTGAAGGAGATCGCCCGTCAGAGTCAGACGGGCCCTGCCACCGTGATCATCGCCGGCATCGCCGAAGGCATGCGCTCTGCCGCATTCTCGGTGGGCGTGGTGGCCGCCGGCATCGCCGTTGCGTTCTTCGCCGGCGACTGGGCCTTCGGCGACATCGCCGGGGGTGGCATCTACGGTGTCGCCGTTGCCGCCATCGGCGTGCTCGCAACTCTCGGAATCACCATCTCGGTCGACGCTTATGGCCCGATCGCCGACAACGCGGGTGGCATCGCCGAGATGGCCCACCTCCCCAAGGAGGTCCGGGAGGCGACCGACGCCCTCGATTCGCTCGGCAACACCACCGCGGCCGTGGCAAAGGGCTTCGCCATCGCCTCGGCGGCCGTCACCGCTCTGGCTCTCTTCGCCACCTTTACCCAGGCGGTGCGGCTCGAGGCCATCAACCTGGTCAACGTGGAGACGGTCATCGGATTGTTCCTGGGGGCGGCGTTCCCGTTCCTGTTCGCGGCGATGACGATGAACGCGGTCGGTCGCACGGCGGGGAAGATGATCGACGAGGTCCGTCGCCAGTTCCGTGAGATCCCCGGCCTCCGAGAAGGCCATCCGGAGGCGCGAGCCGAATACGCGTCGTGCGTGGACATCGCCACCGCGGCGGCGTTGCGGGAGATGATCGTCCCGGGAACGGCGGCCGTCGTCCTGCCACTCGTCATCGGGTTCTACGACGTCGAGATGCTCGGAGGGTTCCTGGCAGGCGCCCTGGTCACCGGCTTCCTGCTCGCCATCTTCATGGCGAACTCCGGTGGCGCCTGGGACAACGCCAAGAAATTCATCGAAGCCGGCGCCTACGGAGGCAAAGGCTCGGACGAGCACAAGGCAGCTGTCATCGGCGACACCGTCGGAGACCCGTTCAAGGACACGTCCGGTCCGGCCATGAACATCGTCATCAAGGTCATGACGATCGTCTCGCTGATCTTCGCCAGCGCCTTCATCGGCTGACCACCACACTCCGCCCGACGGCCTCCGACGATTGCCGGCGGCCGTCACGGTTCAGCTACCTTCGGGTCCTGTCATGGCCGTCTCGATCACCTTCGTCCGTCACGCCCGTTCCGAGGCCAACGACGCCGAGATCTGGCAAGGGCAGGGAGACGCGGCTCTGTCACCCACCGGGCTCGCGCAAGCCAGGGCACTCGGCGAGCGACTGGCGTCCCGGTCCTTCGACCTGGTCGTCTCCTCTGATCTGTCCCGTGCCTATGAGACCGCCCTCGCCACCGGACACCTGGTGGAGGCCGACCCGGTGTGGCGCGAGATGAACCTCGGTGACTGGGAAGGACGGACGTTCGCCGAGGTGGCAGTGGAACACGCTGATCTGCTCGAGGCGATCAGGGCGGGTGAGGCCGTGCGATTCGGAACGTCCGGAGAGTCGATCCAGGAGTTCGAGGAGCGAGCACACGTCGCGCTTCAAGCATTGGTGGATCGGGTCGGAAGCGGATCGGCGCTGGTGGTCACCCACGGCGGGACGATCGATGCGATAGCCGGCCGCCTCATCGGACGGGTCGGTCGCCGCACCTACCCGATCGTGTCCAACACCTCCCTCACCGAGGTCCGGTACGAGTCCGTGGGAGACGAGCCTGCCCGCTTCCGTCTGCAGACGTTCAACGATGCAACCCACCTCGGATGGGACGAGGGCTTCCTCGGGCGGATGCGGAGGGAGGGTCGTCCGGTCATCGGGTTCCTCCGACACGGCGTGACCCGCGCCAACCTGGCCCGCACCATCCAGGGCCAGACCTGTTGGGGCCTGGCCGACGAAGGCCACGACCAGGCATCACGGTTCTCCCGGGCCTACGGACCCGTCGACCGGATCTGGTCGAGTCCCATCCGCCGCGCGATGGAGACGGCGGCGGCGCTCGCCCCGCCGATGGCGACGCCCGATGACGACCTCATGGAGATGGGGTTCGGGACCTGGGAAGGAGCGAACTACGACGAACTCATCGCCAGCGGCGACGACACCGTCCGTCGCGTGTTCATCGATGGCGAGGACCTTCCGCGAGGCGGCGCCGAGAGATTCTCCGACGTGGCCAAGCGCATGCGGACGTTCCTCGATCGTGCTCGTCCCGACTCCGGTGAGCGAGTCCTGGCCGTCTCCCACGGCGCCGCCATCAAGTCGCTGATCGCCGACATACACGGACGGGGAACCGACATCAACCGGGACTTGGCGGTGAGTCACAACACCGGGATCACCCACATCGTCCTCACCGAAGACGGCCCGTGGTTGGCGGACTGGTCGGTGGCGCCACACCTCATCGCCGACGACGAACCCCATTGACCCGCGGCCTCGTTGTCCCGAGGGCTCCGGTGCCGGCGACGACACCGACCGTGACCACCGCGATCGCGGCAACCTGACCCACCGACGGCCGTTCGTCGAGGAAAAGCCAGGCGAGCACTGCGATCTCGACGAGCATCAGGTTGTTGATGAATGCCGACGTGGCCGCCGGCAGGTGGACGAGGGAGCGGTTCCAGAGGACGAACGCCCAGGCGGTGTTGACCACCGCCAGCCACACGATGATGGCGACCGCCTGCACCGACGGCATCGACAGTCCTTCCAGCGCCGCACCGACGGCAAGCAGGATCGCGGCGCCCGCCGACATCGACAACGTCGTCACCAGCAGCGGATCGGCGCCAACCCGGCGGTTGATGCCGCGGCCGAGAACGGCGGAGGCGGTGTTCGACCCGAGGCCGACGAGGGCGGCGGTCATGCCCACGACTGTCGCTCCCAGCGATCCGGTGAAGTAGAGGAAGGCACCGCCGGCGACGGCGACCGTACCGGCCACCTGTATGGGGGTCATCCGCTCGCCGAGCGTGAGGGCGGCGACGAGGGCGGTCAGCAGGGGAGTGAATGAGAGGACGAGGCTGGTGGTGGCGGCAGGCTGGTTGGCGATGGCCACGAACTGCGAACCCTGGGTGAGGGCATAGAAGACCACACCCAGGACGGCCAGCTCGAGGATCCGGCTCTGGCCGAGCGACCTGAGCCCGCTCGGAGCGGATCTGCGGGCCATCGCCACCCACAGGACCACCGCGGCCAGCCCATAGCGCATGCCGGCGAAGCCGATCGGTTGGAGGTCGTTGGAGTCGAGGCCGATCCGGATCAGCACCCACGAACTCGCCCACAGGATCGTGACGAAGACTGCGAGCAGGGCGGCTCTGGTGGTGTGGTCGGACGGCATCGGTTTCTCCTCGGGTCGGCGCGTCATATGGCGCCGACATCTCCCCTCGAGGCTTTTGTCCGATGAGGTGCGGACCCGGGTGGCCGGGCGTTCTGTGGCGCTCGGACCGGGCCCGCTCCCATGCCCTGGTCGGGCTCGGAGGCGGCGGAACCCTAGCCACCCTTCAGTCGACGGCGACACGATACCGCGTCTGGGTGTGATGGGTCTGGCGGCCGTGTCGGGGCGCGGGTCCTTTGTTTTCGCGCGCAGGGTGGCCACGATGGTCTCCGCCGACAACACAAGGGGAGTCGAAACCGGTGGCCCGCACCTACGTACTGGACACGTGTGTCCTGCTCGCAGACCCGCACTCGCCCCTCCGATTCGACGAGCACGACGTGGTTCTGCCGCTCGTTGTCGTCGAGGAGCTCGACCGCAAGAAGACGAGAGTCGACGAGGTCGGAACCAACGCCCGGATGGCTATTCGCCTCCTCGAAGGGCTGGGTGCCTCCGAGCCGGGTGGGTTGTCGGACCCGGTGGACCTTCCCTCCGGCGGCCGCCTCCGCATCGAGCTCAACGGCGTCGTCTCCGAACGGTTGCCGGCGGTGTTCGACCCGACCACGCCGGATCATCGGATCCTGGCGACCTGCCTCAACCTGGCCGAGTCTGAGCCGGAGACCGTTCTCGTCACGAAGGACGCCGCTCTCCGCATCAAAGGCGCCCAGCTCGGCGTCGAAGTGGAGGACTACCGCGGCGACACCGTGCAGGTCGACGAGCTGGCGCGTGGGATCCTCGAGGTCACGACAACCGGTGACGTGATCGACCGGCTCTTCGACGAGGGCAAGCTCTCCCTGCCTGGTGTTCGTGCTCTCACGAACGAGCACATCGTTCTCCGCTCCGGCGTGTCACGTTCGGCCGTCACGCGTGTCATCGAGTCCGAGCCCGAAGTCGTCGTCGAACGGGTCTCGCTCAATCCGCGCGCCTTCGGAGTCGAGCCGAAGAATCTCGGCCAGACCGTGGCGCTCAACCACCTTCTGGACCCCGATGTGCCAGCCGTCTCCCTCATGGGGATGGCGGGCTCGGGGAAGACGTTCCTGGCTCTGGCCGCCGCGCTGGAACAGGTCCTCGAACAGAACCGGTATCGACGGGTCTCGGTGTACCGGCCGATGATCGCAGTGGGGCGTCAGGAGATGGGCTACCTGCCGGGTGACCTGGAGGAGAAGCTGTCGCCGTGGATGGCCGCCGTTCACGACAACCTGCATGCGCTGTTCAGCGACGCCGGCGTCGACGGCGCCAAGAGCGCCATCGAGGAGCTTCTCGCCCGGGGCGAACTCGAGTTGGCGTCGGTGACCTACCTGCGAGGTCGGTCGATCACCGGGGAATTCGTCATCATCGATGAGGCACAGAACCTGGAGCTGTCGACGTTGAAGGTCATCATGACCCGGATGGGAAAGGACTCGAAGGTCGTCTTCTGCGGGGACCTCACCCAGGTCGACAACCCCTACATCTCCCCGTACGGGGGGATGGCGGCGTTGATCGAGAAGTTCCGCGGGTCACCGCTGTTCGGCCACGTCATCCTGGACCGTTCGATCCGCAGTCCCCTCGCCGAGATGGCCGCCCGGGTGCTCTGAGCTCCCGTTCTGCGGGCTGGATTGGACGCATACGTCCGATCTAACCCTGGGTACGCGCAGTGGTGTGGCTCAGGGGAGGTGGGTGACGATGAGGGGCGCCACCAGGAGGTGGAACAGGAATGAGCCTGTCACGAACCCGCCCAGATACACGATCGAACCGACGCTTCCCTGCGCGGCCAGGACGTGCTGACGGAACGGGCAGCCCTCCGCCAGCACCGACCAGTAACCAACGCCGAACCCTCCGGCGACGGTCAATGCGAGGGTGATCAGGGCGGGGCTTCCGAAGTCCCCGATGGGCTGTCCACCGACCAGACCACTCAGCGGAAACGCCACCCAGCCGACCAGCAGAAAGGCGGCGAGACCCTTCAGCAGGAACGTGTCGCGAACCAGTATCCAGTCCCGGATGCCGGCCACGAAGCACATGCGGGACCGCTGCCCGGCGAACCCGATGATCACTCCCACGACGAGGCTGGCGATGGCGGCAACGGTCATCGTTGGGCCCGCCAACGCAGCCAGTACGTCGCCAACACGACTCCGCCGGCCATCGCCGCGAAGCCGGCGATCCCGAGCGGGTCACCGGCAGCAGTTCGCAACGCCAGCCTGGTGGAGCACCCTGCCGCCACCAGCGCAGCGTTCATCACGAGCACGCCGTGGACGAAGTTCTTGCCGGGCCTCTCGGGCATCCTCCAGCGGAACTCACCACTCGTCACCGCTCCGATCGACGCTCCGATCAGGACGCCGATCGTCGTCAGCAGCGGAAACACCAGCGAGACCTGTGCGACGGTCAGGTTGGTACCCAGGTTGTGATTGGAGAGCCAGTTGACCAGGTCCCGCGTGTGGCACGACATGCAGATCCCATATGCATCAGGCGGCCGCACCATGAAGAACGCCCCGGCGACCACGGCCGCCAGGGCCATCACCACCCCCGCCTGCAGGCCGGTGACGCGCAGATGGGCGGGCGCCGCCTCCCGCCGAGGAGACTCCACCGAGCTCATCCGCGACCCCTTCTCACGAAAGGCCCCCCGGTCACGGGCTTCCGCCACTCGTCGGTGGGAGGGCGGTACTCGTGCACCTCATCGAAGAGCACGTGATTGTCGGCGAGGAGCGTCAGCACCGCCTCTCGGTCGGCATGGACGAACCGCAAGGCGACGCCGCAGTTGGGACTGAGCTCCTTGGGCCCGGGAATGAGCTTCGCCGCCATCCCTGCAACGCGAAGGGTCTTCTCGGCCCGAATCGCATGGTGCGATGCGAAGAAGCTGATGAGCCCGTCGAGAGTCTCAGACATGATCTCGCTCGACCGGCCTCCGACTGCCCGCCCACGACGCCAGTGCCTGGAGTGCGCCGAGGGCGGTGTCGACCTCTGCCGTCGTGTTGGAATGGCTGAATCCGAATCGCATGCTCCCCACGGGGAACGTGCCGATCGTCCTGTGGGCGCCTGGAGCACAGTGCAGGCCTGCTCGGCCGAGGATTCCGTAGTCCTGGTCGAGTATCAGTCCGACGTCGGAAGGCGGCAGGCCGTCGACGTTGAACGACAACACTCCGCACCGGAGGGCTGGATCCTTGGGGGAGTGCACCGTGAGCCCCGGGATGCTCGCCGCACCGTCCAGGAATCTCGTCACCAACACGTTCTCGTGTGCCTGCACCTCCTCGACGCCGACGTCGAGCAGATCTCGCACGCCGGCGGCGAGGCCGGCCAGACCGGCGACGTTGAGCGTGCCGCTCTCGAACATGTCCGGCATGAAATCGGGCTGGTACTCGAGGTCGGACCTGCTACCCGTTCCGCCCCGCATGATCGGCGAGATGTCCAGGTCGGCTCCGATGTAGAGGGCGCCCGTGCCGGTGGGACCAAGCAGACCCTTGTGGCCCGGGAAGGCCAGCATGTCCATCCCCGACTCCTCGACATCGATCGGAACCGCGCCCGCCGACTGCGACGCGTCAATCAGATAGGGGACGCCGTTTTGGCGGGCGAGGGCCGCCAACTCGGTGATCGGAAGCAGCGAGCCCACCACATTGGAGCCGTGCAGGGTGACCAGCAGCTTCGTGTTCGGCGTGAACGCCGCTGCCACCCCGGCCGGATCGAGTGTGCCGTCCGGCGAGCATGCCACGACCGTGACGTCGGTACCTCGAGACTCGAGGTACCGAAGTGGACGCATCACGGAGTTGTGTTCGATGCCGGTTGTGATGGCGTGATCCCCGGGCTGAAGAAGGCCGTTGATGCCGAGGTTGAGAGCCTCGGTGGCGTTCTTCGTGAACACGATGCGGCTGGGATCACGGACGTTGAAGAGCTCGGCCAGCGCCTCGCGGGCATCTTCCACGATCTGGGCGGCGGCGATCGACATCCGATG
>Ga0214472_10001825_pt1 | contig 23201 bp, 20 predicted proteins | sample RVTome_6_FD_207662 | JGI IMG/M metagenome (GOLD analysis project Ga0214472, IMG submission 207662) | Soil microbial communities from uranium-contaminated site in the Upper Colorado River Basin, Wyoming, United States - RVT140D175 | ecosystem: Environmental > Terrestrial > Soil > Contaminated >...
GTCGCCGCCGAGCCATTGGCCGCCCACCTCGACGAAGGGTTTAACGTCATGGTGACGACTCTCAATGGCGGACGGCTCTTTATCGCGGCCCTGGCGCTGTCGTCCCTGGCCTTTGCCGTGGATCGATGCCGCCTCTATGCGCAAGAGCGCATTCAGTTCGACGAGCAGCCCATTGGGCGCTTCCAACGGGTGCAGGATGTCATTTTAGATATGGACATTGCGCTCGAACAGGGCCTGACCTGGCTCTTCCATCTCGTGCGGCAGTACAATGCTGGTACGCTGAGCCGCGAGTCGGCCGCCAAGGTCAAAATCGAGTGCTCGCGACGCGCCTCGGAGTTGTATACCCCTGCCATGGAAATGTGCGGCGGGATCGCCGGCATGGATGAATTCGGGCTGATGCGCCACGCCCATGATCTCTTTGTTTGCCGGGTGGGCGAAGGCAGCAATTTTGCTTTGAAGACGCTAGCCGTAAAACCTTTGCTGTCGAGCATTGCCAATCTCCTCCAATAGGAGGTACAACTCTCGATACTGCGTATTGCCAATCTCCCGCAATAAATAGGTAGCCATGGATGGCCACATCTATACACAACTTTAATGCTGGCCCAGCCGCACTTTCCAAGTCGGTTCTCGAGCAAGTGCAACACGACCTGCTCGATTTCGACGGCAGCGGCATGTCGATCCTGGAGATGAGTCACCGCAGCGCTACGTATGAAGCGGTGCACCACCAGGCCATCGCCGACCTGCGGACGCTGCTGAACTGCTCCGATGACTATGCGATCCTCTTGATGGGCGGTGGTGCGCAAACCCAATTTGCCCTCGTGGCCATGAATCTGTTACGTCCCGGTACGCACGCGGATTATCTCGTCACCGGCCAGTGGAGTGAAGCTGCTCTGCGCGAGGCCCAAAAGATCGGCGATGCCAGAGCTGCCTGGTCGGGTGCATCGTCGCAATATAGCCGCATCCCCCTGCCGCATGACTACGACATCGATCCCACGGCGTCGTATCTCCACTACACGAGTAACAACACCATTGTCGGCACGCAATTTTCCCTCGTGCCGGAGGCCGGCGATGTGCCGCTGGTTTGCGATATGTCATCGGACATCTTGAGCCAGCCGATCGACGTCTCGCCATTTGGCCTGATCTATGCCGGGGCGCAAAAAAATGCCGGGCCCGCCGGGGTGACCCTGGTCATCATCCGGCGCAATCTTCTCGAGCGCAGCCCGGCGAGCACACCTTCGACCTTGAGCTATGCCGACATGAGTGCCAAACATTCCCTGCTCAACACCCCACCGGTGTTTGCGATCTACATCGTGGGACTCGTCGCACGTCATCTGATCGATGCGGGCGGGCTCGCCGCCATGGCCGACCGCAATGCCGAAAAAGCCACCCGTCTCTACGCCGCTCTCGACACCTCAAACGGATTCTATCAAGCCTGTGCGCACCTGCACAGCCGCTCTCTCATGAACGTCACGTTTCGTCTTCCGACCCGTGAACTCGAAACGCAATTTGTGTCGGAAAGCGAGGCGGCAGGATTTGTCGGACTCCAGGGTCACCGATCGGTGGGTGGCATACGGGTTTCGCTCTACAACGCCATTACCATCGACTCGGTCCAGGCGCTGGTCGATTTTATGGCAGGGTTTCGACAACGATGGGGTTAAGCAGGGAGAATGCGGTGAGGCGGTCGAGGCACGGCGCACCGTGCCCCGACCAGATCTATGCGGGAATTTCCGTGAAGTACGTCGCTGACAAACTCGGTATCGCCTCGCGGGCGACCTCATCGAAGTGCTCGACAAAAACGAATTCCATCGCCTCACTCACCGCCTCAGGCAGCTTGCGCAAGTCCTTGGCATTCGCCTTTGGCAAGATCACCCGTTTTAAACCGGCGCGTTGGGCAGCCAACACCTTCTCCTTGATCCCCCCGACTGGCAAGACCAATCCAGAAAGGGTAATTTCACCGGTCATAGCCGTGTCATCCCGCACCGGCTTTTGCGTCAACAGGGAAGTCAGCGCGGTGGCCATCGCAATCCCTGCCGAGGGGCCATCCTTCGGTGTGGCGCCAGCCGGCACGTGGATATGTAAGCCGTTTTCGTCAAAGCGCCGGGTTTTGATCCCAAAACGAGACGCCTCGCCCCACAACAAGTTACGGGCTATTTCAGCGGACTCACGCATCACATCGCCGAGCTGACCGGTCATGCTAAGCCCTTTGCCGCCAGGCAGGGTCTGCGCCTCGACATAGAGCACATCGCCCCCGGCCGGCGTGACCGCCAAGCCTGCCACCACCCCAGGCGGCAATTGTTGACGGGCGGCTTCTACCCGGTAGATCTCCGGTCCGAGCAGGTCTTCCAGCTCCTCCGGCTCCACCCGATCGTGTAACGGCTCATCCATCGCCACTTTGCGGGCAATTTTCTGCCCCACCCGGCCGATCGTCCGCTCGAGCTGACGCACCCCTGCCTCTCGCGTATAGTGGCTGATGATGCGTTGCAAAGCCGACTCCGACAGCGGAAATTGGGTCTCACTCAGGCCCGTCTGCTCCCGTTGACGCGGCACCAGATACTGCCGTGCAATGGCCAGTTTCTCTTCTTCGCTATAGCCCGGTAGTGACAAAATTTCCATCCGGTCGAGCAGCGGTCCGGGAATCGACTCCAGCGAATTCGCCGTGCACACGAAGAAAATATTGGACAAATCAAACGGTAAATCGAGATAGTGATCCCGAAACGCGTGATTTTGCGCGGGATCGAGAATCTCGAGCAGCGCCGAAGCCGGATCGCCGCGGAAATCCCGTCCGAGTTTGTCGACCTCATCCAACATCACCACTGGATTGATCACCCCAGCCCGCCGCACCGCTTGCAGGATGCGCCCCGGCAGGGCGCCGATATAGGTGCGACGATGCCCGCGCAATTCTGCCTCATCGTGTACACCGCCCAGCGAAAAGCGCTCAAAGCGCCGTCCCAAAGCTCGGGCAATCGATTGCCCAAGGCTCGTTTTGCCCACCCCGGGAGGTCCCACCAGACACAGGATCGGGCTGGAGGCATCGGGTTTTAGCTTCATCACCGCCAAGTGCTCGATAATGCGGTCCTTGATCTCTTCAAGCCCATAGTGGTCCTCATTCAGAATCGCTTGAGCGTGCGCGAGATCCAGCTGATCCGTAGTCGATTGCATCCAAGGCAATTCGAGCGCGAATTCGAGATAGCTCCGCAGCACCTGATGATCCGGTGACGCAGGGGCGAGGCGCTCGAAGCGTCCGAGTTCCCGCTCTAGCTCGGTGCGGATGGCATCCGGCATCGCCGTCTCTTCGAGACGCTGGCGCAGCATACCCGCATCATTTTGCTCGTCATCTTCACCGAGTTCTTTTTTGATTTGTTTCAGCTGTTGGCGCAAGATGTACTCACGCTGATGTTTGTCGATCTCGCCTTGTGCCTCGCCGGCAATTTTTTGCCTCAGTTCAAGGATTTTGACCTCTTTGGCGAGGTGGTTATGCACTCGGTTGAGGAGTTCCCCCAGCTGGTCAATGGCCAGCAGGCCAGCCGCCTCGGCGGGCTCAATATTGAGCAGTGTAATCACCAGATACGCCAACGCAGCGGGTTTGTCCGTTTGCATCAGCAAGGCAGCCATCTCGTCCGGAACGCCGCCGAGTTGCCGCACGGCTTGGCCGACGAGTTCTCTGATATTGCGGAATAGCGCAATCGACGAATCGGAGTCATCTCGCGGGATCGCCAGCGAAGTGACCGAGGCGGTCAAATACGATGCACCCGTGCTCCACTCGCGCAGCCGAACGCGTTCCACACCGCGCAGCAAGACCTGCTGAGGGCCATCTTGCATGGGGATCACCCGCGTGACCACCGCCAGCGTGGCCGTCGGATAGACATCTTCTAGGCTCACGGGGTGACGGTCCGGATCGCGTTGCACCACCACGACAATCTTGTGATCTTCAGAAGCTTGCGCCGCTTCCACCGCGGCAACCGACTGGTGACGTCCCACAGCAACCGGCATCAGGATTTCCGGAAACAAGACCGAGTTTTTCAGCGGTAATACCGGGTAAGTCGCCTGCAAAATTTCGTGTTCCATATGTCTTTCCTTTATGCCAAGCCCTTGTGCATGGACATTTCATTTGACGCCAACCGGTCACGCTAGCGGGCAGAGACTTCGCCTTGCCTGCCCCCGACATGGCCATCGATCTAGCCGACGGCCACCTCTATTTTCCGAGCCTTAGCCGCCTCGGCTTTCGGCATGGTAATGCGCAATACGCCATGGACATACGCAGCGACGGTCTGATCCGCATCCACTTTGACCGGCAGGGGGACGGAACGGCGAAACACCTCACCCTTACCCTCGCCCTTCCCATCCGGATCGGCCTTCTCCGGACCGGTCCATCTTGGTCTGTCGCCGGAGAGAATTAAGGTATTATCTTCAATCGACAAGGCCAGACTTTTGGGGTCAACCCCCGGAATGACGGCCTCGACTGTGACGGCATCTTTATCCTGATGAACCCGGATATCGGGGTATTCCGCCTCTCGAGCCCAATAGGTAAATGGCGACCCGTTGGCCGGCAAATCGCTCAACCCATGAATCACGTTTTCCATGTCGCGCCGAAATTTGTCGAATTCTTTCCACATCGCATGCTGTATCATAAGGGCATTGCTCCTGGTTATGTGTTTGTTTGGTGAGAGAACCTAGGGGAGAGTGCTCACCGTCTGTCCGACTTATATTGCAGGTCTCGTGCCAAAATATATACAACTTTAAAATCAAATAGTTATGTAAAGGCAATCGTTTCTAAAAACGTGACTAGCGTCGCATCTCCGGTATGCAACGTTGCATGGCGGCAACGGTGACGTTGCACGGTCGAGACCTCCTGCCGTGCGACGGCATAGGTATGCGATGCCCCATAGCCTCCACTAGGCAGCATACGCTATACTTGCCCCTCAAAACGTCAAAAACGACAGATCGAGAGGCTCAGACACTGTCCATGAAGACACGCTATCTTTCCCTGGCGCCGTTTATCGCGTGGCAACAACTACCACGTCCCATCGACTGGACAGCGGTATTTGGCCGCGATGCACGGCTCGAAGTCGAAATCGGGTTTGGCAATGGCGAATTCATTGTCCAACGCGCCCAGGAACACCCCCAGACCAATTTTGTGGGCCTGGAGCTGGAATGGGCATCGGTGCAGCGCGCCCTGCGCCGGCTGACCCAGGCTCAGGTCGCCAATGTGCGGCTCCTACAAGTCGATGCGCGCATCGCGCTCGAGCGGCTCGTGCCGCCTCAAACCGTGGCGCACCTCTACACACTTTTCCCCTGTCCTTGGCCCAAAGAGCGCCATGTGAAACATCGTCTCTTTGGACACGCTTTTCTCAAATTGCTCAATAGCCGCCTGCAACGGGGGGGCACCGCTCAATTGGTCACCGACCACCACCCCTATATGGAGTGGGTCCTTGAGCAAGTAACGGACACGGGTTTTGACGCGCAATGCACGCCGATCCCGCCCACCTATCGCACCAAATACGAACAAAAATGGCTCGACAAGGGGCAGGAAGAATTCTACGATGTACGACTCCGTAAACAGCAAGATCAACCGGTTCCCCTGATAGAGGATCTCTCCTTGCAGACGCATCGCTTGGATCACTTCGACCCCACGGCCTTCCAACTCGTCCATGCACGGGGTCCCATCTCCGTGGAGTGCAAAGACTTTTTATTCGACCCCACCCGCCAACGGGGCATGGTCTGGGTGTTCGCGATTGAAGCGAGCCTGACGCAAAATTTTTGGATTGAAATCGCCTACGACCAGCGCCTTTGGCATATCCGCCCAGCCCGTGGTTGCTCGGTGATTCCGACGGTGAGCGTGCAGCGGGCTTTGGATGTGGTACGCGATGCCGCGCAGCGCACCCTCCATCCACCATCTGCCGGTCTAACGACATCGCATGACGAGAAGGCACAACGATGACACAGGCACTTGAAGGCACCACGGTATCCCCTGGCACCCCGACGATTCCGGGTTTGAGGCCAAGGCGGTATTGCGCCAACTCGAGGCGGCGGAAGTCCCCTCTTCCCTGGTCAATAGCGTTGCGGTTGAAGCCGCTCCCCCACCCCCCACCCTAGCAGGCGTCGAGGGATGGTGTTCACCATGGTCGATGAGAGCGAGCGAATCACTCAAAGTCTAAGGGGTCAATCTCAGACGCAGTGTCTCCCTGAGCCATATGTTGATCGCGCATCAGGTCGAGATACCGCCGTGCGACTGATAGGTTGGCATGCAGCACGGTATTGACGCATTCAAGATTCTGAAGCAAATTGACGCACTGCTCCGATAGCGCTGCCGGTCGCTCAGGACCGATGAGGACCTCCCCGATACGTCGTTCTACCCGCACATGATTCTGGGCAAAGCAGGCTAATTGATCACTCGTCCGCTGGAGGAGTTCATTGAGATAAGCCTGCTTGCCAGTCTCCTCCATATCGCGTCGATCTTCCGTTCGCACCACCGCTTCAAGCACGCTTTGCAGCATCGCCTCTAACGTGGTGGCCTGGGCATTCACCACATCCCGCAGCGACTGGTTGACGCCCCCATCCACGATATCATACTGAAGACCGAACACCCCGTCTCGGTCAGATCCACTCACGCCGGCCAACACGTCAACCACAAGCTGATGCTTGCGATCCTCGGAAGCGGCACTAAAACGTATGATCTTGAGCAGATCATGATCTGCGAGGCTCGGCATCGCGTGTTCCAGCTGAATGCTGATGGCGAACCACTCACCGGCTGCTGCCTGCATCTCCGCCATGGCCTGCGCATTGAGCGGGATTTCAATGACGCGCCCCACATCGCCAGCCGTCACCGTTGCCCGTCCATACTCCACCCCCGCTCCAAGAGCTTCAAAAATCGTCTGCCCGGCCGCCGCGCCAGGGCGATACGTCATCGTCATCGCACGCCCTGGGACCGCCACACCGGAAACGACAAACGTCTCTTGCGGACCGGGGCTCAAATAGGCTTCGAGTTCAAGATGCAGCGTCGCCTCTGTGATTGACTCTTCCAAAGGGGATAAATCAAAAATCAAAAAAGAGCGTAGCACACCCAAATCGCCCACAATGCCAGTCGAGGTATTACGGAGTTTTGCCGAGTGTGCGCCGGTTTCGGTGAACCATCCACGCTCAATGGCATTAAAAGTCAGCATAGTGATTTCCATCGGTAACGGCTAATATCTTAAGGAATGTCTCACATGGTACACAGCATCTGAAATCTTCCTGTAAAGTTCGATATCTCTATATGGGCACAGATCATGCCAACCATATAATACCTTAATATTCAATAGGTTAATTAGACTTAATAAGATATGATAGCGCCAAGGATCCTGACAACGCACTCTGCTCAAGAAAGACCGCACACACAAATGTGTGCGGGAGTAAGGGCCGGTAAACCTTGGCGGAGCATGTTAAATTTTCCGACAGTTTTGCCATCGCGGCACTCACCTGCCAGACAGGTCCTTGAAAGATAGGAGCTTACACCTAAAACTAAGGTTTAATAAACTGTAAAACATCCTGACATCCCGATTCACCTTAGACACCACACGGCCATTCTATGCGCCTTCCCCATCCGATGAAAGCATTTTGCACCCTCTATGTGCAACAGGTTGTGATATGATGGAACCGAGGATGGCAAGGTTATGGTGGAAGGATGAGCACATGAATACACCTTGGTGCAAAACGAATGTGAGCGGCAGCGATTATGATGCGCGATTGTCACAGCTCGAACGCGCTGGGCACGACATGCATGGCGAAGCCAATTTTGTCGCCTCTTTCGATATCCACTCTGTGCTGGATGCGGGTTGCGGGACTGGGCGTGTCGCTATAGAACTGGCACGCCGAGGCTTCGAAGTAGAGGGCGTCGACCGAGACCCCAGCATGCTCAACGCCGCTCGTGAAAAAGCACCGGAGATCCAGTGGCACTTAGCAGATCTGGCGACGTTTCTCATCCCTGCAACTCACGGTGGTCGAGAGGCGCGTGGTTTTGACGTGATTGTGATGGCAGGGAATGTCATGATTTTTTTGGATGCTGGCACCGAAGCAGCGGTGCTTGTCAACATGGCGAGACACCTGCATACCGAGGGGCTTCTCATCGCCGGTTTTCAACTGCAGACAGGCGGCATCCAGCTCGCCAGTTACGACCGTCTTGCCTCGCAAGCTGGCCTGGAACTCATCGAACGCTGGTCCACATGGGACCGCCAGCCATGGCATCCATCAAGCCAGTATGCGGTGTCCGTACATCGGCGCTCAGACAGTTGATCCACTTCCTCCAGCGCCAGCTGGCCGAGCCCGTCACCACATCTTAATAGGGTAAGATCATGACCCGGACGATGGTGACACGCATGGGATTTATTTCTACACCGTTGAGGACGAGGCAATGGACACAGGCGATAAAACCGCAGTGATCTGTCTAAGCGGGGGAATGGACTCCACGAGTTTACTGCTGCACTTGTTGGTCCGCGGATACACTGTCTTTGGGCTGAGCTTCGACTACGGTCAAAAACATCGTTTGGAGCTAGAACGCTTGGCACACAACGTCATCTATTTGCGTCAAAACGGCATGGAGGTAGCGCACGAAACCGTGGATATATCGATCTTAGGCCGCTTGTATCACTCGGCATTGACGGACACGGCCTGGCAAATTCCCGAGGGCCATTATGAAGAAGAGACCATGAAGGCCACGGTGGTGCCGAACCGCAATGCGATCTTTAGTGCTATTGCTTATGGCTATGCCTTATCGATTGCCAATCGGTTGAAGACCGAAGTGGCTCTGGCGTTGGGGGTCCACAGTGGCGATCACGCCATTTATCCGGACTGCCGCCCAGAATTTTATGAGGCGATTTTTCACGCCTTTCAGATCGGCAACTGGGATGCGGAGCGCGTCTCTCTCTATCTGCCCTATCTGCACGGTGATAAATACGACATTCTCAAGGATGCCCAAGGCGCCATACGAGCACTCAATCTCGACTTTGCCACCATCTTTCGCAATACCAATACCAGTTACGAGCCCGATCAACACGGACGCGCCAGTGGCAAAACCGGGGCGGATGTGGAACGGATTTTAGCCTTTCACAAGCTCGGCGTTCCGGATCCCATCGAATACATCGCGCCTTGGGAGGTGGTGGTGGAACACGCTCAGGCCCTTGAAACGGCGGCGAAAGCGCAACCGTGACCCGGCCCTATTTCCGTCTTTCCGGCACCGGGTCAAAGCCGGCCGGTCCCCAAGGATGACATCTTAGCAGGCGCTTTAACGTCAATCCCCCACCACGCCATACGCCATGCCGGGCAATCGCCTGTTGCGCATAGACCGAGCAGCTCGGTGTAAAGCGGCAACTGGCCGGCAACCAGGGAGAAATGATCAGGCGGTAAATCTCAAGAGCGATCACACAGAGCTTCGCTAGCATCCTGAACCATCTTCGTATTGACCACTCGACAGGTGGTGTTCAAACACAAAAATATATGGAGCAGACCATACACATGGCACCGGCAACCTGCAAGCTTATTCTCCTGCCCCTTCATACGGCCCATTCGCCCTAGAAAACGCCTCAAATATGTTACAATGCTTTTCCAATCTTCCGGCAACCGTGAATGGTGAGTATGGACCGTTGAGAGGCAAACCCCATGACATACGATTTAGTTGTGCGAAACGGCACGGTGGTCACGGCTTCCGACATGAGCCGCTGCGATGTGGGCGTGAAGGACGGACGAATCGCAGCCTTGGCCACGAATCTCCCGCAGGGCGAGCGGGACATTGATGCCAGCGACAAGCTCATTTTACCGGGCGGTATTGATAGTCACTGTCACATTGAACAGAAGTCGTCCGCAGGGATTGTCAATGCCGACGACTTCTACTCAGGCACGATGTCGGCCGCGTTCGGCGGCACCACCACCGTGATTCCCTTTGCCGCTCAGCATCGCGGTCAATCCCTGCGTGATGTGGTGCACGACTACCACCTGTTTGCCGAACCCAAGGCGGTCATCGACTACGCTTTTCACTTGATTATCTCCGACCCCACCGAAGAGATTCTCAAACGAGAACTTCCCGCCCTCATTCAAGAGGGATATACGTCTTTTAAAGTCTATCTAACCTATGACTTGTTGAAGATCGATGACTATCAAATGCTCGATGTGTTAGCGATGGCCAGACGCGAACAGGCCATGGTGATGGTCCATGCGGAAAATCATGACGTCATCCAATGGCTGAGCACCCGTTTGCTAGAGGCAGGACATCGGGCGCCGAAATACCATGCCGTGGCGCACGCCCGTTTGGCAGAGGGCGAGGCGACCCACCGAGCCATTTGCTTAGCGGAACTGCTCGATGTGCCGTTGTTGCTCGTGCACGTCTCTGCCCCCGAAGCCGTGGAGGCGATCCGCACGGCCCAGACCGCTGGCCTCAAAATCTACGGCGAGACCTGCCCGCAATATCTCTTTTTAACGGCTCAGGATCTCGACCGGCCGGGCATGGATGGCGCCATGTTCTGTTGCAGTCCGCCGCCCCGCGATGCGGCGTCGCAAGAGGTGATTTGGCGAGGTCTCCAAAATGGCACATTCCAGGTCATTTCCTCTGATCACGCCCCTTACCGGTTCGATTCTACCGGCAAGCTTGCCCATGGCGCAGACCCCGACTTTAAACACATTGCCAACGGTATACCGGGTCTTGAAGTACGTTTACCCTTGTTGTTTTCAGAGGGGGTCAAAAAAGGCCGGCTGGATCTGCATCAATTTGTGGCCTTGACGTCGACCAATGCGGCAAAACTCTATGGCCTGCATCCCAGAAAAGGCACGATCGCAGTCGGTGCCGATGCGGATCTCGCCATTTGGGACCCGGATAAAGAGGTGACGATTAGCACGGATATCATCCATGATAATGTCGGTTATACGCCCTATGAAGGCCGTACCGTGACCGGATGGCCGGTGACAGTGTTGAGCCGGGGCCGCGTGGTCATCGAGGACGGCGAGCTGCGGGTAGAGCGGGGCAGCGGGGTCTTTTTGCCGTGTGCGCTGCCGGATATGGCCAAACCGCTCGGACAGCGCGTTGCCGAACTCAATCCCGAGCGCAATTTCGGCGCGCAACTGCTTTAGTTGAATCCAGGATCCGCGAAGGGACGCGAAGAGCAACTTCGTGTTCCTTCGTGCACGTCGTGGATCCGCGAGCGCCTTAGAGGGGCTTACCCGTATCGGGATCCAGCACTTGACGCCCTTTGTACATCCCGGTGACGGGATCGACATGATGCGGCCGGCGAGATTCCCCCGTCACACTGTCGACCACAAACGACGGGGTTGACAATTTTTGATGCGTCCGGCGTTTGTCGCGCCTCGCTTTTGACGTTTTGCGTTTTGGGACCCCCATGATCTTTTTCCTCCTAAAATGGTTTGACTCAACTGGGTAGATGACACGCCTCACGAATATCGTGGCTGAACGCTATATCATATACGGCATGGTACCCTTCTGACAAGGACGAAGGTGTCTATTGGTGTCTCAACACCGTTGTGTGTATCAGAAAACTGATGTCCACACATGATCCACATTGAACCTAGCCGGTGCTGGCCTCGTTCTATTGTCTACCCGTCGCCTCTCTCGTTATCGTCACTCTTCATGTCTATTCCTCCCATGACGAGACATAGCCTGATAAATTGACGGTCTTTATACCCAACTGGCCCAATCATCGAGAAACCTTCACCTTGTAGAACAATGCTAATTTTCAAGGCACGAAAAAACTTGACAATGATTTTACATGTCTCTAATCTGAAGGTAGTATATCTTTTTTCTTCTTTTCATTATCTTGTCTCACTAAGGAGCGGCTCCCATGACCAAGTCGTTGGTAGAGATGTGCGTAGATATTGTTTCAGCTCAAGCGAGTCATAAGGCGATGGATCCTGATGAACTCACTGAAAATATACGAACTGTGTTCCACACCTTACAATCCCTACAACACGCCAACAATAGTATCGCAGGACTAGAAGCGGCTGCCCCTCAAGACAATAATGGATCGGCTCCCAACGCCACACTTAACTACCTTCGGCGCAATCCGATGAAGTCTATCCAACGCCATCAGATTATTTGCCTTGAGTCTGGCAAGGCCTATAAAGTACTTTCCAACCGCCATCTCGCCCTCTATGGTCTCACCTCGCGAGAGTACAAGAAAAAATGGGGAATTCCGCTGCGCACCCCGTTGAGCGCCCGCTCACTGTCCGCTCAACGACGCAAAGTGGCGAAAGAGCGCGGTCTCGGGCAACATCTGGTCGCATGGCGCGCCAAACAGGCCGAGCATCGGGAACAACAAAGCGAATCGTCATAGGGAAAGCGATTGGCCTTTCCCGCGACCGACACTGGCATGAGGTGGATTGACACGCAAGATATCTGGCAAAACTTGTTCAATCTGACGTACTTGGAGAGTTTGCTTGAGTCCCTCACCTGCTTTTTGAATGTTAAACCCCCAGTTTCTCCGCTGCGCTCGGCGACCCTGCTGGCTTGATTATCAACGCCTCGCCTGGGCATATCAGTCACCACTTGCCAGTTCGGTTACCATCGCCTATTCTAGTCGCATCTTTTCTATTGAGTTGATTCTGATTAAAGTAATGGGGTCAAATCTAGTAAAGTAATGGGGTCAAATCTAGTATTATATACAATTCTGTGTTTAACTATATAATACTAGATTTGACCCCATGCCTTCCCGCTGGTTCTCCACCAGGGTTGGGCATTGCGTTAGCGCCTTATTTGTTCAACCAGACTTTTTCCAGCAGGAAAGCGGTCTGATCGTAGAACACAAAATCCTTCACATAATCCCGGTAGGCCTGGTAAAAAGGATAGCCTGAGACATTGACCCAGTACATCTGGTCGGCGAGCAGGCGTTGGATAGCTTCACTGGCCTTCCGGCGCTGCCCTTGGTCAAGACTCTCACGCCATTTGTAGACCAGGGCTTGAAGATCGAGATCATTGATGCCCATATAGTCCGATTGGGCGCCGTAAAAAAAGCTCACCGAGCGCATGTTGATGTCAACCAAGCTGCCGAAGCCTGACACCAACATGTCGAAGTCGTGCTTCACCAGCAAGCGATCGACGACCGCCGTGGTGTCCATCAGGTTGATCTTGGCATCGACATCAATCTTCGCCATCTGATTTTTGATCAGGGCGGCGATATCTGCCAGGGTCGTGTCGTGATTCCCCAGGAGAATGGTAAAGGACAATGGGTTACTTTTGTCATAACCCAGCTCTTTGAGGAGCTGCTTGGCCTTTTCCGGATCGTAGGGATACATCTCATTGAGATTAACTGCACCGGGAACGCCACGTGGTAGGACGCTGACCAGCGGCTCGGTGCGGCCCTGGAAAGCCACTTTGGCAATCTCAGCACGGTCCAGACCATAGCCGCCGACGGCGCGACGCGCCCGGACATCGTCAAAGGGTTTGATCCGCAGGTTGATGAGCGCCACGGCGGGGGCGAGGTCCGGACCCGTCACCATCTGGACATTTTTGCTGCGCTCCAGGATCGGCACCAGCTTGACCGGCACGCGCATCATAAGGTCAATCTCTCCGGTGCGCAGAGCCGTCATGGTGGTCTGGGGGTCCTTCATGATCCGGAATTCTGCCACGTCCAGAAGCGGTAGGCCCTTTTTGAAATAATCGGGATTTTTTTCCAGGACAATACGGTCTCCCGGAATCAGTTTGGTGAGCTTAAAGGGCCCGGTTCCGACAGGCTTCCGCACCCAATCTTTACCGTTTTTTTCAACAGCTGTAGGGGAGAGCATCGGGATGCCATTAAAATACCCGGCCAGGGCGGGGAGAAGCACGGAGGGCTTTTTCATGGTGAGCCGCAAGGTGTATTTATCGACGGCTTCCACCTTGTCGATGTCGGTATAATAAACCCGTACCCAGGATTTTATCTCCGGATCGAGAATGCGCTCAAAGTTCCACTTGGCCGCCTCGGCATCGAAATCCGTGCCGTCGTGAAATTTGACGCCTTCGACCAAATGAAAGACATAAATTTTGCCGTCCTCGAGAATCTCCCAGGACTTCGCGAGTTCCGGGATGACGTTAAACTCCGGCGGCGGGGACGCCGTCACTAGCCCATTAAAAAGGTTGTTCCATACCCAGAACGTATTGTAACCGGGCGCCGGCCCCTGATTGCCATTGAAAAAAGTCATATCTCCAGGGACTGCCAGCCGTATGGTGCCGCCGGGTTTCGGGGTCTCCGCCCCCCAGGCACTTGCGCCCAGGAGCATCGCCAGGACCAAAAGGCCTACACACAACCGTCGTTGCATACTCCCCCTCCTTTAATCTTTGAGACGCGGGTCGAGCACGTCACGCAACCCATCCCCAAACAGGTTGAATGCGAGCACCGTGAGAAAAATCGCCAACCCCGGAAACAGCGTAATCCAGGGGTTGATCTCCACCAACAACAAGTTCGACTTGAGATCCCACCCCCAGCTCGGGGTGGGAGGCTGTGTCCCCAGCCCTAAAAAGCTCAGGGAGGCTTCCACAATGATCGAGGTCCCCACACTGAGTGTCGAGGTCACAATAAGCGGGGCCATGCAATTCGGGAGAATATGGCGGAACAACAAGCGCGGATCAGGGACCGCCAGAGCTTGAGCGGCTTCAATATATTGCAGTTCTTTGGTGGCCAGGACACTGCCACGCACCAGGCGAGCGTAAATGGGAATCCGCACGATCCCCAAGGCAATCACGACATTGAGGACATTGGGCTCCAGGATGACCATAATGACAATGGCGAGCAGAAAGATCGGAAAGGCCAGGATGATATCCATCACCCGCATAATACAGTTGTCAATGGCGCCGCCATAAAAACCGGAGACAACGCCCAGAGGAATGCCCACGAAGATGGCCAGTACGAGTGAAAACACCCCGACATACAGCGACACCCGGGTCCCATGAATGAGCCGACTCAGCACATCGCGCCCCAGCATATCGGTGCCCAGGGGAAACTGTGCGGAAGGCGGCGCCATGAGGGAGTCGACAAACGTCTCAATCGGGTCATAGGGCGCCATCACATCGGCCAGAATTGCCGTCAGGACGAGGACAATGATGAGCCCGAGACCGAAAAGGGCGGTTCTTTTGCGTATCAGTTGTCGGAAGGTGATGACATACAAATTCTGACTACGTGTCTTAAGCGCTGGGGCAACCCCTGGGGCGGTGCGCACCGCAAGCGTATGACGCATAGCTTCTTCCTTTGTATTAGCGTTCTCCAGCGTTGTACTGGATACGTGGGTCAATAACGACATAGAGAAGATCGACAACCAAATTCGCCAGCACGAAGATGAGCGCGCCGACCAACACAAACGCCTGTACCTGTGGGTAGTCGCGTTTGATAATGGCATCAATACCAAAGGAGCCGATGCCTGGCACGGCAAACACCGTTTCGATCACAATCGCCCCACCAATCAAAAAACCCACCTGGAGACCGATGACCGTCACGGTCGGAATCAAGGCATTTTTTAGGGCGTGTTTCAGAATGACAAACCTTTCTCCGAGTCCTTTGGCGCGGGCCGTGGTGACGTATTCCATCTTCAGCACTTCGAGTAAGCTGGCCCGCACCAGGCGTGTAAGCAGGGCGGCGCGGGGCATCCCCAGGGCAATGACCGGCAATACCATGTGCATCAGATTGCCCCAGGGGTTTTCCAGAATTGGGATATAGCCTGAGACCGGGAGCCAGCCCAGCACCAGGCCAAAGAGGAGGAAGAGCATCACGCCCAGAAAAAATTCGGGAATTGAGACACCGGCCATCGCCACGACCATGGCGCTATAGTCTTTCCACGTGTTGGGTCGTACCGCCGCGATGGTGCCGGCGGGAATGGCAATCAGCAGCGAGACAATGGTGGACAGAACCAGTAGCTCAAGGCTCACCGGGAGACGATATAAAATATCTGTCAGAACGGGCTGGTGGGTAAACATCGAATGCCCCCAGTCGCCGCGTAATAACAGTAACAACCACTTGCCGTACTGTACTAATATCGGCTTGTCCAGACCTAGCTCCTGGCGGAGACGGTCTGCATCTTCTTGGGAGAACATTTCCCCCATCATGTTGGTGACTGGGTCTCCGGGGATGAAGTGCATCATCAAAAAAACAACGAGAGTCACCCCAATTAATGTGGGTAGTAACGACAACAGACGACGAAGCAAATACTGCCGCATAACGCATTACCCTTCACCGTGCACTGAGATGTTCGTAGCGCTGCGCACCTTAACGTAGTGCTATTTTGTTGTCAAGAGGGGACTAGAGACTACCCTTTGACGGCCCCGGCAATCCCGGAGACGTAATGTTCTACGAAGAACGAGTACACGATCGCAACGGGGACGGAGCCGAACAGGGCGCCGGCCATGAGCGCGCCCCAGAAGAAGACGTCGCCTTTGATTAGCTCACTGACGACACCCACCGGAATCGTCTTTTGTAGCGGCGAAGACAGAAACACCAGGGCATACAAAAACTCGTTCCAGGCCAGGGTAAAGGAAAAGATGGCGGCGGAGAGAATGCCCGGCGCCGCCAGCGGCAGGACGATGCGGATCATCGCCTGAATGCGGCTGGCGCCGTCGATGCGGGCGCACTCTTCCAATTCTTTCGGGATGGTTTTGAAATACCCCATGAGCAGCCAGGTGGAAAACGGCACTAGGAGCGTGGGATAGGTGAGAATCAGCGACCAGGGCGTGTCGTATAAGTTGAAGAGCGGAAAGTTGGCGATGACTTGCGAGAGCGGGATAAACAACAATGTAGGGGGCACCAGATAGGTGACGAAAATCGACACACCAATGGTAGTGGAGCCGAAAAATCTCAAGCGAGACAGGGCATAGGCGGCGCAAACGCCGCAAATCAGCGACACGACGGTGGTGGCGGTGGCGATCCACAAAGTGTTGAGGGCCCAGCGCCCGAACAAGGTCTCTTGGAAAAGAAATTTCCAGTGCTCCAGGGTGGGCTCTTTAACGAGGAAGGGTATGCTGCGCACATTGTACAATTCCGCGTCCGGCTTAATGGAGGTAATCAGCATCCAATAGAACGGAAACAGCATGGCTACCAGAAACATGAATAGCGGAATGTAAAAGATGATTAAGCGCTGGAAGTAAGTCTCGCCGACGCGGATTTCCATGGGTTGCTCTCAGTGCGGAAAGACCGGCCTTGCGGGGAAGGCCGGTCGGGTGTTTAGCTATAAATGTTTTTCAATTCGCTCTCGGCCCATTTGATCACGCTGTCCGGGGATTCCCCCTTCACGGCGCGGGCGTAGAGATCGACGATGATGTACTTCGCAAACACTTCCTGAGAGCGTCGGTCATAGGGGCCCGGATAGCCGATGTGTTGCCCGTAAGTACCCAGATCCCGGTAGGGCGTCAGGGCCGGATCCCGCGACCACAGGTCGTGCTCCCGCCACTTCGGCACGACGCCAATTATGTAGCCGTTGTTAATCACGAAGAATTTCTCGAAGTTTTCCTCCTTATGAATAAACCGGATATAGTTCTTGGCGGCGGATTGCACTTTGGAGTGCGTCATAATACAACTGTTTTGACCGCTAATGGTATGGAAGCGACCCGCTGGTCCCTCCGGACTGAGGAAGTGATCGAGCTGCTTGACGAAGGGATCTTGCTTCTTTTCCCAATTCTGCTTGGCCACGAAGTAAATACTCGCTCCGTTCAGGGTGCAGGAAATGGTCTCGCCGAGGAAGGCTCGATTGTTGCTGGTGTCGTCCCAGGCCAGGCCACTTTCGTCGCAGGCTGACTTCCAGAACTCTGCCAAGTATTTGATTGAGTCGCGAGTTGCCTGGCTATCAATGGACACTTTGGCGTTCTTGTCGATGAGCGAACCGCCGAAGGACCACAGCAAGGTATAGCAGAAGCCCGGCGGGTCACCAAACGAGTGACCCAGGGATTGCCCGATGGGATAACCCAGATCCTTGACCTTTTTGCCCACGTCCATGAACTGGTCCCAGGTTTGAGGTGGTCCAACCTTAGCCTCATCGAAGAGATCCCGGCGATAGACGTAAGCCCCACCACCAAAGAAGTAGGGCACCCCACGGTAGACGCCATTTACGTTTACACCGTCACGCAGAGACGGCCAGATTGTCTCCCCGCCCACTTCCTGGATCAGATCGCCATGGTCGATGAGCCCTTTGGCATACACGTGCGGCTGGTTGCCGAGCAGGCGTATGAGATCCGGACCGGCGCCGCTTTCCACCGCGGCGGTGGCGCGGGCATTGAGGTCGTTAGCGTTAATGTGTTCGACCCGGACCTTGATGCCCTCTTGCTTGCCGAATTCCGCCGCCTGGCGGTCGGTTTCGACATCGGCCGGTTTGACGAAGCTGCTCCACTCCAGAATGTGTAACTCGCGCTCCTGGGCAAACGCTGGCGCCTGGCCGAACATGCCCCATCCGGCGCCTGCGGCCACGGCTAGCCCACTGGTGGTTTTGATGAACTCACGCCGGCTCATGCCGGGCTGCCACGCGACTTTTGTCGTTTCGGTTTGCTTATCCACAGGTCTCCCCCTTCGAGTCGTCGTCCTTCGTTTGCTGTCTCGACGCTAGGCGCTTTCCTCCTTTCTCAGATACAATAACTGCCACAGGATCAATACCGCGAGGAAGGGTAGCATGAACAACGCAATCGATGCCCCTTCACCCAGATTGCCGGACTGCATGCTCACCTGGAAGGCGAGGGTGGCAAAGAGGTGGGTGCTGTTGTGGGGCCCTCCTCGCGTCAATACGTAGACCAGTTGAAAATCGGCGAAGGTCACCACGATGGAAAACACCACGACGACCACAGCGATGGGTTTGATCATCGGCAACGTGATGTTCCAGAAGCGCTGCCAGCCGTTGGCCCCGTCGATGGCGCCGGCATCGTACATGTCCTGGGGTACAGTCTGCAAGCCGGCGAGAAACGTAATGGCAAAAAACGGCACCCCGCGCCAGACGTTAACCAGAATAATCGAGAACATCGCCCACCCAGGATCTCCCAGCCAGTTAATGCGTAACCGTCCCCGGTAAGGCGCTTTGATGACGAGATCAAAAATGCTGATATCCAATTTCCAAAACCAGTTGAGAATCCAGTTAAAGACGCTGAAGGTGGCGTCGAACATCCACAACCAGGCCAGTGTGCTCAAGACGGTGGGGACGATGAAGGGCAGGAGAATGGCGGCGCGCGTAAAGCGGGAAAACTTGAATTTGCGGTTCAGGATCACCGCCAGCCACATGCCCAAAATGGTTTTAAAAATCGTCGCCATGGCGGTAAAAAAGAGGGTGTTCCAGGCCGACTGCCAGAAGATCTGACTGCGAAAATTTTTGAGGAAATTATCGAGTCCGACAAATTTGCCCGGATCGCCCACGAGTTTGTCGGTAAAGGAAAACCAGATGCCGAGTCCGAACGGGTAGGCCATGAAGATGACAATGAGAATGAGCGCCGGGGCCAAGAGCAAATAGCCCAGTACGCCCTCCCGCTCCAGCCACGGCACGCGCGGCTTCATGGCGTCGAGATCGAGTTCGGACACATTGGGGGTGGTTGTAGACGTAGGGTTCATCGCTGTTTATCTTTCGCCTCAAATTCAATCGCTACCGAGGGAGGGCCATGGTAGCAGGCATCAATCTAATGGACAACAAAAAACGCCCAACCTATACTTGCCTTGAGAGAGTGCGCGCATCAAGAGGCCGTATACCGTTATGAAGCTCGGTCAACGTTCTACGTCTCGCCGGACATTTTGCCGCATCTGCGAAGCGGCCTGTGCACTGCGCGCCGAAGGCGATGACACCGGTCAGCTCCTGCGCCTGTACCCCGACCGTGAGCATCCGGTCAGCCATGGCTTTGCGTGTGCTAAAGGGACGCGATTTTTAGACGTGGCGCATCACCCCGAGCGCGTGCTATCCCCGTTGCAGCGGCAAGCTGACGGCCGCTATCGATCGGTGTCTTGGGAGGTGGCCATGGCGCAGTGCGCGGCGCACCTGCGTCCGATTCTCGACCGCTACGGTCCCCATGCCATCGCCCTCTACATCGGCAACCCTCTGGCCTTTAACGTCATGGGGGCCCTGTCTACCTTGGCCTTCATGCGTGTCTTAGGGTCCCGCAATGTCTTCACCGCCGGCAGCCAAGATTGCAACAACAAATTCAGCGGTGCGCAGATCGTCCATGGCAGTCCGTTGATCCATCCGCTGCCGGATTTGGCGCATACTGATTTTGCCCTGATGCTGGGAACCAATCCCGCGGTAAGTCAGGCGAGCTTTATCCATCTCGAGGGCGGCAGCACGGTCTTTGATCGTCTGGTCAACCGAGGCGGGCGCGTCCTGTGGGTGGATCCGCGCCGCACGGAAAGTGCTCAGCGCTGGGGCGAGCACGTGGCGATTCGGCCGGGCACGGATATCTTTTTGCTCTTCGCGCTCTTGCATGCCCTGCGGGAGCAGTATCGTCCACATCCGCACGCCGAGGGGCTGGAGACGCTGTTGGCCCTGGCGTCTGCATATCCATCGCCACGCGCCGCAGACTTGACGGGTCTCACTGCCTCCCAAATCGATGCGATCGCCGAGGCGCTTCGGCAGGCGCGCTGCGCCACCATGCACATGTCGGTGGGGGTGAACCAGGGGCGGTTCGGGACGTTGTGTTATGTGGCCTTGCAGGCGTTGGCCTATCTTTCCGGTAATTTCGACCAGCGCGGCGGTTTGCTCTTCCATCCCCTGGCCGTGGGGCTAGGTGAGATCGGGCGTCACTTCGGTCTTGGTGGCGGCGGCTCGCGAAGCCGTGTCGCCGCCTTTCCGAGTCTCATTAAAAGCTTACCGGCGGGCATTTTGGCCGACGAAATTCTCACCCCAGGTGCGGGGCAAGTGCGGGCGCTGATGGTGCTGAGCGGCAATCCGTTGATGTCGGTACCTGGCGAGGCCAAATTGCGAGCGGCTTTTGACAAGCTCGAATTCACCGTGTGCCTCGACCTGTTTCAAAATGCGACCGGGCAGGTCGCCAATCTCATCTTGCCCACTCCGTGTTGGCTAGAACGTTGGGACTTGGCGGCGACGACCATGATGTTTCAACAGGCGCCACGCATCCAGTATGCAGGAGCCGTACAGGCGCCACCTGGCGAGGTGCGCTCGGAGGCGCGAATCCTGTCGGATATCAGTATGGCGCTAGCGCGCCCGCTATTGGGGCATCGTATGGCGGCGAAACTCTGGGGACGCCTGCCATGGGATGCGGTCATGAGGACGGTGTGCGATGCAGTCTCGCTCCCGGCGCGTCTATTCCGCCCACGCCTGACCGGATTGCCAAGTCCGCGGCCCAAGCCGGAGCATTATCTTGGCCGGGGACCGCGCACGCCTGGGCATCGGGTGCGGTTTTGGCATGACGATTTGCAGAGTGAAATCGCTCGCTTGGCGGCGTACGCGGATGAGGTGGAAGCTGGCGGCCAGCGCCAGGCGGCAGGTTTACTGACCATGATTTGCCGCCGTCGCCGTCTGGGGCAAAACAGTTGGCTGCACGGGGCCACTCGGGATGGCAAGCCGGAGGAGACAGCTTGGTTTTCGCCTAACGATTTACAGGCTCTCGGCTTGCCTGATGGCGGTCGGGTTCGATTGCAAACGGCGGCGGGCACGCTGTCGATCATGGCCGCGCCGATGGAGGACGTGGCACCAGGTTTAGTGGTCGTGCCGCACGGTTTGCCGGGGATTAATGTCAACGGACTGATTCCATCGTCCTCGGATTGCCTGGAGCCGCTCAGTGGGCAGCATTGGATGACAGGCATTCCGGTGCGGGTGACGCCGGCGCAGCCTTGCGCCTAGGTCGTCACCGCAGACTGGGACCCCGCTCGACCCATTAAAATCGCCTCGATCTGGTCGATCATTGCCTCCGCCCGCGCTCGCAACTGCTCGGTGGTCAGATGCACAATCGGGTGTGGGGTAAAGCAGCCTCATATTTCGCTTTAGGGCGATAAGGTGTCGATTCTGAGTATTCAAGATATCAGTGACTGAAGATACATCTATACTGTCTACGCCAAGGAGCTCGTGATGCCACGTTTAGAAAGGCTGAGTGAGGTTTATCGACAGACCATGACGTCGTTTCCATGCCTGGAGCGAGACACTGCCCCGTGGCAGCCGATGCGACAGGAACTGTCCCAAAGCAAGCTGGCCCTGGTGACATCCGCCGGTCTGCACTTGCGCGGTGACCCACCTTTTATTTCCAATCCCAAAGGTGGCGATACCTCGTACCGGGTCATTCCCGCCACTGCGACGGCGGCGGAGATTACCCAGAGCCACGCCAGTATCGGCTTTGACCGTACCGCCATCTACCAGGACCTCAACGTCACCCTACCCATCGACCGCGTGCGGGAACTGGCCGCACGCGGGGTGATTGGCAGTGTTGCTCCGAACTTCTACTCTTTCATGGGCGCCTTGCGCAACCCGCGTGGCATTGTGGAAGAGACGGGGCCTGAAGTGGCTCGCCGCCTGAAACACGAAGGGGTTGACGTGGTCTTTCTCACCCCGACGTGACCGCTGTGTACGCACACGGTTTGTGTGTTTGCCAACGTGTTCGAAGAAGCCGGCCTCTGCACCGTCACCATCGCCATGGTGCGCGAACACGCCGAACGGGTCAAACCGGCTCGGGCGCTGTTTGTGCCCTTTCCCTTTGGCTACGCCCTGGGCAAACCCAATGATCCCGAGCTGCAGCACCGCGTCATGGCCGCGGCCCTCGATCAGCTCCAAAAGCCGGCCGGTGCGGTGTGAGAAGCGTTTCCCGAAGACGATGCGCCCCCTACCCTCCTCCAGGCCTCGGCCCTGCCGCCGCGGGATGGCGTCAAGGAGACAGATGCCGCAGACGAACTGACGGCGCTGCGCGCCTATTATGAGCGCTGGATTGAAGACCATGGCGGCCGTACCGCGGTCGGGCTTTGCGGCATTCCCCAGCGGCGCTGGCGAGGCTTAATCCGTTTTTTGCAGGCATATGCTCGTGGCGAGACGGCGGATATGAAAGAACGCTCGTCCGATGTCGGCCTGGAGCAGTTTATCCGTTATGGCGCCGACGATCTCAAGGCGTTTTACCTTTCTCGCCCGTAAGGCTCCTTGCGTAAGCTGGGAGATATAAGGGCGTTGTCCCCCAAAGGGACAAGAATCTTTCTTAGTCAAGCGTAAAAGTCATTGACTCGCCATCACTTCCGCGTATAATGGCCCCACCATTCGTGGTCTAGGGCTGGATAGTCCCGAAGTCACGCCTGTGGAGACTTGTGAGACCTGGG
>Ga0214472_10001826_pt1 | contig 23201 bp, 21 predicted proteins | sample RVTome_6_FD_207662 | JGI IMG/M metagenome (GOLD analysis project Ga0214472, IMG submission 207662) | Soil microbial communities from uranium-contaminated site in the Upper Colorado River Basin, Wyoming, United States - RVT140D175 | ecosystem: Environmental > Terrestrial > Soil > Contaminated >...
CGCCACCGTCTTTGACTGCTTCTGACGAAGATCCACTTCCATCACCCCCCGAACCGGCCGGGACGACGCCGGTGCAGCCGCCCTTGGTCGCCGGCGAAGAGCCGCCGCAAGAGGCGGTAGATGATCCGGAGGTCGACGACGCTGTTGAACCCAACGACGACGTTCGACCGCGCCGCGCACACACGTCGTCGTCGCCGCCCGTCGCCGTCGCGGCGCGTCTGGACGACAAATTGCTGGCGATCGATCAGCCGAGGATCAAGCTCGCCGAACTGATTGACCTGCTCTCGGCGCTGACTACGGTCCCGATCACGTTCGATTGGGATGAGATGGCCGACGCCGGCGTGCAGCCGGACGACGATGTGACGGTCAAAATGACCGACGCGTCCGTCCGCGAAGTCTTGCAGTCGGTATTGGAACCGCTGGGCTTGGAACCGGTGGTCGAGAACCATCAACTGCTGATTACCAGTACGCGGTCGCGAAACGCGACATTGCGGACCGTTGACTATAAGGTTTCGGATCTCATCGAGGATCCGTCCGGCGGGGCGGCCGAGTTGGCCGGCCTGGTGCGTCGCTTCGTGCAGCCATCGACCTGGCGCGAGACTGGTGGAGTGGGAGCAATAGAAGCCAGCGGGGACGCGTTGACGGTCACGCATGGCGACGCCGCCCAGCAGGAGGTGCTTTCGCTGCTAGAAAAACTGCGGGTCGCCCGCGGCATGCCGCCCGCCCGTGGCCGCGGCCTCGCGGAGTTTTCACTTGAAACTCGCTATTCCCGCGCTCAGGACGCCCTGGGGGCGACGGTCACGGCCAACTTTCGCCGCCCTCAGCCTCTGGCCGACATTGTGGCGCATTTTCAAGACGCCACGAACGTGAACCTTTCGATCAACTGGCTGGCGCTGCGCAATGAAGGCATTTCACCGGAGGTCGAGGCGTCCGTGGTGGCGGCTGACGAGCCGTTGGGCGACGCCTTGGAGGAATTGCTGCGGCCGCTGGATTTGACCTACCGCATCGTCGATGCCCGCTGGCTGTTTATCACGACCTGTCTCGCCGCCGCCTCGCAGCCCGAATTGGAGTTTTACGACGTGCGGCCGCTGTTGAATGAAAACCAAACGGCGGCGGCGCTGGTGGAAGCGATCCAAGGCCAGGTCGCCCCGGCTGGCTGGCGTTCAGCAGGCGGCCCCGGCGACGCCCACTTCGACGCGGCGTCCGGCTACTTGCTGGTGCTGCAAACTCATGCAGCCCACGCCGAGTTGGAGGAGTTTTTGGAGGGCCAGCGGGAGGATTCCCGCTAGCGGCCGTTTTTTTCTCTTGCACGGCGGGCCGGCACTGGGCACAATACCGATATGCACCTGACATGCTTCGGTTACTTCTGGTTTTGCTTTAGCCCGCCGGGTCGCGGGGCCGGAGGGTGTGCATAACCACCACCGATTGCGACAGAAAAGCAAGCCCTGGGACCCGCGCGGTTCGCAGGGCTTTTCTTTTTTACAGCGCGTCGCGCCGCACATCCAGTAATCCGACGCGTAAGCGGGTGAGAACCCCGGCGCTCTCCCTCGCTTACGCTTCGGGTTACGAATAGTCAGGGCTAGGCAAAGTTGTTTACTTATTTTTGGAGAACGAAACCGTGATCGTGGTCATGAAAAAGGGCGCCAGCGAGGAGCAGATTGAACATATGGTTGACCGCATCGAAGGCATGGGCCTCAAGGCGCACGTGTTGTATGGGACGGAGCGGACCGTGATCGCCGCCATCGGCGAAAAACGCGAAGCGCACCGGCTGTCGCTGGAAAGCGGCGCCGGCGTGGCCGAGGTCGTGCCGATCCTGGCTCCCTACAAAGTCGCCAGCCGCGAAGTCAAGCCTGAGCCGACGGTCGTCCGCGCCGGCAGTCTGACCGTCGGCAACGGACACGTCGGCGTCATCGCCGGTCCCTGTTCGGTGGAAAACGAGCAGCAGATTCTCGCCTGTGCCGAGGCCGTCAAACAGGCCGGCGCCAGCGCGCTGCGCGGCGGCGCCTTCAAGCCGCGCACCAGTCCCTACAGTTTTCAGGGACTCAAACACGAGGGCCTTGAGCTGCTGGCCACGGCCCGCGACGCCACCGGTCTATCGATCGTCACGGAAGTGCTCGCCACCGATGACGTCGAGTTGGTTGCCCGTTATGCCGACGTGTTGCAGATCGGCGCACGCAACATGCAAAACTACCGCTTGCTGGAAGCGGTCGGCAAATCGGGCGTGCCCGTGCTGTTGAAGCGGGGACCCTGCGCCACAATGGACGAACTGTTGCTGGCGGCCGAATACGTCCTCGACGGCGGCAACCCCAACGTGATGCTCTGCGAGCGCGGCATTCGCACGTTCGAGTCGCACACCCGCTTCACGCTGCCGCTGGCTACCGTCCCTTACTTGCATAGCAAGACGCACTTGCCGGTGGTCGTCGATCCCAGCCACGGCACGGGCCACACGTATCTGGTGCCCGACATGGCCGCGGCGTCCATCGCCGCGGGGGCCGATGGGCTGATTCTCGAAGTCCACCCCGAGCCGGAAAGCGCGCTGAGCGACGGTTATCAATCGCTGGACTTTCCGCAATTCGACGAAATGATGACCAAGTGCCGCCGCGTCGCCGACGCACTGGACCGTCAGTTGGGAAGCCTGGAGCAGGTAGTCGGGAGCAGGTAGACGGTAGACGGGGACGCGCTCCGCGGCTTTCTGCCCTCTGCCCTCTGCCTACTGCCCTCTGCCTACTGCCTACTGTCCGCAGTCGGTAGAACGTGCAGAGGTCACTCTACGCAGTGCTGCTGGAGCCAGTCGAAAAACACGCGGTGCCAGAGGACGCCGTTCTGTGGTTTGAGCACCCAGTGGCCTTCGTCGGGAAAGTAGAGGAAGCGGGAGGGGACGCCCTGAACTTGGGCAGCGGTGAAGGCTTCAATGCCTTGGGTCACGGGCACGCGGAAGTCTTTTTCGCCGTGGATCACCAGCAGCGGCGTTTTCCAATCGGCCACGAACCGGTGCGGCGAAAAGCGGTCGTAATCGTGCTGGATGGCCGAACCTTTCCAATACGGACCGCCCAAGTCCCAGTTGACAAAGAACAATTCTTCGGTCGAGCCGTACATCGATTCCAGGTTGAACACGCCGCAATGGGCGATCATCGTGCGGAAGCGGTCTTCGTGATGGCCCATCAGCCAGTAGACCGTGTACCCGCCGAAGCTGGCGCCGATGGCCGCGGCGCGGTCCTTATCAATATACGGTTCTGCCAACAGCGCGTCGGTCGCAGAGAGCAAATCCTGCATCGCTTGCCCGCCCCAGTCGCCGCTGATCTGGTCGTTCCACGCGCGGCCGAAACCCGGCAGTCCGCGGCGGTTGGGTGCCACGACGACGTAGCCCTGTGCGGCCATCAGGTGAAAATTCCAGCGGTACGAGAACCACTGCCCGACCTGTCCCTGCGGGCCGCCCTGGCAATAGGTCAACAGCGGCCAGGTTTTCTGCGGATCAAAATCCGGAGGGTAGATGACCCAGCAATGCACGTCCGCGCCGTCGGTGGCCTTGACCATCCGCTGCTGGACGCGCGGCAACTCGAGATGCTGGTACACTTCGTCGTTGATCGCGGTGATGGTTTGCGATGCACCGTCGGACAAATTGAGCACGGCCAACTCGGCCGGCCGCTCCATATTCATAAATGAGACCAACGCCCGGCGTCCGTCCGGAAAAACCTCCAGCAGGCTCCAATTGAATCGTCCCCGGCTGAGCGGCGAAGCGGCGCCGCCGGCCCGGTCGATGCGAAACACCTGCTCGGCGCCCCGGTGTTCGGACGTGAACAATAGACCGCCGGCGTCGGGCAGCCACTTCGCCGCGTGGGCCGTTTGATCGAGCGTTTCGGTGGCGTCGTGCACGTCGGCGGATGCGCGGTCGTAGATCATGATGCGATTGCGATCGGCCTCAAAGCCGGGCCGTTGCATGGAATGCCAGGCCAGGTATTTGCCGTCCGGCGAGTAGACCGGATCGTTGTCGTAGCCGTCCATGCCGTCGGTGACGTTCCGTGACTCAGCCGGCGCGTCGATGCGGACCAGATAGACGTCGCTGTCGGTCGACTCGGCCCAGCGCTCGACGTTTTTGAGCGTATAGGCGATCTCCGCCCCGTCGGGCGACCAGTCGAATTGCTCTCCCCCGCCGAAGGGCGGCACCGGGCAGTCGGCCTTGACCCCTTCCATCAAATCAATCGCTTCGCCCGCGCGGCCGTCCTCGCCCAGCGCGGCGGTGTGCAGGTGGCTGTACTTGTAATCGTGCCAGGCGTTCCAGTGCCGAAACATCAGCGAGTCGATGATCCGCGCGTCGGCCTTGGGCAGATCTTCGTAGAGATCGTTGACCGTCTCGTCCAGCTTGACGTCCACGGTAAACGCCAGATGTTTGCCTGTGGGCGACACCTTCAGATTCGCCACGCCGTCCTCCATTTTCGTCACCTGCAACAAGCCGCCGTCGGTGGGGTTGAGCATCCAGGCTTGGGGCGTTGCATCTTCCGCGTCCGTGCGTTGACCGACAAAGAAGATGCGTTCGCCGAACGGCGACGGCGAGAACTGCACATCGCCGATGGCCTGCCAATCTGTGACGAGCGTTCTTTGCCGGCCGTCATCAAGATGTTTCAAATACAACGAGACCCGGCCGGCGTCCTCCTCCAGGTCGTAGCGCTTCACCGTGTAGGCGACCAACGACCCGTCGCCGCCCACCGCCGCCTCGCCCAACCGCCCCAGCTTCCACAGCAGCTCCGGCGTCATCCTGGTTTCTTGCGCCGCGACGGCGGTCGCAAAAGTCACGACGGTTCCGATGCTCAACACGACTCGATGCACGGTGATACTCCTGAGGTTGGATTTTTCTTATGGGACAGCGTTGCTTTGGCCGACTCCGAATGCTTACTTTGTTTGCGGGGAATGGCCTTTTCGCCCCGCTAGGGGTGCCGTCATCTAGCCAGGGGCGGAAGCCCCTGGAAATGGCAAATGAAAAACGCAAGCCCCGTCAGGGGCGGCGCGAGGCGCAGCGGTTGATTTACGTCGCCCCTGACGGGGCTTGAGAATCTGCGCTGGGAACGGACCTGGGACTCGCGTCCCAGGCTACACGACTGCGCCACTGCGTGGCGACGAGCGCACACCGAGAAACGACTCCGACATAACCCTTGGTCCATGCTATCACGCAGTAAAGTCGCGCCGTTGATGTAGTCGTGAATCTCTTCCAACCAGCGCGCGGCTTCGGGCGTCCAGACTATTTCTGCCACGATTCGATTTTTCGCTTCATCTCGTCATCGGAAAAAGTTTTTCCCGCGTCCGCCTGTTCTAAGCCGCGCATGACCATGCTGGCGTAAGCCAATTCGCGCAGAATCTCATCATACGAACTGTCGTCCGGCTGACGCGCGATGATTTCGGCCATGTCTTCCTTCGCAGTGGACATTGAAGCCTCGGCAATTCTGCAAGACAAACGGTGAAAAAAACGTCGCAACACGCGACGGCCTTGATCATCAATTTTAGATGCGCAGTCAAATTGAGGCTAGCATGCGGAGACTCCGGGCGTCGTTTGTGTCATTCCGGGAGCGAAAACCACGGCAGGCTAGTCAGGTTTATTCCGATTTCTTCCCCGAAGTCATTCCACCCAGCGGTGGCGACAGATCACCTGGCGTGGCGAGGAACGGCAAAAACGCGTGTAATCCCGCGACCCGCACCGACGTAGGGAAGTTGGCGACGTACCGCTTCCACCCCAAATCCTCCGCGGCCTCTGCGCCTGCGTGAGCCTCCCCCTTCCAGTTGGAGCCGCTACACCGCGTTCCCTTCACGCTCAGCGCGCCGTCGCCAATACGCCCACGTGTCGGCCACCGTCTTTTCCATTGGAATCTCCGGCTGCCAGCCGGTGGCCGCGGTGATGCGGGTGATGTCGGCCAGCGGGTCGTGGCGGACGCCGGGGCGGAGTTCGATGATTTCGCGGTTGCCGCCGGCCAGGGTTTCAAGCAGCGACAGCACGTCGCCGGTTCGGCGGGGGCGGCCGGAGCCGATGTTGTACGCGACGCCGGTGTCTCCGTGCTCGATCAACAATCGATACGCCCGGATCACGTCGCGGACATCCGTCAGGTCGATCGTGGTGTCGAGGTTCAAAACGCGGACGGGTGGGTCGCCAGGGCGGCAAAACTGCGCGCACCACTCGGGCAACATCATGTCGGCCGCCTGGCGCGGTCCGGTGTGTTGGAACGACCTGGCGATGATGACGTCCAGGCAATCGCGCTCGACGAACTCTCCGGCCACCTCTTCGGCCATTCGCTTGCTGATGCCGTAGCCGCCGCGGCCGGCGACCGGATCGTCCTCCGTCAACGGGACCTCCGGCGCACTGGGCGGCCGATACACGTGGCTGGTGCTGATCAATAACACTCTCGGTCGGTTTTCCAAACCGGCCGCCAACCGCAGGACGCGCGACGTGCCGTGAACGTTGACGGCCAGGGCGTGCGCATTCGGCTCGGCCTGGCCGCATTGGCCCGGCACGCTGACGGCTGCCAGATGGTAGACGCAGTCGGGGGCAAAGGCTTCGATTTGCTCACGGGCGTCGCCGGAGGGGCCGTCTTCGTCGCCCACGTCCCAGGCAACCAGCGGCGCCTGTCGGCGCACTTCCACTGGGACATCGTCCGGCCAAGCTCCGCCACGCGAAGCGCCCAGAACTTGATCTCCCTGGGCCAGCAGATGTTCGGCCAGATGGCCGCCGACGAAGCCGCTGGCGCCGGTCACAAGCGCCTTCACGGTGCATCTCCGTGGCGCTTGAGCCGATCCAGGTCGGCGTCGACCATCATCGGGATCAATTGCTCGAAAGTGACCGTCGGCTCCCAGCCCAGTTCACGCTGGGCTTTGGAGTAGTCGCCGCACAGATGAGACACTTCGGCCGGGCGGATCATCCCCGGTTCGGACTTGACGTGTTCGTCGGGGTTGAGTCCCACATGGTCGAACGCCAGGCGGACCAGATCACGGACCGAGTGCATCCGACCGGTGGCGATCACGTACTCGTCCGGTTTGTCTGCCGTGAGCATCAGCCACATGGCGCGGACGTAGTCGCCGGCAAAGCCCCAGTCGCGCTGCGCGTCGAGATTGCCCAATGCCAGCTTGTCGGCCAGGCCCAGTTTGATCCGCGCCGCCCCGTCGGTCACTTTGCGGGTGACAAACTCCAGCCCCCGGCGCGGCGATTCGTGGTTGAAAAGAATGCCGGAGGCCGTCCACATGCCGTAGCTTTCGCGATAGTTGATCGTGATCCAGTGGGCGTACAGCTTGGCCACGCCGTAGGGGCTGCGCGGCCAAAACGGGGTTTGTTCGTTTTGCGGCTCCTCCTGTACCCGGCCGAACATCTCGCTGGAACTGGCCTGGTAGAAGCGAATGCCTTCCGGGTCGACTTCGCGTACGGCTTCCAGCAGTCTCGTCGCCCCCAGGGCGTCGATCTCAGAGGTCAACACGGGCTGCGTCCAACTGGCCGGCACGAAGCTTTGCGCGGCCAGGTTGTAGACCTCGCCGGGGCGGACCTCTTTGAGGATTCGCACCAGCGCCATCTGGTCCAACAGGTCGCCCTGGTGCAGCGTCACGCGATCCGCCAGGTGGGCGATGCGCTGTAGATTCGAGCCGCTGGCGCGCCGCACCAGCCCGTGGACCGCGTAGCCCTGTTCGAGCAAAAACTCCGCCAGGTACGAGCCATCCTGCCCGGTGATGCCAGTGATGAATGCCGTGCGAGCCATGTGTGGGGTAGACGGTAGTCAGTAGTCGGGGACGCGGTTCAGGGGTTTAGGGGATTAGCGGTTTAGGGCCGCGCCTCACAGCCTAAACACCTAAACTCCTAAACTGCTGTCGTTCGCCCTCTGCCTACTGCCCTCTGCCTACTGCTGGTCGTCGCCGCCGGGTTCATCGCGGGGGACGCGAACGACGGCGGCCACGGTGTCGCCTTCGTCGAGGCCCATGATCCGCACGCCCTGGGTGTTTCGGCCGATGACGCTGATTTCGCCGGCCGCCAGCCGTTGGATCTTACCCCGCGCGGTGATCATCAACAACTCATCGTCGTCGCGGACTGAAACGACGCTTACGACCGGGCCGTTCCGTTCGGTGGTTTTGATGTCGCGCAGCCCCTTGCCGCCGCGGCGCTGGGTGCGGTAGCGCTGGCCGGAAGCCGCCTCTTCTTCGGCCTCGCCGGCGTCGGCCTCCGTCTCGGCGTCGTCATCATTGCCCGCGCCGTTGGGCCCGAAGAGCGTGCGCTTGCCATAACCATTGGCGCACACGGTCAACAAGGTGGCTTCGGGATCGGCCACGACCATGCCGACCAGGTGGTCTTCGCCGACCAGGTTGATGCCCTTCACACCGCTGGTGTTGCGTCCGGTGGCGCGGACGTCGGCCTGGTCGAAGCGGATGGCCATGCCGCGGGCGGTGGAGAGCACCAATTCGTCGCCGTCCTGAGTGACCGTGACGTCGACCAGTTCATCGTCTTCGCGCAGCTTAACGGCGATGATGCCGCCTTTCATGGGGCGACGGTAGGCGGCCAAATCGGTCTTCTTTACCAAACCCCGGCGGGTGGCCATCGTCAGGTAATGATCCGGCAGGTTGAAATCGCGTACCGGGCGGCAGTCGGCGATGGTTTCCCCTTCGCTGAAGTTCAGCAGGTTCACCACCGCGCGGCCGCGGCTTTCGCGGCTCAACTGCGGCAGACCGTAGACCTTTTGCCAGTAGACGCGGCCCTTGTTGGTGAAGAACAACAGATAATCGTGCGTGCTGGCGGCGAACAGATGCTCGATGGGGTCTTCTTCCTCGGTCTTGGCCCCCTTGAGTCCCTTGCCGCCGCGGCGCTGCGCCCGATAGGTGCTCGCCGGCGTGCGTTTGATGTAGCCCTGATGACTGATGGTGACCACCATGTTCTCTTCGGTGATCAGGTCCTCCAGGTCGATGTCGCCCAGCTCTTCTCCGGTGATCTCGGTGCGGCGCCGGTCGCCGTGTTTGCGTTTGACCTCTTCCAGGTCGTCGCGGATGATCTTGAGGATGTTGCGTTCGTCGGACAGAATCCGCAGGTATTCGGCGATCTCGCGCAGCAACTCGGCGTGTTCACCGGCCAGCTTTTCTTGTTCCAAGTTGACCAACTGGCCCAACGTCATCCGCAGAATCGCATCGGCCTGCACGGCGGTCAACGTATAGACGTCCGCCGCGCCGCGGTCCTCTTGAAACGACGTGAAGCCCTCTTCGCCCAGCGCGCGGCGCATCATCGCCGCGGGGCACTCGACCCCCATCAGCCGCTCCTTGGCTTCCGGCTGCGTGGCCGAGGCGCGGATGATGCGGATGATTTCGTCGATATTGGCATGCGCCAACAGCAGGCCTTCGACCGTGTGTTTGCGTCGCCGCGCTTTGCCCAACAGGTGTTCGGTGCGCCGGCGGATCACGGTGGCCCGGTGCCGGATGAACTCTTCCAGCAGTTCTTTCAGCGACAACACCCGCGGCTTGCCGTCGACCAGCGCCAGCAAGATGATCGAAAACGAGTCTTGCAGCGGCGAGAACCGGTACAACTGGTTCAGCACCACTTCGGGATCGGCGTCCCGTTTCAATTCGACGACCAGCCGGACCGGTTCCTTCAGGTCGCTTTCGTTGCGGATGTTCGAGATGCCCTTGATGCGGCCGTCGTTCACCAGCGCCGCGATCCGTTCTTCCACCCGGTCGCGGGCCTGTTGATACGGGATCTCCGTGATCACGATGCGGCTGCGCCCCGACGACATTTCTTCGATATTGGTGCGCGCGCGGACCACAACCGTGCTGCGGCCCGTGTAATACCCCTGCCGGATGCCGCTGCGCCCGCAGATGACGCCGCCCGTGGGGAAGTCCGGTCCTTGGACGATTTCCAATAGCTCGTCGATCGAAACGTCCGGCTCGTCGATCACGCGGATCGTGGCGTCGCAGATTTCCGTCAGGTTGTGCGGCGGAATCGACGTGGCCATGCCCACCGCGATGCCGCCGGCGCCGTTGACCAGCAGGTTGGGAAACTTGCTGGGCAGTACCGTCGGCTCGGTGCGCCGCTCATCGTAGGTGGGCACGAAGTCGACCGTGTCGAGCTTCAAGTCCTCCAGCATCAGCGCCGCGACCGGTGACATGCGGGCTTCCGTGTACCGCATGGCGGCCGGCGGCAATCCGGCCACGGAGCCGAAGTTGCCCTGCTTATCGACCAGCACGTGCCGCATGTTCCACTCTTGGGCCATGCGGACCAGAGTGGGATAGATGACGCTCTCGCCGTGCGGGTGATAGTTGCCGCTGGTGTCGCCGGAAATCTTGGCGCATTTGACCCGGCCGGCGCCGGGCAGTAGATTCAGATCGTTCATCGCCACCAGGATCCGCCGTTGCGACGGTTTCAAACCGTCGCGCACGTCGGGCAGCGCACGGCTGACGATCACGCTCATCGCGTACGTCAGGTAGCTGTCCTTCAGTTCGTCCTCGATGGGCAATTCGACAATCCGAGAACCGTTGCCGCCGCCGTTGTCGGCTGGATCGGGAACGGGGTCGGTCGACTCGTTGGGAGTGTCGTCGTCAGGCGCCAAAGGCTGGTCATCCTCTCAAGCGGCGGGAGCGAGGCAACCGCGATCCGTCGCACACCCGACTGCCGCGGACGTCCGTGTGCTCAGGCGGCGCCTCAGGGTCTCAAATCAGCGGTCGATTATATCGTTTTGCGGTCCGCGCCACAATCGGTCCCGGCGTCTGCACGGCCGAAGCAAATTGTCCAGCGACAACAACTTGCGCATCGGGTTTCAAGGCGACGAAACCCGTGTTCCACGACTTCGCCAGGGCCCCGGACCGTGGAGCACGGACCGCGGGGATTTTCCATCCAGAATCCAGCGGATGAAACATCTACCGCGGCCGCAGGGGAAGTACGTGTTTTTAGCGCAATCTTTTTCGACTTTCACGCGAATCAAATCGACATGGCCAAGATAGATCAGACACTGGCGGCGCTGGCTGACCCGACGCGGCGCGGGATCGTCGAATTGCTCAGCCGGCGATCTCATCGGGCCGGTGAATTGGCCGACGCCTTAAAAATGAGCGCGCCGGCCATGAGCCGGCATCTGCGCGTGTTGCGATCACGCGGCATTATCGAAGACGAGCGAGTCGAACGCGATGCCCGGCTGCGGATGTTCCGGCTGCGAAAAAAACCGCTGGCCGAGTTGTCCAGTTGGCTGGACAACGTCGAGGCCTTCGGCAACCAGTACGACGCCTATGCCCGCCGGACCGGCCGATTGCTGCCACGCGTCAAACGTGAAAACGGAGCGACCCGATGACCGCCGAAAAGTTCCGCGCTCTGGCGCTTGAGCTTCCGCAATCCGTGGAAGGCGCCCACATGGGACATGCCGACTTTCGCGTCGGTGGCAAGATCTTTGCCACGCTGGGACCGGACGAAAAATGGGGCATGGTGAAACTGACAATCGAGCAACAGTCGGCCTTCGCCCGCGCCCAGCCCGACGTGTTCGAGCCGTTTGACAACGCCTGGGGACGTCGCGGCGCCACCAAGGTGCATCTGAAACCCGCCCGCGTGGCGATTGTGCGAGAGGCTCTTTCCGAGGCCTGGCGAAATACGGCGCCGCCGCGCGTTTCGCGGTGATTTCGAGGCGTCTGAGTAAGCCGACCTTAACGATCCGTGTCCACCGTATTGATCGTATTCCAAATCGTCTGTTGGATCGGCGCGCCGTCGGCCGTTTTCAGAGTGTAGCTGACTTCCATTTGCATGACAGGCGCGAGGTCCTCCAATTCGAGCAGCACCGTGCGGCCGTCGGCCGATAAGGCCGCGTCGAGCACTTCCACTTCGTCCTGCCCCTGGCGCCGGGGGTTTTCGACCGAGTAATGTTTTGATCCGTAGTTGGCCGTCCAGCGGTAATTCCACCGCTCGACGTTGTAGTTGAAATAATCCGTCGCCTCGGCTTCATCCAACGGCTCAGAGAAGGTGACGGCAAGACGGTTATCGCGGACCGCAAGCGCCGTGGGCAATCGCCACGGCTCGTCCGTCCGCCGGATGCGATAGAATCCGCCAGGTTGCGTCTTGTCGGAACTCCAACCGAACAATCCGCAGGCGTAGAGTTGACCGTCGCCGGGATGAAAACGGCCGCGCATGATGCCGGTGGGGAACTCCGGCAGCGGCAACTGCACGGCCCCGCCTTGTGCCACGTCGCCCACTTGCTGGTACATCACGTGCCAAATTCTGCCGGTGCCGTAGGAGAGCGACAACATCTTGCCGGCCAACTGTCCCCAGGTGTTTTCCGGGACCCATAACTGTTCAGCCGGCGAGCGATCTACATTAGTCGGCAGCCAGCAAATCGGCGGCAGATAGGCAATCGGCCGTTGGCCACGATGGTAAGAAAACATATTGCCGTAGAATCCGCCCGGCCGGACCAGGTTGATGCGGTTGGCCGGCGTCCAGTGTCCCTCCTGATCGCTGGTGGCCAATTCGCCACCGGGACCGACGCCCACGCCGTTGGCAGCGCGAAAGCCGTTGCAAACGATTTCGCTGGTTTGGCCGTCTGGACTGACCTTGATCAGCGTGCCGTGATGCGGAACCAGGCTGTCCAGTGCATGACGGGCGCTCTTGGCGTAATAAAAGTTGCCCTGGGCGTCGGATTGCAAATCCATGGCGAATTCATGGAAGTGCTCGGTCACTTGATGATCGTTGTTGAAGTTTTCATAAAAGTCGATTTCGCCGTCACCGTCGAGATCGTGCAGCCGGGTGATTTGGTCTCGGCAGCAGACGTAAATCTGTCCCTCGACGATCTTCACGCCCAGTGGCTGAAACATTCCGGTGGCGATCCGTTGCCAGATGAGTTCGTCCGGTTGGCCTCCCAGCCCCTCGACAATCCACACGTCTCCTTGCCACGTGCCGACGGCCGCTCGGCTGCCGTCGGCGAAGAAATCGAACCCTCCAGTCCGCATCCAACTGCGCCAGGGGTTGTCCGTAGGCGTCGTCAGGACGTCGACTGCCAGGGGGCCTTTGCCGTCACCCAGGGAACCGACTTTCGTGTTGATTTTTTCCGCCCAACGCGGCGGGCCGCCCTTTATGTGCTCGGATAGGTCGATCGGCGCAGCGGAGGCAGCCAACAGATTGCTAAACGACTCTTGGTTGGCGTTTTTCCCAGGCTGTGAGTAGAGCAGTTTCAGCCGCAGCGGCTGCTCGCCCGCCGGGATTCTCAGCCGCAGGTCGCCTTCGTCGGTGGTCATCCATTTCGCGCCGGCCGGCGCGTTAACGGTGGCAACCACGGTCGCGTCGCCACGGGACGGTCCGTCATTGGAGCGGGGCGCAGGTTTTTCCGCATTGGGTGCGATCACCGCCGTCAGCCGTTTCGCGGCGTCATCGCCCGCCGCCGCTTTCCATTCGATTTGGGCGCCCGCTTGCTTGGCGACTTGAAGGATCAGGTCGTAGGGCCGCGGGCCGAGATTCATCGTGCGGGTCAACGCCCGCGCGGCATCGTCGTACTCGACGCCCGGCGATTCCAACACCGTCACCTCGCCCACGGTGTAGGAAAGCACGACGCGGTGATTGTGCAAATAAAGCCCCTTCCAATGGGCCCACTCGCGGGGCAACGGACCATACGGCAAATCGTCGTTGCCTCGCAGTCGTACGTCGTCGAAACTGCCGTCGGCCGGCCGCCCCCAGCCCGGTCCCACCGGGTTGCTAAAAACGGTCTCGCCGCGGATCGATGGGTGTGACCCGTGCGAACCGTCGAACACGATATTGCGCCAGTCGATAAAACCTTCGCCCGACCAGCCGCCGGCGAATCTCAGGGTGTCCGTGTCGAACAAAATGAACTCAGAGCCGCTGCTGACGCCGCCTGCGCCCTCGTCCAGCCGAACGGCGATCCCCTTGTAGGCAATGTTGCCCGGGGCAACCTGGATGGAAGCCGTCAGGTACGGCCCGTAGTCCATATCGATCCAATCGCGGCCGGTGAGCGCCCGTCGAGGCGGCGCGTCGGCCGCGCCGCATTCGGCCACGAACAACCGCTGCGCTGAAACGCATACCAGCGTGGAGCTGGCGGCGATGATTCCGATCCAAACTCGATTCATGAATAGCTTCCGTCGGTTGCGGACATTTACAACTGCGGAGCCGCCGCTCCCCACTCAGCGGCGACGGCTGGATCAAGGGCTGGTTCAATGGCGTCATCGCGCTGATGCCGTACCCGCTTTGCTTCCGCCGGCGGCATCGCACCGTTTGCGGATTCATAGATTATGGTCCGTTCATCGATCCTCATACAAGTAGCTGTGCGCCGAGCCAAGCACACGAATGCGTCCGCAAATTCTTGCCGCACCCGTTTGGTGCGTAATACCGTTCATGCCTTGCGGGCGATGAAGGCGGCCATGCCCGGCAATAATTCGAAATCGCCGAAACGTCGCGTCGTCCGGACTCGAAACCCGATATCACGCAACATGCGGGCAACGTCCTGCCGGCGGTAAAGCCGCAGGCGGTGGGTTTCTTCGTGGCGGCGATAATGCTTGCCGGACTTGCGGAACGTGATGATGTGACGTGTGAGGATTTTCCGCCGCGCGTCGTATGTTGTCTCATGTGCGCAGGCCCAATCGCCGCCGCTGCGAAATCCTATAGCGGCCGATTTGCCGCGTGCCGGTTCGGCGACGTCGAAAACCAACACACCTCCCGGCTGCAGCGCGTGGTAGATTCTTTGACAAACTCGCCGTAACGTAGCGGCGCCATTTTTGGGATCGGACAAGTAATTGAAAATTTCCCCCAGCGCCGTGACGGCCCTGCACCGGGGTGGCCGGAATTCCACAAACGACTCGGCCACAAACTTGGCCCGCGGCGCTCGGCGGCGGGCGATTCGCAACATTCCCGGCGACAAGTCGACACCCAACACCTGGTGACCCGCCTCCACCAACTTGCCGGCCCAAATCCCGCTGCCGCACCCTAAATCAATCACCAGCCCGTCGTCGATGCCGGCCTCGTGCAGCGTTTGCAGGACCCCGGGCGCCATCCCTTCGGCGTAGAAATTGAAACCGACATCGTGTACATAGGCCAAATCGTCGTGGTACGTGCACATCGGACAGCTCGCTTGCATGCACGCTTCCGTCTTCGCCGGGTGGTCTTCTTAAAAAATGACCCGCTGACAGATCGCATACAAAGGCGATTCGCCGCAAGCTGCGTTTGGTTCCGAATGTCGCGGGAAGATATAGGCGACTCAGCACGCCATCTCCGCTCAACTCGTTATCTCAGAGTCTCGCGGTAATCTGATTAAAAGCGCGCAGGGCATTGGAACCAAATACGCATTTCAGTGTTCGCACCGAAATTTTCGTGGTTGAATTCCTGCGGCGAAGCGGTTGCTACACCGTCTGCCGGCCGTCGCCGGCAGCCCAGCGCCCGCAAAACGCTCATTACCCGTTGGCAATCAACTCATGGCCGCCGACTCTTCATCGACGATCGCCTGCAAGAGTTGCTGCAGACAGTCACGCGGCGAAAGGCGGCGATCGGCGGCGATCCGGCCTACCAACTCGTGCAATTCGTGGTCGTATTCAGATGGGCCGATTCCCCCGTGCGGCCGTCGTCGTATTAGTGTTGCTCGGAATTGCTTTTCGAGGACAGGAATCTCCACGGTCGTCGTGGCACTTCTTGTGCCGCCCATAGTGTCACTCCGTAGTTTGAGGTATCGCCCCCCTCAATAAAAAACGGTCTGTCACGCTGGCCCCACCCATTCTCGCGAGTCGGCTGGCGTTTCGTCTACCCCTTTTTTGGCGTCACGTTGCCCCACCACCTCAGTTCGGCCTTGATAGCCGGGCTTTTCTGGCAGACAACCTCCTGGTAAACTTTCCTGCCGCCGGGCGATGTGCGGCGTCAAACGATTCTGCTGAAGTGGTCCAATCAGGCTTTCCGGTGCGTCGTACGGCAACCTTGCGGCCGCATCGTAAATCGCCTTGCACAAGCGATTTACATTTCGTCAGGCGCCGTAGCCAAGCGGCTAAGGCAGCGGATTGCAAATCCGCCATCCCCGGTTCGAATCCGGGCGGCGCCTCTTGTCTCTTCCGTAATGCAATCCGATGTAGGATCGTGCCGATCGGCGCGGATCGTCCTACTCCCTTCCGGAGTTACGTCGACGCGGTCCGTCGTCGTTTCGTTCCTCTCGGTGCAATTCGGTGCGATTTGCAACCTAGGCGATGCGGGCAGAACGGCACCATTTTCGGCACCTCTCGGCACCACTGTGGGCACCCCGGGACCAGCCTGGTCGTAGGTCCCCGTCGCCTTCAAAACTTCCGCCTCCGTACCGTCGTTTTCGATTGGGATCGGGGGCAGGCTGTTGACCGAAGCGGATAAGTCGTACAGCCCAACGTGCGTGTACCGATCCAGGGTCAGCGTGATCGTAGAATGCCGAGCCAGCGTCTGCGCGATCTTGGGATGTACTCCGGCCGCGGCCAAGTTGCTCACGTATTGGTGACGTAACGCGTGGAAGTCGAACACCCGGCCGGCGCTATCGCGATACGCAAAGAAGGTTGAGGCTTCCCGCTCTTGCCGCTCCTCGGAGCTCGTGACGCTTCCAATCCAGGTGGCCCGAGCGACCGCGAGGTCTGTTTTGACCAGTTTGGCTGCGTGATTGACCCAGGAGCCGGGCCACAGGCATCGCTTCGCCGGCTTGCTTTCTAACCATGGGCATAGGATGGTTGTCGCGTCGCGTGGCAACGGCTGGGAGTCCTGACGCCGGCGCTTCGAATAGGCCGCGCCTACGGTGACGCAAGGTGAATCGGGACTCAAGTCGAAGGACTCAGGCGTCAATGACGCAAGTTCCGAACATCGAAAGCCGGTGCTTGCCGCAAGAACGTAAAGCATGGCTCTGTCTTCTCCCGTCAATGTTCGAATCGGCTTGCCCTGGCGGGCTGCCGCAAGTAGCAGCGAAAACTCATCCGGGGCCAGAGAGCGCCGTTCCCGGCGCACATCGACCCTTGCGTTCATTCCGGAAAAGTGTGCCAATGGATTGCGATCCGTGCGGCCATCCTTCACCAACCATGACATGAAAGACTTCATGCAGCCGACGTAATAGTTGCTGCTCTGGATTCCAATCCGTTCAGCGACGCGCTCACACTTTAACCATTCTACGACTGCCGACGGAGATACATCCCGCACCCTGCACAGCGACACTTCCCGCCCCTTCCCCAAACCCACCTCGGGTCGCATCGCCGTGAAGGTGATTAACCATCTGGGAGACGAGGTGATGAAGGTGTACCGCGTGGAGTAGGGCGGCACGACGTCTAATGGAACGGAACGTGATACAGCGTGCTGATGGCTTCGACCGCCCAATGGCGACGGCGCTCCTCCCAATGACGTCAAGTGTGCCAGCAGCGCATTCGCGGCGACGTTGACAGTTCTCAGCGATTCGGTACGATTTGGTTCAGGCGTGAACGGTCCTAATAGACCGATAGAACCTGTCGGACCGATAAGACTTTACGGCTAGAATACAGCTTGAGAAATGACAAATGACAAAGGCCTCAAAAACTGACGGAGAGATCACCGCCCAAGTGCTTGCAGAGCGGTGCGGCGAGACCTACGATACGGTGAATCATTGGGCCAGAATGCGTCTTTTGCCGTACAAGAAACGAGGTCGGACGCGGCTGTTCGTGGCTGCCGACAGTGAAAAGCGCTGCCGGCGAATCCGGGAGTTGCAGAACGACGACTGCAATCTCGCGGCAATTCGGCGGATGCTCGCAGACGGCGAATGAGATCGTGTTTTCGCGGGTGAAGAGTCTACCACGCGCCTGGAAAAACCGATAGAAACTTTATGACCACCACAAAAGGAACCCCCGCCATTTCCGAGGAAACCCGAACCCGAATTGAGGAAAGTCTCCGCAACTGGGGCAGCGCTGATTCGGACGCCCGCGTGAGATTTGAAGCCGCCCAGGCGAAGTGGGATCAGGCCCTGCAGCCCCTGGAAGACGCAATTGTGGCGTCTGAGCGGTTGACTGAAAAGAACTTTGCGATCCGGATTAACACACGTGATTGAGCGGAGCGCTGGCCTATGAGTTTACAGCTTCGCCCAACGAAACATCAACTAGCGGACCTGAAGCGGATCGCCGAGCTTGGGACTGACAGACTCGTCGAAGTTCGCGAAAGTCTCCAGCAACTTGAAAAGCCGACGCTTGCCCCTCACGAATTGCTGGCTGTTGTTGAAAAATTGCTTTCCGGGGATGCCGAACGCTTGGTTCGTCAACTCTTGTCCTTTCAGGGACTCGTGCGACAGACCGGAAGGACCGTAGACGAGGTCATATCCGGCGTCCGGTCCGCTATCGAACGACAAGGTGCCGATGTTGGTCTCGATGCGACTGAATGGGCAAATGTCGAAGACGCGATTAAGGAGCTCGTTCAAGAGAAAAACGTGCGTCTTGCTGCAACAGCGATTGAGCTTGCGTACGACTACACGAACCTTTTGCGACGAATGAAGATCCTTACGGATATCCGGCCGCTCTTCAATGAAACTGCGGACCAGATCGAAGGTGCGGTCGTCTCATACACTTTACGGCTCCATTACAATAGCTCCGATGGCGAACACGAATTGAGTATCGCCGTTGACGAAGGTGATATTCGGATGTTGATTGGCCAATGCCACCGCGCAATCCAGAAGGCGGCCACCGCCCGGTCACTGATGGCTGAAAAGTGCGGCATTGCGGTGACAGTATCAGGGCAATCCGACGATGCCTGACCTGCTACCACCCCGCAACTTAATTTCGACCCGCGGGCACCATCAAAGGCGGTCGAGTGTCCGCCGGGCCTCGTCGGATCCGCTGCCTAGTCCGGCCGCATCCAAGGAGTTTTTCGTCGCGATTCGGTCGATGGCCTATGGAGATAAACTGACCACAAATCTGTCACGCGCCGTCGTGCAGATTATCCGTCAGTCTGAATCTGCCGGATGGGAAAACGAAGCTGACGACTACGTTGAAGTGGTAGACGCATGGCAAGTCGAACCAAGCGAACATGAGCGCAGGCACGAGTTGCAGTTCAATAAGAGCCGGATGCCCGACGAATTGACCACGCGGCTGGCGTCGATCCTTCGCGATGCAGAATATGAAGGAAGGCTACCGGATGTCATAAAGTCTTTTGACGAATTGGTCGCGGCCGGGATAGCGAGCAAGGACAAAACAACACTTGGGTCGTTCCTCGACCACGCCAGGAGACTTGCCCGAATTGGCCAGACCGATGCCGCTCTTGACATCATCTTCGACCAAATCGACGAGATGCTTTTGGCCGGCGAGTTCGATCGTGTGAATCAACTGCTCATCGACGCTACGACGGATGACTATTCGGTCGAACTGTTGCTTGGTATCTTGACCGCCACACTGCCTGCAAGGACTCGGTTGCCGTATCGCAACGAGTTCTTTCAGCGCGTCGCGAATACGCTGCAAGCGCGTGGCGAACTCAAAGACGGATTGCTCGTAGGGCTTGATTAGCATTCGTGGGGTCGCTTGAAGAATGGACCGTGTATTCACGTTTGCTGATCAGTCCGCTGTAGCGGGACATTGGGTCGCCGTGGCGGTTGGCGAGCCCAATCCGGATCAACTTCATATCGGAATCATTCACCGCGACAGAAACACGGGGCTCCAGTTTCTGCACTTGGCTTGGCATTGCCGTCTGCGCAATGACGACAAGCGGCCCGATTACCTGAGCGTATGGGTTCCGCCGAGCGTGCCTGCTGAGCGGCAGCGGATAATTGCGGCGTTTTGCAGAAGGGTGTGGCGAAAGAATGCAAGGGACGGAATTCCCTACGCGTTTAGCAATCCGCAAGAATCGTTCAATCCGGCTACCGCAGCATTCCTGATCGGGCCGACACGATTCGGTTTGACCTGTGCCAGTTTTGTTTTCGCTGTCTTCGACGCCGCTGGCCTACGGCTGGCTGAATATGAATCGTGGCCCGTGAATCGCCCAGGGGACGGCCAATGGCAGGAAACGATTATTGGACAATTGGAATCGCAAACGGTCGGGCAAGCGCATATCAACCACCTGCGCAGCGAAATCGGTGCTGTCCGGTACCGACCCGAAGAGGTCGTCGCATCAACCGCACTCGCGCCTCCGCCCCTCGCCTTCGCCGAAGCAGAGCAACTTGGCCGACGGATTATTAGTCGGATTCGCAGTCTACCAGACGCGTCGTAACGAATCCGAGTGGCTGCTCCAAGCATCGGTCGGAATTGCCAAAACAGCAGCCGACCTGCGGTATCGAACGGTCTGGGCAGCCCCGACCGGCCCGATGCATGGCGCGGAGGGAATTCTGATAATCATGGCCGGCAATAAAATGGGCCGGCTGTGAAACATTCTACGCGAACTGAAACAGGTTTCCGTGGCCATCGCCATCCTCCACCGCCACATGCAGATACGCGCTGGTCGCCAGCAGACTCGCATGTCCTGCCGCTTCGCGAACTTCGGCCAGGGAGCGGCGGCCGGGTGAGGGCGTGGAAGATGAAGGCGTGGCGGCCGTGGTGGATGGTGAGGGTGCGGCGGCGGTCGGGACCGAGGATTTTGCAGGCGGTGAGGAAGCGCTTGCGGAGGGTGTGGCGGGAGAGTGGTTTTTCGCGCACGGCGCTCGTCCGTGAGGCGACGAACAAATCACTCCCGCCCTGGGCCGCACGTTCGGCCCGCCAGGCGGCCAGGTCCGCAAGCGTACCCTCGTCCCACCAGAGCGGAACGGTGCGGCGTCGGCCGCCCTTGGCGACGTGGCGCCCAATGCGCAGATGAGGCCGATCGCCCGCGACCACGACATCGTCCAGGCGGAGCCCGGCGATTTCGCTGGCCCGCACGCCGCAGCAGCAGGCCAGGCGGAACACGACCAGGTTCAACCGCGTGCTGGGCGAGTGGGGCGCTTTACGCTTGAGGTCCGCCAGGACCGCGGCCAGTTCGCGCCGCGTGAGGATCTTCGCCGGGTCAACCCGCCAGGGCGTGCAGGTGAGCATCGCGTGGGGCCACCGGGTTTCTGGCATCGCTGCGTGAAGCAGGACGACAGTTAACTCCGCGGCGCGGCAGCAAGCAAATTCGGACCCAGTTCGTATCAAATGGGTGCGATTTCGCTCGCCGGGTGTTGGGTCGGCCGAAACGGCGGTTGAGGCAGCCCGGCGAGTTTGCCGCAAGTGCACTGTCGCGTGAGAAAAACGCGAGGATTCACTTGGGTCGGCCTTGGCCAGGTATTGCTCACCAACCATTGGTGCCGCTTCACCACCGCGATTGGGTGACCGCGATAGCTGCAGTCAACAGAAAAAAACAGCCGATTTCAACATAATTCCTTGCTAATCCCATGCGGTCGGTATAATGCGGTCGTCGTTCGTCGGTATGATTTGATTTCGGCGGTGGTACCGCTAGCGAAATAAGCACGACAGGCGTTTTTCCCGCAGATTGCTTCGGCAAATAGGCGGAAAATCGACTGTCGTTTTTTGTTGCACATCGCGGCCGGGGCGCAGTGACATCTGGGCGTTTTGGGTTCCTATGTCTTCAACTAAGGAGTGGAATGATGTACAAGCCATTGAGTTGCGTCCTTGCTGGAATCTTGATCGCCTCGTGGGGGTTTCCGTCGGCTTCATTGGCGACGGTGCCATATGGCACACTGACGGGTGGAACTCCCGGGGGGCTCGGGCCCGGACTAGCGGCGCCCAGCGTCGTGCCCGGCAAAGAGTACTCGCACGACTTGGACTTTACGACAACCGGCGGAGGGGGCATTCCCGACCCTCAACAAGTGATCGCCTGGGACGGCTCCGGCGGCACGGCCGACGGACTCGACTATACCGGAACTCGGCCGAACTACACGCCGGATGATGAAGTGGACGCCACGGCGAATCGCCGAGACCACCTTTTCGTTCAAGTAATCGGCGAGCAAGACACGGCTCACCTGGTCTTTTCGCACGACGACATGATAAGTGTTTATCCGGCCGCGGGCGGCTTCATACCGTTCACGGTGCCGTCGGCCGGTCCGGTGCCGCTGGCCAATGGCAACCTCATCGGTGGTGCCGGTGAGTTGTCCTTCGAGCTGGCCTCCGCTTTCTCTGCGCCTTCCACGCAAGGCGTATGGGCAACTCAGTCGGACATCAACTTGATGCCATTGCCGCGTGACATCGATGGCGTCGAGGTCTGGGGCCCCGAACCGGCGTTCACCGCGGATGCCGATAAATACTCACTCAGCGTCGATGGATTCAGCGGCACGAGCGTCTGGGACCTGGGCACTGGCGCCCCCTACATCTCGCACGCGATGATCGTGGCCGCGGTAACGCAGCCGGGTCTTCTCGGACCGATACCACCCAGCGCCGTGTTGCCGTTTCCAGACTTCATTGAAGGCGATGCCGCCGTCAACCTGGATGCCCTGATGGTGCAGGACATTATCGGCGAGGACGGCTCCTTTGATCGCGATCCAGCCGGAGGCATCGGTGATCGGATCATTTTCAGCATCCGCCAGATCCCCGATCCGCAGGATCCGGACGGCTATTATGCGACCGGAAGTGAGATCTTTGTGATGGACGCCTCCCTGGGTGCTGCTGGAACAACGTATCTATTTCATGGCGGTCATCTTTGGGATCACACCAACGCATTGACGGATCTGGCGCTTCCGCCGGATTTCATCGACGGAAACCGGGGAGTCATTGACGTCAACGCGATTGAAGCCATCAGCGAAGAAGTTGTGCCGGAGCCGTCGACGGCATTATTGGCACTGCTCTCCGGCGCATGCCTGATTGCAGCGATTCGGCGACGTTCCGCCTGACCGCCCACTTTGCCTGTGCAGGCACTGTAATCAAAAAACGACCGCCAGCCGGCGATCCGTCGGCCGTCTACGACTACGCCTACGACAACCTGGGCCGCGTCACGCAGGTGACCAGCAACATCACGGGCCTGGCCGACGACGTGGTCTTCGACCAGGTCTTCGATCAACTCGGCCGCCGGACCGAGGTCAAAGCCACGTTCAAGGACTCGATGGGAAACGAAACGCCCGATTTTCTGCGGAAATACCAGTACGACGCCCTGTCCCGGATGAGCCAGGTCACGCAGGAGGGGCAGGCCGGAGGGAACACGGTGGCGGAGCGGCGCGTCGATTTCGCGTATAATCAAATCGGCCAGTTCACGACGATCAGCCGCTACTGGGACCTGGCCGGCGGCCCGACGTACGAGGCGGCCACCAGCACGTATGGGTACGACGCGCTGGGCCGGCTCAATTCACTGGCCCACGCGAAAGGCGCGACGCCGATCGCCGGCTACACGTGGACGC
>Ga0214472_10001827_pt1 | contig 23194 bp, 19 predicted proteins | sample RVTome_6_FD_207662 | JGI IMG/M metagenome (GOLD analysis project Ga0214472, IMG submission 207662) | Soil microbial communities from uranium-contaminated site in the Upper Colorado River Basin, Wyoming, United States - RVT140D175 | ecosystem: Environmental > Terrestrial > Soil > Contaminated >...
GCCGAGAACTGCGGATTGGCCAGGGCGTCGCGGAAGGCCGGCTTTCCCAGCGCGTCGACGAAGGCCGGCTTGGCCAGGGCGTCGCGGAAGGAAGGCTTCGCGAGCGCACGGGCGAAGTTCGGATGCGCCATGACGGCGCGCATCGCGGGCGACGCCAGGGCGGTTTGGAATTGCGGATTGGCAAGGGCCTGCATCACGTCCGGCCGCGCGAGCGCTGCGTGGAACTGCGAGCTCGCCATCAGGGCACGGAAGTTCGGGCTGGCCAGGGCCTGTCGGAACTGAGCGTTGCCCATGGCGGACTTGAAGTGCGGGCTCGCGAGGGCGGCGGCAAAGTCCGGCTTTGCCAGCGCAGCTTGGAAGTCCGGGCTGGCGAGAGCTTGGCGGACGCTGGCGTTCGCAAGGGCAGCCTTGAACGCGGGGCTCGCGAACACCTGCTCGAACGCGGGCTTCCCGAGGGCGGCCTGGAAGTTCGCGCTCGCCATGGCGGTGCGGAACTCTGGACTGGCCAGGGCGTCACGGAAGGAGGCCTTCGCCAGCAGGGCGCGGAACTGATCGCTGGCCATCGCGTCGCGGAACTGGGCTTGGCCCATGGCGTCGCGGAAGGAAGGGCTCGCCAGGGCGGCGGCGAAGTTCCCGCTCGCCAGGGCCGTGTGGAAGTCGGCGGCGGCCATCGCCTGCTGGATCTCGGGCTTCGCCATGGCATCGCGGAAGTCGGGGCTGGCGAGGGCCTGGTTCAGCTCGGGGCTGGCCAACGCGGCCTGAATCTCGGGGCGGGCCAGGGCCTGGTGCAGTTCGGCGCTGGCCAGGGCGGTGCGGAAGTCATCGCGGGCCAGGGCGACCTGGAATTCAGGGTTCGCGAGGGCGGCCGTGAAGTCGGGGCTCGCCAGAGCGTCCTGGAAGGCGGGATTCGCCAGGGCGGCCTGGAAGTCTGGGCTCGCCAGCGCGGCCTGGAAATCGGTCTTGGCCAGGGCGGCCTGGAACTGCGAGTTCGCCATGGCGGCCGCGAAGTCGGGGTTCGCCAGGGCGGCCGAGAACTGGGGATTGGCCATGGCCGTCTTGAAGGCCTCGTCCGTCACCAGACGCTGAGCGACGTCGCTCTGCAGCCATTCCTGAAACTCGGGGTTATCGAGGACGACCTCGGAGGCCGAGATCTGTGAATCGTGATGTCGCTCGGCCACGCCAATCGTGCCTTCCGTTCCGCTCTCGTTCGGCGGGTAGCCGGCGATCGCAAAATACAGGGCAGCACCGACGGCCACGACGGCGATTGTGATGAGGATGGTCTTGTTCGGCATTTTCTTTCCTCCAGGGCCCGTCTTAGGACGGGGGTAGGTTCCGGGCTCTCATCCGCAAGTACACTGCTGCACGCGGAAAGTTGGAGAGATCCGGGGGGTCATTGGCCGGAATTCGGGCCGCCGACCAGGGGAATCGAGGCCTCTCGGCCCTCCGAGCGAACGCGCAGGAGCGTGGGGGCCTCGGGATCGATCTCGAGTTCCAGGAGCGCGGGCGCGTCCGCGCTCCACAGGAGCTCGATCAGGGTGCCACCGTCCGAATCCGCCCAGCGCAGCTCTCCAAGCGTCTCGCCGTTCAAGCGGATGCTCTGGCTGTGGGTGATTTCGGTTGGTAGAAGGGTTCCAACGGTGTTTCCGCCGTCGAGGCCGGGCAGCGGGACCCGCAGCAGCCCGACGCCGACGACGAACATGGCCGCGGCTCCGGCGACGAAGATCGCAAAGTCTCGTCGCCGGCTGGAGATGGAGCCGCGCCGGGCGTGGCGGAGGCCGGAAGGGGACGTGTCCCGAATCACCTCGAGGATCGCGGGGCGGAGCCCCTCGGGGGAGTCTTCCTCGGGCATGGCCCTGAGATGCTGGTCGAGCTGGACGAGCTGTATCTGGAAGCTACGCAGCGCCGGATCGCGGCTGAGAGCGGTGTCGAGTTCGACCCGCTCCTCCTCGGTACATTCGCCATCGAAGGCGCGGTGCACGAGTTCCATCATGCGCGGATCCATCAGACGATCTCCCCAGTCGGGAGCAACAGGCTCGCGAGGCGCTGGCGTGCCGTATAGAGTCGCGATTTGACCGTCTTCTCCGGAATGTCGAGAATTTCGGCCATCTCGCGATAGCTGCGATCGAGATAGTGGCGCAGGATGATCACGACGCGATCGTTCGCGGGAATCCTGCGCAGAGCCGCGCGCACGTGAAGCCTCAACTCGGCCTTCTCGAATTCTTCCGCCGGTCCTAGCGTCGCGTCGACCAAGCCATCGTCGAGCTCCATGCGGCCGCTCTTCTTCCGGATCTCGTTCAGGCACTCGTTGACGCCAATGCGATAGATCCAGCTATAGAAGCGCCGGCTGGGATCGAAGGCCTTCACCGACAGGAATGCTTTCACGAAGGTGGCCTGCGTCGCGTCGCGCGCGTCGTCGGCGTCTCCGAGCATCCGAAAGGACAGGTTGTAGATCACTCTCTCGTGCCTCTCGATCAGGCCGGCGAAGGCGAGTCGGTCGCCGCGTTGGGCGCGGCGGGTGAGCTGCGCGTCGGAAGAATCGACGTTCTTGAGAAGTACAGCCGTGGCCGCCGAAAGTTTGTCTTCTTTTCTACTAGGGGAATTCATGGGGTCCGCCGGCTGAATGGTCTCGCCAGGCTGTCGATCGAGCTGAGAATCTGCGTGAACCCATCAACAGTAGCTCAGCAGGAGCGTCGCCAGGAAGGGGTTACGGATTATTCGCCGGCCAATTCCTGGCCGCTGGCAGCGGCGGAGCGGGGGTCTTGCAGAGCGATGAAAAAACATAAGTGCCTACCAGAACGGCCGAATCAGCCCGCCACGGCTCCCTGCCGGCATCTCGCGCTGAACACAGACAGGGCGCGACTCGCCCGATCGATCTTCCGGTACACCGGCACGCCGGCCCGCTCCAGCATGAGGACGCTGGGATCATACAGCCGCCCGGAATCGATGCAGACGATCATGGGCTTCTCGATCTCACGGTAGATGCGGCTGAGTTCGGCGGGCAGCGAACGCAGCGCGAAGATGTTCTCCTCGTGACGCCCGGTGGGGTCGGGGACCAGCACGTCGAGGACTGGCGTCGCCGGCACGGCCGAGACGATCAGCATGTCCACGGCGTCGGAGTCGGCCACCGTGCGCACCGCCTCCGCGAAGGCTTTCGTCCCCGTCATCGGGGTGCAGTCGACGGGATTTCCGGTGTGGGCGATGGAGGGCAGGATCCGGTCCAGCTGCTTCGTCAGCTCGGCCGGAAACCGAGCCAGCTCGAGATCCCACAGATGATCGGAGACGGCGCCGGCCTCGAACCCCGCGTTGGTGATGACGCCCACGCGATTGCCCTCGGTCTTGCGCTGGCTGAGCATGGTCAGCGCCTTCGTGTAGTCCTCGAACATGTTGAGCGTTTCGCAGACGACGGCCCCGGCCTCGCTCAGCAGGCTCTTGGCAACCCGATAGTCGCCGGCGACGGAAGCCGTGTGGGATGCGGCGGCGCGAGCGCCGACATCGGTCTTGCCGGCCTTGTAGACGACGACAGTTTTGTCTTCCGCGTTTGCCTGGCGCACGAGCCGCAGAAAGCGCTCGCCCTCCGTGGGTTGGAAGCCCTCGATGTAGAAGGCAAACACCGAGATTCCGGGCTCGTGCGCGAGGTAGTACTCGAGGAAGTCACCGGCGCAGAGATCCATCTCGTTGCCGTAGGAGATCGACGCGCGCGGAAAGATGATTCCGTCGAGATTCGAATTCATGCTGACGAGATAGGCGCCGGACTGGCTGATCAGCACCAGCGAGGAACCGGGCGCGTCGGAGAAGGGCAGCTTGTAGGTGGGAAGGAAGAACGTGTTGTACTGATGCTTCGAGACGATGCCGAGGCAGTTGCCGCCGACGAGAACCGGACCGCCGTCCTCTCGTTCCCTCGACTCGGTCAGCGTCTTCTGGATGCGTCGTGAGAGATCGTCTCTGCCGCTCTCGGCGAAGCCTCCCGGGATCAAGATGATGGAGCGCGCCTTCTGCTCGCGCGTCAGCTCCTCGATGGCGTCGGTCGCGGCCTCGGCGGGGATCGAGACGACGGCGAGATCCACGCATTCTGGCAGCGCGGCCGCCGACGCATGACAGGGAATGCCACAGATGGCCGAGGCCTTCGGGTGGATCGCATAGAGATGCGCGTAGTCCAAGCCGTCGGAGTTCTTGAGATTCTGCAGGATGATCCGGCCCGCGTTGACCCCCGAGGCCGATGCGCCGTAGACGGCGGCCGAGCGCGGGCGGAGCAGGTTGCCGATTGTCGCGATCGGCCTGGCCGGGCGCCGCTCGACCTCGCCGGCGTGGAGCCGGCCGAGGGCGTCGAGGGCGACCAGCCGCCCGTTCGAACCCACCATCGGGTTGAGTTCGAGCTCGTCGAGAACGGGCCGGCCGCGCTCGTCCTTCAGGGCGGCCAGCTCGGCGAGGCCGGCGAGCGTGCACGCCAGCGCCTTCGCCTCGATGGGGGCCTCGCGATGCAGCCGTGAAGGCCGAAGGGCCAGCTTGCCCAGCGTCGTCCGACCGATGGCACGGACGGCCGCGTCTGCATCGAAATCGTGAGCCGAGAAGAGGAGATGGGACTCCCCGGCCGAGAGCTCGCCGTACCACTCGGTCAGGAGGCCACCCAGGCCGAACATCAAGGCGGGCCCGAAGGCCGCGTCGCGCCGGAGGCTCAGCAGATACTCGGCTCCGGGCTGATCCGTCGCGAATTGGACGGCCTCGACCAACAACACGCCCCGGAGTTCGGCTTCGGGAGCGGCTCTGTGGACACCCGCGAGCATGGCATCGATGGCAGGGCGCAATCGATCGAGATCGGCCGGAAGCCGCCGAACGCCGCCCACATCGCTCTTGTGGAGGATCTGCTCGGAAACGACCTTCACGACGATTTCTCCCGGCGCGAGCGGCGCCAGGGTCGTGGCATCCACGGCCTGGCCCCGCTCGAGATAGACATGCCGAGGAACCGCGATTCCGGCCGCGTCGAGGATGGCGTAGCCCTCGTGCTCGAGGAGAAGGGAGCGGCCCTCGCCTCTGGCCGCGTCGACGATGGATATGATTCTTCTGCGGTCCATGGGTCTATTCTCTCTTGTCCATTCCAGAGTCACAGATCAGCAATGGGCTCGGCCACGGTGGATCCCTATTGTCGAAGTGAGCCGCGCCGCCCGCGACGACCCGTGAAACTGGCGCCGCGCGAAACGCCCGTGGGAGGGATCGTGATGGTGCAGTCGACCGAAATCAGAGTCTCCGCTGCGGAGATGAAAATCCTGTCCTCGCTCCGGGAACAGCCCGACGGCGAGCTTCGCGATCTCTACAGGCGCTTGCTCCTGCGCCTGGCCGACTTCGTCAGCAATCCGTCCTGCGCCGAGGTGCAGGCCGATGGCATTCCCTGCGCGAGCCCGGCGGCCGATTGCGTCGTCTGCCTGAAGCTCGAGGACATGCTGCACGCGCTGAACGAAGTGCTTCCGAACGATCGGGGGCGCCGGATCGAACCCGGCTCCCCCGATTCGCCTGGATTCGTCGATTTCATCTACTGAATTTCTCCCGTAGTATCTCGGCCAGTGACGGCGACGAGGTGACTTCCAACTCGTAGCGCACGCGCGTGTGAGGCTTGTCGATCTGGATCACGCGGCCGAGATCGATGGGCGTGCCGATTACGACGCTGTCGCAGTCGCAGCGCTCGATCGTCTCCCGCAGATCTTGCATCTGCTTCTCTCCATAGCCCATGGCGGGGAGCAGCGTTCCGATTTCCGGATACTTCTCGAAGGTTGTCTTGATCTCTCCGACGAGGAACGGCCGCGGATCGACGAGTTCCGCCGCCCCATGCTGGCGGGCAGCGACGACGCCCGCGCCGTATTTCATGCCGCCGTGGGTCAGCGTCGGACCGTCTTCGACCACGAGAACGCGCTTGCCCTTGATCAACGACGGATCGGATACGGTCAACGGGCTGTTGGCGTAGACCACGGTGGCGGCGGGATTGAGCCTCTTGATATTCGCCTCGACGATCTTCACGCCCTCGGCCTTTGCAGTGTCCATCTTGTTGAACAGGATCACGTCGGCCATTTCCGCGTTGACGCGGCCGGGGTAGTAGTCGACTTCGTGGCCCGGCCGATGGGGGTCGACGAGGACGATCTGCAGATCGCTCTTGTAGAACGGGATGTCGTTGTTGCCGCCGTCCCACAGGATGATGTCCGCTTCCTTCTCCGCCTCGCGCACGATGGCCTCGTAGTCGACGCCCGCGTAGATGATCGTGCCGCTCGCGATGTGCGGTTCGTATTCTTCCATCTCTTCGATGGTGCAGTCGTGCTTCTTCAGGTCCTCGATCGAGGCGAAGCGCTGCACCTTCTGCGCGCTCAGATTGCCGTAGGGCATGGGGTGGCGAATGGCGGCGACCTTCTTGCCCATGTCCTTCAGGACCTTGGCGACGTGGCGCGTCGTCTGGCTCTTGCCACAGCCGGTCCGCACGGCGCAGACGGAGACCACCGGCTTGCTGCTCGGAATCATCGTCGGCTCGACGGGGGCCACGGAGAATCTCACGCCTTTGGCCTCGACGATCTTTCGTTTCGTGTCGACGTAGGCGTAGCTCACGTCGCTGTACGCGAACACGACCTCGTCGACGTCGTGCCGCTCGAGCAGCTCGACGAGGTGTTCCTCGGGTTCGATGGGGATGCCGTCGGGATAGGCCGTGCCCGCGAGATCAGGCGGGTAGCGGCGGTCCTCGATGCCGGGGATCTGCGTCGCCGTGAATGCGACGACCTCGACCGCCTTGTTCTTGCGGTAGACGGTATTGAAGACGTGGAAGTCCTTCCCGGCGGCGCCCATGATGAGCACTTTGGTCTTCATCGCGACAGCTCTCCTCGTTCTGCGGGTTGGTCCCGTGAGTTCTCCGCGAGCGCGCGCTCGCAGGGGGTAGCAGGTCGAAAACTCTCAACGGGGCCTGGGACCCGCGGAACCAGGCTATCCCCACTCAATTCCGTGCAGCCCGAAGTGGCCAGAGCGAGAGCGTGATCTCGAACCCGCTCTCGGTCATTCCGTGGCCAGCGCCTCGATCGGATCCAGCCGCGCGGCGCGCCGAGCCGGGAGAATCCCACTCAGCAGCCCGACCGCGAGAGAGACGACCAGCGCCAGGACGACGAACAAGAGGGGCGTGTGCACAGGCACATGCGCCCAACGCAGAGTCTGGGCGAGGCCGAAACCCAAGACCAAGCCGAGCACACCTCCGCCGAGCGAGAGCAGCGTGGCCTCGGCGAGAAAGATACCGAGAATCTGCTGCGGCGTCGCGCCGAGGGCCTTGGCCAGGCCGATCTCCGACGTGCGTTCGTTCACCGAAATCCACATGATCGTCAAGATGCCGATGGCGCCCACCAGCAGGCTGATGGCGGCGATACCGCCGACGGCGAAGCCCACGATGTCCATGATCCTCCCCATGCTGTCGAGCATGCCGGTCTGGGTGGTGATGGTGAAGTCCTTCTCGCCCCCGTGGCGCTTCCTGAGGAGCGCCTCGATCTCGACCTCGAGCGAAGCGGCCCTGCCGGCATTGTCGAGGAGAATGTCGATCTCCTGCAGTTCCTCCCGCCGAAACATCTGCTGGGCGAGGGCCACGGGAATGTACGCGGAATCGTCGATGTCGAAGCCCACGAATTCACCCTTGCTCTCGAGCACGCCGATGACCAGGAAGCGTCGGCCGCCGATCCGGACATGCTCTCCGAGGGCATTGGCGCGGCCGAAGAGTTCGCGGGCAAGCGTCGGCCCGAGCACCGCCACGGGGGCACCGGCGCGTAGGTCGCCGGCGGGCAGGAAGCGCCCGGCGCGCACGCCCATCTGCCAGGCGCGGGGCACGGCGTGGGAAACACCGTACACGAACACGTCGCGCGAGCGAGACTCGTGTTCGACGCTCGCCGTGCCCATGGCGACGGGGACGATCTCGGACACGCCGCGCAGGCGGTCGATCGCCTCGACATCCTCCAGCGTCAGAGGATTGACGGTGACACCGACGGCCCCGGCGATGCCCGATGTCTCGAAGCTGCCCGGATTGATGGCCATGAGATTCGTTCCGAATTGAGTGAATTCACTGATGAGGTAGTGGCGGACGCCTTCGCCGACGCTGGTCAGGAGGATCACCGAGCCGACGCCGATCGTGGTCCCCAGCATCGTCAGGAGCGATCGCAACCGATGGGCCACGACGGCGCGGCCCGCATGGAGGAGCGTCTCTTCGAGCGTCAACGGACTTGCCTCGTGAGGGCGTCGACCGGATCCAGGCGCATGGCCCGCCGCGCCGGAAGGAAACCGAACAACATGCCGACCGAACTCGAGACGGCGATCGCGGCCACGACGGCCCACAGCGGGGGTCGCACCGGAAGCGCCGGGACCGCGATCTGTACGATCTGTCCGGCGCCCATCCCGAACAGGAGGCCGAAGACGCCGCCGATGGCGGAGATGATCGCGGCCTCGAGCAGGAAGGCCGAGAGGAGCTGACGTTCCGTCACGCCGAGCGCCTTCAGGAGCCCGATCTCATGAGTTCGTTCGCTGACATCGACGAGCATCACGTTCATGATCCCGATGCCGGCCACGGCCAGGGAGATCGCCGCGATCAGGCCGAGCGCGACGGTGAGCGCGCCGAGGACGCGATCAAAGGTCGACAGCACGGCGTCTTGCGTGATGGCAGTCACGTCTTGCGTGCCGTGGCGTTCCTCGAGCAGCGCGAGAATCTGTTGCTGCGCCTGCTCGATCTCGTCGGGGCTTCGAACTTCGCAGAGGAGGCGGAAGAGGCTCGACTGGTCGAACATTCGCATGGCCGTGTCGACCGGCAGGTGGATGACCTCGTCGAGGTCGAGCCCGACGGAAGTTCCCCGCGGTTCCATGACGCCGATGACGCGCAGGCGAGTACCACCTACGCGAATTAGTTCTCCGAGCGGGTTGTCGCCCGCGAACAGTTCCCGCGCGAGAACAGCCCCGAGGACGCAGATGGGAGCGTCGGTCACACCCTCGGGCAGATAGCGCCCGGACTGAAGTCGCAGACTTCGGACTTCGAGCATGGGTCGTGTGGTGCCGATGACGGTCGTCTCGCGGCCGCGCGATCCGTGCACGGCGCGCGCCGTACCGACACACACGGGCGCCACGCGTCGAATCGCCATGATGCGCCGCTCGACTTCGCGTGCATCCTCGAGGGTGAGATCACTGGTGCCGGCGCTGACCATGGGCGCCTGTCCCACCGTCTCGGTCTTCCCGGGCAAGACGATCACCAAGTTGGAGCCGAGCGAGGCGAATTCACCGACGACGTAGCGGCGCGCGCCTTCGCCGAGGCTCGTCAGCATCACGACGGCGGCGACACCGATGGCCACTCCCACCACCGTGAGCGAGGTGCGCAGGCCGTGACCCCGCAGGCTGCCCAAGGCAAAGCCAATGAGATCGCGCGCGCGCATGTTCTCTACTCCTTTTCTTCCGCCAGCAGGTCACTGGCGACGCGGCCGTCGACGATGCGAATTCTGCGGCGCGCGCGCGCGGCGATTTGAGGGTCGTGGGTGACGACGATCAGGCACAGACCGCGGCCGTTGAGCTCCTCCAGGAGTTCGACGATGGCCGTGCCCGACTTCGTGTCCAGATTCCCCGTCGGCTCGTCGGCCAAGAGAAGATTCGGCCGCATGACGATGGCTCGGGCGATCGCGACGCGCTGGCGTTCGCCACCCGACAATTGATCTGGCCTGTGTCGTTCTCGTTCTTGGAGTCCGACTCTCGCCAGTGCTTCGCGCGCCAGGTGATGGCGTTTCTTGGGCTCGACGCCGGCGAAGAGCAGCGGAAGTTCCACGTTCTGAGCGGCAGTCAGGCGGGGCACGAGATGAAAGCTCTGGAAGACGAAGCCGACGGTCTCGCGTCGTACCCGCGCCAGCTCGGTTTCGTTCAGACCGTCGACGGGGCGGCCGTCGAGTCGGTAGTGGCCGGCGCTCGGGCGGTCCAGGCAACCGAGGATATGGAGGAGGGTGCTCTTGCCCGAGCCCGAAGGGCCCATGATGGACACGTACTCGTCGGCAGCGATGCGCAGATCGAGCGCGCGCAGAGCGTGAACCTGTGAGTCGCCGACCTCGAAGATGCGCGAGACTCCCTCGAGCTCGATCATCGGATGGTCTTCTCGACGACGACCCTGGCGCCTTCGACCACCTCCGGGCGATCCAGCGAGGTCACCACGCGCTCGCCTTCATTGAGGCCGTCGAGCAGTTCGGCGAAGCGCCAGTTCTGCAGGCCAACGCTGACCTGGCGGGAGACGAGGCGATCGCCTTCCACCACGAGCACGCGATCGCCCTCGAGGAGCGCGTAGGTGGGGACGCGCAGGACGTCATCGCGTGCGTCGAGAATCACTTCGATGTCTGCGGACAGTCCGGGGAGGAAATTGGCCGGGAGTTCTGCAGCGAGGAGAACGGCCTCGACGGTCAGCGTCCGGTTCTGCTGCGCCTGCGTCCGCACGAAGCTCGCGACGTAGTCGACCCGCGCATCGAATTCCTGACCGCGAAACGCATCCAGCGTGATCCGCGCCGGCTGTCCCGCGCGCAGCTCGCGCACGTCCGCCTCGTCGATGGGCGCGCTCACGTAGAGCGCTTCGGGCGCGATGAGGTCGAGCACCGTGGGTAGCGTGAGCCCTGGCGGCGAGGGGCTGATCCATTCCCCGACATCGGCTTCGATCTCGAGGACCACGCCGTCGAAGGGAGCCTTCATGACGGTCTTCGCCAGCGTCGCTCGCGCCACCGCCAGCGCGGCGTCGGCCTGTCGGGCGCGAGCGGTGGCGGCGCTGCATTCGGCCTGAGTCGTATTGGCCAGCGTCTCCGCGGCGTCGAGATCCTGATCCGAGATCAGTTTCCGGTCGAAGAGACCGCGGGCTCGCTGGAGATCGCGCTCCGCACGCTCGCTGGCCAAACACGCCTCGCGCTCGGAGGCACGCGCCGCCTCGACGGATCGCTCCGCAAGCGTCGCGTTCGCGCGATGCTCGTCGTCATCGAGTCGCAGGAGCGTCTGCCCGCGCTTGACACGTTCTCCCTTCTTCACCGGAATCGCAGCCACGAGTCCGGCGATCCCAGGGCTCATCTCGGCGCGCAGGCGGCTCTCCACCGTCCCGGCGCGGGAATTCACCACCGTGTTCTCGACGCGACCGCGCTCCACCGCGAAGACATCGACGGAAACAGGGGCGGGGCGGAAGATCGTGGCCCGCAGGATCATCACCGCGGCGACGAGGATGGCGAGGACGCCCAGGCGTCCGATCCAGCGTCTCACGCGCCGCCGCTCTTCTTCTGAACGAAGAGTGACAGCAGGTCGACGGGCACCGGGAAGATCGTCGTGCTGTTGTTTTCTGCGGCTATCTCTGTAAGTGCTTGTAGATAGCGCAGTTGTAAAGCCGTCGGGTGCTCCTCGATGACGTGCGCCGCCGCGCTGAGCTGCTTGCTCGCCTCGAACTCGCCCTGGGCGTGGATGACCTTGGCGCGGCGCTCGCGCTCGGCTTCTGCCTGTTTCGCCATGGCCCGTTTCATCTCGATGGGCAGGTCGACATCCTTCATCTCGACCGTCACCACCTTGATCCCCCAGGGATCGGTGGCCTCGTCCAGGATCGACTCGACACGGACATTGAGCCGGTCGCGTTCGGCGAGAATCTCATCCAACTCCGCCTGACCGACGACGCTGCGCAGCGTCGTCTGGGCGAGTTGGCTGGTGGCGAAGTAGAAGTCCTCGACTTCGATGATCGACTTGTGTGGCTCGACGGCCCGGAAGTACAGCACCGCGTTGACGCGGACCGAGACGTTGTCGCGCGTGATGACATCCTGGGGCGGGATGTCCATGGTGATCGTGCGCAGGCTCACCTTGACCATGCGTTCGATGAAGGGGACCAGGATGATGAGTCCGGGCCCCCGCGTGCCGACATAGCGTCCGAGGCGGAACACCACGCCACGCTCGTACTCGCGCAGGACGCGCAGTGCGTTCGCCAGGATTATGAGTCCGAAGAAGAGAATGATTCCGGGAAAGACCAGGGCTGGCATGGCGAACCCTCCGGTTCAAGTCGTGTCGGGAGCTACCCGCCGAACGCGGGCGACCCGTCCTTGGATCGAGACGACCTCGATCGTATCGCCTGCGGCGAGTTGAGACTCGGCGATCGCGTTCCAGATTTCTCCATGAAAGACGACCTTGCCCATCTTCGCGGGGGCGATGTCTCCCAAAGCCCGGCCCTGTTCGCCGACCAGGGCCGCCAATCCCGTACTTACGGGCCTGCGGTGCGAGCGCGCGACCAGCCAAGCACAGAGAATGAAGAACAGAGAGAACCCGGCGAGTCCAGGAATGAGGACCTTCAGACTGAGGCGCGCCCATTCCCCCGGCGCGTCGAAGAGCATCAGGGAGCCGAGCGTGAGGGCCGCGAGGCCGCCGAGAGTGAGTGCCCCATAGCTGGTCACCTTGACCTCCAGGATGAGAAGCACCATGCCGAGCAGGAGCAAAGCGATGCCCGCGTAGTTGGTCGGCAGACTCTGCATCGCGAAAAGGCCGAGCAGGAGGCAGATGCCGCCGAGGATGCCTGGGGCCAGGGCGCCCGGATTGCTCAGCTCGAAGAAGATCCCGTAGATGCCGATGAGCAGGAGGATGTAGGCCACGTTGGGATCGGCCAGGCGCTTGAGGATCGCGAGGCGCATCCCCATGGGCTTTTCTTCGACGGTGGCGCCGGCCGTGGCCAGTGTGCGCGGGCCGGAGCTGAGCTCGACGACACGGCCGTCGACGCGCTCTAGCAACTCGTCCACATCGCTCGCGACGAGATCGATGACATTCTTCTCCGCAGCCTCTTCGGCGGTGATGTTCACGGCGTCGACGATGAACGCGCGCGCAAGTTCGCGGTTCCTTCCGCGTTCGTCGGCGATCGATTCGAGATAGGCGATGGCGTCGTGCATGACCTTGCGGTGCATGGTCGAGTCCATCTGTGCACCCATCATGGCCACGGGGCTTGCCGAACCGATGTTCGTGCTGGGTGCCATGGCCGCGATATGAGCAGCCATCGTGATGTAGGCCCCCGCGCTGGCGGCGCGGCTGCCTCGCGGCGCCACGTAGACGATCACTGGGATCCTCGAACCCATGATCGACTTGATGATGGCACGCATGGCGGTGTCGAGTCCGCCGGGCGTGTCGATTTGGATGACGACGGCCTCCACGTCGAGCTCGGAGGCAGTCTCGATTCCCTCGATGAGATATTCGGAGGCGACGGGGGTGATCGCTCCCTCATAGGGAAGCAGGTGGACCACGGTCGCCGACGCGGCCGCGGGGAGGCAGCCGGGGAGGAGGAGAAGCAGGAGGAGGAGGAGAGTCCGATACACGACGGTCTCCTTCGCTGAGGTCTCGGGTGGACTCCCTAGAACATAGGTCGCCCGGGGGTTTGCCTCAAGTCGTCAGAGGAGCGCCGTCGAGCCGCTAGCTGCGAATCACCCGAACCATCACATCTTCAGGCTCCGCGTCCACCCGAGGCACCGCCTTGCTTTCCGCCGCGCGGCTGTGGGCGTGGCGCATGGCATTCAGGATGGCGCGGCGCAGCAGGATGGAGTCGCCGAAGAATCGCTCGAGTTGCTCGCCGCCGAGGACGCCGGCGGAATGAATCAGGATCTTCCTATCGTGGATCTCCACGCCGAGCAGGGCGGCCTCGAAATCGTCGCTCATGCGCGCAGCGTGTCCGGCGACACGCGCGCCGAAGCCGAGCGAGCCCGTATCGGACCAGCGCGACCGGCTCGACGACCACTCCAGACGATGCTTCCAGTCGTCGCGGGACTGCCTGGCCTCGGGAAGCAGACGCCGCCAGCTCCAAGCCGTTTCCCGGTAGGGGAAGAAGTGGAAGTCGGCCACGCGGGTTTCATCCTGGGTCTCGAAGAAGAGGACCTGGTCGCGGTGGAGATCGAAGCGGCGCCGCGCGACGAAGAAGCGCCCACCGTCGTCCTGGCCGATCACCATGTCACTGAGTTTGATTTCGCGCTGCCTACCGGCGTAGACGTTCGCCAGGGGAATCGCCGCGAATTTCTGCTTCTCGTCCGCGCGGCGTAGGCCATGCAGATGCGCGAGCGTCGCGAGCTTCTGACGATTCCTGCGCATGCGTATGGAAGAGCTGAGAATAACCGCCGCCGCCAGAAAGACGATGACGAGCCCGATCTGGACGATGAGTTCGATGGTCAACGCTGCACGCCCCTCGTTCGAATGGCTCTAGCGTGAGTCCTTCGCCGGTGCGCTGGAAGCGGCAGCGAGGGCGACATGGAAGCTCCCCGTGCGGGCCGCCGAGGTCTGTACGTCGGTGATGACACGGACCCGATGAGGCGGACCGAGGAGCAGGGGATCCAGCTCCTTGGCCACGGCGTCACCGAGCGATTGGGCCTGTTCGTAGCTGCGGGCAGTCACGCGGAGCGTGATCTCGCCGCGCGGATCCGCAGCCTGGTTGAACCAGCTCGCGATCTCGCGGACGAGGGCCCGCGGACCGCCCGGTTCGGCGCGGCCGAGCTGATCGCCCGCGAAAAGCACCTGGGGATTTCGCGCGCCGCCGACGCGGTAGGGCGGCAACTGGAAGGCGTCGCCGTTGAAGTTTCTCTCGTTGCCGGCGCGGTCGAACGCGGTCAACACGAAGCTGTATGTGGGGCCGGGAGGCGACGGGACGCCGGCGTCGTCCTTGCCGTCCCACTCGAGGGTCTCAGGCGGCTTCCCCTTGCCGGAAAAGTTACGCACGACGCGCCCCCCGGAATCCGCGATGACGAGCTGCCAGCGCTCGACCCCTTCGAGTTGAGGCGAGAAGCGTGCGATCGTGCCCGAGCGGAAGCCGCCGAGCCAGGGTCGCGACAGATAGGGAGAGGGCACGCCGACGCTCGCGGCCACGAGGGGAAACGCGAAGTCTGGAAGCGTGCGGTCGAGGATGTCGTGCGAGCTACCCCACTCGAGCCCCGGGGCGGTGGCGGGGTCGAGGTTGATCCGCAGCTCGGGCCGCGCGAAGTCGATCTGCACACGATTCTCGGCTTCGATGGTGAGGCTCTTGAGAGCGGTACCCTCTTCGCCACCTTGCAGCACGAGCGTGCTGTCCGACGACGCCTCCTCGGCGGCGGGGACGTTCGTGGACCACGACAGAAGCGCGGTGGAGCTCAGTGTCATGAGGACTCGACGATTCATGCCAACTACCCTTGGTGTCTAGTGATCACGCAGTCGGAAGTGGAAGGTGATGGTTCCCCACTGTTCGCGGGCTCCATCCAGCGCCGTGAAGCGCCAGTCCTTGAGTGCCTGCTGGGCGTTCTGATCGAACTCCGGTTGCCCGGAAGTCTTCTGCACCAGAACGTTGTTCTTCACGCTGCCGTCCGCGAGCACGATGAAGTAGAGGGTCACGGAGCCTTCGACGGCCTCGCGCTTCGCCCAGTCGGGGTACTCCGGCAGACGGTGCGAGACGATGGGCCGATCCGCAACGGGGCCCAGAAGTTGGGCGCCATCCAGCGTGCGTCGGGCCGCATTCTCGTCCGGCGTCGCGACCGCCGGCGCGTGTTCGGTCAGATCCTTCGTAGGAGCCACCGCGAGCCGTGGGCGCGAGTTGGGCGTCGCCGAGCGCTGGAGTTCAGCGGGGGCCGCTTTGGCGTCGGGTGTGTCGCTGCGGACCAGGCCGGCGCGCTTCGTTGTTGGGCTCTCGACATTGGCCATCGCAGGCCGCTTCGCAGAACTCGTCGGCGTATTCACGGCCAACTGAGGCCTCGTCGTCCTCAGCTGCTTCTGCAGCGCGTCGAGTTGGTTGCTCAAGCGGTCCTGCGCCACATCGGGGCGCTGCGGGGCCGGTTCGACCTCTGCCGCCTCCTGGTGCCGTTCGAAGCGTTCGGTCGACTCCCGGGTTGGAGTGACGACTTTCTGTGTGGGAGTTTCCACCTTCTGCGGTGCCGGAAGAGGAGCAGCGGCCGCCGTGACTTCTGGCTCGAGCCACATGATCTCAACGAGCGGCGGCGGGTCGGGCGACAGCGTGTGTGAGAGCAACATCCACAGCAGAACGGCGGCGTGAGCAACGATGCTCCAGGTCATCGCACGAGCGTCGTGCCGTCTGGCGCGACCGAGCTCGGTCGTGAACGCCGGAGAGGGGTGGGTCATAGCGTGTGCGTTCATTGTGGACTCGTCTTCTGATCCGTCGCAATCGCAATGCGGGTGGCACCGACCGCCCGGGCGCTTTCGAGTACTTCGCGGATGGCAATGTGCGGAAGCCCCGCGTCGGCGCGCACCACGACGATTGCGTTCTTGCGTGTCGGATCGGCAAGCCGCCGCGCGAGCTCGGCCTCGAGCTGGGTGTAACTGACGAGGCGTTCGTCGATGGCGATGCGCCCGTCCAGGCCCATCGTGATCGTCATGTTCCGATACTCTTCCGTTCCTCGGGTGCTGGCCTGTGGAAGCGAGACTTCGACGTCGGGCGACGAGAGCATAGGCGCCGTCATGAGCAAAATGATCACCAGGACGAGCGCGACATCGATGATCGGTGTCACGTTGATCCGATCCATCGCTGGCGAACTGTCGATGAGGCGTCGCATGTCTATCTCCCCACGATCGCAATCTGGGCGGCACCGGCGGCCTTCGCCTCGTCGAGGACCCACACGAAGGTCCCGTGGGAAACCTGGTCGGCACAGCTGACGACGACGAGCTGACCGGGGTTTTCGCGAATGAGTGGGGCGATCACGGGGACCAACAGGGCGCGGTCGACGACGGTTCGATTCACGCGAACTGTCTCTTCGTCGACGATCATCAGTTCGAGCCGCTTGATCTCTTCGTTCTTCTCCGCGACCTTGCCGCTGCGTTCGCTGCTGCGCACGGCGATGCTCGACTCGACGGCCAGCGGCGTCGCCAGGAGGAGAATGACGACGAGGACGAGGGACACATCGATCAGGGGGGTCATGTTGACCTCCCGAAACTCCGAGTCCCTGCTTTCTGCAATGGATTTGCGCACGTTGACCTGCTAGCTGATGTATTCGGGTTGTTTCGCGCTGCCGTGGATTTCCTGCATGATGGACTCACCGATTTCCTTGGAGTCCGCCTCTGCGAGATGTCCGTTCTTGCTCTCGAGATAGATCGATCGGATGCCGCGCGCGTGGTTCTCGGCCACGGTCAACATGACCGTCATGCGGCGGTTGAAGTGGTTGTAGAGCAGCACTGCCGGCACGGCGACGATGAGGCCCGCTGCGGTCGTCGTGAGTGCCTCGGCGACGCCCGCGGCAACCACGGAGGGAGCCGCCGATCCCGTGATCGACATGTCGTGGAAGGCGCGCATGATGCCCCACACCGTGCCGAGGAGCCCGACCAGAGGGGCGATGGCGGCCATGGAGCCGAGGATCGACAGATTGCGCTCGAGCAGCAGCTTCTCCTCGCTCAAGGCTATCTGCAGGTATTCCTCGCTGCCGCCGCGCGTGTCACGGAGGGACTCGATCAGGCGATGTGCCACCCTGCCCAAGGGATGATTGTTCGCCGCGCATTCGCTGAGCGCTTCGTCGATGCGCCGGCGACGTAGGCGGTCGGCCACTTTGGCGAGCAGAAGATCTGCGTTGCCCCGGCGGCGGCGATAGTAGAGAACGCGGTCGATGGCGGCGCCCAATGAAAGGATGCTGCAGCCCACGAGAGCCATGAGGATGGGGCTGCTCCGAAGCGCCTCGCCCCAGTCGAATTGCGCGAACATCGAGTACTCCTTCTCCGGTGAATCGGATCACGCGTCAGCGCGCGAACGATTCCAGCTGCGAAGCCCGCTCGGATGCGGCCGCCGCCAGTTCAGCATCTTCGGCATTCCGAGCTAAGTCCCGGTACGCATCCAACGCCTTCTTGTACTGCTCCTTCTCCTCGTAGATGGCCGCGCAGCGCGCCACTGCCGAGAGACGGAACGGATTCTTTCGATCCTTGGATTTCATCGACCGCTCGAAGGCTGCGAGTGCGAGATCTGCCTCGGCGATGCCCTCGTGGCAGTTTCCGATCTCGTAGTTGAGTTCGGCGCTCAGAGCGGCATCGGTCTTGAACTCGAGCGCGGTTTTGTATTCGGCGATGGCCTCGGCGAAGCGTGAGGAGTCGCGATAGAGCTGTGCGAGCTGCAGGGCGACGTCACGCGCGCGTTCGTCCGACGGAAACCACTCGCGGTATCGGGTCAGCGAGCTGGCGGACGACTCGAAGTCGCCGAGCATCTGCTGGCACAGAGCCAGATTGAAAAGCGCGGCAGTGGAGAGTTCGTCGCGGGTTTCGCCCTGCAGGACGAGCGAAAACTCCATGGCCGTCCTCAGAAAGTCCGACTGCTCGAAGTACTGTGACCCGAGCCGGAAGTGAACGGTGCGGCTCAGCTCGCTGTCGGCGAAGAACGCGCCGAACTGCTCGTAGGCGGACTGCGATTCCGCCATGGATCCGGCCTGCTCGTACGCGTCGGCCATGAGGAACTGGGCGCGATCCGCGCTGACGAAGCCGGGGAATTGGCTGACGACGCGGCGAAACTCCTCAGCCGCACGCGCAAACTCGCCGGCATCGTAGAGCTTGCTCGCGATCTGGAACTGGGCGTCGGCGGCGAAGCTGCTCGTCGGATTGCGCTCCACCAGCTGGGCGAGCGCGGCGGTGCCTCCCTCGCTCTGGCCAAGGCGATACAGGGCGACCTCCAGGCCCTCTTCCGCCTGCTGGCCTTCCGGGCTGTTGGGGAATCGATCCAGGACATCCGAGTAGCGCTCGACGGCGAGGGCGTCGTCGCCGGCGTTGTAGGCGCATTGGGCGATACGCAGCATTCCCGTTGCCGCGGCGCCGCTGCCGGCGAAGTTCTCCAGCATGCCTCGATAGCAACGCGCGGCCTCGTCGTAGTGACCGGCCGTGAAGTAGAGGTCGCCGGCGCGAGCCCACGCCTTTTCGCTCGTCTCGGCTGCGGGGCTCAGCCGAACCAGTTGCTCCCAGCGATCGACGGCATCGCCGCTGCGGCCGAGCCGCTGATAACAGAGACCGAGCTGATACAGAGCCAACACGCGGTTCTCGATCTTCTCGGCCACGGCGAGGTAGGCCTCGTACTCGTTCGCGGCTTCCTTGTACAGCTTCTGGTTGAAACGCATGTGTGCGATGTGCAGCCGCGCAGTGCTGTACTGGGCGTCCGCGCCGGCTTGGGAGTATTGGCGCAGCATGCGCTCCTCGGTCGCGATGGCGCGTTCATCGTCGCCCTGTTGTGCATAGGTCCAGGCCAACAGTTGATTCGCCGGCGCGATCGCTTCGTGTCTCGGGAAGTTCTCGAACAGCTCCAGGAGATCCGCCTGGGCCTCGTCGTGTCGTCCCTGCGCTGCGAGTGCGTCGGCATCGATGAGGAGCGTCCACGCTCTCCAGGGAGAAGTGCTTGCCGGCATGCGCGCGAGCATCAGGTGCGGCGCGCCGGAGAGTTGGCCCAGTCGATCCGCCCGGTGGTAGGAGAGCTGAAGGAGGCAGAGGGCCGCTTCGGTCAGCTCCTGATGTTCGGGTGAGTTGAAGACGATGCTCCCGTCGGCGTCCGCGCGGGCGGTGTAGCGGTCCAGTACGATCTGGAAATAGGGGGCGGCGCCGATGAAGTCTCCCTGCTGCAGCAGCCCCGCGCCCGCCAGATAGGCGGCGGCGGGTGCCTCGGGCTCGAGTGGATAGCCGGCGACGACGGCCTGATAGGCCCCTGTCGCATCCAACGGCCGGCCGAGCGCATCCAGGCAGCGTCCGACGCGATACTGCGCGCTCGCGGCGACGGAATGTTGGAAGTATCGGGTCAGCACCTGGTTGAATTCGAAGATGGCCTGCTCGCAGTCATCCTGGGCGACGAGGACGTCACCGAGCAGGAACTGCGCGCGGGCGGCGACATCGCCGTCCTGAAACTTGTTGACGACGCCACGCAGCAGTTGCTCTGCGGCCTCCACGTTGCCGTCCATGTAGACCGAAGCGGCGTGGCGCAACGAGGCCTCGGCGCGGACCGCAGGATCCTCGGCCCGATCCAGGACGATCTGAAACTCCTCGATCGCCGAGCGGTAGACCCGCGAATCGAGAAAGATGTTTGCCTTGGCCAGCATGGCGTAGTCGCGGACCCGTGGGTCCGGATGGCGCAGCGCCGCCTCCTGAAAGAAACCGGCCGCCTTGAGGCTGTTGCCGTTCTGATATTCGGCCAGGGCATGAACGTAGCTCGCGCTCGCTCCGGTCGCGCCGCGCTCGAGATGCGCCAGCGCGGCATCGACTTCTCCGGCGAGCAGCGACGACGTCGCCTCCGCGATGAGCCAGCGCGAATCACCGAGCAGCCAGGGCGCGTCCTGCTGTGTCTGCTTCGAGATCTTTCCGGCGAGCTCGAGCTTTCCCTGTCTCAGGGCGTTCCACATGCGCACGATGCGGACCTCGGCGAGCAGCGAACTCTCGCCCGCGAACTTCTTCTCCCATTTCTCCCACTCTTTTGCGGCCTCTTCGTCGCGACCCTCAGCTTCGAGCGTCAGGATGCGCAGATAGTGAGCGTCATCGCGGAAGGCATCGTCCTTGAACCCGTCCTTCGCCGAATCCAGTCGCTCTCGCGCCCCCTCGTGCTCGCCGAGGGCAAGCAGGATCTCGCCCGCGAGTTGATTTCGCGATGCCTTCTGGAAGTCGGTTGAATCCTCTGGGCGCAGCGCCGAGAGCGCCTCGTGCAAGACCCGAAGGCGAGTGCCACGGTCCGCCACGTCGATCGCCCGAAGGGCCTCGAACTCGAGCCCGATCTCGGCCGCCGATTGTGGCTTCGCCGGGACCGGCGTCTCGACCGGCGCATCCTGCGCGAACGCAGTGGCGCCGAGAAGCGCGGTCGAAAGAAGTGCGAATCGTAAGCTATTCATGCGCATGTCCCTACTTCGGTTCGACGGAGATGGGCACCGAACCGCTCGGACCGCTCGTCAGAATCTCCACGGTCAGTTCGCGGCTGGTTACTTCGCGTCCATCGACGTCGCGCACGAAGATCTGGTAGTGGTAGATGCCGTCGGGCAGAGGCAGCCCCGTCGCGTCCTTGCCATCCCAGAGCACATGCTGCGGCGGCACACCCTTGCCGCCGAAGCTACGGACGATTTCGCTCGAGTCATTGACGATGTCCATCCGCCACTCGGCGGTCTCGCCCTTCATCTTCGACTGGATCTGGAACTTCGTGACGGAGTTCTGACCGGTCGGGCTGAAGACCTCCGGACTCGCGTTGGTGTTCGCGAAGAAGCCGCCGAAGTTGTAACTCAGCGCGATGCGGTGCGTGAGCCCGAGCTCGTGATCGGCGGTGCCGTAGTCGAGGGAGAAGCCGTTGGGCATCCGGTAGCCGAAGCCGCCGGACGCGCCGGCGCTCTCGAATCCGACGCGCAGGGCGAAGGATCTCACGAGCCAGAACTCGGTGCCGGCGTGGAAGGTCGGAGCGAGGCCCGAGCGGCGGTCCAGTTCGCCGTTCAGGCGGGCCTTGCCGTCCATCAAGAAGATGGAGAAGCCGCCCCGCATCTCGGTGAGATAGGACTCGTCGGCCTCGCGAAGACGCATGGTCGGGCCGCCGAGGTTCAAGAGCGAAGCGCCCAGGGCGAGACTCCGATTGACGCGGTACTGGAGTCCCAGGTCGACGCCGACGCCCGTCGCGGAGAACTCCTCGACATTTTGATTGACGACCTTGAGGTTGGTTCCCAGCGAGAGCTGCGGCCCGAAGGACTTGGCCATGCTGAACAGAAAGGCGGTATCGCCTGTTTCGAAACTGCCCAGCGGCTCGTTGAGTTCGCTCGTCCGTTCGAAGGCGCCAGACTTCAAGGACAGCGCCGTGAAGCCGAAGCTGGGAAAGCGATGCCCCGGAAATCCGAAGCCGAGCGCGTTGATCGATGTGTCTTCGAAGAGACGCGTCGTCTCGAAGAGCACCTGATTCTGGAACATGGCCGACAGACCGGCTGGGTTCCACATGGATCCCAATGGACCGTCGGCGGCCGCCACATAGGCGCCGCCGAGTCCCACGGCGCGCGCGCCCTGGTAGTCGGCGAGCCAGTCGCCCGGCATACCCGAGGTCGTCTCCGTCATTTCGGCCCGGGCGAGTGGAGCCACCGCCAGGGCGAGGCCCAGGGCGATGAACGAGAAGCGAGTTCCGCGCTGCATGACCATTTCCATCTCCATTAGCGCACCACGCCGATCTTGCGACGCATCGTGTGAAGGGTTTCTCCGGAGCCTTCGGCCTCGATCAGGAGGATGTAGCCGCCGCTCGCGACGAATTCGCCGTCGCCATTCTTTCCATCCCAGAGGTACTGATTGAGTCCCTGCTGGGCGCCGACGTCGCCCTTGGGCACCGTCTCGTCCAGCACCAGGCCGCCCGTGAGTGTGAAGATGCGCAGGCGTACCTTCGCGTCGTCGTCCAGCTTGTAGGCGATCGTCGTCGGATTCTCTTCGGGGTGGAACGGATTCGGAAAGTTTCCGACGTAGCCACCGGCCGCGTTGGGATTGACCAGCGCGGTCTCGACGTCGAGCTGCTGCGTGATCGCTCCGCTCTGTGCCTGGATCGTGGCGACCTCGGGCGTGCGCGGCGCAAGGAGCTCGGCGCGGGCGATGCCTTCGCCGTCGGTCGTCACGTCGATGGGGGTGAGCTCTGCCTGTCCCGCAAGCCGCGTGAAATTCATGGGTGCGTCGGGGACGCCGTTCCCGTAGGCGTCCAGGAGTTGTGCCGAGAGCTGGGCGGTCTTGTTGCCGCGCAGCCAGGAGGGATTGCTCGTGAACGCGATGGAGGCGGGCGTACCAGGCGTCACCGTGAGTACGCCGGTGACGGCGGGCTGATTGCCGGCGTCATCGGTCACGCGCAGGACGATGTCCTCCGCGAAGGTGTAGGTCTCGCTGATGGTGCGTTGGCCCTGCAGGAGTTGGAAGCTGGTGTTGAGCAGCGTGCCCCGGCCGGGATTCTGTGTCGACGCGTTCGTCACCGTCACGCTCACGAAGCTGTTGATCTCCTGGATCACGGCCCCGGCGTCGTTGGTGACAGAAACGGTGAGATTGAAGGGTTCGCCGGCGCCGACGCTGCTCGGGCTGATGCTCGCCTCGAGATGCAGGCCGCTGCTGATGGCGCGTACCTGTGTGGTGCTCGTACCGATGGCCGGCTGGCTCACGTTGGTCGCCGTGATCTGCTGGAAGCCACCCGTGGCGAGCCGGACCACCATGTCGGCGCGGCCATCGACCATGGCAGCGTCGGCGGGGAGCTGCGCCAGGGGATCATTCGAGCTGATCGAGATGACGTCGCTGA
>Ga0214472_10001829_pt1 | contig 23161 bp, 61 predicted proteins | sample RVTome_6_FD_207662 | JGI IMG/M metagenome (GOLD analysis project Ga0214472, IMG submission 207662) | Soil microbial communities from uranium-contaminated site in the Upper Colorado River Basin, Wyoming, United States - RVT140D175 | ecosystem: Environmental > Terrestrial > Soil > Contaminated >...
AAGCCGTGCTTTGGGCGGAAATTCGGCTTGTGGATGTAGGTCGAGGGCAGGACGCGGACCTTGATCTCGGTCATTCGGGGAGCTTCACTTTCAGGGCTTCGAGCGCGGCCAGGCAGATCGCGTGGGAAAGAGTTTCGCCCTCGACGTCGTAGGCGCCGTGATGGTCATGGTGCGGGTTACCGTGCCTGGGACAAGGTCCGGCGCCACAGACGAACGAGACGACGGCGTTTTCGACGGGCGGCCCGCCATCCTCCAAAGGATCTTTGCAGGATTGCCACACCTTGAAGCTGAACCAGTCGTTCCGCATCCGCTCGACGATGAGGTTCATAGCCACCTCGACGAACTGGCTAACCTGTCGAGGCTGGTGATAGCCCTCTTCCGGAGGCACCGCGCTGTAGGTCAGCCGCGCCGGGTCGCGGAGCCAGCGAAGGTACTTGTCGATCGACTCCTTCTGGGTGCCGAGGACGTGGATCTCGACCAGGATGTTGAGGTCGAGCCCGGGACGAAGCGTCGTCTTGGTCACGATCAGTTCCTTTCCGGAGACAGCCTGCGGCGGGCGTGCCGGTACTGCGACCCGTCCGGTCTCTGGATGAAGACTCGATCCTGGATGCCGAGATCTCCCTGCCCTCCGGAGGAGCGAGAGGGCTGGGTACGCTCCAAGTCATCCAGGCGCGCATCCGCGGCGGCCTGGGCCTCTCGTTCCGATCGGTAGGAGCCTGGGAGGCTGTACCATTCGCTGGAGAACGTATCGTAGCCCAGGAGCTTCCAAGGTTTGCTCATAGTTGCACGCCGGTCTTCTGGGCGATGCGGTCCAAGACGATCTTCTGAAGGTCGATCACACCCGTGGGATTGGTGTTCGCCATCCTGATCGCGCAAATGACAAGGTCTCCGACGAACTTCGCGACGTCCTCTTTCGGGAAATAGGTCAGCGGAGACTCATGGTCGCCGTCATCCACGATCTCCGACAGCTTGCCAGCGGCCTTGGAGAGGTGGGTGAGCGCGTGCGCGAAGTTCTTGTGCGGGATGCGGGAATCCTTGAACGCCTGGCTGTAGGTATCTCGCCACGGCTGACGCTCCTGGAGTTCGCGAAGCGAAATATCGCCCATCAGCGTCGATCTCCCCAGCTTTTTGATTCCTGATCCTTCTTGATCTTGTCGTGGATCGTCTGGGCGTGCTCCCTGGCGTCGCCATCCTTACGCAGGACTCCACGCTGCCAATGGGCGTCGTCGAGCAGATCGTCCAGATGCTTCCGGAGCCAGGCCGCCTGCTCGTCGGTCAGCTTCAGTTCGACGCTCATGCGACCTTCCCCTGTCTGTGGAGCATGAGATTGGCCAGGAAGACATCGTAGTCCTTGCCGGTCTGGAGTTCGTCGTTCACTCGAATGCGCCTGCGATCGGCCTTGACGACCTCCTGGGTGATCGGGTTGTACCCGTCCTTCTGGTAGCCCTCCCAGTAAAGGCCGACCCCGCGGCGCTGCCAGAGAGGCATGCAATCGAAATCGACTCCGAGGCGCTTGAGAAGCTCCATCTTCTCCTCCACGCCCTTCTCGTGAAGCTCGCCCGTGGCTTTCCCGGCGCTCATTCCCTTCTGACGCAGGGTCCAGTAGCACCAGCCGTTGAGGGCGCAGCGCATGGCGTCGGCCTGACGCCAGCGGAAGTAGTCGATGACGTCCTGGGCGCTCGTCCCTAGCCAGATGCGGGCGTCGAAGGCGACCGGCTTGTTGATCGAGATGCTGAACCGCCCGCCCACGAGGGCCGCCGCGATCGAGACCATCTTCTCGACCTCCCGGTCGAAGAGGTCCGTGTCGTGCGCCAGGAGGAGCGAGATCTCGTCGCTCTCTGTGTAGGCGTAGATGCCGTTGAAGTCCTTGAAGACCTCGGTCGCCGCGTTGACCATGTGCGTGTGGAACATGGGATCGAAGGGCTTGGAGAACATCCGCTCCGTGAGGCCGGAGAAGCTCCGGCCGTCCATGCGGATGATGGGCCACGTGCCGGGGAGCAGGTTCATCTTGTGGAACCACTCCCGGGCGCGCATTTTCTCGTCGAGTTCGGCGAACTGCATCAGAGTTCCTTCTTATCTTCACGGAGGCGCTCCGCTTCAATCTTCGCCGTCTCCAGTTCCTTCGGGCTCAATCCGATGGGCGCAACGTAACGCCAAAAGGACTCATGCCGATCCTCGGTCGTCTGAATGGTGTCGTCGCATATCTCCATGCCGACGACTCGGGCTTCGCCATCCTCTTCATGGACGAGAGCCCAGCAGATAATCCGAGACATCATCAGGGGCTCTCCATTGACCTCCGATTTCCCGTCATAGTGATCGTTGAGATAGGCGGCCTTCCATCCAGGTTCCGCCGGGATGATCTGGATGATCTTGACGCTCACGGAAGTTTTCCTGCTTGCAGCGGAGGAAGCCCCTCCCGGATCTTCATGAGCAGCTTGCCCAGGTAATTCTCCCCTTTCCCCATGTAGACCCCCCAAAAACGGTCCTTCCACAGGTTGCCTTCGACGAGTTCCTTGTCGCCGGTCGCCTTGAGTCTTGCCGCGAGCGATGGGTCAGAGAACTTCTGTCGGAGAAGGTCTTCCATCACCTTGAGCTTGACCTCCTCCCAGTCCGGCCTCAAGGGGACCTTGGCCCCCATGCGCTTCGCCTCTCCGGGCCATGGAGACCCGTCCTCCCTCCTCTTCGCATCCCGGATCTTGGCGCGGATCTCCGGATCAAGCGTCTTCGCGGCTTGATAGGCGTGCTCCGTCGTCGGATAGACCTCTCCGTCTAGGGTGACCTTGGCCCTGGAGAAGTTGGAGAGGAAGAAGAACTCCTTCGTGAACGAATCAATCGTGCTCATTCCTTGAGTCTCCCGATGTCGAGTTTCTTACCGAAGGCTTTCACAGGGTAGCCGGAGATAATGGCAATATCTTCTGCATTGACGGATTCGCAGAGCTTGACGATCTCCGTACGGGTCATCCGTTTGATCGCGATCCCGAAGCCAGATTCGCTCATGCGGACGACGAGGTAGGTCGCTTCGCCCATGCGCTTCCTCTTCCAGGCGTACAAACGTTAACACATGTGCCGAAGCGTGTCAACGAATTAATGGACTCGCTTCAAGATGCCGTACTCGTGTGGCATCCCTCTCACGTCCTCGATGGTAAGTTCCCGTCCTTCCTGCTGACGCTGGAGAAGCCGGAAGACGAGCGCCTCGTCACCGATGTCCAGCCTCGTGCTGATCCGGTTGACTGGAACCAGGACTCCGGATAACTGGGTGAGAAGCTGCGCGGTTCCGCTATGGCCGATGCCGCTGATCCAACCGGCGGACCGGAGGAACGCGATGGCCTCGTCCACCGTCACTTGGGTGAAGGCCCAGGTCCCGTAGGCGGTGAGGATAGGAGTATTGTAGACGTAGCGGGCCATACCTGAAGAGCTACCCTGCGCCAGAGATGAAGTCTTCCGATTCATCGCCGCCGATCAGCCTCCCATCTTTCAGTATTTTCCCGACGAGCTTGAGCGTCTCCTCGATCGTCGTACGTACCGCCTCGCGGCGCATGGGGGATTTCGCCATCGCCCTGTCGATCGGGTCGTTTTCATGCTCGTCGAACCCCTTAGGATCTTCCTTTTTCCTGTTCTCCAGCCACGCGATGATGAATCCGCCGTCCGCAGGACTGACGGTAACCCCGTTCCTCATCATAGCTCCCTCCGTTTCGCAGTTTGTAAAGCATCCCACCGTGGCACCCGTCACGACAATATGAGCTTCTGGTGAAGCTGAACCCACATCCTGTCCATGAGCCAGTAAGCGGCCTGGAACTCCACGGCCAGAAGGAATGCCTGGTATCCCTTGCAGGCGCGGCAGCGCGGCCCGCGACCGCACTTACGCTTCTTCAGGCGATCGCGGGCCTTTCTCCAGTCGTTCAAAGCAGAGGCCCTACTTGATGTTGAGTTGCGGCACCTTTGTCCCCTTCGTGCGCTGCATCGCATCGAAGCGGGGACCCCAGTAGCAGGGCTCGCAAACGGCGCCCTTCTGAGGAACGGGCGTCCTTTGATCGAGGTTCGAGCACTGGTGATGACAGGAGCCACACTCCCCAGGACAGGGGCACTTCCTCCTGGGCATGCTACTTCCTGCCGCCCTGCTGCTGGAAGCAGTCCGAGCAGTAGACCGGCCGCCCGCCGGTGGGCTTGAAAGGCACGCGGGCCGGTTTGCCGCAGGCTCCGCAGACGGTCTCGAACATCTCCCGGGGGCCGCTTCCGCCGCCGGGACGGCTTCCGCCCGACCGGCCTCCGCCACCACCTCCGCCACCACCCTGCGCCTTCTTGGCCGCACGGCAGGGCTCACAGCGCTTGGGGTCGTTCGTGAACCCCTTCTCCGCAAAGAACTCTTGCTGGCCCGCCGAAAACGTGAATTCGGCCGAGCAATCCACGCACGACAACTGCCGATCGGTGTACTGGGACATGATCGCTTCTCCTTATTTGGCCTCTCTCGTAGGATCGGAACACCCGAGCTACCGAGCGGGCGACTTTTCTTTTCTAACGCATGTTGTAGAGGTACAAGAACGCTGCCCAGCCGCTCGGGAGGCATGAGGGAGGCGTGTCGCTCAGTTCCTTGCCGTACTTGACGGCCATCTCCAGGAAGTATTTGGTGTGAAGGAAAGCCTCGACGATCGGACGGGCCGCTTCAAGCCACCGCTGGTTGTCCGACATCTCGAACTGCTTCGCTGTCCCGTCCGCTACGATCTTCATGAACCAGGAGTTCAAAGGCTTGTCCGGCGCGAGCGCCTGAAGCCTTGCCACGATACCCTTGACACTCTCCTGAAGATACCAAACTTTGAAGCTCTGGTGGTAGAATCTGTACACACCGTCCTCGTAGCACCAGTGCCCGTTCACCTCTTCCAGGAGCTTCTCCAAGTCAGGGAGCGCGGCCTTCAGGTTTTTGACGAGCGCCAGCACTTCTGGGCGCGTGTCACCGCGGTTCTCGAACAGCCTCTCAAGGCTCGGAGCCGTCTTCTTCTTGCCCATTCCTACTTCCCCTGCATCGCCCATTCAGGTTGGATTGCCACGAAGGCATAGTGGCTGTGGCCCACATGCCCCCATTCCTCGTTGTAGACCCTGAAACCCTTCTCGTTGTCGCCGTCGTGGTCCGGCTCGGGCGGATATTCCTGCTTCTGGAGCCAGCCCCAGGCGAAAGCCGCCGCTTGCTTTGCGTCCATCTCGTACGGCAGCGCGATCGCCTTGTCCGCTTCGTCCTCCGCCCAGTAGAAGATGAAGCCATGCTTCTTGTCGATCTTGTAGTGGGACGCTTTCTGGTGGCAGTCGAAGGCCATTGCGATCGCCGCCTCGAAGTGGGCCTTGACCATGGAGACCACCTCGATCCTGAAGTTGTCCATGATGCAGTGCTCGCGCTCGTCCTCTTCCTCTTCCAGCCGTTTCCGCATGTTCATCTCCTACTTAGCCGATCCGGACTTGCCCTTCTCGATCGCCTCTTCCAGGAAGAGCGCGCAGGGATCGCATTCCATCGCATGGTCATCCAGCCACTTGAAGATCATCGGCCGCGTCTCAGGACTCGTTCTCCAATACTCATCGGCCCACTGGCGGACAAGCTCGCACAACGTCAAAGGTTGCTTCTTCCACTTCGTAAAAGCGATTCCCTCCTCGGTGACCGGGTCCAGGATGCAAAAGACGCCCGCTACCCAGTCCTCAGGCCAAATGAAGTCCTCGACGTCCGCCACGCGGATCGGCCCAGGAAGCCTGTACCAGTCCTTGGCCCAGCTTGGAGGAATGGAGATGAGCGAGATCTCTGCCAGGGTCACGCCCTTCCCTTGGATCGTCAGGGCCGCTTCCTCCGAGCGCAGGAAAAGCTCGAAGGCAGTCCTCGTGTCGTACTTCCTGAAGGAGACCCTGAGTCCGTGGATCTCGGTCGTCTCGTCGATCTTCATCGGGCATACTCCTGGTCGGACATCTTCCGCAGCATTCGCTGCGGATGGACCGAGAACTGGCTCATGTTATTGCAGACCTTGCCGCTGTAGAAGCGGTGGCAGTAGCGGCAGCGCCGCGCGGCGCCCATGGCCTGCTGGATCGCCGAGGCGACGTTGAGGATGGCCTGACTGCGCCAGCTTTTCGCCCGGATGGGGATGGCCTTGAGGGCGAGTTCGGCCCACTGCTTGGGCGTCATCCGCTGCTCTTCCATGGCCCGGAGAGTTTCTGGAGCGATGGTGACGTTTTTCATCGGTATCTGTACTCGAAAAGCTTGCTCGGCCTGGGCTTCGTATAGGCCCTTGGATTCCGGACGTAGACGAGCCGGAGCAGGTCAGAGGTGAAGTTCTTGATGACGGTCTCGCCGCGGCTGCGCTTAGCTTCCTGGTAGGTGTTGAAGGACTTCCAGAGCGCGTCGATGAGGAAGTTGCGCTCCTGGATGGCTCCGTGGACCAGCATGAGGTCCATCGGCGAGAGGTCGGCCGGGGACTGGCAGAGGTAGATGACGCTCCCGTCTTCCGTTTTCAGCATGTCCAAGGCGCGCGAGAAGAAGATCCGCTGTCCGTCCGGCGTGTACGGCGGGTCCGTGAAGGCGACGTCGGCGCTGCTCATGAACCCTTGAGGGACGCCCTTCCGGACGTCGTACTCGAACGCCTCGAACGGCACCTTGCAGGCCGATCCGTGCTTATTGAGCGCCTTGACCAGATCCGTGTCGATGTCGAGGACGCAGATGGACTTCGCCAGCCCCGTCAGCGACAGCGCGACGGACAGGAGATCGTCATCCCCCAGAAGGATGATCTTCTTGCCCACGACGTCTCCGCAGTCCAGCATCTTCTGGACGCGCTCAATGACGGTCCTCTCGGTGGCGAACAACTGGTCGTACTTCGCCTTGGGCTTTCCAGACCGGACCTGGGAAACGGCCTGAAGGAAGTGCTGCCGCACGCTCTGCATGGCCTGTTCCGCGAGGTGCCCAATCCTGGTCCCGATCTCCCCAAGAATGAGCTTGACGGCCTCCGCTGGGACGCGCGCCATACGGGCCAACGCATCCGGGTCAGCCTCGGTGTAGGTCCGCGCGAGGATGGTCACCCGGTTCGCCTCGGCCATGGAGAGGTTTCTCCAATGATCTCCAAGCCTCTTGTTGATCGAGGCCAGGGTGGTCTCGCCGATTTCGTTCCTCATCATAGTGGGTCGATCCCCATGTCCAGGCACGCAAAGATGAAGTCCCGGATGTTCTTGTGGGTCATAGCGAGGTCGATCTTCAGGATCGCGGCGTTGAGGTCGCCTTCTGTGCCGCCCTCGCGTGCGGGTCCCTTCCAGCAAGGCGCCTTGATGTAGTAAGCGAGGTAGTCCTTCATGACGGATAGCTGCTCCTCGGTCGGAGGCTCCTTCGTCTTCCCGGCCCCATGGTTGAGATAGGCCCAGACCGCCTTCGGAAGCTCTCCGGTCTGGTCGTCCTGCCACCGAAGCGGTAGTCCGAGCGGTTCCCTATAGACCTGCGGCATGCGGTTCATGAGATGATCTCCACGTGGATGCTCCGCGTCTTAGCTTCCTGGACGGTGTCCTTGGTTCCCTTCGAATTCGCGAGATCCCCGTGGAAGGCGATGACGAGATCCCCGTCGCCCAGCATGTCCAGCATTCTCCGGTTCCGGATGGGGCCAGCCGATTTGCCGTACCGCACCCAGTTGGCCGGGATGCCGACTACGTCCAATCCAAGCTCAAGGGCAACGGCACGCGCCATGAGATCCACTCCATCGCACTCGCCTTCGACGATGGTCACGTCTTTCGGAAGCTGCATGAGCCGAGCCTTGATCTTGTTCCTCGGGAAGCCACGACGGGAGCCGCAAACGAGAACTTTCATCGCTCTCTCACTGGATCTCGATCCTGTGCCGATGCTCGTCAAGCCGCTCGTAGATGATCCGCTTGAATCCGGCGACGAACCGATCTTTGTGCTCCATCGTCAGCGTGAATGCCGTCCGAAAGAGGGCTTCTTCCTCCTCCGTTTTGGCCTGGCGAATCACGTCTGCCATGGTCAGTCCTCGGCTACCGGCTGCCTTGAAGATCACCTTCAGCTTGTCCAGGGTTTGCATAACTTCCGCGTGGCTGTAGATCGCGTGCTTGATGGGTTCTCCCATCTCAACCCTCGCCTTAGTTCTTCTCGCCTTGGAACTGTTTGTAGTACGCGAGCGCCAAGCTCATCTGGCGGGCGACCTCGATCATCCGCTTCCGCCGTGCCGGACTCGGCGACACCTGATTCTCCGCCATCGCGACGCCCCATTCACCGGCAAGCCGGGCGATATCGCGCAGCACCTTCAGTTCTTCGGCATGGCCGCAGGTCGATTCCGTCATATATCCTCCCTCGGTGGAGGATAGGTGAGGAAACCTCCGGAGCCACAATCGTCGCACGAAAGACCAACTCCCCAACCAGGATCGTGGAGGAGCCAGATGTCGCCGAAACGGGTCACAGAGATCCTCGGCGCGTCCTCGGCTTCGATGACGTGCTTCTCGCCACAATGCTCGCAGTAGAGCACCTGCCCAGGCAAGACGGCCGTCTTCGGGCTCGTCATGGCCTCTGGGCTCCTTTGGTGGCCACTTGGATCACGGCGATTTCGTTTCCGCAGCGATTGCAGTGGACGTGAAGCCTGCCGTCGTAGTACGTCACCCTCAGGGCGTCTCGTTCATGACAATGGTTCGGAAGGAGTAGCATGTGCTCATCCGGTTTCTCCCGGTAATCCAGGCGGAGCATCTCATTGAAGTCCTCCTGGGTCAGGACTCGACCGATGTTTCTGGTAATAGGGTTCGTCATGATCCACCCTCTTAGAAGTCCGAGCATCCTACGTACTGAGGAGCCCCGAGGAGCATCCGCCACTCGTGGATCTTCATCTTGATCCTCTGCTCCGCACCGTCCGGATGGAGCGTGAACTCCTTCTGGTCCTCCATGACGGTGATACCAGGCTTCTCCTCCGGCCAATCCATTCCGGAGCGACTCAGGCTCTCGATATAGAGCCCTAAAGCCTGAGCCTCGTCACGCGCCGCGACCGTGTGGATGGCCCCATCGTCGATCTGGTAGATGTTGAGCACCTATTCGTCCTCCTCGCTGACCTTTTCCAAGGCGCTTACAATGTGTTCCATCACGTACGTCTTGGCTTGCCTGAATCCGACCTTCACCAGAAGCTTCGCGGGAAGCTCCACGGTCTTCTCGACTCCATCCTGGGTCCACTTGATGACCGCCAAGCCGGTCCAGTCTCCGTTGTGGATGACGAGGACACGGCCGTACGGCTTGATTTCGTAGAAGTCCGGGTTCATCCGGCTCTCCCTACAGGGCCTTCAATTGCGGGACGGCGACGACCCTCCACCACCCGCGGTAGGTGAACGGCATGAAGCCGAGCACCTTCTTCACCCGGGCCACGAAGTAGTCGATCCGCTCGTGCTTCTTGCGCTTGAGCTTCTTGACGAGATTCGGCTCGTACCACAGCGAATCGCAGAAGAGGACCGCGGAGCGCTTCTTCGTGAAAAAGTGGTACTTCCGTCCGCGGAACCCGCCGCAAATCGCCATCGTCCGGTCTTCGCTGATAAGGCACGTCATCAGGCCGCCTCGCAACCGCAGTTGCAGATGTGGTGCCCGTCCGGGTCCTGCCATTCTCCGTGGCAGTGCCAGTGGAGCTTCGCGTGGCAAGGCGTGCAGACGGTGAACATGGGTTCCTTATCCGACCAGTAGAGGACCGCCCTGCCCTCCGAACCCTTCTCGAAGTCCTGCGGCTTCGTCTCCGGCCCGTTCCGGTAGGCGTTCTGGAGAGACTTGTGCGGCCCATCGTGCTTGTCGAGCAGCATGCAGCCGAACGGCCCGGCGCCCGCGATGTGCATCCACGCTCCGCAGCCCTTCATGTGTCCTGTCCTCAAAGCCCGCATGGCGGCCTGTCGTTCTCGTCGAGAATCCGGGTCACGCGAGCAAAGTTCAGCAGAACTTCTGCTTCCTGGAAGCACTTCTGGGACTGGTACTTCTCCGCCCACTTGATGGCCATGTCGTGAATGAGCGTCCGCTGCTCCACGGCCACGGCATTGAGGGCCTCAACCGCGATCTCCGCATCATGGTCGTCGTTGGCCAGGAAGCAGAGCCGGTGCTCTTTGTTGAGGTGAACGGTCCTGCCTTCTCGTCCTGCTACGACCACCTGAATCGGCATCGCATCACCTCAAGAACGAGGGCCACCGAAGATGTCATCTAGCTTTTCTGTGATCTGGCTTTCCAGGGCGTTCCGCCGGTCGGACATCGCGATCACATCGACGACGTCGAACTCCTTGAGGTCGAGGGTCCGGATGTTCGTGATCTCGACCCCGTCCACCGGCTTCCCGGCGACGATGAGCTTTGCCTCGTCGAGCATCCGCTGCTCGCGCGTCACGGAGTAGGTTTTTCCGCCGAAGCTTCCGTGCTGCTCGCGGTAGAGGACGGCGCCCTTGTCCGGCACGAACGCGCAGTCTGCCGCCGAGAAGGCATGGATGTGGAACCCGCTGCCCGCGTGCCGCTTGTAGAGCACAACCTTCATGGTTTACCTCATCTCCCGTTCCGTGACCCGCCCGACCGCTTCCATGCCCTTCTTGTGCCGGAAGAAGAACGGCGTAGGGCCAGGAATGCCCTCGGCCCTCACTTCCACGGCGTAGAAGTCGTCCATCAGGCCGCCGTACTTCTGGACGACGAAGGTGTCGAGCATGAGGTACGACTCGTCGGCCATGAGGTCGGAGAGCTTTGCGAGGATCTCCTTGGCGACCTCGTACTTGAAGTAGCCGAGGAAGTTCCGGCAGACGACGAGGTCGTATTGCTTGAGGCCAGTCTGCATCGTGAAAATGTCGGCTACCTCAAACCAGAGGTGCTTCATGATCTCAGGGGCGACCTGGGCGGTGACGTACTTAGGAAGCCCCGAGATCGGAAAGTTACCGCTCCTGGCCACCTGGATGCAGGCGCCTTGGATATCGAAGCCCGAGATCGTGAAGTCCTGAATCCCGGCCTCCATGAACTCGGAGGCCAGGCTGACCGCCTCCTCGCCGTGGGAGCAGGGAAGGCTCAGGACATCTACGCGGCGCTGCGTGGACTTCGTGTAGAGGAACGGGATGATCCGCTTCTGGAGGGTATCGGCCTCCCAGAGGTTGAAGCGCATCATCTTTGTTTCGTTCGTGATCAGATTCGCCCGTAGCTTTTCCTCCAGCGTCATCCATCTCCAGGCTTCTTCTCCTGCCCAGTACCGGCCGCGATTGTTCCCAGAGAGCCAGTATTCCAGGTTCGCGACCCCGGAGAATCGGTCCAGTTGTGCAAGAAGCTCCTTCACGTAGCGCGACTCGGGGTCGAGCCGTTCGGATTCTTTGAGGATGAAGGCTTTGACGGCGCCGATGGTGGCCAGTTCGCTCATGATGGCTGCTCCTCCCCTCCCTCTCCGCCTTCCTGCCACTTCTCGTCCTGGGCGATGGAGTCCTCCAGTTGGTTCTTGATCAACCCCTTGAGCTTCTCCCGGAGCATCGGATCTTCGGACAGGATATCTTCGACGATGCCCTGGAAAGGTCTGGACATGGCCGTCTCCAGGGACTTAGTGATCGGATGAGGGAAGATCTGCTTCAACTGACCGACGATCTCAGGAAGCTGCTTCTTGAAATCGTCGATGAACTTCTTGATCGCTTCGAGGTCAGCAGGCTTTTTGCCCTTCACCGGCTCGGCCGTAAATGCCTCGAACTTGGCGCCCGTGATGGTCGATTGCACCCAGGCCGCGAGAAGGAGGATCGTCTGCTGCTTGACTTGGACCGCAGGTCCAACGGCGATCGGGACGTCCACAAATTCGAGAAGGACGCGGCCGTCTTCATGGAGGGTAGCCTTGATTTCTCCGAAGTCCATTGTCTGAGCCATCTATTCCCCCTCAAAAAGTTTGTCAATCGGGATCATCGCGGTATCCATCCCGTTCTCATCCCTGTACGTGGCTGCCACATGATCCAGGCAGAAATCGACGGCGACCAACGTCGATCCGAGCGGGATCGCCTTCCTGGCTACGTCGCTTGCTTTCGCCCTGAGCGGCTGAAGCTTCAGCACGATCTCGGAGCGCTCCAGTATGAGCTTCTTGTACTCGGCGAGCGTCACAGTCGGACCTCCCGGTAGACGTCGTCCTCGTCCCATCCCGGGTACGAGAACTTGGAGTACACGAACATGTCGGCCTTCCTCTCCCGATGCCAGCCTTGCCGGGTTCTCTGAGCGATGTAGGACCGGCCGTTCACGACGTAGCGCGTGATGCCGGGGCAGCCACCGTATTCCAGGCCGTACTCCGGGAACATCTTCCAGGAGAGGAGGTCGTCCCAAACCAAGAGCCTGCTGTTGAGGAGCGCGAGCCGCTTCTCGGCCTTCATGAAGGCGATGACGATCTTCTGCTTCCGAGGCGCGGTGTCTTCCCAGTTGAAAGCGACCCCTCCGCTCTCGCTGCGCTCGTAGGTGACGACGCCGTTGCTCCAGCCCTTTAGGCCCTTGATCTCCGCGGAGGCCGGGCATGCCTTCGAGAGTGCGGCATAGACGGGGTCCCAAACCTCTTTGAAGAAGCGAGTGCGCTGCTCCACGACGCGCCAGCGGACCCGCTCGATGTCCTGGACGGTCCGACCCGACAGGATGAACGCCTGCCGGTTCCCATGCTCGCTGTGGACGAACTCCGCCTTCTTCTTGGCGGTCAGATCCATCTTCTTCCGCCAGACGGCGTCCAGGACGGCTGTGCTGCTCATCGCTTCACCGCTTTCCGCCTCGGCGACATCGCGCGCCGGTTGACGTCCAGCATCTCCTTCAGGCTTCCGAACACCGTCGCGACCACATCTTTCTGGGCCATGAGCTTCCGAGCATCGTACAGGCCAAGGCGCTCTGCGATGCGCATCATCTGAGTGGCAGTGCTCTGGGACTCCGCGAAGATGAGGGCACCCGCGCAATGGCGGGCGTCTCGACCGTCTACGATCTCTCCATCCCCGGCCTCGATTGTGGTCTTGTGGCAGGAGAACGTGGAGCCCTGCGTTGAAAGCATGGCTCCGGCAATCTCGCGCACGCGACTGAGCATGAGGCGGATTCCTTCCTTCTTGAGGAACGGGCAGTTGGAACAGGGCTTGAGTAGATCGAACCTCACCTCGTCTCCACGCTTCCAGTGTCACAGATGTTAACAGCCGTGATGACGGACGTCAAGTCAATTTAAGGGGCTTCAAGCAGGGCCAGTTCCGGACAGCCTTCTTGGCCGCCCGACTCTTTTTGAGTTCGTACTCTTCTTCTCTCATCGAGTCTGTTGGACGCGACCTGGGATATTTGCCGTTCCACTGGCAGTGAAGGCCACAAAAGATCAAGTCCGCTCCATAGAGGATCTCTCCGCATGCGACGCACCGGAGATGCCACACCTTCGCCTTCATCGAACCTTTCCCGTCAGGAACTCCCGGGTGCGCGCACGGAGTTCCACCTGTCGGCACGTGCAGGAGAGCGTATTGGGGGTGTTGTGCCCGGACGCCGGGCACGGAATCTTCATGGGATCGAGCCAGAGTTCGAGGATGGCGGTCGCCTCCTTGATGACCTCGTCCTTGATCTTATTATCCATTGGTTGGCCTCCCAGAGTTCAGGAGCTTTGATGGAGGATAACGCCGCGTATTTTTGACCAAGGGATTAGGTGCTGGCGCCAAACTGGCCCATTGTGATGCCCGTCGCCATCCATAGCCCAGATGCCCCACTTGTTTATGCCGATCAAAGCATAGAGACCTTCGTAGGGGTTTGGCTCGCTCAGAAGGATCTCTATACCAGAAATGCCAACGACATCGTCTTCGGCAAGTAGATGGTCCGCATTGAGTTCTCGGGCCACTTCTTGCCTAAACTCACTGAAGAAAAGCTCCAGACTCCCAAGAGTATTCCTCTTCTCTGAAAGCTCGTGCGCCTGCTCTCCGTCCATGGTCAATTCCTTATCTATCTGGGCCAATCGCCTCCTGAACGTGCTTCGGGAGCATCTTGATCCGCTCCTCCGCAAGCGCATCGGTGGCGTCCATAGTCGCGTCGATGTTCCCCTTCTTGAAATCGTACTTCTCCCAGTCCTCGTGGTGAAGGAGATGGAGGTATGGCCGCTCCACCCACTTCTCCAGGATCGTCCCGAGTTCCTCAAGCTGCCCGACGTGGAACCGGAGGGCCTCTCGGACGTCGAGGTCGCCGACGCGGATGTCACGGCCCTCGTGGGTAACGATGCCGCCGCTGGCGCGGACCTCCCACATGTCGTCCCGGTTTTTAGGTATCCAGTTGAAGGCGAGATTGGCTATGTTGCGCTCGCCTTGATAGGTGTCGCAGGTTAGGAGGAGTCCCTTCCTCCAGAGGACCACGAAGCGTTCCTGGTAGGGTTTCCCACCGTAGGGCTTGCCGGTGAATGGGATCTCCAGGATCTGCTCGAAGCCGATCGCCTTGGCGATTCGGAGATGGTTCTCCATGGAGCAGTGGAACGTGGTGTCGTCCAGGGCTTTCAGGGCCTCTCGCTTTATCGCGTTGTTCTCGAAGAAGTTCTGTGTGCCCAACGAGCCCGCGATCGACTTGGGATCGTTGATCGACCCGCCGGTCATTACCTCAGCCTCGTTGAGCGCGTCGTACTCCAGGAGCTTCTTGAGTTCCTTCTTAGCCATTTTGCTCTACCAGGGCATGTCCAGTATCCGGCTCTTCTTTCCGTTCCAGCCCTCGATCTTCCGAGCCTTCTTCATGTCCGCGAGCAGCTTGAGCCGAGGGTCGTCCTTCGTGAGGTCGTCCTTCGTGAGGAAGTACCGGATGAGTCCGCAGAAATCGTTGGCAGGAATGAACACGGAGCCCTTGGGGATGCTGATGAAGAGGCCGGGGGTACAATTGCCGGAGGCTTTGCTCACCATGGCACTGGCTTCCAGCGCCACCTGCCCTTTCCCCTTCCGGCCCAGGCGAATGAACTCGAAGCTCATGCGGACCCCCTCCGAACCCTGCGGACCCTGAAGCGATGCCCCTCGAAGGCGCCGCTCCGGATCTCGTGGGTCGTCTCCCGGTTCATCTTCTGGGCGAGCGCCACGGCCTGGGCCTTGTACTTCCGGCGCGTACTGGCCCACTCGTTCCAGGCGCCGAAGTCCCAGAATTCGACGCACCACTCGGACTGCTGTCGATGGCTCATCCGTGTTCCTGGCGATATTCCTTGAGAGCCCTCTCGATCTCGACCTCGTCCTCCTTGGTATGGTCCTGCTTCATCAGGAATTCGACGTACCTGGCGAGCATCCGGAGCGCGGGCGTCTCCATGAGAGCCGGGGAGCCTCTTTCGACGGTCCGAAGCGTGTCCTGAGAGAGCTTGAGGAACGTCTCGCGGCCCTGCTTGCCGGAGGCCAGCGAGTACGAGATCATGTCCCGCCAGAAGGCCCTTTGGAGGCCCTCATCGGACGGCGCCCAGGTTCTCGCGAAGGCGAGTACGTCAATGGGTTGTATCGCCTGATCGGTTGCCATATCCTCTTCTCCTTCCAACCACTCAGATGTTAACAGGTGTGAGAGGCGGAGTCAAGCTCAGCGCTCTACTTTCACGACCTTGCCGAACACGGAGTTCAGGCTCGTCCAGCCGTTCGTGCCGCCTCGGTTGTTTCCGATCAGGCACCGCTCGCCGTCCACGGCCTTGACGAGGTGCAGGTATTCCTGGCCGCCGACCCGGCAGAGGACGATGTCGCCCTTCTCGACCGGCCCTGAGCGCGGCTCCACGGTCACGAGATCGCCGCTCTCGATCTTGCCCGTCATGGAACCGCCCCGGGGGCGGATCTGGACGGTCTCGCCCTTCTTCAGGCGTTCGATGGCGGCGGTGGCCCAACCCATGCTCAGCCCTTTCCTCCGGATTTCCCTGTCAGCCGCTTCAACTGAGCTTCCATCGCTTCGTTGGCCTGCTTCAGCTTGGACATTTCAGACCCGCTGACTTCCGCGAGCCTATCGAGGAGAGTTCCGAGAACAGCGGTGAAGCCGACGCGGTCCGCGCGGCGCACTCCCATGACGGGCGTTCTCTGGTTGTCCTGGAGCTTGTAGAACCCCCAGTGTCTTTGGCCCATCTTCCCATAGCCCCAGCCTTCCTGGATCTCGACTTCAACACCCATGGCCATGCGGTTCACGGCCGCTTCGACGGCCTCGAACGTGTCACGGAACTTGTCGGACTCTGCATTCAGAGCGGCGGCGTTCCCCTCAAGACGATCGAGCGGCCCTTTGTCCACGGACTTCTACAGGCTTTCGGTCGGGGCGAGCGCCAGAGCCCGCTTCAGAGCCTCGACGGCGGTCTTCTTGGAAGCCTCGGGAACCAGCGGGTCAAGGGCGACTCCGCAGAGTTCTTCGGCCCGCGCGAGCAGGCTTTTGAGGGCAAGCTCGGCCTCCGCCTCCTTGATCGAAGCCATCGTGCGGATGAGCTTGAGGAGTTGCTCGCCCTCCAGGCCGTCCATCCCGTCCTCATCCATGATGGCCTGCTCGATCCCGGTCTCGGCGTACTTGATCGCCTTCCGGAGGTGACGGATCTGGTAGCTGTAGATCCAGTTGTGGACCTTCTCGATCGCGGGGTCTCCCAGCACCCGGTTCCTTTCAATCGTCCTCGCCCTCTGCATGGCGGTGACGATGCAGCCCGGACAGATGTTGCCTTTCGGGGAATGGATGCATTCGGCACGGGCCTTCTGCGCGATCTCGATCATCTCGTCAAGTTGTTCCATGGTCATGCGGTTCCTCTTTCCTCATCGACCGAAACGCCTTTCTAACGGCATCTTCGTCCGTCAGACCTTCCCCTTTGATGTACCGACCGGACGGGTGCGTGAAAAGCCAGAAAGTGTGCAGCTTCCCATCCTGCCGGTAGTCGTTGTGGACGCCGACCATCCAGCCAGCCGCTCGAAGAAAGGCGAGCATGTCCTGAAGGCACGCATCATCGGATACTATCATCATTCGTCCTCAACGCGGTCCCAGATGAGTTCCCACTTGAGCCCGTGTTTGCACGTCCGGATATGGCTCGGCGTCCTCTTGCCCTTGTCCGGCTTCTCCCCTTCGCAGGCGCACTCGAACTTCTTCACGCGGCCGTTCCCAACGCAGCACGGGCAGACCTCGGTTCCCGTTTCCCGCGCCTTTTTTCGCTGCTCCCAAGCCCAATTCTGGACCTCCTGGGTCCTGAGCGAGTGCCAGGCCGCCTTGTGGCCGCGCTTGTCCCGGCAGGACTCCCCGGCCTTCGCCTGGCAGTGCTTGCAAGCGAAGGTGAGGATCATCGAGACGAACATCTCGTCGCTGGTCATGCGTCCGGATTCCTACCCTTCACGAATCCTCTTCAAGATCTCGTCCTTGCCCAAGTTCCACCGCTCGTCCACGATCCTGGAGACGCGATCGCGCTCCGCGGCAGCCGCGTGAAGCGCGACGTCCTCCACGTCCTTCACGGTCATCGGCGGCTGAAGCTCCTCTGAGCTTCCCCAGGTGACCCTGCTCCCGTTCAGCTTGTGGTGTTGGAGCCACGAACGGGCGGCGCCGATCCATTCGCCGCCCTTCTTCATCAACTCGATCACGTCGAACATCCGGGAACCTCCTCAATTATGTCCGAGACTTTCTTGACCCTCTCCAGCGAGTAGCCCCCGCTGATGCCTTCGACCATGATGACGGCAGTGTGCCCCGGGCCGCGTGAACTGCTCCCCAGCAGCCAGGGCAGAGAGCGTGTCTTCGTCCTGAACTGCTCGCCGAGATCCTTCGTCACGATGACGTCCGTGCCTTCCGGCACGTCCTTCCACTCCTCGACGAGCTTCGCCTGGTTGACGCGCTTCATGGGTCCCCCTTTCATCACGCAATCTCCTGAAGAAGAACACGGACAGGTTTGCCGATGTAGCCAGTCTGCTGCCACTGCCGCAGGACTTCTTTCCTGCTCTTCGAGAGCGAGGAAGGATGGGGCGACTTGTCGCCCTTGAACTTCCACGCCCAATACTTCCTGATACGACCTTTCTTCACGGCGCTTTTCCTCCGCTTTCTACGGTCCCGAGGCCAGCGCAGATCTTGCACGTCGGCCCGTACTCGTCATCAACGATCTCGCAGCCGACGCCTCCGCAGGACTCACAGACCTTGGTCGGCTTCTTGTCCGGCTCCTCCCTACGCATCCGATTCCATTCGTTGTAGGCCATGAGGCGAGCTTCCTCGCCGCCCCAGACGTGCTCGACCTCCTCGGATTCGAGACCACAAGCAGGACAGACTGTCTTGGCTCCCATGAGATCCTCCGCCAGCCGGTAGACGGAGGCTTCCGGGAGCGCGCCGCAGGCGCAAGGGATCACCTTCACGGCTAACGCAACCCTTCCGACTCTCGTTCGCCATCGGCAATCGCAACACGCACCGCGTAGTTCGCTTTTTCGAAAGCGTACCCCTGAGTAACCAGCTTGATCAGAAATCTCATGCTATCTCGATTGTAGGACTTCAATTTCTGGATGATTTCCTGAGCATCCATCGAGTTGAAGTCAACGTCCTCTAGGGCCATCGTTAATCCTCCGATCTACACAGCGCGAATCAGAGCTACCGTCAGTTTGATTGGCTCGCTCTGCACGATGTTCTGGCCCATCTCCTTCCCAGCACGGAAGGCGATCTCCTCGATACGCCCCTCGAACTTCCGCCCCTCCCACTCCACAACCACACGATCCCCAGGGCGAAGCGGGCCGTTGAATTCGATCATCTCTCCTCCGATCTACGACTCGTACACGCAGAGCGCAACGTCTCGGATCGTCTTGCCGATCCGCTTCCCCTGCTGGCACCAGAGACTTACTGCCTGAAGGAATCTCATCTCCTCAAGCCCCTTCAACTTCCGCTCTGAGTAGTCGGCCTTGAGCGGCGTCGGGAAACATAGGTGTGGCATCTCAAAGAGATAGCTCCGTCCTCCCGGCACCTCGATCCGATAAACCTGGCCGCCTCCGATGACGCAGATTACTCTCGGTTCCATGCGTACGCTCCTTGATTCACGACAGTTCAGCAATGCAGTAGGCATAGATCCAGAACTCTCGGCTTGTCCGTGCGTTCCTGACCTTGACCCGATCGTCATACCCGTTGTCGAGAACGACGCCCTCGTGGATGCCGTTTCTCTTCCATCTCACCTCGGTCCCTGGTGGATAGTCGCGTTTCATGACACGTCCGACCTCGGCCTCTGCCTTACTACGGCACGCCAGCGCTCGCACAAGTGCCTTGCTCATGACGTGGATCTCCTATCGCTGGATTCGCGACTTTTCAGCCAGCCTAAGAACCGCTGATGGGCGGCTTCGCAGTTCGCGCATCGGCAGCCGCCGCAGTTGCAGATCGGCGAATGCGCACAGCCCCCATGGCCGTGGCAAGCTCCGCCGCAGGAACAGCGCCCCTCAAGACAGAGATCACCGTCGTTGCACGGGCACCGGTAGCCGGGGCCGTGGGGGTGGCGCGTCTCTGGCTGCACGTTCTCGGATGTCATGATTTGCGCCTCCGACTCCACCACACCTTGTCGGCCACCAGTAGGCAGACCATCGCGGTCAGGAGACACTGGACCCACCAGCAATCAGAATGCGCAGACGTCATGAAGCACGGCCCTTCTTTCTAAGGTTACGGCACTCAACCCGCTTATGTCCAGGAGCGCATTGGTGAACGTGATGCCAGCACCACCGGCAGACCAAAAGTCCGCAGTGATGGCACCGTATACGGCGCCTCGAATCGCCACCACAGACCGGGTCCTGGCATTCAGGCATGCCCTACGCTCCCTCGCGCTTGGTTCGGACACCCTTGGCGGGCGCGAGATCGGCCGCCTGCTGATACTTGTGGCAACGGGGCATTAGGCAGACCCGGCAATAGCCGTGCCGGTTCTCGCCCTTCCAACGGCCGATGAAGGTCCAGAACCACGTCCCCCAGTGATGCTTGTGTTTCTTCACCTTGCGTCCTTGAGCGCGTTCGGCACGACCGCCTCGCGCATCCAGTGGCCGTGCGTGTGGACGTGGTCTTTCCTCACGAATTTCCCGACTACGTTCCGGAACTCCTTGAAGTGGAAAGAGCGGGCGACCCGGACCACGTAGCCCTCGCAGGGGTCGCCGTTGTAGGTCTGGATGTCGAGAGCCCTGACGGCCGTCTCGTTCCATGGAGCCCGTTCGAGTATGGGAACCACGGGAAGGTCAAGAAGCCCCGCCCATTCGAGCGTCTCATCCCAGGAAAGGCAGGCGTTCTTCTCGTTCCAGATCCCGAATACGAGAAAATGCGCCGGGAGATTCTGGTAGTGGATCGAGTGCCTGGCGTAGAGGTTCTCCCCGCAGAGTTTCCAGCCGGGAGGTAGCTCGTGCCCGACCCTTCTATGCAAGCCCCAGAGCCAATCCCGGGATGGATGGGACGGCGTGTCGAGCGAGCGGGCATGGAAGCCGTCTCGATAAAGGCTTGTTTGCTCGCCGTCCATCTTGACCGAGATGACGACCTCCTCGTTCTCGAACCCGGAGAGGCTCTCCATCACCCGATCATCGGAGGAAACGCCCGGCGACCAAGGAAGATGAAAAGTCCGAGGGTACTTTACCCGGTCCGTGAAGAGGTGAAGCACCGGCTTGATCACCTTCTGGACGCTTTCGTCGTGGAAAAGCTCGCCCTTGAGGCGCTGCCCGTTCGGCAGGATCGGATTCCCCCACTTGTCGATCACTTCCTCCGAGTAGAAGTGAGGTGGGAGCAGGATCTCGGTGATCCCGGCGGCCTTCCGGACCTCGTCGCACGAGAGGACGGTCGATTCCGCCGCAAGATGGTGCTCTTCGCAGACGCTCGCGCCGTTGGAGATGTAGTATCCCCCGTCCGGCCACAGGCGACGCTCAATGACATGATGGGCGTCCTTTGCTCCGGCGCCGCAGATGACGCACTTGCCGCCATCGCGAGCGAAGACGGCGTTCCTGAACTCGTCCCTGGTAAGCAGATCCACGGCCAGCACTCCTGTTCCCCTCAGATGATAACAGATGTGAACTTGGAGGTCAAGGAGATCTCTACCCCATGTTTTCCGGGATGGCCTTCATGTCATTCGCGTTGTCTGCCGCCGATTTGGAGAGCCGCTCGCTCTTCCTCTTGAGGTACTTGGCGATCACGTACCGGTTCTTCCAGATGAAGTCCTCGTACTTCGCCATGCCGTTGCATGGGCACCCGATGACCGCTTGCCTCCCGTCGAGCGTGCCCCAGGAGATCGAATCGTAGCTCGGATCTTCGATGTACTTGTCCGGCTCCTTGGCGGCCTTCGCCCGAAGATCCTCAAGCTCGCCCCTGTCGAACGTACCCTCTTCCATCGTGGCAAAGTGGGTCCGGTCACAGAGTTCGCACGTGACGACGAGCGATCCTGCATGCCGGACGGCATCCTCGAAGTCTTCCGTGACGTGCTTCCAGCGCTTCTTCTTGTTCATGCGGTCTTGTGTTCCATCATTACCACTCGGATCTTCCATTCCTGGCCAAGGAGTGATTCCGCGGCCTTGCTGGCTGCGGCGCCAGTCAGCGCCTCAACAATCACCTCAATGTGCTCGACAAACGTTGCGCCCTCGGGCGCATGCTCCTGACGCTGCCAGTGGACCATGTGGACCCGGTAGACGTTCATTTCCGTGTTACTAGATCCACGTCTCCACGATCACTGGATCGTCGCCCGGGTGCCTTTCCGTCCGGACTTTGTCCGGCGGCACGAACTGGCGGGCTTCCTTCAGGCTGTCCGCGAGCTTGCATTCACCGCTCACGTACTGCTTGCCGTCCGAACCCATCGCGAACGCGCGGACCACGAACTTGTCTGGGTAGTCCTTTGGGCGATCGTAGATGGTGTACATCACCAGTTCGTCGCCTTTCAGGACGTACGTGCCGTCTTCAACCATTCTTCACCGGAGAACCTTCTGGACCCTGAAGAAGTCGTGCTTCACCCCACCACGCGCTTCGCAATGCTTGGCGGCCTTCTTCGCCGCCTTTAAGGTCTGCTTGGACTCGCACGGGCCGCCGCCGCGGACCCATGCGATGTAGCTCGGCTTGCTCAACTTCATGGATGAGTCCCTCCGGGTCTTCGCCAAAAACTTCCTCGCGCACGGGACGCACATCTTCACCCCGATACGCGGGGCCTTGAACGCGAGGACCATCACCATGAAGTCCTCGACGGGCTTCCCGCACTTGCCGCAGACCCACCTTGATCTATTCCGCCGCATCCCGTAATCCAGCCTTGGCTATCAGGATTTTGTAGGCACATCCATGACAGTCCCGGCTTCCAGATAGCTCACCGTACGAATTGACGGCCGGGTTGTTCGTAGGCGGGTGCTCGGCGATCTCCTTCAGCGCCTTTCGGTAGCGATCCATGGCCTGGATGAAGAACGTCTTGGCTTCACTGTAGGCGCCCTGATGAATCAGCCGCTTCAGACTCTCGAAATCGTTATCGTCGCTCATGCTTTCCTCAAAGCTCGCGCCTCCCGGCGCTTCTGATTCCACCTACCACGCCGCTCGACCTCTCGGTACAGGCGGTCGTAATCCCTCTGGGCCTCCGCGAGACGGCGCTTGACGACCGCTACGGCGACGGCCGCGTTCACGAGCTTCGCCGCCAGCAGCCTCTCCTGCCTCGTCAGCATCCGCCACGTCTCAGCTTTTTGTCCTGCTTCCTGCGGTCCCGCAACGCGAAGTTGACGGCAAGTTGGAACTCACTCAGCGAGACCGTCACCGTGCCTCGGAACGGCGTAACCATCGCCACCCGGTCCAGCTTCGGCCAGAAGATGAAGGAGCGGCCTCTGGAAAACCTAAGTGTCATTTCGTCCAAGGTTCACCGATACTTCTTCGGGGGCTCGAACCCAGCCGTCTCCATGATCCCCCGCACCAACTCGGCATCCGTAAAGCCCGCTTCCCGCTGGCCGTCCCGGATTGCGCTGTGCGCCCAGAAGACCTTGCCGCAATCGCAGGCGATGACCGTCGTGGTCTTGAAGATGCCGTCCGCCTCCTTGTAGCAGGTGAAGTCGCGGTGCCCTTGATCGAGCCTGCCGATCATGAGCATTGGGAACTGGGCGAGCCCATGGCGCCACCTGCGGATGTAGGCGAGGATGCGTTGGAGCATCATCCTACGCCTCCTCGATGACATCCACCCGCACCGTCGTTGTGGCAGGCTTGCTCACCTTGACGGCCACGTACTGGGGCGAGCCGATCCTCTCCTTCTCAAGCTCCTGGATGGCCGCCTCCCAGTCCTCGCGCTCCAGATAGGCTTCGTACTTCATGATCGGCTCGTAGCTCGCG
>Ga0214472_10001830_pt1 | contig 23152 bp, 15 predicted proteins | sample RVTome_6_FD_207662 | JGI IMG/M metagenome (GOLD analysis project Ga0214472, IMG submission 207662) | Soil microbial communities from uranium-contaminated site in the Upper Colorado River Basin, Wyoming, United States - RVT140D175 | ecosystem: Environmental > Terrestrial > Soil > Contaminated >...
CCTATCAATGGGCGTGCAGGATTTTAACGACGAAGTGCAGCAACATGTTCGCCGCATTCAACCGTTCGACATGGTCCACGACGTCGTGACAAATTGCCGCGAACTCGGCTTTGACAGTGTCAACTTCGATCTGATCTATGGTATGCCCTATCAATCGCCGGAAACCATCCGTGACACGGTCGAAAAAACGCTCGCTTTGTCACCCGATCGAATCGCCTATTACCACTACGCGCAGATCCCCGAGAAGATCGCCACCCAGCGCGGCATGGACTACACCAAGCTACCCGATAGCGAGATGAAGCTGGATATGTTCTTGGTCGGGCTGGAACTCTTCGAGTCGGCCGGGTTTGAATTCGTCGGACTGGACCATTTCGCCAAACCCGACGAGGCGCTATCAACCGCGAAAACAAACGGATCGCTGCAACGCAACTTCCAAGGTATGACAACCGGCGGCGCGCTACGACTGCTTGGCGTTGGCGTGTCGTCAATCAGTCACCTGTTGGATATCGGCTTCTTGCAAAACGTGAAGGATCCCGAGGCCTACGTGGACCTGATCGAACAGGGTAAGACACCGATTGAGCGCGGCAAGCGATTCACCCCGGACGATCTCATTCGCCAAGCTGTCCTCAATCAACTCTATTGCCTGGCCGGCATCTTTCCCACGCCGTTCGAGGACCGATTCGGCATCCGATTTGAAGAATACTTCGCGCGAGAACTGAATGTCATGCGCGTACTTGAACAAGATGGGCTCGTTACTCTGGAAGACGACGGCGCGATCCTCGTAACCCGTCCGCTCGGCCGCGTCTTGATGCGCAATATTGCCGCCGTCTTTGATGCATACCTTAGCCCTGAAGCGTATCGCTTGGGAGAGGAGAACAGTTTTTCGACGAACGCTTAGGGAACCTCGGTATGCCAAGAATCAAGAACGATCTCCTATTGCGAGCCGCGCGACGCGAGCCAACAGAACGAGTTCCCGTCTGGATGATGCGTCAGGCCGGACGCACCGATCCCAAGTATATTGAGCTTCGAGGGCGCAGCGACTTGCCGCTCGAAGAGTTGTTTAGCCATGTGGATCTGGCGGCCGAGATTTCTCTGCTCCCACGCCGCATCGACGTCGACGCGATCATCTTCTTCCAAGATATCCTTACGCCGCTCGGCCCCATGGGCGCGCCATTTATCTTTCGGCCCGGACCTACGCTGGATAAGCCCATCCGCAGCCAAGCCGACGTAAACGCGTTACAACTCTACGACCCTTCCGAGCATCTTGATTTCGTCGCGCGGATCATTCAATCTGTGAAACGCTCGCTTGACGGAGACCTACCGGTGCTCGGCTTTGCCGGTGCCCCATTGACCTTGGCGGCTTTTCTTATTGAGGGCGGAAGTCCGGGATCCACTCCCACACGCTTGCATTCCTTCATGCGCAGTGATCCTATCGGATTTCATGCCCTGCTCGATAAACTGACGGACATGACGGTCAACTACCTCAGATTTCAGATTCAAGCGGGTGCCGACGCCGTGCAATTGTTTGAATCCTGCGCCGACATTGTGTCACCGCGGGAGTATGAAGAATTCGCCCAACCCCATCACACTAGAATTTTTTCGCAACTTGGCCATAGCGTTCCGACCATACTCTTCGCCAAAGACGAAAACCGCGTCGATTTGCTGGCTCGGTCCGGCGCTGATGTTATAAGTGTCGGAGCGCACGTGGATCTGGCAGAGGCCATCCGGACGCACGGCCACAACGTGGCGTTTCAGGGAAACGTGGACAATCGCGTGGTTGCGGAGGGTTCACTCGAGGATATTGATCGTGCTGTCGCCGCTTGCTTGAGTGCCGGCGGCGGTTCCGGCCACATTCTGAATCTGAGCCACGGCCTGTTACAGCAAACACCCTTTGCCAACGTGCGGCGGTTCGTGGAAACGGCTAAACGCATCGGGATGGAGGCTGCCACACCTACTTCCGTGTAGTGAGACAAACGACGCGGCCGGTCCGGGAGAACGGTATGAACACCACAGCCTATGAGGTTCTCATCGTTGGAGGCGGCATTAGTGGACTGACTGCTGCCTGGCATCTCAATAGAGCCGGAGTTCATGTCGGGCTCTTGGAAAGTCTTCCCACCGTTGGCGGGTGTACGCAGACTCACGAGCGCAATGGGTTCCTGCTGGAAAAGGGACCATTCAACGTCATGGTTCGCGATCCGTCGTTCGAGGATCTCTTGTCAGACCTATCGGATCAAGTCGGCGTTGTCAGCGCCAGCTCCACGGCCCGCAAGCGATTCATTTACCGAGGCGGCAAGCTCCACCTCGTCCCGACCAATCCCGTATCACTCGCGACAACTCGCCTACTCAGGCCGAGATCACGGGCCCGGCTGATGGCCGGAATGGTAATGAGCAAACGGTCCGGAGACACGGAGCAGACAATCGAACAAGCCGCGTCTCGGCGCTTCGGACGGGAAGTCGCGGACACGATGATCAGCGCCGTTATATCGGGAGTCTTCGCCGGTGACATTCGAAAGCTCAGCGCAAACGCTTGCTTTCCGGCCGTCTCCAGAATCGACGCCCGGGCGCGCAGTTTGATTGGCTATGGACTCGCATCCGCGTTTCGCAAGAAACCAAAGCGACCACGGCGTTGGCGCGGACTCGTAAGCGTCGATGGCGGACTGGGGGCACTCACCGCGGCGCTCGGAAAACCAATGGGACCGGATCTGCGAACTGGCGCTTCGGTGCGACAGGTGCGGGAAACGCCGGATGGATACGAGATCGATTTCCAAAGCTCAGACAAGCCCACTGAGACACTGCAATGCAGATACTTGATCATGGCCACCCCCGCCGCCGAAGCCGGTCGACTGCTCGGATCGAAGATTGCGGACATCGCCGGTACGATTGAGAGCGCTTCGCTGGTGGTACTCAATCTAGGTTTTCGTCGATCTCACGTCGGTCACCCGCTTGATGGATTCGGCTTCCTCGTCCCTCAAAACGAACCCGGCTTTCCGCTCATGGGCGTTTTGTGGGCCGACAGCATATTCCCCCACCACGCCCCGCCGGACCATTGCCTTATTCGCATCTTCATCGGGGGCGCCCGCGACCCCGGCGCGATTGATCGAACGGAAGATCAACTCCTGAGAACGGCCACAACGGCGCTGCGCGGCTTGCTCGACATTTCCGGCGATCCCGTTCTGGTTGATTTCTGTCGGTATCGGGCTGCCATCCCGCAGTATCACCTCGGGCACCAAGCCAAGATCGAACAACTCCACCGCATCGTGGCACAATCGCCGCGTCTTCGCGTCATCGGTAACTACCTCGAAGGCGTATCGCTTAATGACTGCGTTCGACTCGCGACCCACACGGCATCCGATTTGGTCGAACAGATCAAACAGCCGTCACCACCTCAGCCAAGTGATCAACGGCTCGCAAACGCCGGTGCAATCTAACGTGAGGGAACAGGATCCCCTATGCTCCTGGTGCTCTGTTACACATAAATCTTAGGATTCGGTCCGTGCTGTGTCGAACTCCGGCACTGCTCCAGTGCAATCGCACACCCGAAAACCTAGGCGTGATGATGCAGAAGACCTAGGCGTGACTATGCACTAGGTAAATTCTTTACCCCCCTCCCTTCAAGGGAGGGGTTGGGGGAGGGTGGAGACGCGCGATGGTCATGAATCGACGAAACGCCAACCCCCCCTCAATCCCCCCCTGCAAGGGGGGGAGGTTTTTCCCCACCCTTCGCAAGGAGCGAAGGATGGGGCACCCATGCTCCGTTGTTTGGTCACTCCGTAGTTTGGTCGTTCCGTTGTTTGGTTGCTGCGTCGCCTGGTTCAACCGGTGCAGGTGGAGCCTTGGTTCCCCGCGCAATGAGCCAAACGCCAATCAACACGCAAAGGCCACCGCCGGCCGCGTTCACGGTAACAACCTCTCGCAGTGTCATTGTCGCAACCGCCAAGCTGATGAACGGCTCGAGATAGATCAATGAACCGACACGGGCCGGGCCATGCTCCATCACGGCCTGAAACCACAAATAATAAACCAAGCCACTGCAAATGAAGCCCAGAAAACCGACCGCCACAACAGCGCCCAGAGTGGGTATCTGCCGAAACGCGCCCACGGATATCGTCGGCACAAGGGTAATCACCGCCGCCACGCCCATTACATAGGCCGACACACGCATGGCACCGTTTCGTTCCACAGGGCCCGCCCCAACAAGCGTATAGATGGTCCAAGTCAAACAGGAAGTGAACTGGAGCAAATCACCGAGGCGTGAATCACGAAAATTCGGCAGTGATGACATCGTCACCAGTACCACACCCCCCGCACCCGCCAGCACACCCAACCAGCCGATACCGCCCATGCGCTGCCTGCCAACTACGTGTGCACCCACCGCCAGCATGATGGGAATGAATCCGATGATCCATCCGGTGTTGATGGCCGAGGTATATTGCAATCCAAAGGATTGAATCAGTAGGTGTCCGCCGAGTACACACCCCAGCAACGAGCACATACCCAAGTCATTCGGCGCGGGTAGAAGGCGCATGCCGCGGACACGGAGAATGACAAAGAGCAACAGGGCACCCAAGCCAAACCGCACAGTCACCAGAGAGAATGGATTAAAGAATTGAAGCGCGTACCGGACAACGGAGAAGGACGCGCCCCACGCGACAACGGCCACCAACCCCTTACCGGAAATCGAATGCGAGATGCGAACGACCGGATTCACAACCCGGGGTCCATGCTCAGTTCCGCCTTGTGCGTAAGTTGACAAACGTTACGGCTGACTCGCGATCGCCGCCGCCAGCGGATTGACGAAGTTCGGCACCACACGTTCGGCCGCTTGCTCTTCGCAAATATCGTACAACGTGCGATAAGCGGAAACCAAATCAACCACGGGATCAATGCCCCAATATTTCCGCGCCGTGAGAAACACGTTGATCGGCTCGTTCTCAAACGTGTTACTGCGTACTTCAAACGTCGTCGTTCTGGATTTAACCTCAATATACGCCTGCAAATCACACTCCGGCGTGAGCGCAATGCCGAAATACGGTTGTGCGTCGATGATGTGGGCGGCGGCGTCGCCGAAAAGTAAACTCGTAGCCGCGTGCTCTCCCATTAATGTTTCGGCGACCAATCGGTCGTGGTTGCCACGGTATTCCAGGTCGAATCCGTACAGAAGTTCCAAGTGATCGAAATCAATATCGCTAAACGAAAGGTGACAGGGCGCTTGATTCAAGATTAATTCACCGAAGCGCAACACCTCGTGCGTATCGACGGGTGAGTACTGGCCAAACCGCAAACTTCCGCTGTCGAGGCGAATCCATCGGCGTGAACCACGCTCGTCGGGCTCCTCTTCAAGAACCAGACAATCCGCACCTCGCTTCCGTAGTTTCTTCAGAGTGGGATACTCCTTTCGAATACGATCGAAGAAGTGAAGCACCGTTTCGCGCTCAAGCCTCATTTCAAGCTTAAGAAACAATCTGCAACTGACGTGGAAATCATCGCACACCGCGCCGAGGCCATGGTTCATCGTCAAATCCTCACTGGTTTTTTGTCTGGAGAATCACTATTCAAGAATTATTATTACACTTGGCGCGGTCGAAATCAAGAAGGAGCATCATGCACCCGGCTACGAAGGAAACCGCGTGACTTGTGCGTGTGAGATCGATCGACGAACATGTAGTTGCCTTAGAGTAGGAATTCTGTCGACTCCCACTGCGGAGTAGATCGTTCAAATACCGATTCAATCTCTTGGTTAAGAATCATGTTACCCATTACTTCGAGAACATCATCCGAACGGCTCGTACGTAACGCGGCACTGGCTACCTTAATTAGTGTGTTCTGTGGCCTGTTCCTGTGGGATGGATATGTGGGTTACGCACGCGCCAACGCCGATGAGCTTACGAAACTGCTTGGTCTTTTTCCGAATTCCCGACTTGTGATCCTTCGAAATCTCACAGCTTCGCATGGCAAAGCGCTGGCAACGGCGTGGCGCCTCGAAACCAATGCGAACGAAGTCACCAAGCAGCTTGGCGAACCGGGGCTTGTCCACGGAAACGATCATTATTATCTCGGTCCGGGTGGCCATTTGAGGGTACGAACGGCGAATGGAACGGTGAGCGAAGCAGAATGGCTATCGGGACGGAACGGCGACGAAGAGCTGGCTTGGCAACGCGGAATCGGTTTCGCGTTACTGCTGCCGGCGGTTCTCACGATCATCCACGTCCTGCGTGTGGCTGCCTTTCGTGTTACGATAACGGACACCAGTCTAACGGTCCTTGGGAAACGACCCGTCCCACTGAGTTCCATTACCGAGATCGTCCCAGGCGGCAGCATAGGTGATCGCTGTGTCACAATTCACTACAAGTGTAATGACAACCATCGCACCCTCACGTTGGATGACTATCGAGTTAGCCGCTGGGACGCTGTCATCGCAGCCTTGTACGCACGGACCGGGATAGACAACCCGCTCGCGGGTGTGTGACAGAATCGGCGGGCCTGCGTGGTCGTTGGAAGGCATGATTCGCAGCATCATCGAACAAACCCAAAGGCGAGTCAAAGAAAAGCCCAGGGCAGAGAGAATGCGCAGCGGGCTAAGCGAAGTGCCCGCACGTGAAGATCGTCAATCGACACTCCGTACGGCGCGCCGGGAGGCTCGCCCTCCCGAAGACCCCGCCGAATGTGTCACGCACCTCCGCTCGCCGAGGATGTTAGCTCTTCTCGCGACCAAGTCGGTCGACGATCACCTTGGCGATCTCCTCCGGGGTCCGCGCGCAGGTGTCCACGATCAGATCGGCGGCTGTCTCATAGCTAGCGCGGCGCTGTGCCGAAAGCAGACGCATTTCTTCGCGATCATCCAAACCGGTCAACCGAGGACGCGATTCCGGTTTACCCTCGTCGGCCAGCATACGACTTACCAAGACCTCAGGCGGTGCGGTGAGCCAGACGATCTTGCCCACGCCTTTGAGCAACGCAACATTCTTGGCCTCCAAGACTGCGCCTCCGCCGACGCTGATCACCGCCGGTCGCTGGGCCACGGCGCGTGCCACTGCCTGCGATTCGCGTTTGCGAAACCCGACCTCGCCTTCGGTTTCGAAGAGAGCCGCAATCGACATACCACCATCCTCAACCACCAAGTCATCCGTATCGACCCAAGCCCCACCCAGCAATTCCGCCAGCACGCTCCCAACGACCGATTTCCCGGACCCGCGTAAGCCGATTAGTACAACGCACGTTTTGCACTCTGTTGAATGCCGAGACGATGTCATCATTCTCGACTCCGCTGCGCAATCTCAGCTTCAATCAATGCCCTGCCGCGCTTCGTATCCGGAGATTTTCCCGTCCACAGCTCGAATTGCATGGCCGCTTGCCGCAAGAACATTTCCAGACCGCTCAACGTCCGCACACCGGCACGCTTCGCGGTACGCAGCAGTTGGGTTTCCAGGGGATTGTACACCAGATCATACACTAGACTGCACCCGCGCAATGATTCTTCTGGTAAGGGTGAGGCATTAATATCAGGCCACATGCCCAAACTCGTACAGTTGATCACCACATCGCCGCTACGGCCAACGCGCTGCTCCCAGTCGCTTGCATGGGCATGGAAGAGTTGAGCGATACGCTGTGTGCGCCCGATGGATCGGCCATACACCGTCATGGTACACCCCAATTCGTGTACACCATGCATCACCGCCCGCGCCGCGCCGCCGATCCCCAAGATATCAACAGTCAAGTCAGCGCACGCCTCCTGCGATAGGCCGAGCGCATCAATCATCGCGGACACCGCCGCGTCGCTATCCGTGTTGTGCGCCGTCACCGTCCCTTCTCGAAAGCTCAGGGTGTTTACGGCACCGATCGAATCGGCGATTGGGTCCACGCCCCCAACCGCCCATTTCAATGCGGTCGTCTTGTGCGGAATGGTGACGCTGAACCCGCCGATGTCCAGCCAATCCCTCTCTCGACACTCAGCTAGAAATCGGGCCGGCATGTCGGATGAACCGCTTACTCTGAGCGGAAGATAGATCGCATTGATTCCGGCGACCGCAAACCAATGATTAAAGAGCAGCGGACTCATGGAATGCGCCACCGGATCCCCGATGACGCCGAACACCTGCGTGGAAGCGTCGATCGAGTGAAACCGATACCGATGGACCATTTCCTCAAGCGTCAATTGCCCCGCCGCCGTCGCATCGCCCAAGCTGCAATAGCTCGCAAACGCCCCCAGCTTCTTGGCCAGCACCCGCGTCCACAATCCATCTTCACCCATGGCGATGGTGGTGCGTCTCAATCCGGGATGCTCCACGTCGGCTTGCCCGTGAAGATGATCGAAGGCCGCAAAAGAATCGCCGATGTCGTATACTTGATAGGCGATCTTCAGGCACGCAGCCTTGTCTTCTAGTGCCTCAGTTACGTCGCTTTCCAGGAGGACAGGCACCCGCCCCGTGAATTCATGGGCGGAAAGAATAAGACGGCTCGAGCCATATTCGCCACACCCAATTATATTCCTGAGCTTCTCACGGACCCCGCCCGCTCCGGCGGTCCAATCCGCATATTCAAAATCAACAAGAACATCGCTACCGTCGGCTAGGGCGGCGAGCTTGCCCGCACGCTCCAGCGGTCCATCGGTCGACGCCCCACCTTCGGCCGCACCGCGTATGGTGACAATCCATTTGCGATTCTGATGGGCTTGCAGGAAAGTGGCTAACTCATCAATCGAACCGGCGAAGCCATCGAGGCGCAGCTCAACCGCATCGGCGCCGCCGGCCCACGCTCGCTCCGCTTGCACCTCAATCTCCGCCATACAATCAACGAGTACGGACGCCACCAACAGGGTCATACCACGATTCCAATGCACATGAGCGCAAATTGTACGAGTTTGATTGACGGTTGGCGAGCAACCGATGACTATGATTAGCGTGAAATGACTATTACTCCGATATTCAACAGAAATATTTGATGCCGCTCGCGGAATAATGCGTCTATGAAGTTGTTGGGGCTCAATGCTTTGAAATCTCGCTGGAGGGTGCCTATCAAGTGCGCTCTTCTCGCGCTGACGGTGCTCCTGGTTTGTTTTCCCAATCCGCGCCGGCTGATTCGGCACCTGAAGCATTACCGAAATCCCGGCGCACTCATCGAACCCGACGCGAAGTCCATCGAACCATGGGTACAAGAGTTGGCCCCAAAGCTCTCGGACGAAGTCGAACCGCGCGAAGCCCTCAAACGCGTGGAGCGCTTCGTCTATCACAAAGTACCCTATGAATGGGATTGGAACACGTGGGGCACCGCCGACTACCTTCCCACGGTCGACGAAGTCGTGGAGATGGGCAAGGAAGATTGTGATGGTCGAGCGGTCGTGGCCGCTTCGCTTCTGCGAAGATTTGGATTCAAGGCGGATTTGGTGAACGACTTGGCGCACGTCTGGGTGAGAACCGAGCACGGTGATACTATGTCGCCGGGCAAGAAACCGGTCGCTGTAACGACGGATGACGGAGTCGATATTGATTGGAGCGCGCTGACACAGTTGCCACGTGCTGCGGCTTTCGGCGTGGCGGTGTTCCCCCTTGGTCGAGAACTCGTGATCCTGGGTATCGCGTGGCTCTTGCTCCTACCCAAGCATGGCAAAGCAACGTTTGGCATAGTCGGATTGATCCTGCTTATTGGGGGATTGATCCTGCTACGCGCGGGAAGCAACGACTACTTGCATCCCTCAGGTCTGGCACAAACAGCGGCACTGGTCCTGCTGGTGAGCGGGGCCGTTAGCGCTATGGTTCGCATTCCGAGTGTCGGAGGCGTCAACCCGATCGACGTGCTCAAGAAACCGTGATCGAAAGGACCGAATAAAGGACCCAGGTGTAAGTAGTTGTTGCGCGACCAGCCACCGACTGTGACGGTGTCGATTAAATGGATAACATATCTACGTAAGTAGACACATGTGCTGTCCGTAAGGAAGGAACTCAACATGAAACGTTTGGTAAAGAATCTCGTCATCGTGTCGTGCACACTGGCTGTTTCGACCAACGCATTCGCCCAGTTCGACATGTTCCGCAAATTGACTCAGGACGAAAAACCCAAGGAAACTACGAAGCAGATTGCGCATTTCAAGATCAAAGGCCAACTCAAGGAGACGCCTTCTAACCTCCCACCGCTGTTTGGCAGCGAGCCGCCCCAATCACTCAAGGGACTGTTGGAGCGCTTCAAAGAGGCACGACGCGACAATAACGTCGTAGCCGTTGTCGTCGATCTGCAGCAAGCGGCACTGGGATTCGCCCAACTTCAAGAAATCCACAAAGCCATGCGCAAGCTCGTCGCCACCGATAAGGAAGTCTACGTCCATGCCGACTCCTTGCGTACGATGACGTACGCCGTCGCTACCGGCGCGAGCCACGTTAGTATCGTGCCGACGGGTGATGTATGGCTCGTAGGACTCTACGGCGAAACGCCCTACCTACGCAGCGCCTTGGACAAACTGGGCTGCGTGCCGGACATTGAGCAATGCGGCGACTTTAAGTCCGCCGGTGAGCCGCTCATGCGCACGGAACCGTCAGACGAATCACGCAGGATGAGCAAGTGGTTGATCGACGGGCTATACGACAACCTTGTCAACCTGATTGCCGAGAGCCGCGACATGACGCCCGAGAAAGTGCAGGCGCTCATTGATGGCGGCCCGTATTCCGCAGAGGAAGCGCTCCAGTCAGGTCTGATAGATTCGGTCAAGCATCGCCAAGACTTCATCGCCGACATCAAGAAGCAATACGGCGCCAACGCCAAGTTCGTTATGGACTACGGCAAGAAAGGCGAATTCGAAATACCCGATGACAACTTCTTTGCCATGTTCGAATTCATCATGAAAATGTTTAATCCAACGCCCAAGGTTTATACCGAGCCCAGCGTGGCCGTCGTTTATGTCGAAGGGGCCATCCAAACCGGCGTCGGCGAGTCGTCACCTTTCGGCCCCGCCGAGGGTGCTTTCAGCACATCCATCCGCAAGGCGCTCGACAAGGCCGCCCAAGATAAATCGGTCAAAGCAGTAGTACTACGCGTGAATTCTCCCGGCGGATCAGCTCTGGCGTCGGAGATTATTCTCGATGCCGCCCGCCGCGTCGCCGAAAAGAAACCGCTCATCGTCTCCATGGGCAATGTGGCCGCCAGCGGCGGATATTATGTCTCGTGTGCCGCAGAGGCGATCTTCGCCGACCCCGGCACCATCACGGCCTCGATCGGCGTCATCGGCGGTAAAATCGTCACAAGCGGTATGTGGGACAAACTTGGCATCAACTGGCACGCCACGAAACGCGGCGACATGGCCGGAATGCTGAGCACCGCGTCGCCCTTCAGCGATGCGGAGCGCAAGAAGATTCGACATTACATGACCACAGTTTATGATGTGTTCAAGAAGCATGTCACCGACGCGCGGGGTGAAAAGCTAACCAAGCCCATCGACGAAATAGCGGGCGGTCGCGTCTTCACCGGTGCTCAGGCTATGGAGCTTGGCTTGGTGGACGCCATGGGTGGGCTCGATGACACCATCAAGTACGCCGCGAAGCAAGCGAAAATCAGCGAATACGAGATTCGCGTGATTCCCGAGCCGGCCAACATTTTCGACCTCTTCATGGGGGGAAAGAAGGACGACGATTTCGCCAGCGCCGCGGGGCAACTTGATCTGCTCAACGCCCCGCTGTTCAAGAGCATGCTGCCCATCGTAGCCAACCTCGATCCGCTTCGAGCCAACGCCATCGTCCACGCGCTAAAACGAATCGAGTTGCTTCATCAGGAGCACGTCGTGGCCATGATGCCGGTGGACGTGATCGTACGATAGCGCGCCCTGGGCAACGGCGTGTCGCTCCTTCTGAGCAACGGATTGAAATCTGAGGCGGGGGCACCGGTCCATCGACATTGTGAGCCGATTCGGGAAAGCACGGCGGTGTGTGTTATCGAGCTCGCCCCCCGGTGCTCGGATTGTCGCGCACTGTGGCGTCCACTCTAATCCGCGTCGCGGGGTGACAGGCCACCGACGGATATATTATTCAGTTTCATTTGCAGCCCTTTGATCTTGACGGCTACAAATATGTTGGAGGTGCCGTTAATGAATTTCGTCTCGAAACTCAGTTCCAACTTACCCGAAGAGCCGGGCACGGCGGCCGGTTGTTCAATTTGCACCAGTTTGCCGTGCGTCGCCCGCACCTGATCCAACCAGGCCAAGAGTCGATCGTCACTCACGCTTTCATTGAATTCGCTCGAAGCAAACTCCCTAACAATAGAGACGGCCTCAGCGGCGTGGGCACGATCAGCCGTGAACACCTGGGGAATGCGGTCTGACAACTCCGAGGTGTGAACCGCCAAGACCAGGAAGAACATCAGCACGACGGAAATGAGCCCGGTCACGACAGAAATCGGAATCGCGGCAATAGCCAGCCCACGACCCCGACGGACCCCACCCCGCGTTCGGTAAATCCCGACAATGCCGAAAATCAAACCCATTACGGCCGTCACCCCCAAACATCCTACGACCGATAAGACGATGCCCGAAACCGCAGCCGCACTCCATGGTGCCGCGGCCGGTGGGAGGGGCTTGTAGGCATCGGGCAGATCAATAGGTGGCTGGAACTGCGTCATCAGGAACAGTCCGGTTTCGTGTTCGATGAAAGCCTAGCTTTTCACAACCGAGATCATGAGTCGGGCACGATGGTACGTGACCTCAATTCAAGGGTCAATCGCCCAAACACATACTGTCGCCAGCTTGACCAGACATCTAAATAGCCCGTATCATCGAATCAGGGCGGCGTGGAGCGCCTTCACCTGCACATTAGACGCGCAGGGCCGAGTACGTAAACCTATGGCTGTACCCGGCACTCAACCGAACGTTGGTGATTTCTCAGTGTGGAGCTTTCCGGATGCTTATAAAGGCCAGTGCTAAGTTAGGCCTCGGATTACTGTTTGTTTCGGGTTGCGGGGTTTTCTTCATCGCGGGAATCGTCTCGTGCGACACCGCGCCGGCGCCATTCCCCATCTTCGGGCCTGATCAAGGTAACAATGAGCTCCCCACACTTGAGATCATCGAGCCTGTCGAAGACATTGTAGTTGGCCAGGGCGATCCGTTCTTGATTCGTTGGGAAGACACAGACCGCGACAGCAATGCGCGCATTTCCTTTCAGCTCGTTAATATCGAAACCAACGCCCCCATTACGCTGATCTCGAACATCTCCGAGGATTCATCAACAGACCGCCATACTGCTATTTCATCCGTACCAATTGCTAATTACTATCTCAAGGGCACAATCACTGACGGCGATGGTTCAAGTGCTCGGCTAGTCGAAGTCTTCGCCACCCTATCTGACGGTATTAGCTCTCAGCGCGTGATCATCACCATCGCCGACCCTGGAGTGATACCACCGACGGTACCGCCGACGGTTGCCGTCACAGAGCCGACGATCGATCTTGGCGTGGCCCCTGGGGACGTCCTACGAATCGTGGTGCAACCGACGGCGCTGCTGCCGGATCCGACAAGACCGTTTGATCCCGACAGTAACATCCGTCTCTTCGTACTGTTGGACTTCGATCGCGATCGCAACAACGACAATCCGGATAATGGAAAATGTTCCGGCGGTGTGCGAAACGGACTACAGTGCACCCTCGACAACGATTGCGGTACCGGAATCTGCAAGCACGACGGCATCATCGTGCTGGCGGACACTAAGGAAGCGACGATCATACAAGGTGTGTCTGCGATCGATCCCTTTGAGATTCTGATCGATTTAACAAAAACACCGGTGAGAGCCTCTGGAGAGCCCTATCACGTTCGCGCCACTGTGGACGATCTCCGCAACCCACGCGTGCATAGCTACGCACCCGGAACGGTCAGCGTCGTAGAACTGGCCGTGGGCGATGCTGATGGCAAGGTCGATCTCTTTAACATCGGACGCACCCAATCCGGCGTGCGTTTCCAAGGGTTTAATCCGGGGGCCAGGCTCGGTTCCAAGGTCGAAGGTGTTTCCGACTTCGATGGCGTAGCAACGGATGGTGCACCGATCGACGATTTCATCATGGTCGCGCAATTCGGTAATCCGCAGAACCTCGGGTTGATCGGCGAGGCGTACTTGGTTTACGGCCTTAATGACCTGCGTTTCGGGGGGACAATCTCTGTTAACTCGATCGCCAATACGATTTCCGGAGCGATCTTCCAGGCGCCGCCGGTTCGCGACGCGGCTATTCCAGGCGAATCCGCCTTCACCAGTGGGATTACGGACGTGGGTTCGATTCCGGATCTAACGGGAGACGGAAAACCCGAACTCCTCTTCGGATTACCGCACGTTCACGGCGCGTACGATTCCATGGACTACGACCCAGCCGACACCGATACTGATGGTGGCGGAGGACTTGGGTGCTATCCTGACGGCCTGGTGAACAATCTATCTGACGTTGATTCCGATGACTTCCCAGGCGATATCGACACCTGGTATGCAGGAGGCATGGCAGTGGTGTTCAATAGTACCAATCGAGACCTTCAAGGGATACTGAACCCGGTACGACTCGACTCCGCCATCATTCCCTTGGAATTCGTGGGGCAACTAGGCCTTACCCAGGATGGGCTGTTGATCGCGCTCGACGGATTCGGCTTTAGACCTGACGACACTGTTTCAGCAAATATTGTTGTTGGTTCTACGAACGCAATTGCGGACGTCACTGGGAATGATCCGTCCGAACCAAACCGGGAGGCGGGCGTGCGCTTTATCGCCGGTGGGTTTGATGTGATCGATGCTTTCGGTTTGGGCCAACCCGCTCGTGCCGGCCTCTTCGGCCAAAACGTGGCGTCGATCGCTGACTTGGATAGCGATGCGCTCCCGGAGTTCATCTTTTCGGCACCGAACAACGAGGCCTATTTCAGCTCTTTGGCAGTTGATTTTCCACTGTTTTCTTCACACGCGTTGTCGACCATCTGGCGACACAACGTGATCATTATCCCTGGCGATAATTACAATCGCGCTGACTGGCGCGGACGTGGTGACGGACGAACGTCTTCGTTTCCATCCATAGACGGCGGAGCGGATGCCGATTGCGATGACACTGAAACCGGCGTGGGACGGTTGATGGATTTTCCCCCTGATGCATTCCAGGTCATTCAAGAAAACATTAATGATCGGCTGGGCGACGGGCAATCGGCGGGCGACTTTGACAACGACGGCCTCGATGATATCCTTTGCGGCGCACCGCTCAACGACAAGACCGCGACAAAGATTGACACGGGCGCGACGTATATCATTTTCACACGAAGTGTCTTCGGCGACGTCGACCTCCGCAACGCCGACGACGACTCATTGCGCTCACCCATGCTTCGAATCCAAGGCGTAAAGGCCGACGACCAGATCGGATGGGCGCAAGCCGGGGGACTTGACGTTAACGGTGACGGCAATCCTGACGTAGTCTTCGGATCGCCGCGCACGGATTACGGCGGCGTAACCGGTGAATGCCGCGACGATGTCAATGCAAACGGTATTATTGGCGACGCCACGGACTACGTCCTCGCGACCTTTGAAGATTGCGTCGCTGATTTCGGCGACGAGGTCTTCACCAACGACTTCTGCAAGGTTTTCGACTTCGATAACGACCGTGACATCGACGAGGGCGATCGCTGCATCTTCTGCTGCCTATCGGATGATTGCACGCCAGATGCAACTTGCGTCCTGGGCAAGGGTGGTCCGGGAACCTGCTGCGACAATCTGGTCAACAACGGATTTGTCGGCGTGGTTTTCGGGGGAGACGCCATCGGCGATCGTGACTTGTCGCAGGTGGCCACCAGCCAACTTCCCGGCGTTTGTTTTGTTGGAAACCAAGCCGGGGACCGGGCGGGCCACAGCATCAGTTCCGCCGGCGACTTCAACCTCGATGGATTCGACGACCTACTCATTACCGCCCCGGGTAGAAGCATCATTGACGACGCCGGACGAACCCGTCTGGGCGTGGTCTATCTGGTCTTCGGCGGAACGCACTTGATCAAGCGTGATCAAAACGGTGACCCTGCATTACCTCCAAACCAATGTTGGGGCCTCGACGACGTCGGCTCGGACGAACTTCCGGGAATCAAGTTCTTTAGCCCCTATGTCTCAGGCCGTCCCAACGAAGCCCCCCCAACCGCCGTAGGGTTCATCGGAGACATCAATAATGATGGATTCGGCGATATCGCCATCGGAAACGACCGGGCGGACTTCATCGACCCCAATTTCCCACAGGGGCCGGACGCCCCGGGTACCGATCCAACCACAGGCCGAAAAACCGACGTGGGTGATGTATACATCATCTACGGGAACAACTTCGACTCCAATACTCTTCCGCCGTCGTCCCCATAGCAAACGGTGGTGGCCGCTGGATGCACGAACGGAAGCAGGCACCCACCCAAAAGGGGAGTGGATCGGTCTTTGGTCGTAAAACCCTCTTTCCTTCCCCTCCTTGCGGGGCTGCTCCTGCCCCCTACTATACCGATCGAACTCGAAACGGCTCCAGACGTAGTATCCGCTTCCTGAGTGCGGGTTTTGTTTCCTTGCGGGTCAATAATCGCGTTCTGTGCCCTTTGGACGGCTTTCGGCGTGGAATTCTGCCGATGTCGTCCAAACTATTTGAGGCTGGGATACACCAAGAGAATCACATTATTGTTGGAGCAATTGGCAGATGGCTCATACGCACCTGAAAGAGATCGAAGCTGAAACCCACAGGTCGAGTTGGCTACTCATCGGTACGCTGACAGGCGGCATGCTTGTTTTGAGCTCCTTCGTCGTTGATATCCCATGGGTCGCACGGACGTTGTTTCAGTTCGACATTTTCGATCTCACGGCCGGCACTACCAATCCCTATTCGGACGCCCTCGCCCTCGCCGGCGCATTGTTACTCGGTTTTCCGCTGGTGTGGCACGCGTTGGAATGCCTCATCCATGGTCATAAGCACATGGAGGAGCTGGTCGCCCTGGCCATCATGGCCGCCATCGCTCTGGGCGAGTATCAAGAGGCCGGTATCATCGCCTTCTTCATGGTGATCTCCAATTTGGTTGAAACGCGAACCGCTTTGGGGGCGCGAGCATCGATCGAGTCATTGCTCCGGCTTACCCCGGACAGAGCCCACCGTATCTTGCCCGACGGCTCAGAGGAATTGATCGACGCTCAAGACCTCAGTCCCGGCGATGTCGTTCGCGTGAGGCCCGGCGACAACATTCCTGCGGACGGAGAGGTGGTGGGTGGCGAATCCTCCATCAACCAAGCGAACATCACGGGCGAGTCTCTTCCGGTGGATAAATCGCCGGGGCATGAAGTGTTCAGCGGAACGAACAATTTGACGGGTCAACTCGATATTTGCGTCACCAAGGCGGGTAAAGACACGACTTTGGGGCGCGTACAGAAGCTTATTCTCGACGCCGAGAAAACCCGATCACCACTGATGCGTTTGATTGACAAATACGCGGGATGGTATACGCCTACGGTGTGCATGCTGGCGGCGATCGTTTGGTTCTTCTCGTCCGACAAGAGTGTGGGCATTCAAAAAGCGATTACCATGTTGATCATCGCCTGTCCGTGCGCGCTGGTTCTGGCCACGCCGACTGCTATGGTTGCAGCACTTAGTTGCGCCGCTCGGCTGGGCATATTGATCAAAAACGTCGTGCAGCTTGAATACGCACGAAACCTAACCGCCGTGATTTTCGATAAGACCGGAACGTTGACGACCGGCGAGCTTTCGGTAACGCAAATCAAACCCGCCCCTGACGTGGAGGGTGCCGATCTACTTTTTGCCGCGGCGTCCACCGGGCAGATGAGCAAGCACCCCACCGCTCTTGCGATCGCGGAAGTCGCAACGCGTGCTAAAATCGAACTCGCGCGGCCGGCGAACTTTTCGGAAATTGCCGGACGCGGCGTCATGGCCACCGTTGAAAACCAGCCCATCCGAGTAGGGCGCAGCACTTGGTTGGCCGAGCAAGGCGTTGACATGAAAATCACCAGCGATCCCGACTATGCTGAGCCGGAAGGCGTGAGCATGCTCTACGTGGCACGCGGCATGAGGTGCTTGGGGTGGATCGGGCTGGAAGATCGCACGCGACCCGAGGCTCGAGCCGCCATCGACGAGCTTCGCGATTTGAACTTGCGCAATCTGTCGATGGTCACAGGCGATAAATGGTCGGTCGCCCGGCGCGTTGGCGCCGAAATGGGCTGCACCGAGGTCCAAGCAGAGGTATTACCCGAAGAGAAGCTCCAGCTCGTCGGTGATTTGCGTCGCCGTGGACATCGCGTGGCGGTGGTGGGCGATGGTGTGAACGACGCCCCGATGCTGGCGGCTAGTGATCTTGGCATCGCCATGGGTGCCGCGGGCAGTGACGTGGCCATCAATTCCGCTTCGATCGCTTTGATGAACAACGACCTGACGCGCTTGCCGTTTCTGATCCGGCTCTCTCGCGCGGCAACCCGCGTCGTATGGCAGAACATCCTATTCGGCGTCGCCTTTATTGTCATTACGATGACGTTAGCGATATGGGGCCCGTTAACGCCGATCACCGCCGCCGCCCTGCATACTGTTGCCGGGCTTGTTGTGACATTTAATAGTGCCCGCCTGTTCCGCTTCGGGGAGGATCGCGCGATCGACACCAGTGGCTACCTTCTACCATTACCCGCCGATGTAGGGCTTGCCACATAGCCGATTTGTAGAACTTCCTCGCGTCCGCACAAATAATATGCTTTTACTCATCCATGTGATTTCTTACGAAAAGTTTTTCTGCATTTCTCGTTTAGCCCCCTTGCAACTTGCCTAAGCGCACACTAGATTGGGCACCGCGGGATGTTTTTATGCCCCTGTCGGGGCACTCCAGTTTCTTCTTAGGGAGAAGAAGATGTTTGTACGTATGATTTCGCACTTCGTTTTGGCGGTGATCTGTGTCTGCTTGGCTCAAGGACGAGTGTTGGCGCAGAAGTTGTATTGGTCCGATCTTGGTACGCTGAAGATCCAATGTGCCGATTTGGATGGATTGGAACCTGAGGACATCATCACAACGGGCTTGATCAATCCCATGGGCTTGGCTTTCGACGCCCACACCGGAATGGTCTATTGGACGGATGCCGGATTAAGCGGCGAACGGGATGGCGGAATCTACCGGGCGCAGGTGGCATGTGGTGAAACTCAAGAATTGGTCAACGGACTGGTCGATCCGCGCGGTATCGCACTGGATCATTCCTCCGACACGATGTTTTGGACCGATACGGGCGTCGTTAGTACTGCCCATCTTGATGGAGAAAACGCCTGGAATATTCTGCCGAATCTTTTTCCGTCACCAACCGATTTGGCACTGGATTCCGCCTCCAATCACATCTACTTCACGTCACACCTCGGATTGATCAGAAGTGCGAGCCTAACTGGAAATGAACTGGCCACAGTGCTGGATCTCACTATTGACAGCGGGCCGGTGGCTATCGCATTGGACATCGCAGGTGGAAAAATGTACTGGAGCGAAGCGTTTCCGTTCCCCAAGCTGGGGCGGGCCAATCTGGACGGGACTGAACAAGAGTTCCTTCCCGCTCCGAGCGATTTCGATGCCGGCGATATCGCCATCGACCCTGGCGAAGGGAAGATCTACTGGACGTTCGGGGGTGCCATTCATAGGGCCAACCTTGATGGGTCCGACCATGAGACGCTGAACATCCCGGGGCTCGAAGCGCCATTCGCCCTAGCGATCGACCTGGGCCTTGAAACATTGGTGGCCCACCTCGACATACGCCCCGGATCCTGCCCCAACTCGGTTAATGCAAGCAGCAAGGGGGTGGTTTCCATTGCGCTGGTCGGAAGTGCGGACTTCGACGTGTCTCAAGTGGATGTTGATTCCATCCGGCTTAGCCGCTCAGATGGAGTTGGTACGAATCTGCCGCAAGAGGCATCGAGGCGATCGAAACCGTTCTTTGCCGATGTAACGAGCCCTACCTGCAGCGGAGCGTGTGATTGCAACGATAGTCGCAAAGCGGACGGAACAAACGACTTGATCCTCAAGTTCTCGACCCAAACTATGGCCCAGCAGCTCGAACTCGCCGGAGGGGAGCGCAAAGCCTTCGTCATGTTGCGCATCACGGGCATGCTGCTTGATGGCACGGCATTTGAGGCGTCGGATTGTATCGTGTTGTCCGGCAAGCGTTGATCGTCAAGAACAGCGACTTCTCTTGCAAGCCGTTGGTAGCTGATCGCTGCCGCCGCACGACTCAGTCAGGTCAGAGAACTACTTCGTTGTGGGACGAAAGATCCGCGCCAATCCGACGCCACCCCTTAATACAAGCGCCACGAACAACAACAACAGCAGCGTGCCAAGGATTAGGTTCATCACCTCCCAGACTTGATGACCCATGGGATTGATCGCGCTAACCAGATAACCCAAGGAAGCCCAGGTCATCCCCAATACGATCATCGCGATCAAGGCCCCTCGGAGGTTGCCTTGGAACGGCGCAATCTGAACCGCAAGACAAACCGCAAAGTACACAAACACCCACGTACGCCAATCCCCAGAGTCGATTGACGCAATCGCCGTCACCGTTGACTCAACCAGGGTGATCTGAGCGTGAAGTAGAGCCCAAACCTCGGTCATCGTCGTCGGAAGTTCGGTCCCGGCCGCCCCAGACTTGAAATGCCCCATGACGTGACCGCCTAGGAGAATGGCCAGCAAGTAAATCGCCGCCGTACAGGCGATGAACGGAAGCAGCCCCAGAATCACCGGCCCTAACGTAGCCAACTTCATCTTCGGATGGCCGCCAGTCCCGTCGCCATCATCACCGGACATAATGGCGTCTCCAATCCTTCCACCAGCCAGCAGAAGACCCAGGGCGTGCCCCAATTGAGCTACCAACGTACCGGGTAGCAGAACGGCATTGAACACCTTGGGCCGGATCATGGAGCACCAAGTCTGATGAACACCCCACGCCACCACCAAGATCACAAACAACCAAAACGTCAACGCAGCATATAACATGGTGGTTCAAACCTCTAAATGATGACCACGGACCCCTGTTGGTCCGAGAATAGCGGACCGCTCGAGTCCTACCCAGGACACACGATCACGCGAAACGTCTGAGCGAATCCCCCCGATCTATCGACCCAATACCTGGGGGAAACTTAGACAAACACTGTGGGTGAGCACCGGCGCGGACGAGCTATCGTGGATCCCTCGCTCGGACCACGATTATCGGCCCCACACGCTATTCCCCGGTGTCTGTGGGGTCATCGGGAGTAAGTGGAAGCTTGATGTGAAACGTTGTACCGCGCCCGATGGCGCTTTCGACTTCGATCGTACCGCGCAATTCCCGAACAATCTTGCTCGCCGCCGCAAGACCCAGGCCAGTTCCACCATGTCCCTTCGTCGAATGAAAGGCGTTGAAGATCCTGTTTATCTCCTCTTTCGGGATACCGGGACCGTTGTCGTTGATGGAGACTTTCACAACGTCTTCGTCTTCCAAATAGCTGGTGCTAATGCCGACGCGCCCGGCACCTTCCGGCGCGGCTTGGACGGCGTTAAGGACGATGTTGTTAACGACTTGGTGAATTCCATCGAGATCAAGCGGGACAGGCGGCATTTCTTCCAGGTCGGTCACGATCCGCACGGATTTCTCGTCGGCACGTTTCTTCACTAATCCCAAGGCCTCTTCAATGACCGGATTGATCGGTGCCATGACCGCCTTAGGTCGCCGCTTCTTGCTGAACGTCAGCATGTTGACGGTCAGTTGTAGAATACGGTCTAGGTTTCGTCGGATGAGCGCCCATCCGGATTCCGTCATGTCCAGCGACCGGCGCTCAAGCCCCTGCTCCACAATCTCCGCACCGCCCTGCATGCCTTGGAGAATATTGCGGATATAGTGTGAGAGATGGGCCACGGTCTCGCCGGCTACCGCCATGCGCTCGGAGTGCATGCGGGACTCGAGCAAGTACATATTCTCCATCGTGAGTCCGACGACACGCCCAATCGCTACGGCCAGACGCAATTGTTCTTGGGTGTAGGCATGACGCGACATGGAGCAATCGAGGTATACCACCCCGTGAATCTCCCCTCGCGAGACAATAGGAACGCATATGACGCTGGACAGCCCGAGTCGGTGGATGCTGTCCTGCGGATCTTCCCCACGAAATCTTCGATCTGTCATCGTATTGGCGCAGAGTATGCCGTCTCGGGTCTTCAGTACGTGTTTGATGATCTTTCGTGACGTGACGATCTTCTCACTTGATAATTCGCTGGGGCCGCCATAACGAACGGCGCGTGGTGTCAACTGTTCCCCGTTTGCATCACAGGTCATGAGCACGAGTCGGTCCACGGTCAGATGATCGAAGATGATATCTGCAACGCGCTCCAGAAAGATCTCGACAGTCTCAACAACTCCAATCATCTCCGCCACTTCGTACACGATGTTCCACGCCACGACGGCATCGGCGGTTTCGGGCGCTTGTAGAATCACGCTCTTTTCGCACGCGTCAACGGTCGAGAGGATGGAGGACTCGACTTCGGATTCGGAATGATCCATGTCCACAAGATCAGCCGGGGAAGGGCCGCTTCTCGGATGCCCCACTTCCTTCAACCCGCTAAGCACCAACAACGTGGTACCGAGCCTGATCTGGTCTCCGTTGTGTAGGGATCGAGGCGTAACCACGCGTTCGCCGTTGAGGTAGGTACCGTTGGAACTCTTCAGATCATGAAGGATCCATGCGCCGCCGATCGGTCGGATCTCAGCGTGTCGCCGCGACGTGCCATTGTCAGTAAGCTGAATCTGACCGGACATTCGGCCTAAGACAACCGGCTGATCGGCCGCATGAAAGACTTGACCCTGATCGGGCCCCTTTAGTACAAACAACGAAGGCAAACTACCGCTCCCCGGGCGGATGCGCGTGTCATCGCGACCCCCTAATGATGCTGCCTATCAAACGAAGACGCCCGCTGAACGCCCACACGAAACATGAAAAAGAATATTGTGCAACCGGCATGTTATCAGATCAGAACGATGCTTGTCAATATCTCATTCCCCGGGCGAGAGAGTCCGGAAATAACACAATGACCGAACGCCTAGGTGATTCATTCTCACCCCCACGCATGGTACATGCCGCACCCCTGTCGCGCACTCAAGGGTCTACGGAGTCTCACCGAAAGTAATAAATGGGCGTTTCACGATCATGGTGCGCGTCTGTC
>Ga0214472_10001831_pt1:2500-23128 | contig 23128 bp, 18 predicted proteins | sample RVTome_6_FD_207662 | JGI IMG/M metagenome (GOLD analysis project Ga0214472, IMG submission 207662) | Soil microbial communities from uranium-contaminated site in the Upper Colorado River Basin, Wyoming, United States - RVT140D175 | ecosystem: Environmental > Terrestrial > Soil >...
GGGTCGATAAAGCCTTTCGCAATTGCTGCATCGACACCGGCCATCAGGTCGTCGTAGTCCTTGCCCGGATAGCTGTACTGGATGCCGTTGACGAATTCCTGCCCGTAGCCGGTCGAGCCGCGCGGGTTGGTCCACAGGACGGCGTAGCCGTTGGCGGCGAAGTTCTGGTACGACCAGTTGAAGGTGACGTCGTACATGCTCCAGGGACCGCCGTGGATCCAGAGTACCATCGGATACTTCTTCGCAGGGTCGAAGTTGGCCGGTTTCATCAGCCAGCCTTGAATCTCGAGGCCGTCCGCCGACTTGAAGCGCAACTCCTCGGCGTCGGCGACGACGCGGTCGGCAAGGACGTCGGCGTTGACGTCCACGAGCTCGCGCATCTGGCCCGGATTCGACGTGGAGAACGCCACCAGCACGCCCGGCTTCGTCACGCTCGTCAGGATGCCGGCCGCCTGGCCGTTGCGCGCGATCGACACCGTCGAGAGCACGTGAACGCCCGCTGTCACGCGTCGCGGTGCCATGCCCTGATCGGCGGGGGCGAACCAGGTGTTCTCCTCGCCCTCCTGCTCCATCGAGTAGTACACGCCGGACCCATCGGGAGCCCACGCGACGCTCGAGGGCGAGCTCGGCAGGTTGCCGACCCACAGGCGCTTGCGGTTCCCCGATGAATCCATCAGGTACAGGTTGCTCAGGTGGCTGGTGAACCGCTGCTGATCGTAGCCCGTGTAGGCGATCCACCGGCCGTCGGGCGATGGCTCCGGGTTCGAGTCGGGCCCTTCGCGGTCGGTCATCGGCCGGATGCCGAGCGTCGCGAGGTCGATCGCGTAGATCTCGGAGTCGCCGAGCTCGTACTCCGCGTCCGGCTTGCGGATGCCGGAGACGTAGATGGTCCTGCCGTCGGCCGACCAGGTCGGGCCGCTATGGCTGTAGTCGCCGGAGGTGATCTGGCGCGGCGTCCCGCCGACGACCGCGTCGATGACGAGGACGTGGGTGAAGCCGCGCGGCGTGGGACCCGACCCATCCCGCGCCCACGATCCCGAGTCCACCACGGTCTCCCGTGGCGCCAGCTGCGCGCCCCTCGGCACGGGCGGCAGGCGGACCGGCAGCAGGGTGGACGCGTCGGGCACGAAGTTGGTGAACGCAATCGACCGGCCGTCGGGTGACCACGTGATCGAGCCGGGCGCACGCGGCAGCCGCGTGAGCTGCAGTTGCTCGCGCGTGTCGGCCCACATCACGTGCAACTGGGTCGACCCGGACCGGTCGGAAAGGAACGCGATGCGGCGACCGTCTGGCGACCAGACCGGCGACGAGTCGCTCCAGTCGCCGTCGGTCAACTGGCGCAGGCGGGCGCCATCGGTACCGACGACCCACAGATTCGACCGGCTCTGGTCGTTCATCACGTCGACATAACCGCGCGTGAACAGCACCGTCGAGCCGTCCGGTGAGATCCGCGGAGCCGACACCGACTCCATGTCGTAGAACGTGGCCTTGTCGAACAGGCCCTTCTGCTGGGCCTCGGGGCTCGTGCCGAGCCAGACGAACGCCAGAATGAACGCAATGCGGGACACGCGACTCCACATGATGGCCTCCTCCGGTGGATTCGTGGGCAGTGTAACCCGCCGAAGCGGGCAGCGGGATCGCAATCGGCGGGCGCCCTGGGCCGCCGCGGACGGGTCGCTCAGGCCGACGACACCAGACGGATCCTGACGGCGCGGCGCCCGACCTCGAGAACCAGGCTTCCCCGCGCCGCGTCGATACGCGCGGTTGGATCGGTGACTTTCTCCCGGTCAACCTTGACGCCGCCCTGCGAGACCTTGCGGGACGCCTCGCTCGCCGACGTCGCCAGGCCGGCGGCCACGACGAGCTTCGACAGGCTGATTTGCGCCTCGGCCATCTCGACCCTCGCCTCGGGCAGGCTCTCAGTGTCGAGCTCGCCCCGCGCGAACTTCGCCTCGAAGGCCGCCGCGGCGGCCGCGGCGGCCGTGGTGCCGTGGAAATCTGCCGTGATGCGGCGCGCGAGCTCGACCTTGGCCTGCTTCGGATGCTGGCGGCCGGCCGCGACGTCCTGCTGCCGGGCGTCGATCTCCGGCGGTGAGAGATCGGTCAGCAGCAGGTAATAGCGCCACATCAGCCCGTCGCTCACCGACATGAGCTTGCCGAACATCTCAGTGGCCGGCTCGGTCACGCCGACGTAGTTGCCCAGGCTCTTGGACATCTTCTCCGCGCCGTCCAGCCCTTCCAGCAGCGGCGTGGTCATGACGACCTGGGCCTCGAGACCGTAGCCGGGCATGATGTCGCGTCCGACGTTGAGGTTGAAAAGCTGATCGGTGCCGCCGAGCTCGACGTCGGCTTCGAGAAAGACCGAATCGTAGGCCTGCGCGAGCGGGTACAGGAACTCGTGAATGGCGATCGGCTTGCCCGCCTCGTACCGCTGTTTGAAGTCGCGCCGCTCGAGCATCTGCGCGACGTTGTACCGGGCGGCAAGCCTCACCACGCCGTCCGGGCCGAGCGCGCCCAGCCATCGGGAGTTGAAGTCGACGACGGTGTGGGCCGGATCGAGGATCTTGAAGACCTGGGCCTTGTACGTCTCGGCGTTCGCGGCGATCTCCTCGGGCGTCAGCGGGGGCCGCGTTTTCGAGCGGCCTGTCGGGTCGCCGATGAGCCCCGTGAAATCACCGATGAGAAAGACGACGCGATGCCCGAGATCCTGGAAGTGCTTCATCTTCCGAAGCAGCACGGTGTGGCCGAGGTGTAGATCGGGCGCGGTCGGGTCGAAGCCGACCTTCACCGTGAGCGGCTTGCGGGTCGAGGCCGACCGCTCCAGCTTGGCTCCGAGCTCGGCCGGGCGAAGCACCTCGACGCAGCCTTTGGTCAGGTAGGCCAGTTGCTCGGCCAGCGTCATGACGACTGAGCTTACCGCAGGACCGCGCGCCGGCCCCGGTCCAGTACCCGTTGAACGGCTTCCGAATAGATCCGGTGCTCGACTTCGAGGATACGCGCGGCGAGCGACGCCTCGGTGTCGCCCTCGTGGATCGGCACGGACTCCTGCAGAACAATGGGGCCCGCATCGACCGCCGCCGTCACAAGATGCACCGTCGCGCCGCTGACCTTGGCGCCCGCCTCGAGCGCCTGCCGCTGCGGGTGGAGCCCTGGGAAGGCCGGCAGCAGCGACGGGTGGATGTTGAGAATGGCGTCTGGAAAAGCACCGCAGAACCCCGGACCCAGAACGCGCATGAAGCCGGCGAGGCACACGAGTGTCACGCCGCGATCGGTGAGCGCGGCAGCCAGCACGTCGTCGTACGCCTCGAGCGTCGGCGAGTCGCGGTGCGACATGACCAGCGTCTCGATGCCGGCTTCGCGCGCAAAGGCGAGACCAGCGGCATCCGTCCGGTTCGAGATCACGACGCGAATTCGCGCCCGCAGCCGCCCCTCGCGCACGGCGCCGATCAGTGCCCGCAGATTCGACCCCCGCCCCGAAATCAGTACGCCAAGGAGGGGGACGGGCGAGTTTTCCACAGATTTCGACCTTTCGGTGCCAGGGATCGACGAGAACGACACCACGCGCAGGGCAGGGCGGCAGTGGGAACGACCCTTGCTATCACTGGAGGCCCCGATGCCAAGACGCCCTCGCAGAGAACTGTCCGCGCCATTCTTCCATGTCGTCAATCGCAGTGTCCGGCGCGCCCGAATCTTCACCCGCCGGACCGATTATCGGGCGTTTCTACGCGTCCTGCGCCAGGGCGCTGAACGATTCCCGATTCGGATCCTGGCGTACTGCGTGATGCCCAATCACTGGCACCTGGTCATCGAGCCTGGGGGAACCAGCGCACTCATCGGCTTCATGCACTGGGTAACGGCTACCCACGCTATCCGCTGGCATCAGCATCATCAAACTGTCGGGCAGGGTCCGATCTACCAGGGTCGCTACCACTCAATCCCGCTCCCCGGCGTCGCGAACGTGGTCGGCGCCTGCCGCTATGTGGAGCGCAACGCGCTGCGGGCAGGGCTGGTCAAGCGCGCTGAAGACTGGCCGTGGGGCAGTCTTTCCGATCGCCTCAGGTCGGAGCCGGCCGTACCGCTTGTGCCCGCCCGGTTCTTGCTGTCCCGCGCTTGGATTGACCATGTGAATGCCCCGGCCCCGCCCCCAGACGGGCGCCTCAGGGACTACGAGGTGGATCTGTTCGACCAGGAGCCCGCTCCCCGCGCGACCCCTGGCACCAAACGGGCGAGAACTGTGGAAATCTCGCCCGTCCCCCTACGTGACGCGGCCGAGGAGCCAGGCGGGCTCGCCAGACGCGCGAAGGGTGCGAAGCGCGTCGTCGACGGCGGCCGGCGAGGCGACAAGCACCATTCCCACGCCCATGTTGAACGCCCGAAGCATCTCCCGATCGTCGACGTCGCCAGCGCGCTGCAACCACGTGAAGAGCGGCGGCACCGTCCAGCTGCCGCGGTCAAGTGAAAACCCGCGGCCGTCGGGCAACGTCCGCGGCACGTTCTCGGTCAGGCCGCCGCCGGTGATGTGCGCCATGCCCTTGATCCACCCGCGCTCCAGAAGCGGCGTCACAACCCCCAGATACGAGCGGTGCGGCCTGAGGAGCGCCTCGCCGACCGTGGAACCCAGCTCCTCGACGTAGGCGCCGACGTCCAGCTTCAACACGTCGAAGACGATCCTGCGGGCTAGCGAGTAGCCGTTGGTGTGCAGGCCCGACGACGGTAGAGCGATCAGGCAATCGCCGGCGCGAATCGACCGGCCGTCAATCACGCGCTCCCGCTCCACGAGCCCGACGATGAAGCCGGCGATGTCGTACTCGCCGTCGGCGTAGAACCCCGGCATCTCCGCCGTCTCGCCCCCGAGCAACGCACACCCGTTCTCCCGGCACGCGGCCGCCACGCCTTTGACGATCTGCTCCGCGACGTCCGGCGCGAGCCGGCCGGTGGCTAGATAGTCCAGAAAGAACAAGGGCCTGGCGCCCTGGACGAGGATGTCGTTGATGCAGTGATTGACGAGATCCACGCCGACGGTGTCGTGCACGCCAGCCATGAACGCGACCTTGAGCTTGGTACCGACGCCATCCGCGCTCGCCACAAGGACCGGGCTTCCTCCAGGCGACTCCAGCGCGAACAAGCCGCCGAACGAGCCTACGCCGGACAACACAGCGGGCGTGTAGGTGGTCCTCGCCAGCTCCTTGACCCGGCGAACCGTCTCATTGCCGGCGTCGATGTCGACGCCGGACTGTCGGTAGTCGATGCGATCCACTAGAACTCCAATACGCGGATGAGCGCCTCCGCGACGCGGCGGCCCGCCGAATCGGAGGGCGCGGCCCAATAGGCCCGCCGGGCGGCGGCGAAGAAGCGCTCTTCTTCAAGATCCTCGTCGAGCATATCGAACGCGTCGCGCAGCAGCAGCAATGCGGCGTCGCCCGCCGGGCCTGTCGCCAGTACGCGGAGGACGACTTCCGGTTCCCTCAGGGCGACCAGCCCAGCGCCGAGCGCGATCGGCGGCTGCGCCGCCGGTCCGCCGGCGGGCCCGGCCGCCAGCAGCGCCGCCAGCGCATCATCGTGCCCACGCAGGGCGAGCATCCCGAGCGCGTGCACGGCGCCCCGCAGCCGAGGCTGCTCGTCCTCGGCGGCGGAGGCGTAGTTGAGCGACGCCAGAATGAAGGCCTTGTGGCTGTCGCAGCTCACACCGAGCAGACAGAGCGACGCCGAAAGCGTCGGCTGCAGATGGTCGGCGATCTTCCCCTGCAGCCCTGCGAGCAGCGGCACTCGCCCGCGATCGCCAATCTTGCCAATCGCCGTGATGGCGTCGTCCTGCAACGGCCCGTCGAGGCGCGCGACCGGCTCGATCGCCGGCAGCGCGTACGCCGCGCGATAGTCGCCGAGCGCCTCGATGACGGCGCCACGGAAGAAATCCTCCCCTCGAGCGACGAGCGGCACGAGCGCCTGCTGCGCGCGGGGGTCATCGCCCTGCGCGGCCACGGCGCGACTGAGCGCGGGCCTGACGAACTCCGAGCGTTCGTCCGTCAGCGCGCCGAGGAGCGCCGCCAGCACGCCGGGATCCGGGTGATGCCCGAACCACCCGAACACCACGGTCCGGATTCTGTCGTTGTGGTCACCGATCAGAGCCCGCATGAGGCCGGCCGTGGACGGGTGGCCGAAACCAGTCAGCAGCACGAGCGCGCGGTAGCGCACGTACTCGTCGTGATGCTCGCGCGCGGCCCGGGTCAGGAGCGGCACCATCAGCTCGGGTGGCGCCCGGCGGATCGTCCGGGCGGCTTCCATGCGGATCTCGTGCGCGTCGAGCGAGCCGAGCTGGTCGATCGCGGCCGCATAGCCGGTCGCCTGGCGCGCGGGCTCCTGTGCGGACACGATGGCCGCGCCGGCGACCAGCGCCGCGACCCATCCGGCCCCTCGTCGCGTCATCGGCACGCCTCCCGCCTCACTTGGGGAGCTTCAGCGCCAGCTGCAGATAGGCTGCTTCGTTCTGGGGGAACGCCACGGGGTACTTCCCCGTGTAGCACGAGGTGCAATAGGACTTGCGTTCCTCGCCGACGGCGCCGAGCAGCCCCTCGAGGCTCAGATAGCCAAGCGTGTCGGCGCCGATGTAGCGGCGGATTTCGTCGATCTGGTGGGTGGCGCCAATCAGCTCCGCCCGCTTCGGCGTGTCCACGCCGTAGAAGCACGGCGAGATGGTCGGTGGGCAGCTGATTCGCATGTCCACGGAGCTCGCGCCGGCGGCCCGGACCATCTTGACGATCTTCCGGCTCGTCGTCCCGCGAACGATCGAGTCGTCGACGAGCACCACGCGCCGGCCCTGCAGAATGCTCTTTACGGGGTTCAGCTTGACGCGCACGCCGAAGTGGCGGATCGCCTGATGCGGCTCGATGAACGTCCGCCCGACGTAGTGGTTGCGGATGAGCCCCATCTTCAGCGGCAGGCCCGCGGCCTCGGCGTAGCCGGTGGCGGCGCAGACACCCGAGTCCGGGACCGGCACGACGACGTCCGCGTCGGCGGGATGCTCGGCGGCGAGCCGCCGGCCGAATTCGGTGCGCACCTCGTCGACGCTGCGGCCGAAGACGTACGAGTCCGGCCGCGCGAAGTACACGTGCTCGAAGATGCAGTGGGCGGACGGCGCCGGCGGAAACGGAAACAGCGATCGCGTGCCGTCGGGCCCGGCGATGAACACCTCGCCGGGCTTCAAGTCCCTGATCCACTCGGCGTCGATCAGGTCGAGGGCGCACGTTTCGGAACAGGCGATGTAGGCATCGCCCAGCCGGCCGAGCGTCAGCGGCCGGAAGCCGTGCGGGTCGCGGACGGCGATCAGCCGGTCCTTCGTCAGGAACACGAGTGAGAAGGCGCCCTGCGCCTGCGAGATCGACTCGACGATCGCCTCCTCGGGCGTCGCCGCGCGGGACCGGGCGTACAGGTGCAGGAGCACCTCGGTGTCGCTGCTCGTCTGGAAGATGGATCCGCCGGCGACGAGCGCGTCGCGCAGCTCCTGCGCGTTGACCAGGTTGCCGTTGTGGCAGATCGCGATCTCGCCGTGCGCGCAGTCGATCAGGATCGGCTGGGCGTTCTTGAGGCCGCTCTCGCCGGACGTCGAGTACCGGACGTGTCCGACGGCGCTCGTCCCGGCGAGCCCGCCGATGATGGTCTCGTTGAAGGCGTCGGCGACCTGCCCCATCGCCTTGTGCATGCTCAGCCGGCGGCCATCGGACGTCGCGATGCCGACGCTCTCCTGGCCGCGGTGCTGCAGCGCATAGAGGCCCAGGTACGCGAGATTGGCCGCCTCCGGGTGGCGGTAGATGCCGAAAATCCCGCACTCTTCGCGAAACTTGTCCATCTGCCTCTCGTGCGCGTGTTAGGCCGCCCCGACGAGCCCTGCAGCCAGACTATCACCCCATCGCGCCTCGGCTTCCGCCAGCGCGCAGTCGATCTCCGTTCGCCCGGCCAGCGCGATGCGAATGGCGGCCCCGCCCGTTCGCCCGATGCGCGCAGCCGGCACACCCACGGATTTCGCCGCGGCCAGGACCTCCGCCAGGCGCGCGGGCTCGACACTCACGATGGCGCGCGACGCCGACTCGCCGAACAGCGTGGCCGCGACGCCGAAGGCCGCGTGAGCCGTGCCGGCGGCCGCCGGCACGTCCACGGCGGCGCCGATGCCGCCGGAGTCGAAGCAGCATTCGGCTAGCGCCACCGCGAACCCGCCCTCGGCACAGTCGTGCGCCGATCGAATGCGGTCGCGCGACGCGAGGTCGACGAGCAGCCGGATGAGCGCGCCCTCACGGGCGAGATCGAGGGCCGGCGGCACGCCGCGAAGCAGGCCGTGAACCGTGGCCAGCCACTCGCTGCCGCCCAGCTCGCCGTGGTTCTCGCCGAGCAGCACGATCTCCAGGCCTTCGGACGGAAACACGCGCCCGCGGGCGGTCGACGCGTCCTCGATGAGGCCGACGACTCCAATGACCGGCGTCGGGAGCACCGCCCGCCCGTCGGTCTCGTTGTAGAGGCTGACGTTGCCGCCGGTGATCGGGATGTCGAGCGCGCGGCAGGCCTCGCCGAGGCCGGCCACGGCCTCGGCGAACTGCCACATGATCTCCGGGCGCTCCGGATTGCCGAAGTTCAGGCAGTTGGTCGCGCCGATGGGCAGCGCGCCGGCACACGCGACGTTGCGCGCCGACTCGGCCAACGCCAGACGGGCGCCGGCGCGCGGGTCGAGATAACAGAACCGGCCGTTGGCATCGACCGACATCGCGAGCGCGCGCGACGTCCCTTTGACGCGCACGACCCCGGCACCCATGCCGGCGAGCACGATCGTGTTCGTCCGAACCATGTAGTCGTACTGCCGGTAGATCCACCGCTTGCTCGCAACGGTCGGCGACCCGAGCAGGGCCAGGAACGCCTCAGCCGGCACCGGGCTTGCCGCCATCTCGCGCACCGGGATCGTGGCCAGCGTGGCGCGACCGGCCGGTGGTGCGAACGGGCGTTGATAGACCGGAGCCTCGTCGGTCAACGCGAGATTGGGAATCTCTGCCGCGACCCGGCCGCGATCTTTCACGCGCAGCAGGCCGTCGCCGGTCACCTGGCCGACTTCAACCGCGTGCAGGTCCCACTTCCCGAAGATGCGTTCGACCTCGGCCTCGCGCCCACGCTTGACAATCAGCAGCATCCGCTCCTGCGACTCGGACAGCATGATCTCGTAGGGGGTCATCGCGGTTTCGCGCTGGGGCACGAGCGAGACGTCGATCTCGACGCCGACACCGCCACGCGATCCGGTCTCGGATGTCGCGCAGGTCAGGCCGGCGGCACCCATGTCCTGCACGCCGACGACCGCATCGGTCGCCATCACCTCCAGGCACGCCTCGAGCAGGAGCTTTTCCATGAAGGGGTCGCCGACCTGCACCGCAGGCCGCTTCTCCGCCGATTTCTCGTCGAACTCGGCCGACGCCATCGTGGCCCCGTGAATGCCGTCGCGGCCCGTTTTCGCGCCCACGTAGTAGACGGGGTTGCCGACGCCGCTGGCGCGGCCGCGCACGAGCGACTCGCGTGGCGCAATGCCGAGGCAGAACACGTTGACCAGCGGATTGCCGGCGTAGCTGTCGTCGAACATCACCTCGCCGCCGATGGTCGGGATGCCGATGCTGTTGCCGTACCCGCCGATTCCCGCGACGACGCCCCTGACGATGCGCCGCGTCTGCCGGCTGTCGAGGCGGCCGAAACGCAACGCGTCGAGCAGCGCAATGGGCCTCGCGCCCATCGTGAAGATGTCGCGGATGATCCCGCCGACGCCGGTGGCCGCGCCCTGGTACGGCTCGATGAACGACGGGTGGTTGTGCGACTCGATCTTGAACACCGCCGCGAGGCCATCGCCGATGTCCACCGCGCCGGCGTTCTCGCCGGGCCCCTGCAGCACGCGCGGTCCTTCGGTCGGCAGCGTGCGCAGGTGCACCCGCGAGCTCTTGTAGCTGCAATGCTCCGACCACATCACCGAGAACATGCCCAGCTCGGTCAGGTTCGGCTCGCGGCCCATGAGCCGCACGATGCGTTCGTACTCGCCGGGCGTGATCCCGTGCCGTTCGAGAACTGCCGGGTCAACGGTCATCGCGCCCCCACGCCGACGGTCCCCCGCTCGGCCAGGCTCGCGACCACGGACTCGAACACCACCCGCCCGTCCGCGCTGCCCACGACGTCCTGGCAGGCCCGCTCCGGGTGCGGCATCAGCCCGACGACGTTGCGCGCGGCGTTGGTGATGCCCGCGATGCCGTTGATCGATCCGTTGGGGTTGGCGGCCTCGGTGACCTCGCCGGCGGCATCCACGTAGCGGAACACCACGCGGCTTGCGGCGTCGAGCTCGGCAATCGTCTCCGGCGGCGCAAAGTAGTTCCCGTCGCCGTGGGCGATGGGAATCCGCAGTACCTGGCCGACGGTCGCCGACCGCGTAAACGGCGTGTCGACGCGCTCGACGCGCAGCCGCACCATCTCGCAATGGAACGTCACGTCGCGGTTGCGGAGCATCGCGCCCGGCAGCATGCCGCACTCGAGCAGGATCTGGAAGCCATTGCAGATGCCGAGCACCGGCCCGCCCCGCTCGGCGAAGGCCCGGACGGCGGCCATGATGGGCGAGAACCGGGCGATCGCGCCTGTCCGCAGGTAGTCGCCGTGCGAGAAGCCGCCGGGCAGCACCACGACATCGACGTCGCCGAGCGACGTCTCCTTGTGCCAGACGAACCGCGCGTCGTGCCCCATCGCGTGCCGGATGGCGTACTCAGCGTCGTGGTCGCAGTTGGATCCCGGGAAGACGACGACGGCAAACGTCATGACGCACCTCCCGCGGCCGCAGCCAGCTCGATGCGGAAGCTCTCGATGACCGGGTTGGCAAGCACGCGACTGGCGACCTCGGTGGCCAGCGACTCGGCTTCGGCCGGCGAGGCGACGTCGAGCTCGAGCTCAAAGTACTTGCCCTGCCGCACCTCGCCGATCGACCCGTATCCGAGGGAATGCAGGGCCTCGGCGATTGTGTGCCCCTGGGGATCGAACACGGACGGCTTCAGCGTGACGAAGACTCTGGCTTTCACGGTCTCACTCCCGCGGCCCGGGGCCTCGTCCGCCCGTTCCGGCGAACACCCGGTCGAAAATCGCGTCCACGTGCTGCATCTGCGCGTCGAGGTCGAATGCCTCGTCAATGGCCTCGCGCGACAGCACGCGCGTCACGTCGGCGTCGGCCAGCAGCAGATCCTTGAAGGACCGCGCCTCGTCGAACGACCGCATGGCGTTTCGCTGCACCCACTCGTAGGCCTGTTCGCGGGACACGCCCCGGCGCGCCAGCTCGAGCAGCACGCTCCCCGAAAAGACCACGCCGCGGGATCGATCGAGGTTCGCCCGCATGCGGTCGGCATGCACGACCATCCCCGACACGATGCGGGTGAACCGGCGCAGCATGTGGTCGAGCGCGATGAAGCTGTCGGGCAGGATCACGCGCTCGACCGACGAATGCGAGATGTCGCGCTCGTGCCAGAGCGCGACGTTCTCGAACGCCGCCATGGCGTTGGCGCGCACCAGCCGGGCGAGGCCGGTGATCTGCTCGCAGCCGATCGGGTTCCGCTTGTGGGGCATCGCGGACGAGCCCTTCTGGCCGCGGCCGAACGGCTCCTCGACCTCGCCGATCTCGGTCTTCTGCAGGCCGCGAACCTCGAGCGCGAACTTCTCGAGCGAGGCGGCCATGACGGCGAGCGCCGCCAGCAGTTCGGCATGGCGGTCGCGCTGGATGACCTGCGAGGACACGGGCGCCGGCCGGAGGCCCAGCGCGCGGCACACGGCCGCTTCGACGGACGGGTCGAGGTGCGCGAACATCCCGACGGCGCCCGAGAGCTTGCCGACCGAGACGGTCTCGCGCGCCCGCGCCACGCGCTCGCGACCGCGCCCGACCTCGGCGTACCACAGCGCCAGCTTGACGCCGAGCGTCATCGGCTCGGCGTGCACGCCGTGCGTCCGGCCGATCATCGGCGTACGCCGGTGCTCCTCGGCCCGGCGGGCGATCGCGTCCGCGAGCCCGTCGAGGCCGCGGAGAATCAGATCGCACGCGTCGCGCATCTGGAGCGCGAGCGCCGTGTCCAGCACGTCCGACGACGTCAGCCCGAAGTGCAGCCAGCGGGCCGCTGGCCCGACTTTCTCGGCCACGGCCGTGGTGAAGGCGATGACATCGTGCTGAGTGGTCTCTTCGATGGCCTCGATACGGGCGATGTCGAAGGCGGCCTTTTCACGCAGCTCCCGGGCATCCGCGGCCGGCACGACGCCGGCGGCCGCCAGCGCGTCGGTCGCGGCCAGCTCCACGTCGAGCCAGGCGCCGTACCGCCGCGCGTCGCTCCAGATGGCGCCCATCTCGGGATGCGTGTAGCGCGGGATCATGGCGTCCTCAGACCCTCAATTGATCGGGCGACAGCGGGCTCGGCGACTTCGGCCCGACGATCGTCGCGACGACCGACTCGTCGCGGAACATGTCCCGCGCCACGCGCAGCACGTCGTCGGCCGTCACGCGCTCGATGCTCGCGAGCACCTCGTCGAGCGTGAACTGGCGCCCGAAGTAAATCTCCTGGCGTGCCAGGTTCGACATGCGGCTGGAGGTGCTCTCCAGGCTCAGCATGAGGCTGCCCTTCAGATGGTCGCGGGCGCGCGCGAGCTCGTCGGCAGGCACCGGCGCCTCGCGCAGCGCGCGCAGCTCGGCCAGGGCCAGGCGCACGACGTCGTTGACCTTGTCGGGCGCGCAGCCGGCGTAAACGGTCAGCATGCCGGCGTCGCTGAACGACGTCAGGTTGCTGAACACGGCGTAGGCGAGGCCGCGCTCCTCGCGGATGTGCTGGAACAGGCGCGAGCTCATCGAACCGCCGAGAATCGTGTTGAGCACGTAGGTGGCGTGCCGATCCGGATGGGTCTGCGGGCAGGCCACGGTTCCGATGCAGATGTGGCTCTGCTCGATCTCCTTGCTGCGCGTCGCCAGGCCAGGCGTCACCTCGGGCGGATCGACCGCCGGCCCCGGCCGGGCGGGCCGCAGACCCTCGAAGACCCGCTCGACGAGGTCTCGAACCCGGGCGTGATCGAGGCGGCCGGCCGCCGTGATGACGAGATTCGGCGCCACGTACGTCCGCTCGAAATACCCGCGGAGGCCGCTCGAGCGGAAGGACGTCACGGTTTCCGGCGTGCCGAGAATCGGGCGCCCGAGCGGGTGCCGCGACCAGAACTGCGCCGCAAACATCTCGTGGACGAGGTCGTCGGGCGCGTCCTCGACCATCTTGATCTCCTCGAGGATGACCGACTGCTCCTTCTCGACGTCGGCCGGCGCCAGCGCGGGCCGCATGACCAGGTCGCTCAGCAGGTCGAGCGCCACCGGCACGTGCTCGTCCATCACCTTCACGTAGTAGGCCGCGTATTCCTTGGACGTGAAGGCGTCGAGCTGCCCGCCAATCGAGTCGATCGACTGGGCGATCTGCTGCGCGGACCGGGTCGTCGTGCCCTTGAACAGCATGTGCTCGACGAAGTGCGCGACGCCGCTCTCGGCGTCCGTCTCGTGGCGTGAACCACGGGTCAGCCAGACGCCAATCGTGACCGAGCGGACGTGCGGCATCGCCTCGGTGACGAGCCGGAGGCCCGAGGGAAGCGTCTCAGCAGTAACCACGGTGGGCGCGGGCGGCCGGTCCGGGGGCGCCCGCCGGACCGGATCTCGCTAAGTTGTTCATTAACTGGACGTTAGAAGAGCGCGTCAAGCTCCAGATGATAGCATGGGCACGGCGTCCATTTCCACAGCCGCCGCAAGGCCGCCCTGCTCATGCCGGAAGATCTCGCCGCGCTCGAACGGCACGAAGTCGAGGACGCCCTCGTCGAGCTCGACGTGCCCCGATTCCGCGGGCGCCAGGTTTTCCACTGGATTCACGCACGCGACGTCACTGACTTCGCCCGGATGACCGACCTGCCCGCGAGCCTGCGCGTCCGACTCGCGGACCGGTTCTCGATCGGCACGCCCCGCGTCGAGGCGCGCGAGGTCTCGGCCGACGGGACCACCAAGCTGCGTCTCGCACTCGCGGACGACCGCCGGATCGAGTCGGTCTACATCCCCGACACGCCGGCGCAGACGTTCTGCGTCTCGACGCAGGTCGGGTGCGCGATGAAGTGCGGCTTCTGCCTCACCGGCCTGATGGGTCTCACGCGGCACCTGACCGCCGGGGAGATCGCCGGTCAGGCGCGAGTGCTCGCGCGCGAAACAGGCCTCCTCGGCACACCCTTCAACATCGTCCTCATGGGCATGGGCGAGCCGCTGCACAACTACGACGCGACGATGAAGGCGCTGCGGATCCTCGCGGACGACAAGGGCCTCGCGGTGCCTCCACGACGCGTCACGCTCTCGACGGTTGGCGTCCTGCCCGCGCTCGAGCGGCTCGCCGGCGAACCCCTCATGCCCAACCTCGCGATTTCGCTCCACGCGACGACCGACGAGACGCGCACCCGCCTCGTGCCGATCAACCGGAAGCACTCGCTGGCGGAGCTCATCGACGTCTGCCGACGCTTTCCGCTGGCGAAGCGGCGGCGGATCACCTTCGAGTACGTGATGCTCGCCGGCGTGAACGACTCCGATGCCGACGCGCGGCGGCTCGTCGAGGTGCTCGCCGGCATCCGCGCGAAGGTGAACCTGCTGCCGCTCAACGAAGCCGCAGGGATCCCGTTCGCCCGGCCGGACGACCGGCGCGTCGATGCCTTCGCGAAGATCCTGGCCTCTCGCGGCCTGACGGTATCGGTCCGAAAGAGCCGAGGCCGCGACATCCGGGCCGCGTGCGGACAGTTGATCGTCGAGGGGACGAAGCCGTCGACGGGACAGATGCTGGCGCGCGAGCTGTGAATCTTCAGATCTGGCAGCTGGCGGGCTCAAGCCCGCCCCTCCAGATCGCCACAGGCTCTGAGATTCCAGATTCACGTTCCCTGACGCAGCCTCTCGGCGGCCGTCTCGACCTGATCGGCCATCCTCTTCTTGTAGTCGTCGAGCGCGGCGGCGGTCTTCGGGTCGCCGAGCGCGATCATCTGCGCGGCCAGGATCCCGGCGTTGGTCGCGCCGGGCTTGCCAATCGCCACCGTCGCGACGGGGACGCCGGGCGGCATCTGCACGGTCGAGAGCAACGCGTCCAGACCGCTGAGCGCCGACGAGTCGATGGGCACGCCAATTACGGGCCTCGTCGTGTGCGCGGCGACCACGCCCGCCAGGTGCGCGGCGGCGCCGGCGCCGACGATGAAGACCTTCACGCCGCGGGCCGGGGCCTCGGTGACGAGCCGCATCACCCGCGCCGGCGAGCGGTGCGCCGAGGCCACCGTCATCTCCCACTGCAGACCCAGCTCGGTCAGCGCCGCGCCCGCCGCCGACATGACGGGCGCGTCCGAATCCGACCCCATCAGGATGAGCACGTCGATCTTGGACATTTCGCCGGAAGTTTATCGCAAGGCCCTGCGCCCGATGTCGCGGCGGTACTGCATACCCTCAAAGCTGATGAGGCCGACCCCCTCGTACGCCCGGGCGATGGACGCCTCGAACGTCCCGCCGCGGCCGACGACGGTGAGGACGCGGCCCCCGGCGGTGAGCAGGCCCCCACCGCTCCGCTGCGTCCCGGCCTGGAACACGGTCACGTCCGGGAGCTCAGCTGCGCGGTCGAGGCCGGAGATCACCTGGCCCGTCTGCGGCGCGTCGGGGTAGCCGGCCGCAGCCAGCACGACGCCCACGTACCGGTCGGCGCCCGGCTCGAGAACCCAGCCGCCCAGGTTGCCGCTGGCCGCGGCCAGGAGGGTCCGCGCGAACGGGCCGCCGAGCTGCGGCAGCACGACCTGCGCCTCGGGATCGCCGAACCGGACATTGAACTCGATGACCGTCGGCCCCGCCGGGGTGAGCATCAGGCTGACGTAGAGAAACCCCCGATAGGGCTCGTGCTCGGCGCGCATGCCCGCGATGACGGACGCGACGATCGTCCGAAGCACATCGGCCGCGAACGCCTCCGACACGAGCGGGCTCGGCGCGAACGCCCCCATCCCCCCCGTGTTCGGCCCGCGGTCATCGTCGAAGATGCGCTTGTGATCCTGCGCGGAGCCGAGCGTGAGCGCGCGCTCGCCGTCGAGGAGCACGAAAAACGACACCTCAGGACCGCTGAGGCACTCCTCGATCACGAGCCGGGCACCAGCTTCCCCGAATCGTCGCTTCTCCATCGCCTCGCGCACCGCGGCGACGGCCTGCTCGCGGGTGTCGGCGACGGTCACGCCCTTGCCGGCGGCGAGCCCGCTGGCTTTGACGACGACCGGCAGGCCGAAGACGTCCCGGTCGATGACGTCGAGCGCGTGCTCGAGCGTGCCGCAGTCCTCGAATCGCGCGGTGGGAATGCCATGCCGCGCCATGAAGGCCTTCGACCACGACTTCGAGCATTCGAGCGCGGCGCCCCGCGCGCCCGGGCCGACAATCGGCCGGTCGGCGTCGCGGAACCGGTCGGCCACGCCCTGCTCGAGCGCGCCTTCCGGGCCGACGACAGTGAGGTCCACGCGCTCGCGCCGGGCCAGCGCGAGCACCGCCGCCGCGTCGTTCACGTCCACGGACAACGTCCGCCCGAGCTCGGCCAGCCCGGGATTGCCCGGCGCGGAAATCACCTCGCTGACGTCGGAGTCGCGGCAGAGGCGCCACGCGATGGCGTGCTCGCGTCCGCCGCTGCCGAGAACCAGGACACGCACGGGGACATGTTAGCGGTTCGCGGTTCGCGGTTCGCGGCGGGCCGAAACGAGAACCGGGCACCGTGAACCGGGCACCGCGAACCGGGAACCGCGAACCGTATCCCCCGTGCTACGCTATTCGACTGGCCCCCCGGTCGCCGGCCGGTCAGGGCCCATCCAGCGGGCGTGAGTCGAGAACCGCGAACCGGGAACCGCGAACCGCGAACCGGAGAGGGGGTGTTGAGCCATGGCAGAAGTGAAGATCCAGGAAGGCGAGTCCATCGAGAGTGCCCTCCGCCGCTTCAAGCGGAAAGTGCAGCAGGAGGACATCATCAAGGACATCAAGAAACACTCCTTTTACCTCAAGCCCGGCGACAAGAAGCGGGCGAAACAGGCCTTGGCCCGCAAGCGCTCCCGCAAGAAGCAGCGCCGCGAAGCCGACTGACCGACGAGTGCTGCCGGGGATCGTTGCGCCGTTTGGCGGGATTTCTGCGGGCCGCCCTGGGGACGGCGAGAGACCTTGTCGAAACGGGCGACGACCCCTTAGACTAGGGGCTCATTTTCCGGGACTTCGCGACCGGCTGACCTTTCCGGCAGCCGGGCCATCGAGGCCCCCACAGACGCCGGAACGCCGGGCCCCCGCGCGGCCGGCACGATGAGGAGTTTTCGCATGCAGATCGCGGAACGGGTCGTCGACGGGGTGACGATTCTCGACCTGAAGGGCAAGATCACCCTCGGCGAAGGCGACGAAGCGTTGAAGGAGAAGATCAACGCGCTGCTCCTGCAGGAGAAGAAGCGCATTCTGCTGAACCTGGCCGACGTGCCGTACATCGACAGCGCGGGCCTGGGCGAGATCGTGCGGACCTACACGACGGTCAGCCGCCAGGGCGGCCAGCTCAAGCTGGTGAACCTGACGAAGCGGATCACCGATCTTCTGATGATTACCAAGCTCCTGACGGTCTTCGAGACGTTCGAAACGGAATCGGACGCCATCAAGAGCTACTCCTAGACCCGCCACCGAAGGGAGCGGCTCGAGACCGCTCCGCGAATGGCCAGAAGTTCGGTGTCTTCCGCCCGTCCGGCTCCGCCGGTCCAGGCCGGCGGCTACGCGAGCGAGCGCTCGCTCGCGGCGAACCTCCTCGTCTCGGCGCGGCCGACGCAGTGGACGAAGAACCTCGTCGTCTTTGCAGGCCTGATCTTCGGCGAGCAGCTGCTCAATCCCGAAGCGGCGGGCACGGCCACGCTGGCGTTCGCCGCGTTCTGCGTGCTGTCGAGCGCGGCGTACCTCGTCAACGACGTGCGGGATCGCGAGGCCGACCGGCTCCATCCGCTGAAGTCGCGGAGGCCGATCGCCTCGGGTGTGCTGGCACCGGGCGCGGCGCTCGGCGCGGCGGCCGTCCTCGCCGGCGCGGGGCTCGGCGCGGCGTTCTGGATCTCGGCGGGGTTCGGCGCTGTCGCGCTCGGGTACCTCACGCTGCTGGCGGCCTACACTGCCACGCTGAAACACCACGTGATCCTCGACGTGCTCACGCTCTCGGCCGGCTTCGTGCTGCGGGCGGCGGGGGGGGCGGTGGCGATCGACGTGCCGGTGTCGCGCTGGCTGCTCTTGCTGACACTGCTGCTGGCCCTGTTCCTGGCGCTGAGCAAGCGGCGCGCCGAGCTCGTGGCACTCGCCGACGACGCCAAAGGCCATCGCCCGAGCCTCGCGGAGTACAGCCCCTATCTGCTCGACCAGATGATCAGCGTCGTGACAGCCTCGACGCTCCTTGCCTACGCGTTTTACACGATCAGTCCGGACACGGCGCTGCGCTTCGGCACCGAGGACCTGATCTTCACGGTTCCGTTCCCGCTCTACGGCATCTTCCGGTACCTGTACCTGGTCCACCGGCGTGACGGCGGCGGGAATCCCTCTGAGCATCTGCTGACGGACCGTCCGTTGCTGGTGTGCGTGGCACTGTGGGGAGCAGCCGTGATTCTGATCCTGTACGGCCCCCTGCGGTAGCCACGATGCCCAAAGCCACCGTCGCGATCCTCAAGACCCGGCCCGCCACCGTGCTGGCCGACTACCACGAGCTGATGAACCTGGCCGGGTACCAGCAGGTCGTCGCGCGCGACGCGGAGACCGCGCTCAAGGTCAACATCTCCTGGCACTTCTTTTTTCCCGGCAGCTCGACGACGCCGTGGCAGCTCGAGGGCGTCATCCGGGCGATGAAAGCCGACGGCTACGACCCGCAGCGCATCCACGCCTGCCACAACCGCACGGTCGTCATCGACGCGCACCTCGGCGAGCGCGAGAACAAGCAGATCGACGTCGTCCAGGCACACGGCCTCGAGAACGTGCACCTCTACGAGGGCGACGAGGCGTGGATCAACATCCGCGAGGCCGTCGGCGACCTCACGAAGCAGTTCCTGTGCCTGAACGAGGTGTACCCCGACGGGTTCATGATTCCGCGCCGGTTCATCGGCGAGAACATCATCCACCTGCCCACGGTGAAGACCCACGTCTTTACGACGACGACCGGCGCGATGAAGAACGCGTTCGGGGGGCTGCTCAACGAGCGGCGGCATTGGACCCACCCGGTGATTCACGAGACGCTGGTCGACCTGCTGATGATCCAGAAGCAGATCCACCGCGGCGTGTTCGCGGTGATGGACGGCACGTTCGCCGGCGACGGCCCGGGGCCGCGGTGCATGGTGCCGCACGTCAAGAACGTGCTGCTGGCCAGCGCCGACCAGGTCGCGATCGACGCGGTGGCCGCGAAGCTCATGGGCCTCGACCCGCTGTCGATCAAGTTCATCCGCCTCGCCCACGACCTCGGCCTCGGCTGCGGCGACCCGCGCGAGATCGAGATCGTCGGCGACCAGGCCGCCGCGGCCGAGAACTGGCGGTTCAACGGGCCGTTCCGCCAGATGACGTTCGCCTCCCGGATGCAGCACCAGATCTACTGGGGGCCGCTCAAGAAACCGGTCGAATGGTCGCTCAAGACCGTGCTGGCGCCGTGGGCGTACATCGCGAGCGTCGTCTACCACGACAGCTTCTGGTACCCCGTGCTGGCGAGGCAGAAGATGCGCGCCGTGCTCGAGAGCGACTGGGGCCGCCTGTTCCGGCACTGGGGCGCCCTCACGCCCGACGACCGGGGCTTTCAGCACATCCCGGAGGGCGGCGCCGAGATCCAGCGGACCGGCCTCAGGGCGTTCACACGCTCGCTCGGCATCCTGGCTACGTGCCTCCGGGAAGCGCCGGAGTTCGCGAGTCGCCAGCGGCACAAGAAGGCCGAAAGCGAGACGCCCTAGATGTCCCGATTTCCCGATTCTCCGATTCTCAGATTCGAGCCACCAGATGCCTGACATCAACGTTCGTTCCGATTCGGTGGACGTCGAGCAGATCATGCGGCAGATCCGCGCCCGTATCCGCGAGAAGCGGGGCTCCGACTACACCGAGACCGAGCTTCAGCAGCTCGCCAGCGTCAAGCTCCAGCAGTTCCTCGACCCGCGTGGCGTGCGCTCCGACCTGGTCGAGCAGTTCCGCCGGCACCGGATCGTCAGCGACGCGCCGCCGAACTACGTGTTCGAGGACACGACAATTTACGAGACGCACCGCGCGCCGATCCGATGGATTCGCAAGGTCCTCAACCCGATCCTGAAGCTCTTCTTCAACCCCAACCCCATCTCGAGCGCGCTGCACGTGCAGGCGGAAGTCAACGCCGAATTCCACCGGCGGTTCCGGCAGCGCGAGGACATGGACCCGCTCTTCTTCGAGGTCATCCACAACCTCGTCGTCGAGACCACCCGGCTCGGCATCGAGACGCAGAATCTCCGGATGCGGGTCGAGTCGCTCACGAGCCGCCTGGACTTCGACGAACGGCGGGCGCGCGCGCTCGAGTCGGTCGTCGAGTACAGGCCCGCGGC
>Ga0214472_10001833_pt1 | contig 23124 bp, 19 predicted proteins | sample RVTome_6_FD_207662 | JGI IMG/M metagenome (GOLD analysis project Ga0214472, IMG submission 207662) | Soil microbial communities from uranium-contaminated site in the Upper Colorado River Basin, Wyoming, United States - RVT140D175 | ecosystem: Environmental > Terrestrial > Soil > Contaminated >...
CGCACGTTGCGACCATAGCGCAGCCACCTGCCGACCGTGCGCTGATCGCCCGCGGAGTCGTCGACGACGTCCACGCGGTCCTCGAGCCCCGACCACGTGCCGAGCACGTTGGCGACCGTCCGGCTTCCGACGATGCGGGCCCGTGGGGCGTGGCGCGACGCGACCCGCGGCACGTCCATGAGGTGGTCGTAGTGCGCATGCCCGACGAGGATGGCCACCGCCTCGGAGACGTCGTAGCGCGACATCCAGCGATCGATCTCGGCCGTGTCGGCGCGGATCGCCAAGAGCCCCGTGCGGAGCAGCCCAGGATTAGTGAACAGGGGCCCCGTGAGAACCGTCTCGCCCCCGTGCTCGAGGATCCACCCGCCGTTGCCGAGATAGACCGCCCGGAGCGCGTCCGGGGCGTTCGGAGCGAGGTCGATGCTGCCGGATACGCCCGGCCCGGTCGCTCGCAGGCAAGCCGCCAGCGCGAGCGTCGCCGCACCCGCCGCTGTCCCCGCCCACCGCCTCATCGCGACAGCGCCGACGCAGCCTCCTTGATCTCATCGACTCTCGCGAGGAAGGCGCGGGACAGCGCGCGCGTGACAGGGCCCACCCGCCCGTCTCCCACGGGCAGGCCGTCCACCCGCACGCACGGCCGGACCTCGCCGGTCGTGCCCGTGAAGAAGAGCTCGTCGGCGTCGGCGAGCTCCTCCACGTTGATCGGGCGCTCCTCGCAAGGGATGCCGTGCGCGCGAGCCAGCTCCAGGACCACGCCCCGGGTGATGCCCGACAGGATCAGGTTCGTCGCCGGGTGGGTGACCGCCGTCCCATCGAAGACGCCCCAGAAGTTCTGGTGCGCGCCCTCGATGGCGATGCCGTCACGCACGAGGATCGCGTCGTCGACACCCGCGTCCTTCGCGGCCTGGAAGGCCAGCACGTTCGGGAGCAGGCTGATCGCCTTGATGTCGACGCTCGTCCAACGCCGGTCGGGCCAGGTGATCGCGGTGAAGCCGCGGCTCCACGCGCCGTCCGACGGCCGGCTCCACTCCGCCACGTAGGCGTACACCGTCGGCTCGACCGGCTGCACGGGGAAGTAGTGCGTGCGCGGCGCCACGCCCCGCGTGACTTGCAGGTACGCCATCGAGCGCGGCGCCTTGTCGAGCCCGTTGTCCACGACGAGGCGCCGGAGCACCTCGTCCAGGCCGGCGGAGTCGTAGTCGATGCGGAGCGCGTCGAGGCTCCGTCGCAGCCGCGCCATGTGTCGATCGAGGAAGAACGGCACCCCCTCGTAGTAGGGGATCACCTCGTAGACGCCGTCGGACAGCAGAAAGCCGCGATCGTCGACCGAGACCACAGCCTCGGCCTTCGGGACGAAGCCCCCGTTCAGATACACCGTGCTCATGCGCCTCGGGGTCGGGTGTGGACGCGGGCCTGGGCCCACGCTCCTAGTCGGCCTGCTTCTCCCCCAGCTTGTCGAACTCCGAGAGGAGCTGGGCCTCCGGGATGTTGGCCGCCTCGTCCTCGGAGACGTCTTCGACGTCGGCGTCCTGCACGGCGCCGTCGGCCCCCGCCCCGAGCTGCTTCGCCGAGTCGCCGCCCTTGGGCGCGGCGATGAGCCCCATCTCGGTCTTCAGCGCGAGGAGCTGGTCCTCGACGTCGGCGCCGCCGGTGCCAGACTCCAGCCTGAGGAACTCCTTCTCGACCGTGTCGCCCCCGATCGCCTCGGTGACCTCCACCTCCGCGAGACTCCGCCGTTCCTCGTCCTCGATCTTGTCGGCCATGCGATTGAACGCCTCGAAAGCCGACGTGTCGGAGAGGCCCGACATGGTCTCGTGGATGCGGCGCTGGGCCTGCGCGCGCTTCTGCTTCGCGATGAGCAGGTTCCGCTTGCGCTTCGCCTCTTCGATCTTGTCGTTGAGCTGGCGCAGCGAGCCCTTGAGCTTCTCGGTCTCGGAGGCCTGGGACTCCCACGTCCCCTGGAGGACCTGGGCGCGCTCGGTGTGCTCCTTCTGGCGGATCAGCGCCTGCTTGGCGAGGTCGTCGCGACCTTCCTTGACCGCCAGCATCGCGCGGTGCTGCCAGTCACGCGCCTGCTTCACCTCGGACTCGAGCTGGGACTTGAGCTTGCGCTCGTCCGCGATCGCCGCCGCCACCTCGCGCTTCGCCTTGGCGAGCTGGTCCCGCATGTCGAGAATGATCTGGTTCAGCATCTTCTCGGGATTCTCGGCCCGGGAGATCAGGTCGTTGATGTTCGACTTGATGACCGTCGACAGCTTCGTGAAGATGCCCATGTCAGCTCTCCGCCCCCGCGCCGGAGACTTCGCCCTCGACCCCCGCCAGCGCGCGAATCCGCCCCATGTGGCTCGTCGCCGCGAGCTCGATCGACTCCATCGACGCCTGTATCTCGAGGAAGTCCAGCGTCTCGAGCTCGAGTGTGTCGCTCAGGATCAGCTCACCCTCCTCGATGCCATAGGCGCCGTGGACGACGTCCGTGGCGTTCAGCTCCAGCAGGGTGCGGTAGAGGTCGGTCTTGCCGTCTGCTGCCTCGGGCATGTCCATGACTTTCATGCGGATCAGGAGGAGTGAGTCGGCTAGATGGACCACCAACGGGAGCCCGCTGTTCCGGCCTTGGACCAGATACATGCCTGGCTCGATCTCCTCGTACTCGAGATCCATGCGGATCAGAAAGCTCTCCAGGTCCTCTCGGGTTACCATGACGTCTCCGTATTCAGTGGCCACGCGGGCGGCGAGATCTCGGTGCCTTGCCGATCTCCCTACGTCCGCGCCCGCAACCCGGTTTCTGGCGGGACCGTAAGGTAGTTCTTCGGCGGGGAGGGTGCACGGCGGTGTCGAGGTCGAAACGGGCGAGCTTCTTCGGAATCGCGATCCCTGGGCGGCGAGGGCGCGGATCGGAGGCCGGGCGCACCGAGGCGGAGGCCGCGGGGCTCAGCGGCCGCCCAGCAACCGTGCCAGGTACTGGCCCGTGTAGGACCTGCGGGCCTTCGCCACCTCCTCGGGCGTCCCCTCCACGAGGATCTCGCCCCCTTCCCCACCCCCTTCGGGGCCCAGGTCGATGATCCAGTCCGCCGTCTTGACGACGTGCAGGTTGTGCTCGATGACCACGACCGTGTTGCCCCGGTCGACGAGCTCGTGGAGAACCTCGAGGAGGACCCGAACGTCCTCGAAATGAAGCCCCGTCGTGGGCTCGTCGAGGATGTACATGGTGCTGCCCGTCGCACGCTTCGAGAGCTCGGTGGCGAGCTTCACGCGCTGCGCCTCACCGCCCGAGAGCGTGGTGGCGGACTGCCCGAGGTGGATGTAGCCGAGACCCACGTCGAGCAGCGTCTGGAGCTTGCGCTTGATCGACGGGACGGCGTCGAAGAAGTCGAGGGCCTCGGCGACCGTCATGTCGAGGACGTCCGCGATGTTCTTGCCCTTGTAGTAGACGTCGAGCGTCTCGCGGTTGTAGCGGCGCCCACGGCAGATGTCACAAGGGACGTACACGTCGGGAAGGAAGTGCATCTCGATCTTCACGAGCCCGTCACCCTGACAAGCTTCGCACCTCCCGCCTTTCACGTTGAACGAGAAGCGCCCCGGGCCGTAGCCGCGCATCTGTGACTCGGGCAGATTCGCGAAGAGGTCGCGGATTGGCGTGAAGAGGCCGGTATACGTGGCCGGGTTGGACCGGGGCGTCCGGCCGATGGGCGACTGGTCGACGTCGATCACCTTGTCGATCCGCTCGAGCCCGTCGACGGCGTCGTGCGCCGCCGGCGCGACCTTGCTCCGGTAGAAGTGCCTGGCCAGCGCGTGATAGAGCGTCTCGTTGACCAGGGTCGACTTTCCGGAGCCGCTCACGCCGGTGACGCACAGGAAGACCCCGAGCGGGAAGCGTGCGTCGAGCCTCTTCAGGTTGTGGCCGCGCGCGCCCCGTACGACGATGGCATGGTCGGGATCGACGGGGCGCCGCTCGGACGGGATACGGATCTCGCGCTCACCTCTGAGGTAGGCACCCGTGAGCGACCGCTCCTCCGCGAGCACCGCCTCCAACGGTCCGCACGCGACGACCTCGCCGCCATGCGTCCCCGCACCCGGGCCGAGGTCGACGAGATAGTCGGCCGCGCGGATCGCGTCCTCGTCGTGCTCGACAACCACGACCGTGTTCCCCAGGTCGCGGAGTCGCTTGAGCGTGTCGAGGAGGCGGCCGTTGTCACGCTGATGGAGCCCGATCGAGGGCTCGTCCAGGATGTAGAGGACGCCAACGAGGCGGCTTCCGATCTGGGTCGCGAGGCGAATGCGCTGCGCCTCGCCGCCGGAGAGCGTCCCGGCCGAGCGGCCGAGCGTCAGGTACCCGAGCCCCACGTCCCGGAGAAAATGTAGGCGCTCGCCCACCTCCTTCAGGATCGGCCCGGCGATCTCGAGCGGTAGCGCGGGATGCCCGGCGCTACGCCCCTTCGCCGCGCCGTTCGTCGATCCCGGCGCGAGCCCCTCGAAGAACGTCGCGACCTCCGTGATCGACACGTCGACGACGTCGCCGAGCGACTTGCCCGCGATCGTGACCGCCCGCGAGGAGGGCTTCAGCCGGCTGCCGCCGCAAGCCGTGCACTCGACGGTCGACATGTAATCGTCGAGCTGACTGCGCACGGATTCCGACGTGGTGTCCTCGTAGCGTCTCTCGATGTTCGCGGCGACGCCTTCCCAGCGGTCCTCGTAGTGGCCGTCGAACTTCCCGGAGCCCGACTTGTACGGGAAGCGGATCTTCATGCTCCCCGACCCGTGGAGGATCGCGTGGCGCACGTCCTCGCGGAGATCGCCCCACGGAGTGTTCGGGTTGAACTCGTAGGCCTCGGCCAGCCCGGCAATCACCGAGCGGCGCAGGTGTCCGGAAGGGCTGCCCCAGGGGAGGATCACACCCTCGAGAATGGAGAGGCTCGGATCAGCCGTGAGCAGGTCCGCGTTGACGTCTTTGCGTGTGCCGAGCCCGCCGCACTCCTCACATGCTCCGTAGGGCGAATTGAAGGAGAACTGTCTGGGCTCGAGCTCCGTGAGGCTGGTGCCGCAGCTCGTGCACGCGTAGCGCTCGCTGAAGACGCGCAGCTCCGGCGCTTTGCGGCTACGATGCTCGACGACCTCCAGCAGTCCCTCACCGGTGCGGAGCGCCGTCTCCACGGAGTCCGCGAGCCGGTCGCGATCCTTCTCCTGGATCGTCAGGCGGTCCACGACCACGGCGATGTCGTGGTTCTCGTAGCGGCTGAGCAACGGCGGCTCGGTGAGGTCGTACGTCTCTCCGTCGACGTGTACGCGCACGAAGCCCTCTTTGCGGGCGCGCTCGAAGAGGTCCTTGAACTCGCCCTTCCGGCCTCGCACCAGCGGCGCCAGGAGCTCGATGCGCGCGCCCTCCCCGATCGCCAGAATGCGGTCCACGATCTGCGTGGCCGACTGGCGGATCACCGGCTCGCCGCACGTGGGACAGTGCGGCGTGCCCACGCGCGCCCAAAGGAGGCGCAGATAGTCGTAGATCTCCGTGACTGTCCCGACGGTCGAGCGCGGATTCCGGCTCACCGTCTTCTGCTCGATCGAGATCGCCGGAGAGAGGCCCTCGATCGAGTCGACGTCGGGCTTCTCCATCAAACCCAGGAACTGTCGCGCGTAAGCCGAGAGCGACTCCACGTAGCGCCGCTGCCCCTCGGCGTAGATCGTATCGAAAGCCAGCGATGACTTGCCCGAGCCCGAGAGCCCTGTGATCACGACGAGGCGCGCGCGCGGGATCGCGACGTGGATGTTCTTGAGGTTGTGCTCGCGCGCGCCCCGGACGATGAGCATCTCGTCGACGGACGACGCGGGGGTCGTGCGGGAGGGGCGCGCTCTCGAGCGCGTCGGGGAGGCGGATCGGGCCATAGCCCGGAATACTAACCCGGGGGCCAAGCGTGTCTCAATCCGGGGGGTGGCCGGAAAAAACGGAAGCCCGCTACAGCTTCAGCTCGTTCAGCCGCGCGACGCGCTCCTCGGTCGGCGGATGCGTGCGGAAGAGCCCGGAGAGCGCCGGTACCCTCGGCCCCCGCAACGGGTTGATGATCGCGAGCTGCGCCGCGGCGGGGTTCACCACCATGGGGATCTGGGCCGCATAGCCCTCGATCCGCTGGAGCGCCTCGGCGAGCCCGCGCGGATCGCCGGTCATGCGCGCCGCGGTCGCGTCCGCCTGGAACTCGTTCTGCCGACTGATCGCCATGTGCACGATCATCGCCGCGAGCGGCGCCACGATCACCATGACGAGGAGCGCGAGCGGATTCTGCCCGCGGTCGTCGCGCCCGCCCATGCCGAAGATCAGCCCCCAGCGCGCGATGCTCGCGAGCATCGCGACCGCGCCCGCCATTGTCGCGGCGACGGTGCCGACGAGCATGTGCCGGTGCTTGATGTGCGCGAGCTCGTGCGCGATTACGCCCTCGAGCTCGCGCGGGGGAAGCAGCCGCATGATGCCGACCGTGATGCACACGACCGCATGCGCGGCGTTCCGGCCGGTCGCGAAGGCGTTCGGCTGCTCCGAGGGGGCGAGCGCCAGCGTCGGCATGGGAAGCCCGGCCGCCTGGCGTAGGCGATCGACCGTCCTGTAGAGGTCGGGTGCGTCGTCGGGTCCGAGGATGCGCGCCTTGTACATCTTCAAGACAGCCCGGTCGCTGAACCAGTACATCCCGAAGTTCATCACCGCGGCCAGGATCAGGAAGAGCACGGCCCCCTGCGAGCCGGCGAAATACGACCCGAAACCCACCAGGAGGACGGTCAGCCCCGTCATGAGGCCGAACACCTTCACCATCTGCATGCCTTCTATCTCCTGCAATCACTCAGTGTTGTGAACCGTAACCCCACTCACGGATGACGAGGACGCCCAAGACTTGTCCCCCGTCGAGACCGGCGACGCCCAGTCCCCCGGTGCCGCTCCTTAGGAAGCGGTCCTCGATGAACCCCTCCACGAAGGTGTTGTCGGTGAGCGCCCACTCCACCCGAATACCCTGCAGAAGCTCCACACCGATACCCTCGTTCGTCGCGGACGTTGCCTGGGCGCTCGGCCCGCTGATCACGAGGACGACGAACACGTCGTCAGCGAGGTACTGGCCGACTTCGAGTTGCGCGCTGCTCAGGAAGTTCTCGGCGAAGTTCTGATTGCCGCCCGCGTTGCCCTGGGAGACCGCGAGGTAATCCAGCCCGAAGTTCTGCGCGAGCATGGTTCCGACCTGATTGGCCAGCGCTCCGGTCGCTAGAGTGAGCCCGCTGTCCACGGTATTCTGCCCGAGCCCCGAGGAGCCGGCCCCCCCCACGCCGATCCGGCCGCTGGGGACCCCGAACACCAGGTACGAGATGAGATCCGACTGGGCGAGCCCCGCCTCTTCGCTCGAGAGCAACACACGCGGCTGGATCAGCGTTCCCTGGACGGTGGCGAGGACCGCCAGGGGATCGTTGCCCTGACGCCGGATGCGGCTACGCGCCTGGATGTCGAGGCTCGGGTTGACGCCTGGCTGCCCCCGGAACGCGACGGTCCCGCCGGTCACCTCGAAGGTGCGCCCGAAGAGGACGTACGAGCCACGGAGCGCCTGGAGCTCGCCGATGAGCACGAGGTCGCCTTGGCCCCGGTCGTATCGGACGAGGAGGTCTCCGCCCATCTCGACGTTCATCTCGTCGGAGCGGAGCCACATGTCCCGTGGCACGGACATGTCGATGTCGACCCTGAGGTTGTCCAGGAAGGGGTTGCGGAGCCCGGCCAGAACCGGCTGACTCACGAACACGGTGGTGTCGACCGCGAAGCCGTCCGCGTAGAGCATGGGGTCCGTGAGGTCCACGATGCCCGAGGCGCGCGCGAACTCCTCGACGAAGAGCGTCCCCTCGTCGACGCGCAACGTCCCCTCCGCGACAGGGAGTCGGTACCTGCCGCCCAGCGCGAACTCACCGCTGATCGTGCTCGCCATGTCGCGCCGGTCGACGGCGAGAAACCGATCGAACGTCACGACGAGGTCCAACGCGGGATCGGCGAGGTCGTCCATGGTCACCACGCCCCTCACCGTCGACGTTCCGCTGCGCGTAGTGCCCAGCTCCACCTCGAGCGTGCGGTCCGGACGCAGCAGCACCTCACCCGTCACCCCGGTGTGGCGCACGCCCAGCGCCTCGAGGGTCCACGCGCCGTCGACGAGGCGGACGGTTCCACTGGGCTGCGGATCGCGGCTGCTCCCCGTGATGCGGAAGTCGGCGGAGAGCATCCCCCGAACGTCCTGGAGTGCACTCAAGTAGGCGAGCGGGATGGCGGCTTCCAGGGAATCCGCCGTCACGGTCACGTCCATCGGATCGCCGGAGGCCCGCTCCCCCACATCGGTCAGAGCGAGATCGAGCGGGAGCACACCGGACGCGCTGAGCACGCGACGGTCCCCGCTCCACCCCTCCATGCGCAGCTGCGACGAGCGGTCCTCGTACTCGAGCGAGCCGTCGAGGCGCGACAGCCGAACCGCTCCGAACCCAGGGTCCTCGACGTGGAAGACCGCGTCGATCACGGGCCGCTCCGCCGGACCCACGACTGTCAGGGCGAGATCGACATGGCCCGAAACGTCCACGTCCTCGCGCTGCACGATCTGCATCGCGTGCTCGATGTGGAACCCCTCCATGTCGAGCCTGAAGTCCGAATCCCCGCCGCGAGTGAGCGTGCCGGACGCGATCACGTGCATCGGGTCCTCGCCGATCCGCCTGACTTCGAGGCTGTCGACCGAGAGCGAGTTCTCGGACCAGGCAATTCGCGTGGGTCCGCTCAGCACCCAAGAGAGGTCTTCGATCTGGATGGACGCGTCCGTGAGGTCGGCGTACCCGCCGACGGAATCGATCGCGAAGGCGCCGGTGGCGAAGTAGCGCTCGTCGAGGCGGCGCTGGACCTCGAGCATGCCCTCCCCTCGACGCTGCGACATCGCCCCGCCGAACTCGACGTCCTGGAACTGCCGCCCAGCCCAGACGACCCCGCTCGCGCGGGCGCTCACCGCCCAGTCTCCGAACGTGGCCGGCAGCCCTCCTGCGGAAAGCAACACTCTCGCCGAGTCCAACTGATCGTGGCGGTAGGCGACGTCCGCCATTTCGACGAGCAACTCCAGCTCGAGGTCGCCGAAACGCCCGCGAATGTCGGCCGTCCCCTCGGCCGAGCCCGCCATGCGGACGTCGAGCGCGCTGGGGAGCGTGTCGGGCTCGATGCCACGGACTCGAAGGAGATCCTGCTCCAGCGGATTGAGCTCGTCGCGCACGAGGAGCGAGTCGCCCATGAAGATCGGCCGCAGCTCCGTCAGCGAGGCCGCCACGAACTGCAGGCTGGCTTCACCGAAGGCGCCCGGCGTCATGCCGATGCTCCCGGCACCCACGACGCGTACGCCCGAGACGTGCGCATCGAGCGTTTCGGCGGTGAGCACACCGGCCGAGGCGCTCAGAACGGCGGAGGCCGAGTCGACCCGCGTCGCTCCCACGCGTGAGGGACGCACGGTGACCGAGGCACGTCCGTCGAGAGAGTCCAGGGCGAAGCCCCTTCCCTCGAGCGAAATTCGACCGGAGACCACCGAAGGGTCGGGTGGGCGCGCGGTGAAGTCCGAGACGCGCAACGCCTCGATGTCGGCCTCCACCCGATAGGAGGCCCCCAACGTCTCCAGGTCCAACGCACCGTCGAACGTCAGCGTGCCATCCCCTACCGCCAGGTCCCCACTGACCTGTAGGTCGCTGAGGGGTCCTCCCGCTCGCACGGGACCGGAGGCCGTGCCCGCGAGTTGGAGCGCGGGCCAGATGCGCGCGAGAAGCGAGAGCGAGAGGGGGGCGAAGTCGCCGCTCACCTCGGTCGCCCACCGACCATCGTCTCCCCGCCTGAGCTCGCCGGCGCCGACCCACCGCGACGCCGAGGCCGGGTCGGGCGCCAGCGAAATATCGGCCGCGACTTGGATTCCGTCGTCGGCACGCCCGTTGATGTCGAGCCGCGCGCTCCCGCCACCGAGCGCGCGGGCATCGGGCCAGAGCCTCTCCAGCATGCGGTAGTTGAGTGGATCGAGCCGAACCTCGAGTCCGGTGGCGCCAGGATCGTCGCCCGTATGGACGGTCCCGGAGAAGTCGGCCGTCGTCGGGAATCCGCCCATGCCGACAGGCACCAGCGTGAGCCGCCCAGTCGCCTGCAGGTTGGCCGCCGTCCCGCCGAAGACGACCTGTCCCGAGAGGAAGCCGTCCAGGGGCAGCTCCCGCCCGACCCAGGGCTCGAGGCGAGACACGGAGAGCGGGTTGGCCGTCACCCGCAGCCCTCGCATGACGATGGCGTCTCCGAAACGGACCTGGCCGCTCGCTACGAGGTGGCTGGCTTCGAGCTGCACCTCCAGCGCCCTGAGCTGCACATCGAGGCCATCGATTGCACGGAGGCTCACCCCTCCGCGGAACGTCCCAGACGGAATCCTCGAGTCGATCCACTGGATATCCGCCAGCTCGCCCCAACCATCCGCGGTCAGGTCTGCGGTGAGGGCCCACGGACCTCCCGGCCTCTCGGGGCCGAAGCGAACGTCGCCGTTGGCGAGCGTTCCCGGAAGGCGGATCGCCGCATCGGAGACCTCGAGTCCACGGGCGCCGAACGAGAGGCGCCCGAACGCCTCGCGGATCACGAGCGGCCGCTGCAAGAGCGAGACCGAGGTGGTCAGCGAGGCGAGACGGGCGTCCACGATCACCGGCCCCTCGGGCCTCAGCAACGTCTCCTCGAGATCGAGGTCGCCGATCTCGAACGCAAGGCGTCGGAGCGCACCGCCCCCGGGCGCCGCCACCGTATGCGCGGCCGGGGCGTCGCCCACGGGGGTCAGGACTTGGACGAGCCCCTCCCGGACCGAGATCCTCCCTAGCCCGATCGTGCGTGGCCGGCGCGGCGCGGCAGAGTCCGGCTCCGGCGGCCCCTCGGCGAGAATCCGATCCACGTTCAGGAAGTCGTCCCCCGGATACCGGGAAATCTCGAGGTCCAGCCCGTGAATCGTCGTCGAGCGAAGGCGGGGGCTTCCGAGCGCCAGTGAAAGAGGCGAATAGCGCACCACGATCGAGTCGGCCGTGAGAAAGCGGCGCCCACCCTCCGCGTCCAAGCGGACGCCCGAGAGCGTCAGGCCGGTGAGCAGCGTACGGCTGCGGACCTCGTCGACTCCGAGCTCACCCGCGAAGGAGCCGCGGACGAGCTCGAGGCCGCGGTCGATGACCAGCCCCTGGCCAGCCCGCGTCTGCGACAGCAGCGCAACGCCGAGCACGACCAGGGCCACCAGCGTCCACGCGGCGACGGTCAGCCAGAGACCCCAGCGGACGCCTTTGCGCGGGCTCTCCGGGTCACCGATCGACACGGGAACGTCCGCCTGCGGCGCCTCGCGCGCGGCCTCCGACGTCGTCCTCGTGTCCTCCTTCATGCTTCCCGCCTACCTAGAACGCTTGCCCGATCGAGATGTGGAGCTGAAGGCGACTTTCGGCCTCGCTGAAGTCGACCCTCGGGTCGAGCACGGTGAGCTCTCCCGTGTTGCTGAACCCATTGGGATCGCCGGGGTCAGCCTCGATCCGCGCCGTCAGCACGGACAACGCCTCCCTTCCTCGGAAGCTGTACCCCAGATCCACGCGAATCGGGCCGATCGGGCTCAAGTAGCGTAGGCCGATCCCAGGCGTGAGCTCGAGCGCGCGGAGGTCGACGCGCTGATCGGGAGCCCAGACCTGACCGAAGTCCGTGAAGCCCACCGCCTCGAACTCCCTCGACAGCCTGAAGCGAAGCTCCACGTTGCCCTCCACCACCCTGGTGCCGCCGATCGGGCGCGAGTCGAGCCCGGTCGCCCCGGTGGCGTCGCAGGTGAGGTCGACCACCTCCGCGACCGCGCAATCCGCGCCTCCGAGGCTATCCGCACGGATCAAGACAATGGGGTCGACCACGAGGACGCGCGGTCCCAGTCGGCTCTGTCGGAACCCTCGTACGGAGTTCGCGCCTCCGGCATAGAAACGCTTCTGGGGCGGGACGATAGCGGCAGCGTCCTCACCCCCGGTCGACCGCACCCACCCCCCGCGAAGCCGGGTCGCCAGCACCATGGACGAGGTCAGCCCGGCATACCAGGTCCCCTCGACCACGGCGCGGTCGTATCGGTACTCGGACAGGGTCCAGTCGGCTGCGTGCTCGAGGTCCACGAAGAGCCGGTATCCGCTCGTCGGGTTCAGAAGGCTGTTCGACAGGTCCCTCGTGAGGTTGAGTCCCAACGGAGCCAACCGCTGCGCGCTCGTGAGGAACCTGATGTCCTCGCGCGTGCAGACGAGCAGGCCTGTACAGAGCAGCGTCTCGTTCGCGGTCAGGCTCGATAGCTCTGGACGGTACGAGAGCGTGAGCGGAGTCCGGGGCCCTACCGCACGCACGATCGCGAGGTGGAGACCGACGGCCTTGCGGACGAAGATGTCCGGAACGCTCTGGCGCTCCGCGAAGAGCGACGCGTTGAAGGAGTTTCTTGTCGAGAAGATCCAGGGCTGCGAGAAGTCGATCGCGGTAACCCACGTCAGGTCCCCGAAGTCGTCCTCACCCCCCTGCCAACAGAGTACATCGCGGAACTGGTGCGTGAGCACGTTGGAGAGGCGCCCCCTCACCTGGAGCACGCGGCCGCCACCCCAGAAGTTGCGGCTCGTCCAGCGAGCTTCGGCGTTCATGCACTCCGCGGTGCTGTGTCCAGCACCCATGCGTACCCTGTACGGATCGCCCTCCTGCACCTGCACCAGGAGCGGCACGATGGAGTCGGGCGACGACTCGAGATCGGGCGTGATCGTCGCGCTCGTGACCATCTCCAGTCCGAAGAGGCGCGCCTGGCCGTCGGCGAGCTGATCGACGCGGTAGGGGTCGCCGCTGCGGAAGGGAAGCGTCTTGACCACCGTCGAGTCGCTCAGGTGCGCGTTGCCCACGACTTGGATGTCGCCGTAGCGCGCCGGCGTGCCAGGGGCGACCTCGAAGGTGACGTGCGCGCGGTACGGCTCGGCAGCCGGGAAGATCGATTGGCGGAGCACGTCGGCGTACGGGTAGCCGCGATTCCGCAGCCGTCGCACGAGCGTGTCGCGCGTGGCGTCGAGGGTCAGCGTGCTCCACCGGTCGCCGGGACGGACCGGAAGGTCGTCGAGGAGCCCGGCACCGCCGATGTCGTCCACGCCCACGAAGGCGATGGTGTCGGCGAGCACGGGTCTTCCCTCCGCGATCGCGAAGCGCACCTCGACACCGCCGTCCTCGCGCGCGGACGTGGCCACGTCGACCTCGACCTCGCGGAACCCTCGCCTTTGGTACCAGATCGCGAGGCGCGCCACGTCGCGCGGCAGCTCGCGCTCGTCGAGCTCAGCACGCCGCAGGGCGAAGCCGGCGCCGAACGGACACAGGAGGGTGACTTGGAAGACCCACGAGCGGCACTCCGTCTGGCGAGTGCGGATCGAGCGAGCCAGCGAGTCGCTCGAGAAGGTCTCGTTGCCGGTGAACTCCAAACGTCGGACCTCAGGCGCCAACTGGCCGAGCGCGTCGACGGGGGTGAGCGCGACCGCTGAGGCGAGCGCCAGCGTGAGCATGCACGGCACGGCCCGCGCGGAGGCGGAGGACGCGCGCACCGACGGGGCGCCCACGGCTACTCCTCCAGCCGGCGCGCTTCTCGTGCGCCCTCGCTGGCCCCCGCGAGTGGCTCCCGGGCGAGCATCAGCCGCATGAAGTAGAAGGCCACGACGCCCACCCCGACGCCCAGAGCGGCCGATACGAAGGCGGCCGCGACCTCGTCCTTCCGCTCCGGAGGCGTACGGATGTACCGAGGGCTCACGGCTCACGTCCCCCGGGGGCGACCGCGACCACGCGGCCCCTCGGCAGAACGATGGGTTCGACCGGCTCGAAGTCGCTCGCCCCTGCCTCGAGCACGTGGGGGCGAACCTCCACGTCACGCGGCCGAACCCGCACGACGTTCAGGCTGTTCAGTCCTTTCTCCGGCCCCCGCCCCCGACGCGACGTGGTCGTGCCGCAGGCGATGAGCGGGATCCCGTCCGAGCTCCCGGGCGCGAGGTCGCGAGACGTCCGCGCCTGGGTCCGGTGCACGTGCCCGCCGAGGACGAGGTCCACCTGCATCGATTCGAAAGCCCGCACGAGCTCGCGAGCCCTCGGGAGCGGTCGGCCGCCGGTGCCGTCGGGCGTCGCTACGAAGTGGTGGTGGATCACGAGCGCCCTGATATCATCGGGAGCGGTCGCGATGAAGGCCTCCCGGGCGAAGTCGAGCTGCCAGGCGTCGATGCGTCCGCCCACGATCGCGCGCCGGGGCGCGGAGGAGTTCAACGCCACGAACGTCGCTCCGTCGAGGCGCGTGACCGTGTCGAGGTTCGTCGCCACGTGCCGGCGCCAGTTGCGGTAGGGGGAGAGCGCCCGCTCCCAGACACGGAAGAGGGGAACGTCGTGGTTGCCGGGCGTCACGATGGTCGGTCTCCTTGGCAGCCGTCCCATGAGCTCGACCGCGATCCGGAACTCGCGCGCCTTGGCCCGCTGGGTGAGATCCCCGGAGACCACGACGACGTCGGGGCGCAGGTCGTGGGCGAGCCTCACCAACGCCTCGGCCGCGCGCGGCGAGTAAGGACGCCCACACTGGAAGTCCGACGCATGCAGAATCGTGAGCGCGGAGCTCATGCCATCTCTGAGGCGGGACCAGCGCGACGCGCGCGCATCATACCAACGATTCCGACCGCGACGATCGCGAGGCTGAGCACCTGCGCCAAGGTGAGCGCACCCAGGAATCGGTCGTCCTTCGCCCGCACGAACTCGACCAGGAAGCGCTCGACCCCGGCCAGGATCAGCCAGAGCATGAAGAGCCATCCCGCTCGGTGCTGGTGCCTTCGGATGCGCCAGAGGAGGAAGAAGATCAGCGTGCTCATCCCCACCTCGTAGAGCTGCGTGGGGTGCACCGGGACGATCTGCCCGTACTCCTCGACCAGCGCCGGATCCACCGGGATGCCGAACTCCCGTTCGATGATGTCGACGCGCGTCGGCGGCGCCCCCTGCGGGAAGCGGACCCCGTACCACGCGCCCGTCGGCCGGCCCCAATCGTCCCCCACCAGGAAGCAGCCCACACGCCCGACCGCATACGCGAGCGCGAGCGCCGGGGCGGTCGCATCGGCCATCTTGGGGAGCGTGAGCTTCTGCCGGCGGATCTCCCAAACGACCAGGGCCGTCGCGACGATGAAGCCGCCGTACCAGACCAAGCCCCCGCGCGCGAAGATCAGGACGACGGGGTCGCTCATCAGGCGTTCGTAGTTGAGCAGGACGTAGTACGCCTTGGCGCCGACGATCCCCCCGATCACCGCCATGAAGACGAGGTCCCATGCCTTTTCCGGGTCCTCGCCCATGCGGCGCATCTCCGCGCGCAGCAAGTACCCCCCTGTGAGGAACGAGAGCAGCATCATCACCCCGAAGGAGGTGATCGGCTCTCCCCCGAGGAAGGGGACCCAGCTCGGCACCTCGAAGATGATCGGATACATGCTCAGCGGCCCGGAGTCAGGCCCGGGAAGGGAAGTGAGGCCGAGGCCGACGCGTGATCCGCGGCGACTTCACCCCGCTGGAAGCGGAAGCGGGCGGCCCGGGCGACCATGGCCCCGTTGTCCAAGGCGAGCCTCGGCGTCGACACGAACAATCTGCTGTCCTCGCCGAGCCTCCGGGCGAGCTCCTCGCGAAGCACCCGGTTCGCGCTCACGCCCCCGCCCAAGAGGACGCGTCGGCAGCCCGTCTCCTCCACGGCCCGCATCGTCTTGGAGGCGAGCACGTCGACCGCCGCCTCCTGGAATGCCGCGGCCACGTTCGCGCGCTCCTCGTCGAGGCGACCGGCGGACGCGAGCGAACGTACGAGATCGGACACGGCGGTCTTCAATCCGCTGAAAGAGAAGTCGTAGTAGTCCTCTCCGTTGGGCCGCTGGTTACGCGCAAGCATGGGGCGAGGGAGGCGGTGGCTCATGGGATCTCCAGACGCGGCGAGGCGCTGGATCTCCGGCCCGCCGGGGTAAGGGAGGCCCAACAGCTTCGCGACCTTGTCGAACGCTTCGCCGGCCGCGTCGTCGCGCGTCTGGCCCAGGAGGCGGTACTCGCCCCACTCGGTGGCGTGCACCAGAAGCGTGTGCCCGCCCGAGACGAGGAGCGCCACGAAAGGCGGCTCCGCCTCGGGCTCCTCCAGAGATGGCGAGAAGAGATGGGCCTCCATGTGGTGAACGGGCACCCATGGGCGGCCGAGACCGTAGGCTGCTGCCTTCACCCAGCAGACGCCGACGAGGAGCGCGCCGATGAGCCCCGGGCCTGCGGTGACGCCGAGGAGATCCACGTCACGGAGCGTGATCCCCGCCTCCGCGAGCGCGCTGTCGACCACCGCGTCCACCCGCTGTAGGTGCGCGCGAGCCGCGAGCTCCGGCACCACTCCGCCATAGACCTGGTGCACGTCCTGCGAGAGGATGACGTGGCCCAAAATGCGATCATCGCCGGACAGCACCGCCGCCGACGTTTCGTCGCACGACGTTTCCAGGCCCAGCACGACGGGCGCCGCGCGCCCGGTCACGGCCGATCACTCTCCTCGACCGCGCTCCGGACCATCACCGTCTCGGTGGATGGGTAGGCGGTGATGAGCGGGGGTAGGCCCGAGATCTCGAGATGCACCCGTCTGATCTCGCCCGGCACCAACCCCCGCAGCGCCTCCGGGGCTACGGAGACCTGCAGGAGCGAGAGATCCATCGCCGTGACGAGCGTGCGCGCGCCTGACAGGCGCAACTCGATCCACGCGGGCTCGACGAGGAACCGGGGCTGGCCCACGCCGGCCTCCGTCTGCACCTCGACACGTCCGAGCACACGCTCCACGAGAGGCTCGACCCGCACGCCCAACACGGCTTCCGGCGGATCGACCGCGGCGCCTCCCAGCCCCGTCGTGTCCACCGCGAGGGTGAGCACACCCGACTCGCGCACCTGCGAGAGGTCGAAGGGCAGCAGCGGGATCGAGTCGAGCCTGAGCAATCTGTTCTCCGGCCCTCGGACCGAGACGCTCTCCGGACTCAGCCCCAGGGGGCTCGACAGCGCCAGGTCGGAGGGGAGCTCGCCCACCGTGCGGAGCGCGAAGGGTAACGTCCTCGAGGCCGACGGCTCGAACGTCAGGCCGATCACCGAAGGAGACACCGACTCCACCGTCACCCCCACGCGCGGGCTGATCTGCACCCACTCGCGCTGGATCGTAATCGCGGTGTCCCGCGAGCCCACCGAGGCCACCGGAACTCTGATGCTCGTCCCCTCTCTCGCCAGCCTGATGATCTCGCGGGCAGGTCCGCCGAGGCGAAGCTCGACCGTTTCGGGAGACGGCGACCCCGACAGCGACCAGGCGGTATCGGCGACGACCACGGTCACCGGAACGGCCGAAAAGGTCTCTTGGCTGAGGGGCTCCGTTTGAACGAGCGCCCAGAGGAAGACCGACAGTCCCAGGCCGGCGAGCTTCAGGTGCCAGTTTTCCGTCAGAAAACGAGGGAGCCTGGCCATGTGCGGGAGCTAGCTGTCGAGGAGCCGGCGCACGAGCTCCTGGTTCACGGGCAGATCCCACTCCGTCTCGCCCGCGACCTTTCTGTAGATCAAGCCATCCCTTCCGATCAGGAAGGACTCGGGCACACCCGTCGTCTGGTAGGTCCTCTGGATGTCCCCGGCCGGGTTGTGGAGGATCGGGAAGGTGAGGCCGTACTCCTTGGCGAAGGCCTCCAGATCGCCTCCCGGACGCCCGGCGACATCGCTCTGGCCGATCGGCGCGTCGATGCTCACGGCAAGAATCTCGAAGTCGTCGTCCCCGATCGCCTCGTAGAGACGCTGCATCGAGGGCATCTCCTCGCGACACGGCAGGCACCACGTCGCCCAGACGTTCAGGAGAACGACCCGATCCCGGTAGTCCGAGAGGCTGACGCGCTCACCCTTCATCGAGGTGAACGTGAAGTCCGGCGCGGCCGCGCCCGCCAGGACGGGGCGGTAGCGCCCGCGGCCGATCCACGCGGCCGTGACGACGGACGTCACAGCAACGATGGCCCAGAAGTAGGGAGATCGGATCACACGGTTCATCGAGCCACACCTGAGGGGGGCCGCCGCACCGAGGCTCTGGGCTCGGTGAGAACGCCCGGAATCCTACGGCCGAGGGGGGTCATTGTTCCCTTCCTCGAGGCCCCTCCGGCCTACCTTGAGCCACACCGGACTCCCGCGGACGAGCACCGAGTCGGAGGGGGGTGCCTGCTCCACGACGATCCCCTGATCACGCCCGAAGCGGAAGACCTCCTCCACGTCTGCCACCACGAAGCCGAGGCTGTCGAGCAGCGTGATCGCCTCCTGCTCCTCGAGGCCGAGCACGAGCGGCATGGTGGCGACGGGCGGTCCCCTGCTCACGAGGAGGGTCACCCGGGCGGGCAGTGGCACCACGCTGTCCGGCGGGGGGCGCATCTCGACGACCCTGCCTCGCGGAAGCTCGGACTCCGCGCTGTCCGTGCTCACCAGGAAGCCGCTCGTTTGCAGCACGAGGCGCGCCCGGTCCGCATCGAGCCGAGCCACGTTCGGGACGGCGCGGCGCTGCGGCCCGAGGCTCACCGTCACGCGCACGGGGGTGTCCGCGCGCGCGGACTGCCCGGGGAGCGGCGACTGACCGAGGATGAGCGCCTCGGCCACCGACGGGTGCTGGAGCGAGTCGACCTCTCCGAGGGTGAGCCTCGAGCCCGCCAGACGCTCACGTGCCGTGGCCAGCGCGAGGCCCCGCAGGTCCGGCACCTCGTAGAGGTCGCCGGGCGGCGGTGGCGCGGGAAAGAGGACCTGCGTCGAGAGGAGGTAGCCGACGATCCAGCCGAAGACGACGAGCGCGCCCCCTATGACCAAGGTCCGGCTACCCACCTGAATGCCGCGCCCGCTTCGCTCGCCGTCGAACGTGGAGCGGAAGCGCCTGCGCCCGCGACGCCGTTCGAGGGATCCACCGAGCTTCATGAGACTCGCCGTAGGCGCGCCGCGAACGCGCCGTCGAAGCCGCTACTCTGCGGCATCACCGCGAGCCGCCCGAGGCCATCACGGTACCGAGCTGGAACCGCCTCGGTCGCCTGCACGCGGAAGCCGGGGTACCGCCCGAGGAATGCGTCGACCTGCTCCTCGTTCTCCTCGCGCTCCAGCGAGCAGGTCGAGTAGACCAATAGGCCTCCCACGGGGATCAGCGTGGCCGCGGCGTCGAGCATCTCACACTGTAGCTCGACGAGGTCGGAGAGTGAGGCGGGCCGGAGTCGCCAGCGTGCGTCGGGCTTGCGTTGCAGTGTACCCGTGCCCGTGCAGGGGGCGTCCACCAGCACCACGTCCACCTCCTTCAGGGGGGGGTGGCGAGCGTCGGCCACTGCCAACCCCAGAGGGCGGCCCGTGCGGCGGGCGTTGTCTCTCAGCATGTGCAGGCGTGATTCCGAGCGGTCCGCGGCCAAAGTATAGAGAGGGCGATCCGCCACGGCGAGCGCCTTTCCTCCGGGTGCCGCACAAAGATCTGCAACCTTCGTGCCCTCCGGTACGTCCGCATACAGTACAACCAGATTGGCTGCAGGGTCCTGGATGATCGCGCGCGGGAGCGCGTCGAGCGCGGCGGTCGGCGAAGCCCCGTCACCGAGTCGCAGACAGTGCGTCCCCTCCCCGACGGGCTCGGCGGCGAGGCCGGCACGGTCCAGGATCCCGAGGGCCTCGTCGAGCGAGACGTCGAAGGGCACCAGGTGGAGTCGCGGGGGCCTGTTGTCATGCTCGACGAGCGCCCTCACCTCGTCGAGGCTCCAGCGGGCGAGCCAGCGCTCGAGCAGCCACCGGGGGTGCGAGCCCCACGTCTCCAGGAAGCCGAGCGGGTCGCGCGCACGGTCCGGGAAGCGCTCGGGCCCGTCGCCGCCCCGATCGACCTTCCGCAGGACGGCGTTCACAAGACCGGTCGGCCCGGGCCCGATCGATTCGCGGACGAGATCGACGCTCTGCGAGACGGCAGCGTACACGGGAACCGAGCGCATGTAGAGGATCTGGTACGCGCCGAGCCGGATCGCCTCCCGAACCTCGGCGTCCAGCTCCGCCACGCCGCGGTGAAGCTCGAGGCCGATGAGGTGGTCGAGCCGGCCCCGAAGGCGCGTCGTGCCGTAGCAGAGCTCGTGCGCGAACGCACGCTCACGCGGGTCGAGGCCGGCCGCTGCGCTGTCCAGTGCCCGGTCGAGGCGCCTCCCCCGCTCGGTCTCGAGCCTCGCGGTGAGCGCGACGCGGCGGCTCGGGCCCGGACCGCTCAGTCCAGCATCCCACTCGTGGGAGACGACGGTACGGCGATCTCGCGTGCGGGCATGCGTCCGGCCAGAAAGGCGAGCCTTCCCGCGATCATGGCGTGGCGCATCGCGTGCGCCATGCGCACCGGATCGTCGGCGGCCGCCAGCGCGGTGTTCATGAGCACGCCGTCGACGCCCTGCTCCATGGTCACGCAGGCGTCCGAGGCCGTCCCAACGCCCGCGTCGACGATGACGGGTACGCTGAGACGTCGCTTGATCTCGCGGATGAAGTACGGGTTCACGACACCCAGACCGCTCCCGATGGGGCTCGCCAGCGGCATGACCGCCACGCAGCCCGCGTCCTCCAGCCGCAGCGCGGTGATCAGATCGTCGTTCGTGTACGCCATCACCTTGAAGCCGTCGCCGGCGAGCTGCTTGGCCGCCTCGACGGTCGCCAGCACGTCGGGCAGGAGCGTGCTCTCGTCGCCGATCACCTCGAGCTTCACGAACTCGTTGAAGCCGGCCGCGCGCGCGAGCCTCGCGTAGCGGATGGCGTCCGCCGCCGTGTAGCAGCCGGCGGTGTTGGCGAGCAGAAAGAACTCGTCCGGGCTCAGATGGTGGAGGATTCCCTCCTGCTTCGTCCGGTCGAGATCCACGCGGCGTACCGCGACCGTGACCATCTCGGCGCCCGAGGCACGGATCGCGTCGATCATCACCTGGTTCGTCCGATACTTCCCAGTGCCCACGATCAGCCGCGACCCGAGCTCCACGCCGCCAATGACGAGCGGCCTGTCGAGCGCGTGGGCGGCGGCGGCGATCGTTTGCGTGTCGGCCATCAGCCCCCTCCCACGAAGTGGACGAGCTCGATGGTGTCGCCCTCGTTCACCGGCACGTCGTCGTAGCCGTCGCGCTCCAGGATCTCCCGGTTGAGCTCCACCACGACCATCCCCGGATGGAGCTCGAGCTCCTCCAGGAGCCCGCGCACGGTCAGCCCGCGGCTCACGTCGCGCGGCTTGCCGTTCACTCGGATCCGCGTCGTCTGCGTAGTCGTCAAAGTCCGATGCCTCCCTGCTCGGTCGCCCCCGTCTCGATCGCCTCCACGTATCGCCGCACCGCGGCCGCGGAGTCGCGCGCATCCCACACGCCGCGCAAGACCGCGACCCCGTACGCTCCGGCGCCGAGCACTCCGGGCACGGAGGCGGGGTCCACGCCGCCGATTCCGACCACTGGAAAGGCGTCCAGGCCGCCGAGCGTGGCCGCGAGCCCCTCGAGCCCCATCCCGGCCACCTCCGGGTGTGTAGGCGTCGGAAAGATGGTACCCAGGAATGCGTAATCTGCGCCCTCGTGGCGGGACGCGGCGATCTGTACCGCGTCCCGGCACGACACTCCTAGCCACGAGTCGTCGCCCAGGAGCCCCCGCGCCGCCCCAACGGGCAGCGAGCGGCCTCCGAGGTGAACGCCGTCCACGTCGACGGCGAGCGCCACGTCGACCCGGTCGTTCACGAACAGTAGCGCACCGGTGCGGCGCGCGTGCGGCAGGAGCTCGCTCGCCAGCCGATGGAGCGTCGCGCCCTCCGTGCGGGGCCCGCGGAGGTGGAGGCACAACCCGGCGCCCCCCGCCGCCAGCACATCCGCCGCGAGGGCCTCCCATCCCCCCCGCGCCAACATCGCGTCGTCGGAGACGACGTGGAGCCGCGGCAGGGCTCCGGCAAACCGTGCCGGACCCTCGTGCCCGGCTGCGGGCGCGCTCACTCGAATCGTCCCCCCACCTCGATGCGGCGGCCGTGCACCCAATCCGCCGCACTCATCCTACGCCCACCGGGTGGGTGGACCTCGCCGATCGCGAGCACGCCGTCGCCGGTCGCGACCCGAACCCCCCCGTTCGCGGCAACGAGCGTGCCAGGCTCCGCCCGCGCGCCGGCGGTCGGGTCCTCGACCACGACGGGGCGGAAGAGCTTCACGGGCTCTCCGCCGAGCGTGGTCCAAGCTCCCGGAACGTCGTCCATGCCTCGGATGAGGAGGGCCACTTCGCGAGCCGGTTGGCTCCAGTCGATGCGCGCGGTATGGCGATCGACCTTGGGGGCGAGTGTCGCGCGCCCGTGATCCTGCTCGACCTCGGGGTGCTCCCCGGTCGAGAGGAGCGCGAGCGCCTCGACGAGCGCCGCCGCACCGATCTCGGAGAGGCGGATCGTGAGCTCCATCGCGGTCTCGTCGGCGAGGATGGGCTCCTCCACCCGGTGGATAACGGGGCCCGCATCCATCGCCTCGACCATGCGCATGATCGTGATGCCCGTCCTCTCGTGGCCGCGGATGATCGCCCAGTTGATGGGGGCGGCACCCCGCAGCTCGGGGAGGAGCGAGGCGTGAACGTTGATCGAGCCCTGCGTCGGGACGGCGAGCGCTCGGGCGGTGAGGATGTGCCCGTAGGCGACGACCACCGAGAGGTCGGGCCCGAGCGCCTCGATCTGGGCGATGAACTCCTCCGTGCGCGGCCGATCCGGCGTGAGGACGTCGAAGCCCATCTCGAGCGCCACCTCCTTGATGGAGGAGGCGGTCAGGCGCCGCCCCCGGCCCGCGGGCCGGTCTGGCTGCGTCACCACGCCCACGATCTCGAACCCCTCGTCGTCGAGCGCCCGGAGAGACGGCACCGCGAACGCCGGCGTCCCCCAGAATAGGATCCTCATGCGCGGGTCACGGCGCCCCGGCCGCCTTCGCCCGCTCCTCTTCCTCGATCTTCTTCCACTTCTTGAGGAGCATGCGTCGCTTGAGCGCGCTCACGCGGTCGAGGAAGAGGATCCCGTCGAGGTGATCGATCTCGTGCTGGAGCGCTCGCGCCAGGAGCTCGCTGGCCTCGATCGTCAG
>Ga0214472_10001834_pt1 | contig 23104 bp, 19 predicted proteins | sample RVTome_6_FD_207662 | JGI IMG/M metagenome (GOLD analysis project Ga0214472, IMG submission 207662) | Soil microbial communities from uranium-contaminated site in the Upper Colorado River Basin, Wyoming, United States - RVT140D175 | ecosystem: Environmental > Terrestrial > Soil > Contaminated >...
GCCGTATATCAGCTCTTATTGCTTCATTACCAGAAGACTGCGGCGCAGTCATGGAGAGGTCCCCATGCAACGCATGGGGACCAGCCCCCAATGTCAGACAGATAAATCGCTTAGCTTGACGGCTATGCCCCTGTGGGCTCCCGTTAGTACTCTATCTTCCAATAACATTTAATCGCGACCGACTCCGTCAACCATGAATAGCGCCATTGTCAATATTAAGAGCAGCCTCCCTCACCACTTCCGATAATGTCGGATGGGCGTGGCAGGTACGGCCAAGGTCCTCGCTGCTGGCTGAAAACTGCATGGCGACAACCGCTTCCGCGAGAAGATCGCCCGCCCGCGGCCCTATTATGTGCACTCCCAGGATTCGATCGGTATCTTTATGGGCAATGACCTTGACCATGCCGTCGGAATCATCAATGGCGAGTGCCCGCCCATTGCCTTTAAAATAAAAAATCCCTGTCTTATAGGAAATTTCTTCTGCCTGAAGTGATTCTTCGGTTTGCCCGACGGAGGCGATTTCCGGGTGGGTGTAGACAATACTGGGTATTGTCCGGTAGTTAACATGACCAAAACCGGAAACCAGTTGCTCGACACAGGCTATCCCTTCCTCCGAAGCTTTGTGAGCCAGCATGGCGCCGCCGATCACATCGCCGACGGCATATATCCCTTTCACTGAAGTTTGCCAGTGAGAGCCAACCTCGATAAAGCCTCGCCTGTCGATTACTCCACCCAGTTTTTCAAAGCCGAGACCTTCGACACAGGCCTTTCTACCGGCGGCGAGAAGCACCTTATCCGCTGTCAGCGGCTCATGACCGGTAATGGTTATCCGGCAGCCGTCACTAATCTGCTCGACGCTCTCGATCCTTGCACCGAGGTGAAATTTCATGCCCTGCTGCTTAAAAAACCGTAAACTCTGTTTGGCAATGGCCTTATCAACGGTGGGCAGCACCCGGTCGAAATATTCCAGCACCGTCACCTCGGCACCCAGGCGAAGCCACACCGAGCCCAGTTCCAGACCGATGGCTCCTGCTCCGATTACCACCAGATGCCGGGGAACTTTGGTCAAAGAGAGTGCTTCGGTACTGGAAATAACCATGTTTCCGTCAATTTTCACTCCGGGAATCTCAGCGGCCCTGCTGCCCGTGGCAATGAGAATCGCCTTGCCCTGCACAGTCTCGGTCTGCTCTCCTGTAATTTCAACTGTCAAATTTTCCAATAGCCGGGCCGAACCCGAGAACCTGGTGATCTTGTTTTTCTTAAAGAGGTATTCCAATCCCCCGGTGAGGGTGGTAACTATCTTTTGCTTACGGGCCATCATCGCCGCAAGATCAAAGGAAATTTCCTTCAAGGTGATACCGTGGGCCTGCATGGCGAATCGGCATTCGTGATATTTTTGGGTCGATTCAAGCAACGCCTTGCTGGGAATACAACCCACATTAAGACAGGTCCCTCCAAGAGTACCGCCCTTCTCCACACAGGCCACTTTCAGTCCCAACTGAGCCGCTCGAATGGCGGCGACATATCCTCCGGGGCCGGCCCCGATCACCACCAGGTCAAAGATCTCGTTTGTAGCTGCTGCCATAATCAGATCTCCAACAGAAGTTTCTGCGGTTCTTCAATCCGTTCTTTTATGCTTTTGAGAAAACTCACGGCTTCCCGGCCATCGATTATTCGATGATCGTAGGACAAGGCCAGGTACATTATAGGTCGGATCAGCACTTCACCGGCAATCGCCACCGGTCTGTCGATTATTGCGTGGAGTCCCAGGATAGCACTTTGCGGGGGATTGACGATCGGTGTGGACAGCATGGAACCGTAAACTCCGCCATTACTGATAGTGAAGGTGCCTCCTGTGAGCTCATCCATCGTCAGGCTGTTCTTCCTGGCTTTTTCCGCAAACTCGCCAATTTTTTTCTCGATATCGGCAAAACTCATGCGCTCGGCCCGCCGCAATACCGGGACCACCAGCCCCTTTCCGCCGCCGATGGCAACACCGATGTTACAACAGTCGTGGTAGACAATATCACTTCCGTCAATTCTGGCATTCACCAGGGGAAAATCGATGAGTGCTGTAACGGCAGCCCTGATAAAAAATGACATGAATCCCAACTTGACCCCGTGCTTTTCAACAAACGCCTGCCCGAAAACGGTCCTGGCTCTTTTTACCTCGGACATGTCCGCTTCATTGAAGGTGGTTAACAGGGCCATACTCTGTTTGGCCTCCAGGAGTCTGGCCGCAATGGTCCGGCGGATGGGCGTCATGGGCACGCGGTGCTCCAGTTCCATTCCTTCCCGCTCCATGGTTGCGTCCCGTCGGGGTTCGGGGATGGGCCGTGGCCGGTCTTCCCTTTTTTTCTCCGCAAAGGCTTTGTCGTCTACGGCTCGCTGGGCATCTTCCTTGAGTATCCGCCCGCCGGGTCCGGTCGGCGCCACCATATCCGGAGCAATGTCGTGTTGGGCCAGTATTCTTGCGGCGGCAGGCATAATTTTGGCCGTTTCCTTTTCAGGCGAAGCTGCGCTTTCTTCTTCAAAACCTGTCCGACCATCTTTTTTTTCACTGGCTTCGGATTTCAGAGGAACCTCTTTGCCTTCAGCCTGTTCTGTGTCAATATGGCCGATAACCTCGCCAATAACCGCCGTTTCACCCTGCTTTTTGAGGATCCTCACCAGAACACCTCCCGCCGGAGCGGGAAGCTCAACCGTCGCCTTCTCCGATTCGATGGCGACTATCTCATCGTCAGGATTCACTCTGTCGCCGATCTCGACAAGCCATTCACCGATCTCCACTTCGTTAATCGACTCGCCTAGTTCAGGTACCTTGATTTCAACAATCATTATTCCTCCCAGATGATGGCTCTTCGGATTTTAAATTATTTCCAGTCGTCAAAAACAGCTTTAAATAGCAGATATTGCTCCAGTTTGTGGCTGGCAGCGGATCCTGTCGCCGGGGTCGCGGATATCGGCCGGCCCACCTTATCAAAGGTCCAGTGCCGACTGAAGAACTCGCCAAAACGAAGACGGATAAAGGAATACGCCCCCATATTGAGGGGTTCCTCCTGGACCCAAAGCAGCGGAATGTTTTTGGGATATGCCGCCAGGGCTGCTGCCAGAGTCTCTTTCGCCAAAGGATAGAGCTGTTCGAGCCGGACAATGGCTACCGAATCGAGGTTCCGCTCCTGCCGCTCTTTCAATAAATCATAATAAATCTTGCCGGTGCACAGGAGTATCCGTTTGACATCTTCGGCTTTCACATCCTCATCGGGAATTATTTTCCTGAAGGTGCCTTCGGTCAGACTTTTCAAGGGTGACACCGCCTTGGGATGTCTCAGCAGGCTTTTCGGGGACATCACAATAAGCGGTTTCCGTATCGGGCGCATAACCTGACGCCTGAGGAGGTGAAAAATCTGAGCCGGTTCCGTTGGATTTACGACCTGGTAATTATCTGTGGCCGCATTGGCAAGATAACGCTCCAGGCGGGCACTGGCATGCTCCGGTCCGGTTCCTTCCAGGCCGTGGGGCAGAAGCAGAACCAGGCCGGAAAGCAGATTCCACTTGGTTTCCGCCGAGCTGATAAACTGATCGATATAGACTTGGGCCACATTGGCAAAATCACCAAACTGCGCTTCCCACACCACCAGCGCTTCGGGATAGGCTGTGGAGTAGCCATACTCGAAGCCGAGAACTGCTCCCTCGGTCAGCGGACTGTTAATAATGTCGATTCTTGCCTGGGAGGTACTTAAATTGGCAAGAGGCATGAAGCTCGATCCATTTTCAACATCATGGAGAACACTGTGCCTGTGACTGAAGGTACCACGCTGACTGTCCTGGCCACAAACCCGCACCGGCACCCGCTCGTCCACCAGGGTGGCAAAGGCCAGTGCTTCGGCTGCGCCCCAGTCCAAGGGAGAATTACCCGCATACATCTCCTCCCGTGATTTGAGTATTCTGTCGATTTTAGGGTGAGTTTTAAAATCGGCAGGAGTTTTGACCAGCTGTTTTCCCAGTTTTTGCAGTTGATCAAGCGGTACCCCGGTCTTCACCTCTTCAACCTGGGCATCAACGCCTCCGACATATGGTCCATGAGGGGGAGTGAACAGGCTTGAAGGAGCGGAACCATCCCCTGCCAGCTCCTCCGGCTTGCTGAATTCATCGAGCTTGCTGAATTCCTCCTCGAAATACTGCTCCCGCGTCCGGCGGATGGTATCCGCTTCCTCCTCGTCCAACTCTCCCAGAGCAACCAGATGTTGCATATAGCTTTCGCGAACAGTAGGACGTTTTTCTATTTCATTATACATGACCGGCTGGGTAAACCTGGGTTCATCCCCTTCGTTATGGCCCCTCCGTCGATAACAATACATATCGATAACCACATCGCGCTTGAACTGCTGCCGAAAATCAAGCGATAAATCCAGACACTGGGCAACCGCATGGGGCACTTCTCCATTCACATGAAAGATAGGGGTCTGAAGCATTTTGGCGACATCGCTTGCATAGGTTGTGGACCGGCCTTCGGCAGGCAGAGTGGTGAAACCGATCTGATTATTGACAACCACGTGCAGGGTTCCGCCGACGGAAAAGCCCACCAACCCGCTCAGATTCAGGGTTTCCTGAACAATACCTTCCCCGGCCATGGAGGCGTCCCCATGGATCAGGATCAACAATCCTCTGCTGATATCCTGAACGTCTCGCTTGACCTGGCTTGCTTTCAGAGCGCCTTGTGCCACCGGCCCGACAAACTCGAGATGACTGGGATTAAAGGACAGATCCAAAATAACCTTCTTACCGTTTCCGGTGCTGTATTCCCGGTGGTATCCCTTGTGGTATTTAACATCCCCACGACCGACGTTGATTTCCGCATCCGAATCCTGAAACTCTTCAAAAATGATACGGGGGTGTTTGCCCATGATATTGGCCAAGACATTGAGACGGCCTCTATGGGCCATGCCGAGGACGATATGGCTCACCCCCTGCTCAACTGCCTTCTCGATAGCCTGATCGAGAAGAGGAATGAGGGTTTCGGCTCCTTCCAGCGAAAAAGACTTAGCCCCCACAAATTTCTTCTGGATAAAATTCTCGAAGACAACCGCATCCGTCAGCCTCTCCAATATCCTGACCTGCTGGTTTCTGGAAAGTTTAATGCTGTTTTTGCTGGACTCCATCCGCTGCTGCAACCATTCCCGTTCGTGCAGGGCATCGATATGCATGAATTGAACGCCGATAAAACCGGTATAGGTCTCCTGGAGTATCTGAATAATTTCCCGTAAAGGCATGCCCTTCTGCCCGGAAATATGGCCAAAGTTGAAGAGCAGATCGAGATCCTCGACAGACATGCCATAGTATGTCGGATCGAGCTCCGGGAGAGAAGTGCGCGGGTTGCCGAGCGGATTGAATTTGGCCAGGAGATGTCCCCGAACCCGATAATTCCTGACCAGCAGACTGACATTGTACTGCAAAAAAGACATGGCTTCGGCGCGGCCGCAGCCGGCACATACCAGGCCACCCGGCCCAAACCCCTGACGGAGTTGTTCACGTCCCGTTGCAAGTCGCGATGAAATAGCGGGTGAAACCGGCCTGTCATTTGCCAGTTCTGCAAAATAGGCTTGCCATTGGGAGGACACCGAGTAAGGATTTTCTCGGTAACGCTCCCAAACTTCCTCTATATAGTTGACATTCTCAAAACTTGTGGCTCTACCATTCATCGGCGTATCTTTTTTCTGAAGTAAATCCGATAGATTTTGTATTTTCGAGCCACAATGATCGGGTCATCCCACACCTTCTTCTTTGAGGTTATCGAAATACACCGCGGTTTATAGAATAGGGGTAAATAGCGTTAGGGTTTCAGTCAAGTCTCAAAACAGCAGCCTTTAAAATTTTTGTTATCTCAAGGCACAACAACCCGAATGGCAGATATCCCATATAGCCGAGTAGCGGCATTTCAAATATTTTGAACCGGTAGACAGACGGAATGCTGTATATCCATTTCGCCAGACTATAAAAATTCCACATTTCCCATAAAAATCCGCATAACAGGGCAGCCATCGCTGCAGATACGGCAGGACGCCAGTCGCCACCAGCCAGAGTGGTAAAAAGGGTGGGCTGTCCGGCAATATGCTGCAGAGATGTCAAGATCAGCAGAGGTGCAAGCCACAGAAGGGCAAACAGCTCTTCCGGCCATAGGCCTACCCCGATGAGCCCGGCACAGGAAATAAACAGGGCCGTCCGGTTCAAAAATTTAGTGGGTAATCTTCTTATGGAAGGGAGGCCGTAAAAGCGGTTCCCGAACCATTCCAGGGTGGAGATCCAAAGGCTGGTTGTATAGACCGCAGGCAACACCGTGCTAAAAGAGATTGTTGCATGAAGGCTGTACGCAAGCGGTCCGTAATCAACTCCGGTATAAAACCAGTTCTGTACAAACTGGTTGAGATACTCGAAAAACCACCAGAAAACAGCACTGACCGGGAATAGACAGGCAAAGAATACAGGCTCGTGCAACAGTGGGCAAGTACCTGATCGGCGAACACATAAAGCGTTTATCATGACGATATAGGAAAGCCACAAGGGGATAAACGTCAGGCGCTGATATGATTCGAACCAGTCAAACCTGGTCCAGGCAAAAAACCAGGATACCAATAACACCGCCAGGGCAACCCAGCCCCACCAGGGCAGGTTCCTTTTTGCTTCAGACGAAACCGATTCGGCGCCGATTGTTTTGCGGCGGGCGGCAGCAGTGATAAGAGCAATAACTCCGGCAGAAGGAATAAAATACAGCAAAAAGACCAGCCAGGAAAAAGGCCGATGCGCTGCAGGTATTGTCAGGGGTGGAAATGAGACAAAAAGGTCCGTTGAACGGCCTGACAGGTAAATGCCGAGCAAAGGCAGCCCTGATACCAATAACGAAAAAACAACCAGGACGACCGGTATGGCTATTCTTCTGATCATATTGAACCTCATTGGTTTCCAGGTTTCCAGGTTTCCAAGAGCAATTCAACTAAATATAACGAAGAGCCTGCCAGGAAACAAGCCTTTGTCCAAATAAGAGGAATTCTTATCCTTCCAATCCTCCGCTCCTTCCCTTGCCTATTGATTAATTTTTAAGCAGTCATATGCTTATATGAAGATACGGGATGTTCCGGTGATATACGAGGAGCTTGTCCGAGAATGCCCTTTTCCCCCAGCTTATCGTTATTTCAGAAAAATAGAGGTATTACTATGTGCGGGATCATTGGCATTGCAGGATATTCCCCGGTTTCACCGAGTCTCTACGAAGCATTAAGCATTTTGCAGCATCGTGGACAGGATGCCGCCGGTATGGCAACCTGCGACCAGGGGAAAATGTTTTTTCACAAAGCAAACGGCCTGGTGCGGGACGTTTTCCAGCCTGCCGACCTGGATCGGCTCATCGGCACCACAGGTATAGGCCATGTACGCTATCCCACGGCCGGCAACTATTCATCTTCCCTCGAAGCCCAACCATTTTATGTCAACTCGCCCTTTGGTATCGCCCTCGCTCACAACGGCAATCTGACCAATGCCACTCAACTGAAAAAAGAACTGTATCAGGTTGATCGACGCCATATCAACACCGATTCGGATTCGGAGGTTCTGCTCAATATATTCGCCCATGAGCTGCAAAAAAACAGCCAAATTCAGCTTACCGCCGAGGCCATTTTCAAATCGGTGAGCGGCGTGCATCGCCGCTGCCGGGGAGGATATGCAGTGGTTGCCATGATCAACGGCTACGGGTTAGTGGGATTCCGCGATCCTCATGGAATCCGGCCGATTATGCTGGGTGAGCGCCGAACCAAACTGGGTTCGGAGTACATGATCGCCTCGGAAAGCTGCGTTCTGGACGTGCTGGGTTTTACCCTTATCGGCGACCTCGATGCCGGGGAAGCGGTTTATATAGATCTGCGAAATTCCCTGCAGCGCCGCAGGTGCAGTGAAGAGGCGCCACTCTCTCCGTGTATCTTTGAGTATGTGTATCTGGCCCGGCCGGATTCCATCATCGATGGCACCTCCGTCTATCAGGCTAGACTGCGCATGGGCCGGGAACTGGCGGCCAAAATTAAACGGCAATGGCCGGACCATGATATCGATGTGGTCATCCCCATACCGGACACGAGCCTGACCGCGGCATTTGAGCTGGCTAACTGTCTACAGCTCACCTACCGGGAAGCTTTTATCAAAAACCGTTATATCAACCGCACTTTTATCATGCCGACCCAAAGCGAACGGGAGACCTCGGTACGTCGAAAACTTAATCCCATCACCCAGGAATTTCACAATAAAAATGTGCTGCTGGTCGATGACTCCATCGTCCGGGGGACGACCAGCAAGCAGATCATCCATCTGGCACGCGCCGCCGGTGCCGCCAAGGTTTACTTTGCCTCCGCCGCCCCGCCGGTGTGCTATCCCAATGTGTATGGCATTGATATGCCCTCGGTCGACGAACTGATCGCCCACGGACGCAACGAACAGGAAATCGCCGAGCTGATCGGTGCCGACCGGTTATTTTATCAAAATCTTGACGATCTTATCCTGAGCGTCCGCGAAGACAATGCCCGATTGCAAAGCTTTGAATGCTCCATTTTTAACGGAGATTATATCGCAGGCTATTGCTGAAAGCGGTTTGCGATGTCCTGCATGATAAGACTTGTCCGTTTCAGCAGGACAGCAGGAAAACACTCAATGTCTCTCTGCCGCCCTTCCCCACCGTCATGATGCTGACCTTGTTTCATCTTTGCTCAAAAACTGAAAGTCGGAGCGTATTGTTTCAAGTTTCAACAACATGGCACAGATCTTGAAACATTATTCTTGCAGATGTTTTTAAGCAAAGATAGGAGGACACAAAATGAGTGAAATTAACGTTGCCGGAAAACACGTTCAGTTGAATCACGAAGGATTTCTCGTCAATCAGGAAGATTGGAACCAAGATGTGGCGCAGCAGATTGCCAAAAACGAAGAGATCGACACACTCGACGAAGAGCAACTTGAAATCATCGAGTTCCTGAGAAATTACTACAACAAATTTCATGCGTTTCCCATACTGAATTATGTTTGCAAACATATAGGACAGAAAAGGGAATGTCTCAACCGAGAATTTGTCAATCCCATGAAAGCCTGGAAGATTGCGGGGCTTCCGCAGCTGGATGACGTACATTTTATAACCTTTGATGGAGTACACTATCAAATTGAAGACCCTCCCGGATGACACCTGGACGGCAGGACAAGCAGGCGAAACCCGTGGCTCTTTTTATCACTTCTCGATATGCTCTTCGACCTGACCCCGCCTCTGCAGCAAAAGAGCAGGATTCATGGGGAACGAGATCAGGGCGAGGCCGGTTGAAGCCAAGCTTCAGATCTGAAAAGCTACCCGGAAAAGGCAAAAAAAAAAGGGTGCACCAGGCACCCTTTTTCGGCAGGAATGAATGAAAACGGCAGCAAGCTTCAAGCATGCTACCGTGTTCAAAAGATGAAGGATCATACGCTAATTGGATTGGGGAGTTGTTCCCATGCCCGGTTGTTGCTCCATCGGTTGTGATGGGTCGGTCCCCATTTGGGACGGGTCGGTCCCCATTTTCTTGGAATCTCCCTTCCAGGCCGGAGCTACGCCGTAGTGCTGTTCCAGATTACGCTGGAATTCATCATCGGACATATTGGCCTGTTGCGGGGCATTATCGAGCATGCTTTCGTTGACCGTTAGGGTAGCCCGTTGATTTTGCTGGTCAATCCGGAAAGCTTCCAACGGAACGGCAATATCCTCTCCGCCCATACCAAGGACTCCACCTTTGGTAATGGTGACAAACCTGATCTGGCCGGATTGTGGATCCGTCTTGACGCTGTCAATTTCACCGAGCTTCTCTCCGGTTTGAGAGACGACCTGCATACCCTTGAGTTCATCGGGAGACTGAACTTGAGCTGAACCGGTACCTTCACTACCGATTGTTTTGCCGGATTCTCCTGCTGCATAAAGCGGGCTGGCGAAGGCCATCATTGCCACGGCAGCGATAAAAGTAGTTAATTTCTTCATTTTGTTTTCCTCCTTAATGGATGTCTTGCTAAATGGTGTGACTTTTTCATCCATTCTGCCTTTTACAACATTCCACCGCGCCGGCTCATACAGGACACGGCTTTTTGCGGCTTACATGTTTTTATAAGCAATTACTGTGCCAGGATAAATTATAGCAAATACGAGGAATAATTAGCGGAAACTTAACAAAATATCTCGGTCCACAAGGAAATGGAGAGCTGCTGATGAGGGCTGTAAATGTCCATCGTAACAGGAATCTATCCTATAATTCAGGATAGAGCCTTATAATGCAGGAGAGCAAGTAAACAGTTAGTTTACCGTGCACGTTCGGATAATTTGCCGTCTGCTACAAGAATCCGGTCAATATTGGTCATCTGCAGCAGTTTACGATTATTCGCCAAGGTACGGGGAATAATGATAGTTACGCCATAACCTGTTTCCAGAAGATTAAGCCTGGAACAAAGAAAATCAGGCTGAACGACTGAGCCCGTCGGGGAGGCGATATGGATTTTGTCGTCTTGGATATAGCGAAAAATATCCTTTATGTGATTCAATCCAATGGTAAAAAGTGCTGAGCGATTTCCAATGGCACCGTTGAGAAATTCTCCCTCAATCACGCCCGGAATGTTCTGCAGGATTTGAGCGGTTCTGACTTCCTGAAGGTAAAGCAACTCTGCAATGTTGCCGGCAGACATGGATCGCTCAGCTCCGGGGGTTTTTAATTTGCAAAGACTGCTGCGTACGGCATCATACATATTCTTGTCTTCCACCTGGGAAGCACGAAAGCTGTGATATTCCATGAGCAGCATTTCGGCATTCACATACGGTGTATCGGCCGCCAGCTTTTCCTGGATAAGGATGTTGTCCAGATGGACCGGATTGAATGTGTCGAGTGCCTGAAGGGCAGATGCTTTACGAGCCGTTATCGGGGCCGTTATAGCTGGTCCGTCGGCAAAATAACCCTCAGGCAATAACAGATTCAAACTCATATTTTTTTTCAGCCATTCGCCAATACGAAATATCTCCATCTGTGTCTGGACCGTGGTGCTGTTATTCGCGCCACTGTCCGGATCTTTGTGGCTGATCCCAATGATATAGAGCTGTTTGGGGCTCTGCGCATTTATACGGTAGATGACTTCGCCGTATTCCAGCGGCATGTCCAGGAAATCCGCCGGAGAATTCGAAACCGCCGAGGACGCTGAAGCAGAGTTGAAAGTAGATAGCAACCCGAAAAGACAGATAAGAAGAGCAATGCCGGGAAGAGACTGAATTGCGATGAAAAGAGTGAAACGACTGTCGCACGAAGAGGCGGCAATCCGGCGCAGAGGGAGGACGGTATCATTACGTGAAGTCAAAAACGGCATTTCTGTAAATCCCCACCGGTCGTCTGGGTCGTGCAGCAGGGCTATACAGAAAATTGCGTTCTAATCCGTATCTGGCAATCCCGCTGTCTTTGGGGTATACGCCCCTTTAGACCGGTAACTTTGCGCCTTCATCTTTCGATGAATTTGCCTTTATCAGATAGTGTATGGGTAAGTGAGAATTTGTCTCACTCACTGTTAAAATCAGGCTATCATATCTCCTGATACGTGTCAAATGATGAGAAGCCATATTTATCTGCATCTGCCTTTACGGCATTGGCAGCATGGTCTGTCTGGGAACACTACGAGTTTATCTTTTAGGACGTTCAATTCAAGTGGTTGCAAGATTCTTATTTATTTTATATTTAATCATGAAAGTGAATTGATGGTGGTGGAATTGTCCGGTGCGGGCGGGTCCCTGTGCCCGCCCGCAGAGTCTCATCTGTCGTCATTGCTCTCCTCTGTCATCATTGCCGGCTTGACCACAGCACAGAATGAACAGTCAAGACTTAATTTGGATTGAATAAAAAGTATCCTAAAAAACTTTACCGGGAAGACCTAATGAGTGAATATCAATTCTATGAGTTTCGAGCTATCGACAAACCTCTCAGTGCCGATCAGATGAAGCAGTTGCGAGGTATTTCTTCCCGGGCGGAGATCACGCCGGTCAGCTTTATCAATGTATATAACTGGGGTGATTTGCAAGCAAACCCCCGGAAGCCGACAGAAGCTGTGCGAGTGGCTATGACAGCGCCTGCCGCCAGCTCGTCGACCTGCGCGACGCCTACGACCTGCGAGGTGACCAGGATACGTTTCAGGAGGAATTCCGCCAGTTTATGGCCGAACATAGTCGGCGCAAGGCCTTTATCACCCGCCTGGAGAAGGCCGGACTACGGTAGGTGAGGATGTGAGCCTTGATTATGGAGGTCTTGATCTGTTGCGCCGGACGCACCCGGCCTGGAGATTGTTGCGTTCGGATCACGCGCCGCTGTTGGCGAGTTTTCTGCACCGGGTGTTTATCGAGCCGAACGTTCGGGTGATGGGACAGGCAGATCTGGCCGAGGCCCTGGAGGATGAACTGTTTTCGCTGCGGGAAAAGTACGGACAGGATATTTTCCCCAAGCGCGCCTCGGAATACCTGAACGACTGGGCGGACAACGAGAAAGGCTGGCTGCGCAAGTACTATGCTACCGGTTCCGATGAGCCTCACTTTGACCTGACTTCGGCGAGCGAAAAAGCAATCGCCTGGCTGGTAAGCCTTACAGAACGAGCTTTTGTGGGTACGGAGTCACGGTTGCTGACCCTCTTTGAACTGCTCAGACAGATGACCGAGGGGAGCGAAACCGACCCCAAGGCAAGAATAGCCGAGCTCACCCGGCGTCGAAACGAGATTGATGCCGAGATAGGACGAATCCGTGACGGGGATATTCCACTGTTAAACGATACGGCCTTAAAGGACCGTTTTCAGCAATTCCTGCAGTTGGCAAGGAATGGGTGGAAAATATGGTCCGTCATGACCAGGGCTGATCGCTCGCTGGATTTAATTTTTCATGATGTTTTTCGTGTCATAAGCACGGTCAGTTTAATCTCGGCTTCCTTCTTATTATTTGGAGAAATTATGTCGATCAGCCATTTTTCTCGGAATCGGTCGACAACGTATTCCATATTATAAAAACAGCCGCCGCGAACATATTTTTTTGAGTATTTTTGCAGAAGTCCCTGCGCATCGTTTCGCAGGTGCTTATCAATCCGATATACCGGGCGTAGCGACAGAATCATCTCCCTGCGCGACACCAATTCGAGGGCATCTAGAAAATTCGGCAGCATTCCGCCGATAATCGAATTCTTGCCTATGAAGTCGATCATCATGCCGACATCACAGCTGATATCATCACTAAGATCTGTGATATCAAGAGCTTGAAAATCAATATCTTCAAGGCGATACAACTTTTTTATGATATTACAGCCGCGAATAATACGATCATCATTATCTATCCCTACTACCTTTGCCGCTCCGGCTTTTTTGACGGCAAAACAGAAATATCCCAGATTGCAGCCTAGATCGATTACGGTTTTTCCCTGAAAATCAAGGCGATGGATGTCGCTGAGAATTCCATCGTCTTCATCCCCTATTCCATCGGAAAGAAATTGATTATCGGGGGTAATAACCGGTCTCCAGATATTTCCTGGGCCAAGCTGCCGAAGAAGTATTTTGAGGTCCGCTATTTCTTTTGAGTTATTATTTGCCATAACGCTCCAACTATGCAATATGCACTGATTTCCATATATTTCTTGTTTCATTCTAATTTAAGATAGACTCGTACAAACCTAAAATTATCACTAACCCGGGAAAAGGAAAGAAATCCCGGATTTATTACATTATCATTCTGGACCTGAATTCCGTATACCATTATAGTGTCGGAGAGAAATTCCTGAAAAAACCGATCGGAATAGCACTCGAAACTGTCGTCGGTCGTTTCTGAAACGCCTTTCTGTCGTTAATTGCCTCCTCTTTCTCAAGGAGAAAATAGTGCCTGTCATATTCAAGGTTGTTTGTTTCTTAATATGGGTCAATTTTCTGCCTTCCCTGGTCAGCTTTATGCGGGGACAACGGTTCAAAAGGCCGCTCGACGGCGGCAGTCTATGGTTTGACGGGCAACCGGTTTTTGGCGATCATAAAACGATAAGCGGTATTGTGGTCAGCCTGCTCGGTGGAACTGCTGTTTTTCCGTTATTGGGAGTAGATTGGTATGTCGCCGGTTCAGCAGCATTGCTGGCGATGCTGGGTGATCTGCTGTCCAGCTTCATCAAACGCAGATTCGCCTTGCCATGTGGCAAAAGCGTGGTCATTCTTGATCAACTCTTCGAATCCCTGCTGCCAACCCTCTACCTGAGCACTGTTTTACATCTGAGCGTCAGCCAAAAGGTAATTATAGTCGTTTTCTTCATTTCAGTTGCTTATATGGGTGCTCGTTTATGGCGCTCCATTACCTATCGTTCTGCACCTGACAATCATCTGCGTATTCTCCGTTCAACGGTTCGCCGGCGCGAGTGGCGATCCTGCCATATACCACTTTTCCGTTGGCAGACAGTTCTTAAGTTAAGTAATCTTCTTACTCATCAGTTCATTTACACCTCATTATTTAAAATGTCCGGACTCCATAAAAAGGGGCTGCAAAATGCTTTGCAGGTGAAGCTGGAAAGATTATCTTTCCGGTTTCCCTCTTTGCCTGAATCCTTCGACGGCTATACGATTCTTTTTTTGACGGACCTCCATTTAGACGGACTGGAAGGGTTGACGGATGAACTTATTCAGCATATCAGAGACATCGAACCGGATCTGTGTCTCATTGGCGGAGATATCCGAATGAAGACCTATGGTCCCATGGCCCCAAGCGTCAGGGAGTTGCGTAGACTCCTCTGTCATGTCAAGGCGAGACACGGCATCCTGGGTATTCTCGGAAACCATGATTGCATTGAAATGTTGCCGGATCTTGAAGAAGCAGGTATCGTAATGCTCGTCAATGAATCCTGGGAACTTACGGAAGGGACAGATAAAATCTGGCTGGTAGGTGTTGATGATCCGCACTACTATAAAACCGATGATTTGCAACGGGCATTTCGCAATGTGCCGGAAAGTGATTTCACCATCCTGCTCGCCCATTCCCCAGAAATTTATAAAACAGCTGCGGACTACCATTCAGACCTCTATCTGTGTGGACACACCCACGGCGGACAGATCTGCCTGTCACCACTTAATCCTCTTTTAACCAACAGCAGAGCTCCCCGGTTTACCGCTTCCGGAGGTTGGAACTATAAAGGCATGACAGGATATACCAGTCGAGGTGCAGGTGTTTCCGGTGTTCCTCTTCGATTTAATTGTCCTGGGGAAATAAGTATTATCACCCTGCGCCGCGGATATATTTAGAGTCGATTCTGCATTCACTTGCTTTTTATCGCTCTTTGTTCGTATCCTCATAAAAAGATATTATGAATGATGTTGCCGAAGTTGATTTGACCATCAGAGAAAACGGTTCATTTAGCGACAGGACCCGACAAAAGTTCAAGGGCAAATTTGTGTGAATATACTTATCGTTGAACCATCAAAGATCTACCAACTGGCGCTCGAGAAAATCTTTGCGTCCTATGCAACCAATGTTTTTGTTTCCGAGTCCGGAGCAGAGGCAAAAAATATCTACCACTCCGTGTCCATCGACCTAGTCTGCCTCTCCTTTTATCTGGCTGACATGGACGGAATCGAACTTGTCTCCACCTTCAGAAAATTGAAATGGGGGGAAACCCTCCCTATTCTCATGATAACTTCCAAGGAGAGTCAGGATGCTACCATCAATAGTCTTCGTGACGGCGTCACGGAGGTTTTCCGTAAAAACAACCTCTCAGCCCTTGAAAAATACCTGGCGACCTATGCTCAATATGCGCGGCAACATGCCGGTCTTTCAGGGGACATCCTGTTGATTGACAGCGATAGCCAGCAAGCTAATGATATCTGTGAATTCTTTAAAGACTCTCAACTCAAGTTCGTCCACTTCACCAGCGCAGAGGAAGCAGCCGATATGGCTCGCGCAGCTGAATTCGATCTGGTTATTACCAACGTCGTTCTGAGCGGACCAATGAGTGGTATGGCCCTCATCCGTGAAATTCGGGAAATCAATACAACAATGTACCGTGTACCGATACTGGCCATAACGGACGAAAGCAATGTTTCTCAGAAAATTGAACTTCTTCGTGCCGGAGCAAACGATTCTGTACGGAAACCGGTTCTTCTGGAAGAACTCAGCGTTCGCGTGAAAAATCTGCTGCAGAATAAAAAACTCTTCGATACCGTTGAGCTGCAAAAGCAACAGCTCAAGGAAATGGCATTTCGCGACCCGCTCACCGGCCTGTACAACAGACATCTCCTGCTCTCCACCGCCGAGCGGAGCCTGGAGGAATCTTATCGGCATGGTTATCCTGTGTCGATAATGGTTATTGATCTCGATCACTTCAAAAAAATCAACGACACCTTTGGCCATGCGACCGGCGATGTCGTATTGCAGGCGGTGGCAGAGTTACTGTTGCGTACCTTTCGGGGAAGTGACACCGCATTCCGCTTCGGCGGCGAGGAATTCTTTATCCTCTTGCCCCATTGTAACGGAGAGGCCGCCATCACCAAAGCCCAATCCCTGCGGCTGCAGATAGAACGATTGATGCCGGCATCGATTGCCGTCACTGCAAGCATCGGTGTCTCCCATACCCCCGAGAAAGTCAGGACCAGCTACGATGCGTTGTTTGCCGCCGCCGATGAAGCTGTTTATGCAGCGAAGGAGAGCGGAAGGAACTGTGTCGCTTTTCGCGATCCGGTCATCAGCCGGATCCATTAAGCCCAAAGCGACACTGATCTGAAACACGATTTATCCGGCAACCTGTTGTTACAGATCCGTCAGCGTCATCAGAAATGCTACAATGTCGTCGACTTCTGCATCGGTGAGACCGAGATTGCCCATATTATCCGCTGTATTTAAATTTTCCGACACCTCCGGCACTGCCCAGCCATCGACGTCTCGTGTGTTTTTAAAGTTAACTATGTCTTTTATTGTCGGGAAGTAGCCGTTATGGCTATAAGGCGCGGTCAGGGCGACATTTCTCAGGGTTGGAACCTTGAATTTGCCGTTCTGTGCCGGATCACCTAAAAAACCACCCAGGCCCAGATCAACATCGTTGTTCGCAAGCAGTGGGTTGACCGGAACGCCTATATTTTCATAACTGTATTTGGTGAAAAGTGGTCCCTTCCCCGTGACATCCGCCATGGAATGGCATTTTGAACAGTTGTTCTCAAAAAGGGCCATACCGTTTTTTTCCCGCTCACTGAGTTTTCCTTGATCATAGCGGGAATTGAACTGCTGCACTTCACCGGATCGTTCGTAAGCCGAAATTGCCCGACCGATATTGTCGTAGGCCGCATCCACGTCATCCAGTGAGCCTTCACCAAAAACCATATAAAACAGATGGGTGTAATTTGAATCCCGCACGGCCTGGACTACTGCTTCCTTGCTAGGCATATTCATTTCAACCGGGTTTAATGGAGGACCCTGGGCTTGCTCTGCCAGGGGGTCACCCAGGGTCCAGCCGGTCGCCCGTCCATCCCAGAACATACCGCCCAAATACGCACCGGTTGCATCCTGCTGCAAAACAGGACTGTAACCGGCGTAAGCTGCAGTCGGTGCGTTTCTGCCACCAACACTCACCCCGTCATCACCCAAAGAAACCACGGTATAATAAGGGTCTCTGCTGTTGGTAGGATCCGCAAAACCAGAGATATGATGGTGACAGGTCTGGCAGGATTGGGTTTTATTTAAGGAAAAATCCTTATCTTGGTACATAACCTTGCCGAGTTGCTCCGTCTGTGTCAGCCTTGCTGCGGATACCACGCCGACAGTTCCTGCAAACAGCAAAATAATTGCTCCGATCATTACTTTTTTCATCATTGCCTCCCCCCGTTATCGAACATTTTTACGACCTGTTGAAGGTGCCCTCCTCATCATCTGCTATTAATTATGTGTAGACAGCACCTCTGTAAAAAAACACCAAACCCTCCATCGAGAAATGATGTCCCCTGAAAGGCCTTGCCCTGATTCTTTTAAAATATGTGCGCCTAAATTAAGAAGAAGCGCGTGAGCTTCTCAGGTGTGTCCTCCACCGTTGCCTCCCCCACCGGAGCCACCACCGCCACTGCCGCCACCGCCACCACCATCGCCACTGCCACCACCGTCACCACCATCGCCACCGCCACCGCCACCGCCACCACTGCCACCGTCACCACTGCCACCACTGCCACCACTGCCACCGTCACCACTGCCATCGCCGCTATCGCCGCCACTGCCGCCACCGCTTCCCCCGCTGCCACTGTTACCACCACCGCCACCGCTGCCGTCAGCACCATGTCCTTCCCCCATACCAGCTTTTTCCCCGCTGCCGGAATCATGGTTGCCGAGACCTTGCAACTCCCCGGCGTGGACTCCCTGGTCTATGGCTGCACCAATGCGCCTGGCAGAATCTTCCAGGTTGTCACGGGTATTGCCGGCAAGAGTATGTCGAAGAGTGCGCATTTCCTTTTCGCTATAACCTCGTTTCAGTGCGGATTCCATTACTTCGCCGGTGATTTTGGATGAAACTCCCTGGCGCACCATATCCCTGACAGTGACCATGGTTTCCACCATCAGATCCTGGCTGTCGTTTTTTTTCTCTGCGTTCTTTCTTGTTTGCAGGGCTAAGGTAAGTTTTTCCGCATCCAGCTCGGAAAATCCTGCGGCAAGACTATCGGCATAGAGCCCGACGAGTCTGGTATGTTTTAATTTTGGGGCCAATTTTTCGGCAAATTTTTCGGCAAGTTCATAGCGGCTTTTTACTTTTGAGGTAGCCATCAGGATAGCTTCCGGGGTGACACCCTTGGCGATGCCTTCGTGAATTTTAGCGCGAACGGCTCCGGCGGTAAGCCCCTGACTATCACCGGCAGCTATTTGCCTGCCGGCACGAGCCATCTGCTCCTCGCTAAAATGAGCTGCTGCCATAGCTCGAACCGTCGCCTGGGCTTCCTCCTGTGGCAAGCCGCTTTCGACAAACCGGCGCTCAACCGCCCTCAGGTTTTCATGCATTGCAGACACATTGCCAGGTGTTTCCTCCGCATAAGCCGTTACCGTCACCAACAAAACCATCAACAACACAATTTTTTCCATCGCAACCTCTCCTTTCTCCGATGACAGCAACGACATAGCGCAAAGCAAAACCTTCGATCAAGGCTGATAAATGCAATGAGTTCCCCCAAAATCATCTATTTCCTTATAACGGCAGTCCGGAACATGGACCCTGCCATCGACAATATAAAAGTAGTAAAATTCCCTGTCGGTTAAATTCCCAATTGTCCATACACCACGGGAGTTTTTTTGAGTTTCATGCTTTTGGAAGCTATCAAGAGATGAAACAAAAATCACTTTTGAGGCTTTTGGGGCATCGAGATACACCGTCACATCATCCGACTCGCTGTCAATAAAGTGGTGAGGCGCACAGCCTGAAACGAAGATGAACAGAATGGAGCTAAGAAACCGGATCATTGCCGCCTCCAATGACAATCACTGAATTCTCTCCGCCAAAATCATCGTGTTCCCTGGTAGCTACGCTGGGATCGGCCATCTTGCCGCCATCTTCAATTAGATAGCTATAGCGATGTTCCCCTTGAGGAACTTTAAGGGTCAGAGCCCAATAGCCGGATGTCCCGACTCTCTGCATCGGCACTGGACTCCAATCTGTAAAAGTTCCTATGATCTCTGCCTGTTTGACCTGCGGCAGATAGAGGACAAAACGGTATTCTTCCTGTTGGGCAACCAGAGTTGACTGTTGAGGAATCAACTGCCAACCAATGGCGGCAATGAGCATGGCGGTGGCAAATCCGGCCATGGGCTGCCACCATGACCTGAGCAGTTCAAAGCGGGGAAATGCGGGTTTTATAGTCAGATTCGCCATATCAATTGCCGACACGGGACACTCCCTCAGTATCTTTTCCTGCTCCAGCAGGGTCAATGTCTCTGTCGAGAAGTGTTGGCTGGCATGAACTGTTTCGACGAAGGTGATTTTTTCGTCCAGATCCATTTCATTATCGATAAAAAGAGAAATCAGATAATCATTCATGGTTGTTTCTCCTGTAGCAGCTTCTTCAATTTTAATCGTGCCCGATGTACTTTCACCTTGATATTGGCAACACTGCATTCTCTGATATCGGCAATTTCCTGGTAGTTGAGAACACTGCTGACGACCAGGGCAAGGATGTCCCGCTCTTCATCGCCAAGCTGCTTGATGGCAGCCAGAATCTTGCCGGCTTGTTCCCTGGCGATGTAGGTCTCTTCCTGATCCGCGACCGTTCCCTGAACGATATCTTCATGGGCAATTATTCGGCTGCCCTGTCGCATCTGGTCATAAAAAAGATTACGGCCAATGGTAAAAAGCAGTGCCGGACTTTGTTCATGGTTTGGATATCTCTCCATATAGAGGGTGAAGCTCTCCTGGGCAAGATCGGCGGCCGCGTGCGTGTTGCCGGTCTTGCGAAGAAGATACCCAAAGAGTTTGTCCCGGTAATCGGTATAAAATTGTCGAAATCTATTCATTCTATCTCTCTAACGGATATCTCGACTCAAGGTTACACATTTTCTTAAAAAAAACCTTTCAGCACTGAATTTTTATGAATTTGGTTTTTCAGCCTTTTGCGAAATGAGCTGTAACCATTCATTCCCTGTTACGTTGAAAGAATAATTGCAGCAATGTCCGGATGAGTTCACCTTACAGTCGGAGGGGCCGGCTGCTTATCCCGGCGTAAATTCTGAGGTGTACCGATATGTGTGTGTGCGTGTGAATTCATCAACATTATCGAACAAGTGGCTATGTATGGCAGGGAAGATTCAAGAGTGTTATTGTCCAGGACGACTCACAGCTGCTCACCGTCGTTCGTTACATCAAAGGCAATGCAGGCTGAAGTGCTTGCAATTGTTGCTGCAAAGATCAAAACGGAGGTTTTTTTGAAGTTTATTTTAAAGTTATTTGTAATCACTCCGATAGTACTCGGCCTTCTCTTGGTTTGGTCATTTACAGGCTTTTATATACCACTCCCCTACCCCAGATTCCTTGTTCCTGCAGACGAGGCAAAACTAATACGACCGTCCTGTTTCCGGCTTAACGGCAAGTTGTATGTAGTCGGCGGATATCGGACCAAAAAAGTTCCGATCGGCTTTCGGTTTATGAGCGTTAACTGGGCTTTCGGCAACAGCGAAGAAGCCGGCTTGGAGTATCATGACAAAAACGTGATGAACATGCGGATGTACGAGATAACTGACACGAAAGAAGCTTTTGTCATTGACAATCTCATTAAGCAATCAAAAAACTACACATTTAATGTCAAACCGGAAAGCTGGAAAGATCTCGGCAAGATCGGCTCATGGAAAATAATCCGTGACAGCGAGTATTTTCTGGAATTCAAGGGCAGTATATATGCAATCGGCGGCACAGGCTATAATGCCGAAAAAGATCAGGACATTCGGCATGCCGATGTCTGGATGAGCAGTGACCTTGTCACCTGGAAGCAGATTGCCGGCAAAGTTCCATGGTCAAGTATGAAAAGTGGCAGGAGGAATCATCAGCTTACCGTTGTTGACAACGCGATTTATCTTGTCGGCGGTAGCGGGAGGTCGTCGAATGGTGAAGATAAGCAGGTAACATATGGCGATGTCTGGAAAAGCAAAGATGGCATAACCTGGAAGGAAACCGAGAAACGCCCTCCTCAACCTGATAATCAGGTATTAGAACTAAAAGCCGGTTTCTACCATATCGAAGAACAATCGACACTCTACACTTCCAAAGATGGAAAAAACTGGCAGAGACTGCTGGATACAGAACATACGCTTGAGATAATAGATAACAAGCTGGCCATGATTATCACTCCCAATTATCAGAGAGGCGATAACATACATGATTTGTATTTATCCACCGACGGCTTGAAGTGGACCCATAGCAAGACAAATGAGATAATTTCGTTTACCCCGAAAGTTGTTGAGGAAGATGAAAGTATTGAAATCGCCGGGTACAGACTCGGGGCATTTCATGCCGATGGTGACTATGAGCGCTATTCCGGGTTTAACCTTGTGGAATTCAATAATGCGTTGTGGCTCATTGGCAAAAACCCGGATTATTTATTTAGAGCCGATGACGGCCTCTCCTGGAAAAGCCTGGAGTTGGCAAAGGGGGGAAAATTCCCTCCGAGATCGGGAGCGGCCATAGGCGCCTACAACGGTTACATCTGGATCATGGGTGGATCATGGCTGGACACTGTTTCACTTGGGGATATCTGGAGAAGCAGGGATGGAATAAACTGGGAGTTGGTGACAAGCGATGCCCCATGGGGAACATGCCGGCTCGGCAGCATATTTACTGCAAAAGGGCGGCTTTATCTGGCCAAAGAGGGTGTTGAATGGGATCGGCAATTGGGAGTAGTGGCTCATCCGCTTGAAATCTGGAGTACAACTGACGGCGTAGGCTGGAGGAAAGAAGCCGACAACGCCAACAATATCATCATCCAGACCTGCAATATGGAGAATATCGACAGGGTTGTGGAAACCAGCAAAGCCCTCTATTTCCTGGACGATCAATACCACCAGCGCTTTCTACGTGAACCTCGCAGCGATACTATTCAAGGAACATTTCTTCTCGGGAAATTCCGTCCGAACACTTGCACGGAAGTCAGAAGCAAGGGCAAAAATCCGGTGTTTGTTTCAATAGAGCATAACGAAGGATTCCTGACCAGCGATAACCTGATCCAGTGGGAAAATTGTTATTTAACACCCAAGACCGAACAGGCCGGTCGTGGTATCGGCATGAATTTTCTGACCAGCGGCGATTCCGGCATCAGATATAAGCCCATCATGTTCAAAAACAGGCTTTTTGCGGTCGGCGTTGATTTTATGACTAAAAAAGTTTATTCAGTAATGGATGCGGGGTCAGGATGCGGGGTCAGGCTTCCAAGTTGACAAGTTAACGGCTTGTTGAATTATTTCTCCATGGCACGCAAACCACGCATACACCTCCCCGGCGGACTCTACCCCGTCATTTTTCGCGGTAATGGTGGGCAGCCGGTATTCCTTGTGGACGAAGATCATTTCCGTTTCTACATCTC